>Ga0194132_10001248_pt1 | contig 51566 bp, 44 predicted proteins | sample TA2KigOf80mmetaG_FD_148612 | JGI IMG/M metagenome (GOLD analysis project Ga0194132, IMG submission 148612) | Freshwater microbial communities from Lake Tanganyika, Tanzania - TA2015054 Kigoma Offshore 80m | ecosystem: Environmental > Aquatic > Freshwater > Lake | place: Tanzania: Lake...
CATCACGATTGCGCGCGTATTCGGGTTGAATCCGACCAGGCTGTTGTCACGCTCCGTCCCGGGCCGGGTGTACTCATACCGGACGCCGAGATTCAGCGTCAACCGCTGGTTGACCTTGAAGTTGTCCTGGAAGTAGGCGGCTGTCTCACCGCCCCGCAACCGGAAGTAGGAACGGAAGAACCGCGCGAGATGGCGCGAATGCCCCAGGAACATGTTCGCAGCGTTGTGTCCGGTAAAGGGAACCGCGCCGTAAGCGGAGCCGGTGGTGGGATCGTGGAGGCTGGTAGCGAGGGTCGAGAAATTCACCTGGCCGTAGGTCACCTGCTGGTCGGGCAGCACATCGACCGACTCCCAGCGGTACCGGCCGCCGAACTGGATCTCGTGACGGCCATGGATCTTGGTGAAATTCTGATCCACGTTGGCGATCCAACTGAAGTCGATGTTGAGATTGACGTTGGAATCGTAGTCCATTCCGAAGCCGGTATCCTGGATGCGCGGGAATCCAAGGCCACCGAAGGGATTCGGCAGGCCGAGCTCGGAGGCGATGTCCTGCGGGGCGATCGGCAGGCGGCCGCGGTAGTCGCGGGCGACATTGCCGACTGTCTCGCTGAAGAACGTGGGGGAGAAGGTGTGCGTCCAACTGACGACTCCGGTGTCGTTGGCCTGGTCGTCGAGCGCGCCGTTGCCCTTTCCGTCGAGCGTTGTGGGCGAGGAGGCATTCGCGCCGGATCCAAGGGAGCTGGTGAACCGCCGGAACGCCGGGTTGTGTGAGTAGCGGAAGAAGAGCTGATCTTTCTCGGAAGCACGCTGGTCCACGCGGATCGTCGTGGTTGACTGGTTGGTGTCGCTGAAGCCCAAGCCGAACCAGTTCGGCCCGACGAGTGGATTCACAGCGGGATTGGTCGGGGTGGGGGTCACGTTGTAAAGATAGGCCGCCAGCGGACTGCGGCGGCCCACCGGAATCTGGTTGCCGGTGAAGGGCACGCGTCCCCAGTTGGCGCCCGTGCTCTGCGGATCATACAGAGTGAACTGCCGGCCCTGCGCGTCGCGGAGCTGCGAGAAGTCACCGGCGCGCATTTCGGTTGTCGGCATCGTGGTCGAGCGCGTGGAGGCCTGGCGCAACCGGTAGCCTTCGTAGGCGAAGAAGAAGAAGGTCCGGTTCTTGCCGTTGTAGATCTTTGGCAGGTATACCGGGCCGCCGACCGAGCCTCCGTACTCGTTGCGCACCAGGTGGGGAGCCTTGGTGAAGAAGTCCTGCCGCTGCCGTGCGACACCGAATCCGCTGTTGCGATGTGTCTCGAACAGCGAGCCGTGGATGGCGTTGGTTCCCGCCTTGGTCGTGAGGATAACCGTGCCCGGACGGTTCATCTTGGCCGAGGAATTGCTGGTCTCGGCGCGGAACTCTTCGATCGTGTCGAGGCTCGGCGGGCGGGCTGGAATCGTCTGCCACTGCCGGTTCTCAAGCACGGCGCCGTCCTGGAGCAGCTCGAATCCATTGCGGATGCCGAAGACGCGCTGGCCTCCCGCCGGTTCCAAACCGGGCGTCGTCATGTAGATCAGGTTCTGGATGAAACGTCCATTGACGGGCAGTTGCTCAATGCGCGCCCGTTCGACCACGTTGGCCAGGGTCGGACTCGTCGTGGTCACCAGCGGAGTCACGTCTCCGGCCACGGTCACTTCGGTGGCCGTGGCACCCACTTTGAGCGAAGGATTCACCTCCGCTGCCTGTCCCACTTGCAGGGTCAGAGCGCCCTTCCAGGTCTCCATTCCCGCTGCTTCGACAGTGATCTCATAAGCGCCGGTCTGCACCGACGGGAAAAGGTAGAACCCCACCTCATTGCTGGTCGTGCTGAACTGCCGCGAGGTCTGGGTGTGATTGATCGTGACCTTTACCGCTGGCATGACAGCGCCGGTGGCGTCGCGGACTGTCCCTTGAATCTTGCCAGTACCCGTCTGTGCCAGCAGAAGTGCCGCTGAAACGAACGTGCCGAAGATCACCTTGTGGAATTGCAACATTGAACGCTCCTCACCGAAGGATTCAGGTGAAGTGTATCAGCGCGGTGCACCGCGCGCAATCGGCCTCGACAGCGGACAGCGGCCTACCGGTAGGTAACCGGCTTTGCGGCGATGCTCGTCGCCGCAACCGCGCCGAACTCCAGGCCGTCCGCGCGGAAGCGCGCCGCGGTCCTGCGGGTGGCGCCGACGCCGAGCACCCCTTCACCGGTTCCCGCGGGCATTGCCGACAACACCCAGGCCGGCACACTGAACTGCCCGGACGCCGGATTGGCCAGGCAATAGAAACCCGCGCTCAGGGTCCCGGAGGGCGATACCCCATAGACGACGACCGCCTCTTGAGCAGCGTCCCCTCCCTGCCACCGGACCACCAGATCCTGCGCCCGGCTCACATCCGAGATCTGCTGCGCGTTCAACCATTGCACCGCTTCGGGCATCTGCACCCCCACCTGAAACGGACCCACGGCACGCGATCCCGGCCCGTTGTCCACGCGCACTGGACCCGGTTCCAGGAACCGGTTGAAGTCGCCCGAGTACAGACCAGGCAAGCCGAACCTTGGCAGCATCTGGCGTGACGACGACGCGACCGTGGCGTTGACGCTCGCGCCCGCATCGAGTCCCGCCGCGACCCGGAAATCCGGCAACCCGGCGCCCTGGCTCCACTGGAACACGCACGAGCCCATTGGAATGGAGCGCGTGCCAACGGCCGAGGCCAGCCGCGCGGGAGTCGTATTCAAAAACAGTGCGTCGCCGGAATCGGCATAGACCGTGCCGAACAGAATCCGCGTCAGATCCACGAGACCGTACGCCATCGCCCCGGTGTCGCGCAACCGTTCGAGGTCGCCCGGGCCCGGGCCCAGCGGATCCGTGCAGGCCGCGCCCTCAGGCTCGACAGTGATCGTTGTGAAGTTGCTCACCACGCCGTTCACGCGCAGCGCCACGGGCACATAACAGCCGCGGACCGAGTCTGGCACTGAGAACGCGATCTGATCGAGTCCCGCGCAGCAGCCGGAACGGCCCTGGTAGGCCGGATCCACCCGCCGCCCGCCCACGTAGACCTCGGTGTCGAGGCTCTGATTTCCAGGAAGCGGCCCCGCGGCTTCGTCGCCTTGCACGGATCCGAGCCCGGTACCCCACAGAACCACCGTCTGTCCCGGGCGGACCGGCTCGGTCAACGAGTTGAGCGGCTGTTCGGTCCCCGAGATCGCGTTCTGCGCGATCGCCGGACCCGCCCCTGTCTGGTTCCGCGTGAAGATCCCGAGCGCGGATCGCACGACGCGCACCGAGAACGGTCCACTGACTTCACCGTTGTAGGTGACGCGCAACGTGCCTTCGCCTACTGGCGTGCGCGACGGCAGAATCGCGGCCACCTGTCCCGCGAGCGTGTAGATGAGGAAGCAGTCGACCTGCGTCTGGCCCACGGTCACGCGGACGGAAGTCCCGCTGAGCGTCACCGGCAAGGGAAAGCTCGCCGTCTGGACCAGCGCCTGCGGCCCCAGTCCGCTTCCGTAGACCACGAACATGCCGCCCTGCGCGAGTCCGCCGCCGGGCAGTTCTCCTGGGAAATTGCTCGCTGCGTTGGCGGCCGCGGTGATGGCGGGTGCGCCCTGCGCCAGGGCCGCGGCGAACAGGAACAAGAGTGCCAGCCGGTTCATGCTTCCCCCTCGAGCGCGGCGGCGAGTTTGTCCGCCAGGTTGTCTTCCGAATCGGACCAGATGGTGACACGCTGCACAGGCAGCGCCGCTGTTAGATCCGACGTCAGATGGAGCAGGCTCCGGATATTTGCGCGCACCGCCAGCAGGTTGCCGCCGGGATCGGGAACAAACGGACCGTCAATGCCGAACTCGACGCGGATGTTGTCGCCCAGTTCGTTGTCGAACTCCGGAGCAAAGCAAAGCAGCGCGACCCGGGCGGGCTGCAACTGCCAGTCTCCGTCACCGCCTTGTTGCATCAGATCCCAGCACGTCTCCACCTGGTAGGCACAGTCCGGATTCTGGAACTCCCGCGCAGCCGCCACCAGCTCTGAGACTTCCAACTCGTCCTCGAAACGCTTTTCGAGCGCGGGCGGCTCGACATATTCGATCGCGTACACCCGGACCGACGCGACCGGCGCCAGGCGCGAGAACGGGAATCGCGTCAACGCCTTCTGAAAATAGGCCAGGGCATTCTGCGCCGTGAATCCGCGAATCCAGCAAGAAAGGTAGAGTTGATCGGCCATCCGTTAGATCGTGCGAGCCGCCTGAACTACCATGATGACACCCACGAGGGTCACCACGCCGGCGCTCACCACGGCGAGCTTGCGGGTCCAGGCGGCTTCCCCGGCGGCCTTCTGCATCGCGGGTCCGGCCAGCACCATCGCGCAGCCGATCGCGATCAGCACCGCCGCCAGCCCGAGGCTGAAGCTGACCAGCAGGGCCATTCCGAACAGGATGCGCTTCAGGGTAATTGACACCATCAGGACTACCAGGGCCTCGGGACATGGCACCATCCCGCCGGAGATGCCGAGCGAGAGCAGCGTTCCCTTCGTGGGCGCTTCCCCATGGCTGTGCCCGTGATGGTGGCCGTGCCCGTGGTGATGTCCATGATGATGGCCGTGGTGATGTCCGTGTCCCGACGCAGCCTGAAGACGCTGTTGCAGCAGCCACAGGCCGATTCCCGCCACCAGCAATCCGCTCAACAGCGACAGCCAGGGATAGATCCGCTCGACCGCGATCCGAGTCGATGCGTAAAGCGTCACCAGGCCGAGAATAAACACGCTCGCGGTGTGGGTCGCGGTCACCACCGCGCCGAGATAGACGGCGTCCGCGATCCGGCCGCGCGAGCCCACCAGGTACGCCGCGACGATCGTCTTTCCGTGTCCTGGCGTGAGGGCATGCGCCGCGCCCAGGAAAAACGCGAGCACGAGCGCGGTGATGAGAACTACCGGGTCAGTTGAGGAAGCTGCGAGGTATTGCTCGAGCTTCGGCAGGTTCAACCGGCGATCTCCCTGACGGCGGCGACGGTGCGGTCCATTTCCTCCATCGTGTTGTAGATGTGGGCCGAGATCCGCAATCCGCGCGAGTCACCGGAGGCGGTGTTGGCGATCGAGATCCGGTGCCGCTGCCACAGCGCGTCGTAGGCGGGTTTCATCTCCTTGGCCGGGAGATCGACTTTGACCACGCCGCCGGAGAGTCCGGGCTCCATGCTGGTCTTCAGCTTGGCTCCGGGGATCTCCACGAGGCCGCGCATGGCCCGCTGCGCCAGCGCGCGCATTCGCGCTTCCACGTGCCGCATGCCGACCAATTGCAGGAAATCGACCGTGGCTTCGAGTGCGACCAGCCGCGGATTGTCGCGCTGTCCGAAGACCTCCAGTTTCCGGGCGCCGACCAGATTGTCGGACCATCCGGCGGTGACGATCGCGGGCCAGACCTGCGGGATCCGGTCGGCGCGGACGTACAGCACGCCGGCTTCGAGCGGTCCCATGGGCCACTTATGGGCGCTGCCCGCGTAGGAGTCGCAGCCGATCTCGCGCAGGTTCACGTCGAGCGCTCCGAGTGTCTGCGCGCCGTCGAGGTGCATCCACAGATTGTGGCGGCGGGCGATCCCGGCGATCTCTTTGGCCGGATACATCACACCCGTCGTGTTGGTGACGTGGGAGACCGTGATGACTCGGGTGCGCGGCGTGATGGCCTGTTGCAGCCCGTCAAGCAGTTGCTGCTTGGACGTGGCGGGTACAGGAACAGCGACTACCTTGACTACGAGCCCATCACGTTTGGCGCGTACCTTCCACGAGTCGAGATTCGACGGATGGTTATGCGCGGTGACGATGATCTCGTCGCCCGCCTTCAGGTCCACTCCCCGGACGATTGTGTTGGCGCCCTCGCTCGTGTTGCGCACGAACGCAATCTCATCCGCGGTGACGCCGAGCATCGACGCCCACTTCTTGCGGCAGCGCTCGGCGAGCGGATCGTACTTCTCACGGTTCTGGAACGACGGGTTGGCCTGGAAATCGCGGAGCAGCTCCGCGTGGCGGTCCAGCACGCCGCGTGAGGCGGGGCACACGTTGGCGGCGTTGAGGTAGATCAGGTTGTCATCGAGAGGGAATTGGCGCTTCACCATCCGCCAATAGTCCTCGTTCTCTGGAGCGGCAATGCCCGGCGCGGCTTGAATTGACTGCACCATGGCGGCCCAGCCCGTGATGCGGGCAGCGGCGGAAGGGATGGCTCGGAAAAGATCGCGGCGAGAGTTTGGCATCGCTAACATAGTACCCTAACGGGAGATGGCAAGCCGGAAGCCGGATTCCTGGATCCGCTCACTGCGGGTGATCAACACAGGGCCGTTCGACGACATCACGGTGAAGTTTGACCGTCATGTCAACGTGTTCACGGGGCCGAACAACTCGGGCAAGACGGTGCTGCTATCGGTTTTGGCGTCGCAGCTTGTACCCGGATTCAAGCTCCCAGGCAAGTTCCAGCGCGAAGGGACGCGGTGGGTGGTCAACGGCTCCGTGCCCGCCGATGCGGCCATGTATGTTCCCGCGCTGCGCTTCGCCACCGGATTCCGCGCCAGCGCCCCCGGACGTCCCTCGGAAAAGCAAACCGATCTGCCGTACACGGAAAGCAGCGATCACCTGTTGCAGACGATGGTGAACCTGGACTACAAGGCCTACCGCGAACAGAGCCAGGAGATCCGCGAGATCAACGCAACGATCGGCGCTCTGGTGTCGGAGATCACGGTGGGATATCCGGTTGAGTTCGCCGGAATCGGTGAGGACAGCGGCGGATTTTCCCCCCGGTTTCGAACGATTGACGGCGTGTTCCCGCTGGATTCGCTGAGCCAGGGGACCCAGTCGCTGCTCCATGCCTGCGCGCGCATCGTGATCGAAGCGCGGCAGCCGGGCGTGCTGATCATCGACGAGATCGACGCCCACCTGCATCCGGCCTGGCAGCGGCGTGTGATTCCGGCGCTACGAAAGTTCTTCCCTGGTCTGCAATTGTTCTGCGGCACGCACTCTCCATTGGTGGTGAATGGATTGAACAAGGGCCAGATTCACTTGCTCCGGCGCGATGCCCAGGGCAAGGTGGTGGCATCGGTCAACAGCGCGGACCTCACCGGATGGTCCTGCGACGATGTGTACTCGATCCTGTTCGATGTCGAGCCGGTGGACCAGCAGACGGCGGAGGAGCTTGCGTCTCTCAAGGACCTGATCGCGATGGGAGCACCGGTGGACGCCTCCCAGACTCTCAAAGAGCAGATCACCAGGAAGATGGGTCCGGCCAATGACGCCCATGCGCAGCTTCTTGCGGATCAACTCCTGCTCGAAGCCGCACGGCGGAAGTCGGCAGGCGGTAAGCGATAGATGCACTACGTGGAGCGGGGTCCGGAACCGCCCGGGCTGGCAGAGATCCGCCGGCGCAAAACGCAGCGCTGGATCGACCACCACCGCGGCCAGGGCAGTGCTCCCACCGACTCGGAGTGGCGGCGGTTCGCTCCGGAACTGGGTGAGCGGTTCCACCTGCTGTGCGGCTATTGTGAGCGGCAGGAATCCGGAGACGTGGACCATTTCCGGCCGAAGGCGTCGTTTCCAGCGCTGGTGTACCAGTGGTCGAACTGGATCTACTGCTGTCCGAAATGCAATCACGGAAAAGGCAACCAGTGGCCCACCGATGGATACGTGGATCCCTGCGCGCGCCCGGTGCGTGACCAGCCGGAGCCGCACTTTACGTTTGATCTGGCCGAAGGAACGATTGTCCCGGCCGGCGGCCTGACGGCGGTCCGCCGACGCAGGGCGCAGTCCACGATTGACGACCTGCGGCTCAACCGCGATCCCATCCGCCGCGAGCGATTGCAATGGGTGAGGGCGATCGAGCTGGCGCTGCGGAACTCGCCGGATCCCGATGATTTCGTCGCGATGATCACGGCGCGGGACTTTCGTCTGTCGTCACTCGCACGGCAGAAATGCAAGGAGATGGGACTCCTGCCATGATCACGGACCTGGTCGAGATCCGCCGGATGGGCGAAAAGAAGCGCGGTGAAAACGAAGCGTTCCGGCGTCACTTGAAGCGGCATGATTTCGTTGAGCGCAATCTGCGGCACATCGCGGAAGAGATCGAAGACCAGATCGACTGCACCGCGTGCGCCAACTGCTGCCGCGTCGCTACGGTGAAACTGCTGGACCGGGATGTCAGCCGGCTGGCGAAGACGCTCCGGATTCCCGTGGGCCGCTTCCTCAACGAGTATTGCGAGGAAAGCGATGAGGGGCTGATCCTTAAGCGGACTCCGTCCGGGTGCCCGTTCCTCTCGGGGAACCTCTGCACGGTGTATGATGACCGCCCGTCGACGTGCGCGGACTTTCCGCACCTGGTGCGCGGCGCCGGATCGCTGACCAGCCGCATGTGGGAGATGGTGGACCGCGCCACCTACTGTCCGATCGTCTACAACGCGTTGGAGGCGTTCAAGGTGGAGACGCGGTTTTTCGAAAAGTCGGCGCCGCGGAAATAGTACCGGTACCGCCCGGAACCAGGACGTCGCAATTCTCCGCGGGCACAATGACCGGCCAGCTCCTGTTTCCTGGTCCTCCACTGTTGCAAGGTATGGTAGGGTGGAGGATCAGGAAAGGAAACAATGGAAGCGCTTGGAATGGTGGAAACCAAGGGTCTCGTGGGAGCGATTGAAGCCGCCGACGCGATGGTGAAGACCGCGAACGTGACCCTGCAGGGGAAGGAGTTCATCGGCGCCGGATACGTCACGGTGACGGTCCGCGGCGATGTCGGAGCCGTCAAGGCCGCGACCGACGCGGGCGCCGCTGCCGCGCGCCGCGTAGGTGAGCTGGTCGCGGTCCACGTGATTCCCAATCCCCACGACGACGTCGAGAAGTTCCTTCCCGGTCAAAAGAAGAGCGACAAGACCGCCGGATAAGCCGTGCTCCGCGATACCGACCTCGTATCGATTCAGGAGGTCCGCGCCAAGGTCGAGGAGGCCTACGCGGCCTTTCAGGAACTGCGCCGCCTCCCGCAAGACCGTATTGATGCGATCGTTGAAGCGATGGGCGAGGCGGCTCGGGCCAACGCACAGCGCCTTGCCGAACTCGCCGTGGAAGAGACGGGCTACGGCAACGCCAAGGACAAGCTTGCCAAGAACCTGCTCTGCGCCGACCTGCTGCCACGCACGATTCGCGGGATGAAGACTGTCGGGATCCTGCGCGATGATCCCGAAAAAAAGCTGATCGAAATCGGGACGCCGGTGGGAGTCGTGGCGGCCATTCTGCCGACCACCAACCCGACTTCGACGGCGATCTACAAGTCGATCATCTCCATTAAGGCCGCCAATCCTGTCGTGGTCAGCCCGCATCCCCGCGCCAAGGCGTGCACCTGCGAAACCGTGCACATCATGACTCAGGCTGCCCTCGCCGCCGGTGCGCCCAAGGGTTCCATCCAGTGCATCCAGAACGCCACCATGGAAGGAACCGAAGCCCTGATGCGGCATCCCCGGACCAGTGTGATCCTGGCGACCGGAGGCGCGGGAATCGTCAAGGCCGCCTACTCGAGTGGCAAGCCGGCGTACGGTGTCGGGCCCGGCAACGTGCCCGTCCTGCTCGATGCGAGCGCTGACGTCACCGAAGCGGTGGCCAAAGTGGTCGCGGGCAAATCGTTCGACTACGGTACCGTTTGTTCGAGCGAGCAAACCATCGTCGCGCCGGCATCCTTGCGCGAAGCGGTGCTCGCCGCGCTGAAGCGGAACCGCGCGTTCCTGTGCACCGGCGAACAAGGCAAGGCGCTCGCCAAGCTCCTCATCGCACCGAACTGGCGGATCAACGCGAACTGCGTCGGCCAGGCGCCCACCAAGATCGCGCAGATGGCGGGATTCGAGATCCCTTCTGAGACGTCGATCCTGGTGGCGGAGATCGGCGGCGTGGGCAAGGAACACCCGCTGTCGATGGAGAAGCTCAGTCCGGTGCTCTCGGTGCTGTTCGTACCCGATTGGGAACAGCAGGTCCGGGCCTGTCAGGCGATTCTCAAGTTCGGCGGACTCGGCCACACGTGCGTGATCCACGCGCGGGATGACGCACGGATTCGCGAGTATGGTCTGCGCATGCCCGCTTTCCGCGTGCTGGTCAACACGCCTGCTCCGCAAGGATCGACCGGGATTACGACGTCCGTCTTTCCGGCGATGACGCTCGGATGCGGTGCGATGGCGGGCAACGCAACCTCGGATAACGTGAGTCCGCTGCACCTGATCAACGTGAAGCGCGTGGCGTACGTGGTCCGCACGCCGGAGGAAGCGTTTGGTGCGCAAGCGCCCGAGGCGGGATCCGTGGGCGCAGCGGTCCAGCGTTTCCTTGCCCAGCGCGGACTTGCGAGCCCGGCCCCGGCTCCGGTGTCCGCGCCAACAGCCGCGATCGTCGACCGGTTTCTCGCATCACGGGGGAAACCCGCCCCGGCTCCACCGCCCGCGCCCGTGGCCAGTTGCGGATGCGGCACGCCGGCGCCCGCACCGGCCCCCGCACCTGCACAGCCTCCTGAGCCTCCAGTCCAGATTACGGACTTCGTGTGTGAAGCCGACGTCCGCACCGCGCTCCATCAGAGCCGGAAGATTTACATCGGCCCGAAGTCCATCGTTACGCCGGCGGCGCATGAACTGGCCAATCAGCACGGCATACTGGTAGTCGCACAACGATCATGAAGCAACAAGATCTTGAGAGCATCCGGGCAAAGGCGGAAGCCGCGCTGGCAAGCGGCGATTTCGTCGTTTATCCCGCCCAAGCGAAAAACCCGGGCCACGAGTACACCTATTGGGACACGGAGCGTTCGCCTTCGGTCCTTGATTTCCTGGGCGTGGCGTCGAAGCTGGGTATCCGGCTCATCACCGTTAGCCAGGAAGTCTTCACGTCCCGCGCGCTCGCCGGATCGATGGAGGACCTTCGCGAAGCCACGATCAGCCGCGACGAGCTGCGGGAATTCGAGCGCGAGCTCAAGCGCTTCCAGGGCTATGACGGTTTCCTGTGCGTGCTGCAGTTTTCCTTCACGCACGAAGGCCGTCCCTACACCTTTCATCTCGAAACCCCGTGGTATTCCGAGTACCTGGACCTCATCGACCAGGTCGGCGACCTGCTCGACACGTTCGAGGATGACGATGATGATGACGACGAACCCGGCGGACGGTTCGGATACCTGTCCAAAAACTGAGGCCCATTGGAATCAAGGCCCTCCCGGTGGATCGCGGCCCAGGTGGATCAGGCCGCGGCCCGGCGGCTGGCGAATGAACTGAGCCTGGCGCCGCTGGTGGCGCGGATTTTGGCCGCGCGCGGATTCACTGATCCCGCGCTGGCCGCATCGTTTCTGCGGCCCGACATCCGGGCCTTGCACGATCCATTCCTGCTCACCGGCATGGACGCCGCCGTCGTCCGGATCCTCGAAGCGATCCGCGGGAACCACCCCGTTCTGCTCTACGGCGACTACGATGTCGACGGCACCACCAGTGTCGTGATCCTGAAGAAACTGCTCGACCTGGCTGGCGCCAATTCCACGTTCTTCGTCCCGCACCGGCTGCGGGACGGTTACGGAATGCATCCCGAGGTGGTGGAACAGGCGGCCACGCAGGGAGTGCGGCTGATCATCAGCGTCGATACCGGGATCCGCGCCAACGAAGTCGTGCGGCTTGCGCGGAGCCTCGGCGTCGACGTGATCGTCACCGACCATCACCTGCCCGAAGCCGAGATTCCGCCCGCCCACGCCGTACTGAACCCCAACCAGCCGGGCTGCCCGTATCCGGAGAAGAACCTGTGCGGCGCGGGAGTCGCGTTCAAGCTCGCGCAGGGACTCATGGCGCGGCTGGGCTGGCAGGACGCAAGGGTTCGCAAGCTCACAGAGTCGTTCCTCAAGATGGCCGCGATCGCGACAGTCGCCGATGTCGTGCCGTTGACCGGTGAGAACCGCGTCATCGTCCGCCGTGGACTCGACGGGCTCACCGCCACGCCCAATCCCGGACTGCGGGCGCTCCTCGAAGTGGCCGGATTCGGGCCCGGACAGGCGCCCACGGCGGGACAGGTGGCTTTCCGCATCGCGCCGCGCATCAACGCCGCGGGCCGCATGGCCAGCGCCTCCGACGTGATCGAGCTGTTTCTTACCAGCGATCCGGCGCGGGCCAAGGATCTGGCCGCCCAGCTCCACGAGCTCAACACGCAGCGGCAAGCGGCTGAAGCACGAATGATCGAAGAGATCCTGGCCGAGTGCGAGCAGGCCCCGGTCGGCGAGGATCAGCGCGCGCTCGTGTTTGCGGGCGCCGGGTGGCATCGTGGCGTGGTTGGAATCGTTGCCAGCCGCCTGGTGGACCGTTTCCATCGCCCATCGTTCGTCCTGGGCATTGACCCGGAGAAAGGCCTGGCGCAGGGCTCGGGCCGCAGCGCCGCGGGCTTCCATCTGCTCGACGCGCTCGAGTCGATGAGTTCGCTGTTCACCAAGTTCGGCGGACACAAGCAGGCCGCGGGTGTCACGCTGCCGCTCGGGCGCCTGGAGGAATTTCGCGCCCGGTTCGCCGAGTACGCATTCACGCGCATCGCGCCCGACGATCTGTGCGCGACCTACACGGTCGACGCTTCCCTGCGGATCGAGGAGATTACCCGCGAAGCGGTGGAGCAACTGTTCGACCTGGCGCCATTTGGTTTTGGCAATCCCGCGCCGCTGCTGGCGCTCGACGAAGTTAGGGTCGCTGAGGATCCGCGTGTGCTCAAGGAGCGGCACCTCCGGATGTGGGTCCACCAGAATGGCCGCGGACAGGTGGTAAAGGCCTGGAACTGGGCGGATCGTGCGGACCTCTTCCGGGCGGGGGCGGAACGGTCGATGCTCGTGCGGATCGAACCGGACGACTATTCCGGCTATTCGATGACGCTCGAGGACGCCCGCTGAAGCGACTTGCGGACCATCCGCGCAATTGACTCTGACGGGTTGAAGTCCACCACCCGGGCCAGCGGAATCCAAGACAACTGGCGGCTCTCGCTCGTGGGGACCAGTGGTGCCTCGCGGTCCGCGGCCAGCAGATAACGGACGTCGTGGTGGTGGTGCGCCGGCATCCCCCCGCGTGCGGGAATCAGGTGGACATCGACGTCGAAGATCCGCGACGCATCGTGGTGCACCGCTTCAATGCCGCATTCCTCCCGCGCCTCGCGGGCAGCCGCATCGGCGACCGAGGCGTCGGAGTCCTCCACGTGTCCGCCGGGCTGGAACCAGGCGCCGAGCTTGGCATGATGGGTGAGCAATGCGAACTGTCCGGTCCGGTCGACGATCCAGGCGGACGCGGTGACGTGGCCCGCCGGATTGCTGGCACGGAGAGCCGCGGGGCCGGTTTCGAGCAGCCAGAGGACCAGCTCCGTCATTCGGCGTTCCTCCGGCGTTGCGGGCGCATGGGCCTCCAGTTGAGCGCGGAGGGCCTCGATTCTCGTTTGGCGGCTGTTTTGCAAGACTGAACCCGGAGGTCACTACATGGTAGAACGAACGGGGTATATCCCGCTGGCAATGGGCGACGTGATGCGGGGACGCGTCCCAAAAATGAAGCAATCAGTTGCAACAAAAGAGTTTAAGCTTCCTCCAAAGCCTGTCCAGAAACCCGTGCCAGAACTGGTAACGCGGATCGGCAAGGTCTCTTCGGAACCGGCGCCTGCCCGCCAAGTTATTAGCGCGGCAGTTTTGCAGCATATGCGGCCCGACGGCAATGGCTACCTGATTCCGCTGCCGTCCAGCACGCTTTCCTACCGCGACTACGAGGATCCGGTTCCGGCAGTCCGCGAGGAGCTGCGCAAGTTGGGCGTTGATTCTACGGCGATCCGGTTCGAGCGCTACGACGATGAAATCAACAATCCGGGTGGCCGGTACACGAACCGGCTCCTGCGGGTTGAGGTGAACGGCAAGAGCGAGGATTTCTCGGTTGAGCTCACGCTGCGGAACCCGCGGATCACGGCGGTTGAAATCGGCCGGCTGCTGGGGGTCCGCCTGCAGTATTAGCCCGGCAGAAAAAAAGAGGGCCGCCCTGACGAAGCGGCCCATGAGAAGAGCTTCGTGGTGGCCCTATGTTCCACCGCGAAGACTGGGGATCAAACCCATGCGTGTGCACTTCCTTGGAATGCACGCGCCGTGCCATTCGTAAGTGATTGACAAGCTTTGCGCGCCGGAACGGCTACCGGACAACTTGACCGGACACGGCGGCCAGATTGTCCTGTTTTGTGCCGGGAAACGACGGAATGTCGCAAAGCTCGCAGACCCGCTGGTATAAGGTTTGCGTCAGCTTGGTACGGTCGCCCAGGGTGAGGTCGATGGTGGGGATGGGCTTGCCGATCCGGATCGTGACTGGCCCCGGCCGGATCACGCGGCCGTGTATGGGCAGGATCTCCCCAGCGCCGAGGATTCCGATGGGAACGATGGGGACGCCTGCCTTGATCGCGATGTAGGCCGCACCGTCTTTGAACGGGTCCATTTGGCCCAGAGTCCGGCCCGCCTCCGGAAAAAGCAGGATGGAAATGCCATGCTCCTGTATTTTCCGGGCCGCCGCGGACATGGTCTTGAGCGATTCCCGCGCGTTGTCGTAATGGACCGGCAGGTGTCCGGCACTACGCAAATAGTTCCCGATAAAAGGCCAATAGAACAGGCTCTTCTTGGCAAGAAACCGGAACTGCGCGTTCACGTACGGCAGCACGGCTGGGATGTCGTAGAAGGAGCGGTGATTGGCCGCGAACACGAAATTCCCGCCGGGGGGCACATTGTCCTGGCCCTGGACCTCAACCCGGACGCCGGAGAGCCGCAAAATCCACAGCGCCCAGATCCGCGCCAGCTTGTGGTGAGTCCGTCCGCGGGAGGACAGATACGACATGGTGACCGCAATCGATGTCGCCACCGCGGTGACAAACAACAATGCGGGTAGGATCAAGAACGTCGATCGAATGAAGGCCCAGACCATTGCCGATTGCGCTGATGTTGACTTCGCAGGCGCGGAGTAGCTAGGCTATTTTAGCGCAATTGCCCTCCATCCTCCCCCGTTCCTCCCCCCAAGACCAGATCGACGCAGCAAGGACGTTCGCCACCCACGAGATCCTGTTCGCGGGCGCCAACGGATTCGTCGGCAAGGTGACTCTGGCCCTGCTGCTCGACCGGTATCCGGACCTGAAGCATCTCCACGTAATCGTCCGCGCCAAGCGGGGCTTCACTCCCCGCGAGCGGTTCGAAAAAGACGTGCTGGCCTCGCCGCCGCTCAAGCCAGTGATCGCGCGGCTGGATCCGGCGGTGTTGAAGGAACGGGTGTCGGTCCACAAGGGCGACATGAGCGAGCCCCTGTGCGGGCTGAGCGAGGAAACAATCGCGTCGCTGCAAGGCCGGGTGAGGCTGATCATCAATTGCGCGGGACTGGTGGAGTTCACGCCCCCGGTTGATGAGTCCTTCAAATCCAACGTTGACGGAGTGGAAAACACCATCGCGCTGGCGAAGCGTCTGGGCGCGCGGATCTGCCATATTTCGACGTGCTTTGTGTGCGGCGAGTGCGACGGCCTGGTGGAGGAGGACGAGCCGGTGCCCGGCTTCTATCCCCGGCGGAAGAGCCACGAGGACCACAGTTTCCACTACGCCGAGGAGATCCGGTTCATGCGCGAGCGGATCGCGGAGGTGTACGCGGCGGCGCGTGCGCGCGGCGAGGAAAACACCAAGGACACCAAGCAGCGGCTCTCCGACCTGGGAGTCCAGCGTGCCGCCCAATGGGGTTGGGTGAATACTTACACGTACTCGAAGAGCCTCGGCGAGCAGTTGCTGGCGGGCGAGTCCGGAGTCGAGTACACGATCGTCCGGCCGGCGATCGTTGAAGCGGCGCTGGATTTTCCGTTTCCGGGCTGGGTGGAGGGCGGACGCACCGCCGCGCCGCTGATCATGATGGCGATGAGTGGACTCCGGCATTGGCCGTTGCGTCCCGAAGCACCGCTCGAGGTGGTCCCGGTGGACCAGGTGGCGAGCGCCATCCTGATCGCCAGCGCACTGCTGATGAACGGGCGGGCGCACCAGGTCTACCAGATCGGAACCGCCGAGGTGAACCCGGTTCCGCTCAAGAAGCTGGTCGAGTGGATGTACGCTGACTACTGCAAGTCGCAGGGCCGGCCGCACTGGCTGATGCCCGGGGTGCGGATCCTGAGCCCAGCGCATTCCCGCAAGAGGGGCGAGCGCCTGCTTTCGCGAATCCAGACGGCGCACGAGGTCACCAATGCGGTGAAGCGGTTCGCGCAACGGTCGAACATTCCGGGCCGCAAGCCCGTCGAGCGGCTCGCGCGCACGTTGCGCACGCTCGGAATCCAGCTCAACATCCGCGAGCAGGCGCTGGTGCTGTACCAGCCGTTCATGCACGACAACCGATTCATCTTTGAGGCCGAGAACATCCGGGAGGCGAGCTTGCGGTTGACCGCTGAGGATCAGGGCCGGCTGCCGTGGACTCCGGAAAAGATCGTCTGGAAAAAGTATTGGATGGAGAACGAGGTGCGCGGCATCCAGAAGTGGGTTCAGGAAGAATCCTCCAAGGGCCGTTCGTTCAAGTTGTAAGCGCTGCCACTTTACGGCGTGATACAAGTAGTGACTTGACCCCCTCCCGGCGCCTGATTCTGCTCGTGCTAGCCGTGGGGCTTCCTTCGGCTCTCGCCGCCGCGCTGGTCCCCGGATCCACCGGGTGGATGGTGCTCACAGCCGGACTCGTGTTTGCCGCGGCCCTTGCGGACGCTCTGCTTGGCCGCCGTCTGTGCAAGTGGCCGTCGATCACCCTGCCCGCCAGCATCCGCGCCTACAAGGAGCGCCGCAACGCGCTGCCCCTTCGAATCGGTACCGCGGGCGCGCGCGAGGTGGTCGCGGGACTTCCATGGCCCGCGGCGCTGAACAGCGATCAGGACACGCGGAGGCTGGAACTCCCAGCGGCGGACACCGCGCAAGCGGAGTGGCCGTTCACGCCGCTGCGCCGCGGCGATTACGCGATTCCCGCGATCCACTTGAACCAGTCCACGCCGCTTGGACTGTGGGATCTCCGCACGCGGCAACAGACCAACTGCACCGTCCACGTGTATCCGAATCTGCGCCGGATCGACGATCTGCTCGCACTCCGCCGCGACAACGCGGGCGCCAAGGCGATCCGCCAGATCGGCAAGGGGCGCGAGTTCGAAAAGCTGCGGGACTACCTGCCCGGCGACGGATTCGACGAGATCCATTGGAAGGCGACCGCCCGGCGCGGACGGCCGGTGACCAAGGTGTTCCAGGTGGAGCAGACGCGCGAGATCTACGCCGTGCTCGACTGCGCCCGCCTCACGGGCCGCGCCGAATCAAATGATCCGGCCGCCGAGCCGCGCCTGGAGCGCTACATGAATGCGGCCTTGATCCTGGGGATGGCGGCGCAGCAGTCAGGCGACCTGTTCGGACTGATGGCGTTTAGCGATCGCGTGGAGACTTTCGTCCGTGCGCGGAAGGGAACCGGGCAAGCCGCGCTATGCCGCCAGTCGATCTACAAGTTTCAGCCCAAGCCCGCGGCGGCGAACTTCGAAGAGGCCGCGGTCCAGCTTCGAACCCAGCTCTCGCGGCGCGCCCTGGTGCTGTTCCTCACTGACCTCGATGATCCGGTAGCGGCGGCCCAATTCGCGCAGGCGGCGGCCTTGCTGCGTGGGCAGCACCTGGTGATGGCGGCGATGATCGCGCCGCCGGGCGCTCATCCGCTGTTCACGCGGCCGGATGTCCAGGGGATCAACGATGTGTATCAGGAAGCCGCCGGACACGTGCTGTGGCGGCGGCTCAAGGACCTGGAAGTTGGCCTGCGCCACCAGGGAATCAACTTCACCACGCATCCGGCGCGCGGATTCAGCCAGCACCTGGTGAATCTCTACCGCCAAATCAAGCAGAGGCAGATTCTGTGATCGTCGACCTGCAGCGGTTCGTCACGGCGGAACGGCCGCACTGGACCCGGCTCGAAGAGCGGCTGCTGTTCCTGGAGCGCAACCCGGACCGGACGCTTTCGATCGGGGAGATCGAAGAGTTCTACATGCTGTACGAACGGGCGGGAGCGGCCCTGGTCAAGATCCAGCCGTTGCAGGCGGAAGGCGACCTGCGGCGGTACCTCGAGTCGCTGGTCGGGCGAGCATATGCCGAAATCCACGAGACACGCCAGACCGCCCGGTTCCGCTTCCGGCACTGGGTGTGGCACACGATCCCGGAAACGTTCCGCCGCCGGATTCTGTATTTCAAGCTGAGCCTCATTGCGACGCTGGTGGGGGCTGCTTTTGGCGCTGGAGCGCTGGCGTTGAGCTACGAATCCAAAGATGTGCTGATGCCGTTCTCGCACCTGCACCAGAAGCCGGGCCAGCGCGTCGCCACTGAGATGGAGGAGCGCGGTAAGGGCATTTCCGCGGCCCGAGGCCGTTTTTCCGCGCACCTGATGACCCACAATATCCGCGTGACGCTGTTTGTGCTGGCGCTCGGGGTGACGTTCGGACTGCTGTCGATCGTGGTCCTGTTCTATAACGGAACGATTCTCGGAGCGGTGTGCTACGACTACATCACCGACGGGCAAGGCGTGTTCCTCGCGGGCTGGCTGCTGCCGCATGGATCCGTCGAGATCCCGGCGATATTGATTGGCGGGCAGGGTGCGCTGCTGCTGGGCCACGCGCTGATCGGATGGAACACGCGGGAGTCGCGCGCCGACCGGGTCCGCTCGATTCTTCCGGATCTCACCACGCTGGCCGGCGCCATCGGGCTGCTGCTGGTTTGGGCGGGGATCATCGAGTCGTTCTTCTCGCAGTATCACGAGCCGGTGATCCCGTATGCGGTGAAGATCGGCTTTGGCAGCGCGCAACTGGTGCTGCTGTTCGTTTACCTGTTGCGCGTGAAACCCCGGGAGCGGATGTGACACGGCTGGTGGCAGAGTCCCGGTTGAGCATCCGCACGCCCGAAGGCGTCGAGTTCTCGCTGCCGCTCGCGGGCACGGGCAGCCGGATGAGCGCGGCGGTGCTCGACATCATGGTTGTGTCTGCGGTGTGGAGCGTAATCGGAAGGCTGGTGACCCTGATCGAGGCGGTGAACAAGGACATCGGCGGGGCGATTGAGATTCTCGGTTACTTTGTGCTGAGCGTTGGGTATCCGATCGCCACGGAATGGTACTGGCGCGGGCAGACGGTCGGCAAGCGGGTGCTGGGACTGCGGGTCGCCGACGCGCGTGGCGGGCGGCTGCAGCCGTCGCAGGTGATCCTGCGCAACATCCTGCGCGCGGTGGACATCCTCCCGGCGCTGTATCTGGTGGGCGGCATTTCGTCGTTGCTCACCGCGCACCGGCAGCGGCTGGGGGACCTGGTGGCGGGGACGATTGTGACGCAGACCCGGCAGCCGGAGCCTCCAGAGCTCGACCAGATTCTCGGGGGCCGGTTCAATTCGCTGTCCGGGAACCTGCGGTGGGCGGCGCGGTTGCGGCAGGAGACTCCTCCGGCGCTTGCCAACGCGGCGATTGAGGCGTTGATGCGGCGCGAGGCGCTGAGTCCCGAGGCGCGGCTGGATGTGTTTGGGAGTTTGGCGGAGGAGTTCCGGCAGCGCGCTCCGTTTCCAGGAGAGGGGGCGGATCACTTGTCGGATGAGCAGTACTTGAGGAACGTGGTCGAGGTTCTGTTCCGGTCGCGGTAGCGTCCAGTCTCGTGCGCGTTGGACCTGCTCGGAGACAAGTGGACTCTCCTGATCATCCGTGATCTCTTCTTCGACCGGTCGCGCTATCGTGAGTTTCTGACCGGGGAGGGCATTCCGACCAACCGGCACTTTGGATCTGTTGATTCTCAAGGCGCTCGCCCGTCGGCAAGATGCACGGCTGCGGAATCGCGCAGATGCTCAAGGATTGGCTTCATCGCGACCGGATCGGGAACGAACTGGCGGATTCGACAACTGCGCGACACCGCCGGTGCCACTCTTCGATCAGAAGGAGTACTTGATTCCCGCCTGCATCTGACGCGGGTCCATCGCCGCGCCGATTACTCCGAACGCGCCAGTCCCGAAGTTCTGGCCGGAGATTGGAACCGTGGCGCCCAGCGTACTGGCGGCGAACGCCCCAGCCAGCTCGGTGCCGTACGAACCAGAGCACCGTTTATCATTCTCTATCGGCACATGACTGTCTAACGGCGCATGCACCAAAGTGGTGCACAATGGTGTTATGAGAGCGGAAACGAAGACCGTGCGCCAGAGCGTGAGCTTGCCGGCCAAGACAGCCACCCAGATTCGGAGCATGGCGAAGTCGCGGCGGCTGAGCACCGCGCGGATGCTGGTCGAGTTGATCGAGAATGGCATCGAAGCCGAGAAGCGCAAGCAACAGGAGTTCTTTGACCTCGCCGAGCGCTTCCGCAACGAGGCGGACCCGCAAGAGGCGAAGCGCCTCGGAGATCAACTCGGCCGCTTGGTCTTTGGTGGCTGATGCCGAAGATCGAACGCTGGAGCAAGTTCCCTGAGGCAGTCAAGCAGCACCTGGTGGAGCGGATGCGAGATCGATCGATCAGCATCGCCGACCTGAATCAACTGCGACTCTGGACCGAGACGCAGCCGGAGGTTCCGGAAGGTGAATGGTACAAGGACTTCGGAACATTCAAGATTTGCGGCCGGGGGTCCCTGGCAAAGACGTTCCTGGTGCGCGGCCAAGCCGCAAAGGGCGAGAAGCTCTGAACGCCACCACGGCCAATGCCATTGCCTTGAATTCACCACTACCTTGATTGACGCTCGGCCTAGCGCTCCCGGAGAACCCAAGCGGCGGAGCGGCCTTCAGCTTCATTTCACGAGGCATGCCTGGCAAGCGGGCTCCGAAGTTCTCGCCCGACACGCATCAAGGAGCTGAGCCATAGGCGCCTGCTTCTTGGCTTCCTGAAGGTGAGTACGCTGCCGTGCCGCAGTTGTTCCGTCAAAACCGAGGCGGGATGCCCAGGATTGGGTCGAAAGCGGTACAATCGCGCAATGTCGCGCAGCGGATGTTCCAGTCGAGTTCTGCTGACGCGGGAAATTCCGATCGGGCCAGCCAGTACGCCGCCGGGCGCGGTCCCGGTCTTCCCTACAGAGGGACGAGTGCGTGCCGATTGATCCGCCATTCATTCGCCGACAACAGGTTCCGCCCCGAACTCGACGCCCGTGGTTACGAAGCCGATGCAGGTCCCAACTTCCGTTCATCATTCCCTTGAAGCCCGCCCACTTGGCGCTGTGTGGATCGACACGTCGAAGTTGATGATGCCGGGCGTCTCGATTGGAGCGCCGCCCGCGTCGTCGTACCGCAATCCCACCGGACGCGCGAGTGCCGCGGTATCGAACCAGCGCGTGGGCCGGCGTTCGGCGGGCGGCAGGTTAGGGCTCCGGAGCAGATCCGCTGGTGGTGCGGCTCATGGCGCCGTCTTCGGTGCGAACACGCCCATGATGCGCACCATCCAGGTCCGCGGCAGCAGGCGGCTGGACTGAACCAGCGCAGCATTCAGGAGGCCAGAAATCTGGGCGCCGGAACGCCGGCCGTTGATGGCGCGGAGCCCGGTGCGGACGACGTCCTCCGGGTCCTGAAACATCATCGGTGGGTACGGTGCCGCGTCAGAAGCTCCAGCCTGGGTGTGAAAGGGAGTCCGTGTGGCGCCCGGGCAGAGCGCAATGACGTTCACTCCCCGGGGTCGCTGCTCGTACCAGAGCGCTTCGGAAAAGGAAATCACATAAGCCTTTGTTGCCGCGTAGACCGCCGACGAAGGAAATGGCGTGAATCCGAGTGTGGAAGCAGTGTTCAGCAACGTGTCCCCTGGCTGCGCCGCCGAAAGAAACGAGTAGGCGAGGGTGGTCAGACTCTCACAGTTGAGCCGGATCATGTCCCGCTGTTTCGAAACGGGAATGCCGGTAAACCACCCGTAAAGTCCAAACCCGGCGTTGTTCACCAAAACAGTATGGTGCTCCGCCGACAGGCGATCCGCCACGGCCGTTAACCCAGCATCGGTCCCCAGGTCGGCAGCGAGGATCTGGTGTCCCGCGCCGGATAGGCCACCCCGGAGTTGCTCAAGGGCGCCGGCGCCGCGAGCCACCAAGGTGACGGCCCAGCCCTCCTTCGCGAGGTGTAGGGCAAACTCCCGGCCAATCCCGCCGGTCGCGCCCGTTACCATTGCCCGTTTTGAAGCCATGTGGCCATCTCCTTGGCGATTTCGGCGCCAGCATCCTCTTGAACAAAATGAGAAGCGTTCCCTCCAGCCCCAACACGATCCGGCGAATCAACTCCGGGCGGCGGCCACCGAGACCGAGGCCTACCGGTCCTCCCCAGTCCTGACCCATGATGGTGAGATCGCGAAGTCCAGTGCCACGCATCGGAAGCGCCTTTCAAAGCGGCGATATCCTCGCCCCGTCCAGTTCGAGGAATCGATGCTCGACATCGAACAGTTCCCTCGCAACGGGGAAACGTTGGAAGCTCATGGATCGCCGGGCGGTCGCGTAGGTTCACGCCACATTCATTGTACGATTGAGTTGGTAACGGAACGCGAGGGCGGTCCTGAAAAGCGGCAGGCGAAGGCCCGGCGGGGAAAACAACCTCGACCTCGGTGCCACTCTTCGATCAGAAGGAGTACTTGATTCCCGCCTGCAACTGACGCGGGTCCAACGCCGCGCCGATCACTCCGAACGCGCCAGTCCCGAAGTTCTGGCCGGGGATGCTGAAGTTAGCACGGTTGAACAGGTTGAATGAGTCCAGGCGCAACTCGAACCGGTGACGCTCGGCGACGCGGAACATCCGCTGGATCGACACGTCGAAATTGATGATGCCGGGCGTCTCGATTGGAGCGCGGCCCGCGTTGCCATACCGCAATCCCACCGGACGGGCGAATGCCGCGGTATCGAACCAGCGGGTGGGCCGGCGTTCGGCGGGCGGCAGGTTGGGGCTCCGCAGCATATCCGGCCATTGCGACAGCGCGGTTCCCGCGTCGATCGCATCGCCGGGCAGGAGCGCGGTGATGAACGATCCGTCCTGGATCACGGTGATCCCCTGGAACTGCCAGCCGCCCAGCACCTTGCCTGCGAGCGAATCGGTGAGGTAGCGCTTGCCCTTGCCGAACGGCAGCTCGTATCCCACGGTCACCACCAGGCGCCGCGGAATGAACACGTCGCTCGTCGACCGGTTGAGGTGCAGCGGCATGTTCACCGAGCGTTGGCGCTGGACGCCGAGCACCGCCGAGTTCACGGCAGCGTTGTCGAGTCCCTTCGACCATGTGAAGGCGCCCAGCAGATAGATGCCGTCGGTTCCCGGGCGCTTCTGCACTTTCACTTCGAGTCCGTTGTAGGTGGCATCGGCGGACGGCGACGTCACCCATACGTCCTGCAGCCGCGGGAATGGACGCCGCGCCTGCCGCGGACCCGTGCCGGGCACGGCGTCGTTCACCGAGACGGTCTCCAGGCGGTTCGATGTGTGCGACCCCTGATAGCCGAGATCGATCGAGAGGTTCCGGTAGATCTCGCGCTGGATGGACAATCCCCATGAGTGGGTCGCGGTCAGTTTCAGGGGCGTCTCGACGCCGTTGAAGCGGGCGACGGCCGTGGTGGCCAGTGCGGCCGGGAAGGGGTCCGACAACGAGATGTTGGGAGTGCGGGCGTCAGCGAGGAACGATGCCACTTGCGCGTTTGTCCGCGGCTGGTTGCCGAGGTCCTGGAGGATCGCGACGTCGATATCGTTGGCGTAGATTCCGTAGCCGGCGCGGACCACGGTCTTGTCGTTGGCGCGGAAGGCGAGTCCCGCCCGCGGCAGAAATCCAGTCTTCTCCCACCGGATCAGCGGAATGTCCGGCTGGAAGCGGCCCGTCTGCCAGGGCTGTAGCGCGAGATCCTGCACGGGGGCTATGAAGGCGCCAGCATAAGGGTTGTAGTTCGACATGAACCCGGAGCGGTCTTTCCACGCGCCGCGCAGCTCGTAGCGCAGGCCGAGATTCAGAGTGAGCTTGCGGTGCACCTTCCAGTCGTCCTGCAGGTAGAGGTAGTAGCCATTCTGGGCAAAGCGTCCGCGGTTCGACTCGCCACCTGTGCGCGTAGCCGCGGGCACTCCCAGAAGGAAGTCGGCGAATGCGTGGCCCGAGTAGCGCGGCTGGAAATCGATGCCCGGACTCGCACCGATGTTGTAGAAGTTGTAGTGGCGCCGGTACTCGATTCCCGTCTTCAGGAAATGGCCGCCGCGCTGGAAGCTGAAGTCGTCTTTCAACTGCCAGTTGCCGATGTGGACCGCACCGCCGGGAGGACTGCCGCTGTCGCCGATCGACAAGTAGCCGGTCACGTTGAACCGCGGGAGTCCACCGCTTGGATTCACGCGGCCGAGTCCGAGCGCGGGAATTCCGAGAGCGGCGGCGTCGGCCACGTGAGGCGCCTGCACGCCCAGAAAGTAGGGCCGCCGGAAGAAGTGGGCCGACGCGACGTTCACGTACGCCGACTTGAAGGTGCGCGTGTTGGTGATCTCCTGCGCCCATGTGTAGAGCGGCTGTTCGTAGGAGAATTCCCGGATCGGATCCGTGAGCAGGGTGATCGCGCGGTTGTGGGCGAACCGCGCCGACCAGCGGTCGCTGTCGGACTTGCGGAAGTCCATGCGCCCGATCCACTGTGGATTGTCGGAGTTCGCCGACGAGTTGGGACTGGTGAAGTTGAGCGCGCCCGGTGTGTTCGGCTCCGGCCAGAACTTCAACAGCCTCGACGACACGGGATTGATGCGTGAGGCCGGAATCAGATTTCCCGCGAATGGCTGCATGGTGACGGGATCGCGCACAGCGACCGGGAATTGTCCGTTCCGCAACTCGGCCGTTGGGACGATCCCGGTCAGCGGAAGAAAGTTTCGAATGATCTCATCCTGGAAAGCGACGAAGTACCAGGCGCGATCCTTGCGGATAGGACCGCCGAGCGTGCCACCCGCCTGCTGCCTGCGGAATGAGGTCTTGGTGCGTGCGAAGAAGTTGCGTGCGTCGAGCGCGTCGTGCCGCGAAAACCAGAATGCGTTGCCGTGCAGCTCGTTGGTCCCGCTCTTGGTGACCGCGATGATCTGGCCTCCGGGGCGGACTCCCCACTCGGCGCCATAGAGTCCGGTTTTCACTTCGAACTCCTGCAGCGCATCGAGGTTCGGACGGAACGTGGTCGCGCCATTACCCTCCGAGATCATGCTGCCGTCGAGGTGATAGACATTGTCGGCGCGGCTCATGCCACGGACCAGGATTCCCGTGGCCGTGCCCGAAGCCACGCCGTTGCCGTAGATGGTTCCGCGCGGGGACACCACTCCGGGAGAGAGCGCGGCAAGCGTGGCGAAGTCGCGATTGTTGACGGGAAGTCCGACGAGCTTCTGATGGTCGATCACCTGGCCCATGCCCGCGCTTTCGGTGTTCAACAGGGAGGCGCTGGACGTGACCTCGGTGGTCTGGGTAGTCTCGCCGACGGCAAGCGTGAAGTCAGCGCGCTCGATCCGGCCCACTTCGAGGACGATGCCAGTGCGGAGCTGCGTCTGGAATCCGGTGAACGACACCCGGACTTCGAAAGCGCCGAGCGGCAGCGGGAACACCCGGTAGTCGCCCGTCGCGTTTGTCGACGCGGTGTGGGTTTCGTTGGTCGCGGGCTTGCGAATCGTGATCGCCGCGCCCGTCTGATCGGTGACGCTGCCTACCAGTGTCGCGCTATCGTTTTGGGCCGCAAGCGGAGCGGCCAGGATCAGGAGCCGGAGAAGATCGCGGAGTTGCATGGTGCCGTCAGTGCCACGTAGTATACCAGCAGTGACACAAAGCCGAAGAGTGTTTCTCAGCGCATTTGCGGCTTCTTTGCCAGGACACGCCAAGTCCGGCCGGATGCATGTCAACATCCTTCCTCGGGATCTCTCCGGCCCAAGCCTGCGCTACGTGAAACAGATCGGAGTCGGCTATATTTACGTCTACCTGCCGCAGATTCCGCGGTATCTGGAGCACGGGTTCCTGACACCGGAAGACCTGGCAGGCGCACGGAAGATAGTCGAATCGTTCGGGTTGCGGATTTCGGGGGTCCACCTCGACAGCCGGGCCTATGCGAATCTCCTCCTCGGACTCGACGGCTGGGAGCGGGAACTCGACGATATCTGCCGTACGATCGACACGCTCGGGCAGGGTGGTGTGCCGCTTCTGTTGTTCAACCTGTTGGTGTCGCGGGTGCTGCGTGACAAGCTGTCGCGCCCACTTCCCGGCCACTACGTAGATCCGGACGGGCGCGGCGGCGTGGGCCTGCAGAGCTTTGACGATGCCCGCGCGCGGCAGGTGACGGACGAGCCTGGCGGCCGGATCACCGCGGACCAGATGTGGGAGCGCATCACCCGGTTTCAGAAGCGCTGTGTTCCGGCCGCGGAACGGGCGAAGGTCCGGTTGTCGCTGCACCCCGACGATCCGCCTGTGGCGCGGTTCTGGGGCGCCGAGCAGGTGTTGAACAGCGTCGCGGGCATCGAGCGGTATCTGGAGATCGTCCCGAGCCGGTACAGCGGGATCACGCTGTGCCAGGGCACGCTGCAGGAAGCAGGCATCGATCTCATTGCGTTCATCCGCAAGTTCGGACGGCGCGGCAAGATTTTCGAGGCCGAGCTGCGCGGAGTTCGCGGCACGATTCCGAAGTACGCCGAGACGTTTATGGACGACGGAGATCTTGACCTGGTCCCGGTGGTGCGCGCGCTGAAGGAGGTTGGCTACGAGGGCATGATCCAGGTCGGGCACGTTCCGAAGTTCCCAAATGATCCAGACCGCGCGGTGTCGAACGCGTGGTCGGCTGCGTATGTGAAGGGCATGCTGGCGGCGATCCAATGACGGCGCGCTTCGCGGTTTTGGTGGCGGGCGCCGTGTGCGCGTGTGGCGCGGATCCAGGATTCGAAGTGCTGCCCGGGCAGCGGATTCTCCTCAAGGGTGACAGCATCACGCGTGGGTATGCCTTCGGCAACTACTCGGATCCATCGCCGTTGCGCATGATTCCGGACATTGGCACGATTCTGCTGCGCGCCAATCACCCCCGGCCGCCGGACTTCCTGCGGCTGGAGAATTACTGGCAAGGGCTGAACGCGGACGGCACGGCGAAGACGACGGACAGCCTGGCAGCGGAGATCCGCCTGCACATCGCGCGCGGGGAGCTGCGTACCGGCGACTGGCTGATCTTCGAGGACGCGGGTCCGATCGACAAGGCGGTGCATCCCGCGCCATGGCCGTGGACCAAGGACATCTACGGGAACTACCGGGGTCTGCTGCGCGACATGGTCCGGGCGGCGGAACCCACGATCGGCCGCGATCACATCGTCTTCATGACGATGTTCGACTACAACCCGAAGTGTCCCGAATGCGCCTGGGATGCGCCGCTCGACGACGGGAGGCATTCGGGCAACGACGCCATCCGGGACGAGGCTCGCGAACTGGGCATCCGCCTGATCGACATGAACGGGATCATGGACGCGGCCAACGGACACCTGTCGGCACGGGGCTGGGGGCGGACTGTGGGTCCGGATGGCATCCACCCCAACGTGTACGGCAACTGGGTGATGGCGCTTGCCATCCTTCGCGAACTGGGCGCGGACATCGGGAACTGGAAGCTCGATGCGATCGACGCGCGGATCGCGCCGAAGTCCGCGGGCGGCGACGTCGGCACAGTGTGGGGCTTCGACAAGGATCCGTCTGCAGTGGAGCGCCGCCAGCTCCTGCGCGATTTGCGCGCGATCGTGGCCGGGATGCCGCGGAGCAGCGACAGCATCCAACGCGTCATTCGCCACGGACGTCTGCTGTCGACGGCGGTCAAACAGCCGGCGGGAACATCCAAGACCGTGATCTACGAGTTGGGGAAGTTCTTCCAACTGGACCGGACGCGCCTGTTGCTCGTGGCGAGCATGCGGGAACAGGGCGGCCACGACTTCTGCGTGGGCAACGACGGTTTTGTTTTCGAAAAGCTCCCGGACATCGATCCGGCGAGCGCCATTCCGATCAACCGGCTGGACCCGGACTACAAGCTGAAGTCCAACGGCGCTCCCGCGGTGCAGGGCCGGTTTCCGGCAAGCGGCGGCTTTGTTCCGCTTGGCGCACGCCTCGCCAATGGACGGCCGCATCCCGGCGCGGGGACCGGTTTCCTCTTCTCCGGCGCGCTCACGTTTCTCCCGGACCGCTCGAATGGACACCCGCAGGCCACGCGCGCGGACCGGACGATCGAGTTCATCCAGCTCCGCTGGGACGGAAAGACACTGCACAAGACGGGGCGCGAGCTTACAGACAGGTTCGAAGGCATTGGAGTGGGGCGCGTGCCGCTCTCCAACTGCCTCGAACAGGACCCGGGCTTCCTCTGCCCATTCCCGGCCGATGACGGCTCGCATGTCGTGGTGGTGCGCTTCGACTGGGATGGCAAGCGCTGGAAGCCGGGCGCGGCGGGCAAGCCATTCGGGTCGGCGCCAGAGCAACCGGCAACGGGCGCGGCGTATGCCTACCGGTACCGCGAAACGGAGCCGTCGATCCAATTCACCGGCGGCCGTTACCTGCTGCACACGCGCGGGCGGGATCCCAAGGGACACGTGTACTCATCAATTGACGGCTTGAACTACCAACTCGAATTCGATCACCGGAACCACACCGTTCCGCAGGTGATGAACCAGGGCCTGGACGGCTCGCTCTACATTTCCACCAACACCGGACCAGGATACCTGCGGAATCCGCTGCTTGCATTTCCGCTGGTAGGCACGTCACTCTCCGCACCGTGGGTGATCCATGATGAGAAGGGGCTGCGCGACCCGAAGGGTAAAGAGGTCCCGTTCGCTGATCACGGCGTGGGCGGCAACTTCTTTCTCGATGGCCGCTGGCGTCATTTGTTCCTCTACCGGCTCTGCGATCTCCGCGAGACCAACGGCGACGGCATCGCGCCGTTGCCAGGCACCGGGCTCTATCTCGCCGAGATGGAATACCGGCGCGTGACGTCAGTCCCGTTTCGGTTCTGAGACTGCGGGGGGCCGTGGAGGCAGAGGCACGGGTCCGAATGCGGGAGCGGCCATTCCCGCCTGGTCGCGGAGGTTCGCGGGCGGATCCATACCCTCGCCGTAGCGCAGGAACAACGGTTGCGGGACCGGCCACTGATGATTCACCTCGATGATCACTTCGTTGCCCGGCGCCGCTGGAATCCAGTTACGGTAGATGACGCGCCGCAGCCTTTGCTCTTCGTCATAGATGCCGAATCCAAGCAAGCGGCCCTGCGTAGTGAGCGCGCCGTTGACGCCGCTGAAGCGGATACGCAGGCGGCGGTCCGAGTCCCAGGCCGCGGACTCGTATCGGGGACCCGTCTTCACATCGGGACACGCCTGTGGAAACAGATTCCTGCACGCAACGAGCGCCAGGCGGCGTCCGGTCTGCCGCAGTCCTTCGGTGTTGATGTGGACCGCGTCTTCGAGTTCCAGGTCGATCGCCGTGACCATGCCCGTGTGAGGCACCGTGAGCTCAGCTTGCCTCTGTGCCTCCCGGACGGCGTTCCATCCGCGCTCGTTTCGCGGGGGCGGCTCCTCGTTTGAAGAACGGCCGAGTTGCACGAAGTAAAAGGGAAGCCGCGGATCACCGAAGTCCGTGCGGACTCTCGCGATGAAGCTCTGGAACTGGGCCAGGTATTGGGGCGCGCGGTCGTCACGGCAGTCGGCTTCGCCCTGATACCAGAGCACGCCCTTGATCCTGCCGCCCGCGGCGCGGAACTGTTCGAGCATCGGCGCGTAAAAGTTCCGGGATCCGGGTTGGATCAGATCGGGATGCCACTCCCACAGCGAGGTTCCGCCGACCGCTGTCGGAATCAGGCCGATGGGAACGCCGGTCCTGCGGACCATCTCCTTTGCGAACGGCAACCCGAGTCCTGCGCCGACCATGACACCCTTGAAGCCCATCCGCTGTTCGTGGACTGGCTCGCGCGCGATTTCCCAACCGGCTCTTGGCCGCAGGATGTGGACCTTTGGGTCCGGCTGTTGGATGTTCTCGAGATTTGCGCGTCCGACCATGTTCGACTGGCCGGCGAGCAGCCACAAGTCGCCGGCATAGACGTCGTCCGCTGTGATCGCCGCGCCGCCGCTGATCTCGATGCGGTATGGACCACCAGTGGGAATGTCGAGCTTCGCGGAGCCGTCCGGGCCGCAAGCAACGCTGGTCCGCGTTCCGGAGACGCTCACCCGCAACGCGCCTTTGCAGGGAATGGTGACGGTTGCGCCCGTGGCGGAGGTCCGTTGAATGACCTGATGGTTGGAAATCGCAAACAGGGGGACGGCGGCAAGCGCAAGGACTCGAAGCATGAGGCGGTAGAATTCAGCTTATCAGCCGTTCTGTCCCATACCGTTGGAAACTCGTCGCGCTCCTGTTCTGTTGTGCGGCGCTGAACTACGCTGATCGTGCGGCGACCTCCGCCGTGTTCCCCCTGTTCCGCGCGACGCTCGGCATTACGGACCTGCAGATCGCGGCGGTGGGATCGCTGTTCCTGTGGAGCTATGGGATCGGATCGCCGCTCGCGGGCCTGTTCGCCGACCGTATCTCGCGCAGCCGGCTGATCGTGGCAAGCCTGGCTGCATGGAGTCTCGTCACGGTCTGCACGTCGCTGGTGACGAGCGTCAATCAGTTGTTGCTGACACGGGTCCTGCTGGGACTCGCGGAATGCATCTACCTGCCCGCCGCCGTCGCCCTGATCGCCGACCATCACCCGGCCGGGTCCCGTGCATCGGCGATCAGCGTTCACACCGCGGGATTGAGTACTGGACTTGTCGGCGGCGGAACCCTGTCGGGCTATCTCGGCGAGCACTATGGATGGCAGACGCCGTTCCTTGTGCTGGGAACGGCGGGGCTCGTTCTGGCGCTGGCATGCGGGCTGTTCCTGCGCGATGGGAAGGATAAGCGGGACGCCGGCACGGCGCCAAGAGACTCGGGCGGACCGGTTCCCGTTCCAAGTATCGCCGTCCTGATCACCGCGGCAATGTTCTCAGCGGCCGGCATGAACATGTTCACCAACTGGCTGCCCCTGTACTTCCGCGAGAACCATGGGCTGAGCCTGGCTGGAGCTGGCTTCACGGGAACATTCCTCGTCCAGTTCCCAGGTGTACTCGGCGCACTGCTCGGCGGGCTGGCGTCGGACCGGGCTGCCCGGACTGCACGGAAGAACCGGATGCTGCTTGAGAGCCTTGCCTTCGCGCTTTCGGCTCCCGCGCTGATCCTGTTCCTGTGGAGTCCTCCTCTTGCGGTTGTGGCGGCGTGCATCCTCTGGTTCGGGCTGATGCGGGCCGCCGGATCCGCCAATGAGAATCCGATCTTGTGTGACCTGCTCGACCCCGCGCGGCGGTCCACGGCTATCGGGGTGATGAATGGGACCAATTGCCTTGCCGGCGGGATCGGTGTTTTCGCCGCGGGCGCGCTGAAGGCGGCTTACGGACTGGAGACTGCGTTCGCGGGAATTTCGGTGCTGATGCTCGGTGCGTCGGCGTTGTTGCTATTCGGATTCCTGTTCATCATCGAGCGCGATATTGGGCGCGGCGGGGTGGTTCGAAATTGATATGATCGAGCTGAATGCAGGTTGATGAACTCCATGCTTCCTTCCTCCGCGACGGCTACTGCTGTGTCGAAGGTGTGATTGGTCCCAGCGAAATCGAAGCCATCCGGGACAGCGTGGCCCGTGACGTCCGGGCGAACTCCCTGCTTCCACCTCCGCAAGGATACGTGCCGGGATTCCTGCGATTCAACCAGGCGATCGCTCCTTACCTGGCAGCGCCGCCGGTGCTCGCGCTCATCAACAAGCTATTCGGCCCCCACGCGCGCATCTCAATGGTCACCGGCAGCATCAACGGACCAGGAATTCCGCGTGGCGACCTTCACGCCGACTGGCCGTACAACCAGAAGAACGCCTCGCACATTCCCGCCCCCTATCCGGATTCGGTCCTCCACGTGCTTACGATGTGGATGCTCACCGATTTCACCGAGGAGAACGGCGCGACGATCATCATCCCGGGAACGCATCGCATGTCTGACCACCCGCGCAAGAGCGGTGCAGCCGATCCCAAGCAGCCGCATCCCGGTGAGCAGCGGCTGCTCGGCAAGGCCGGGACAGTTGGGGTACTCGATGCGCGGATGTGGCATGCCATCGCGCCCAACGTGACGGGCGAAGAGCGCGTGGCGGTGATCGTGCGTTACGCACCGTGGTGGCTCAACCTGGATCCATTGCGGCCGGGCACGGCCGACCGGGCGGACATCGTGGAGGCCAACAACGGTGTTGAGTCGCCAGTCCCTGCGCTAACGAGGGAGCTCTTCGATACGCTGCCCGCGGAAGTAAGGCCCCTGCTAAGCTACGGTGTGGCGAGATAGATTCCCGATGCGCCGCTTGCTGCTATTCCTCACCGTGCCCGCCTGGGCGCAGATTCCGTTCGAACCCGGCTACCAGTACCACTTCCGCGACATCGGCGTGGTCAACGCATCGGAACAAGAGCCGATCACGGCGTTCTCGATGGCAAAGGCGCTCGACTATCTCGACAAGGGCGCACTCGTGTGGACGCGGCAGCGGACCTGCATCTCCTGCCATACATCGGGCACCTACCTGATTGTGCGATCGCGCCTCGCCGGGCGGTTCGGACCTCCGTCCGCTGAGGTGGCCGAAAAGTTCCGGGCTGAAGTGGGAAAGCGCGAGAACGAACGCGACGACTGGTTCCGCCGCGGGGCGAATTCCGAGCAGGTGATCTACACCGCGGCCGGATTGGCGGAGTACGACGCGGCGGTCCGGCGCGAGCTCTCCCCGGAGACCGACCGAGCGCTGCGCCTGATGTTCCGTGCGCAGTTGGAGGATGGCGGCTGGACCTCGGAGTCCTGCTGGCCGCCGCTCGAATCGAGTAAGTACCACGCGGCAACGATCGCGGCACGGGCGGTGGGCGTGGCCCCCGGCTGGCTCAAGAAAGCCCGGGGCGATGCCGCCCTTTCAGTGAAGATCGGACGGTTGATGGATTACTTGCGCCGTGGAGCGCCGCACGACTACGACCGGGTGTCGCTCCTGTGGAGCGCCGCGGAAATGCCCGGGCTGATCAGCGCGCGGGAGAAAAAAAGCCTCGCCGGAATGGTGTTCCGTCACCAAAGGCCCGACGGGGGCTGGTCGCTGCGGACCTTCGCGGCGCCGGAGGCATGGGGAGATGGAAGCCGCGCGGAGCGGATCCGGAGCGAGCCGGACTTTGCGAATCCGCCCAGCGACGGGCACATGACGGGGCTCGCGCTGGTGGCGCTGCGGAGCGCCGGCGTCCCGGCCAAGGATCCGAGGGTACGGCGCGGGATCGATTGGCTCAAGCGGAACCAGCGCGAATCAGGCCGCTGGTGGACGAGGTCGCTCAACACCGACACGTGGAACTTCATCACCTACAGCGGAACCGCATATCCGGTGCTGGCGCTCGCGATGTGTGATTGAGCGGGCAGCCACAGTGGACCCCGTGTTGGCGTTGCGGGCCCAGTAGCGGCTAGAAAACGGCGGACGGCGCGACCGTGGATCCGGTACCGCCTTGAATCTTGAGTGGCTGTAGGATCAGCGCGAACTCATGGACGCGGCGCGAGGCGAGTTCGTCGAGCTTCAGGTTCTCGAGCAGATGGATGCCGTTCACCACGAGCATGATCTGGTGCACGGGTAGCGACACCGCCGGGTCAGGATTGGGCGAGACGTCGATCGACGGGTTGTCGGCGCCCACCAGCATTGGGTCCTGCTTGGCCAGCCACTCGGCCGCCGCCACCCCAATCCCCGGACTGGCCCGCATGTAGCGGGCATTGTCGGCTCCCCAGTATTGTCCATGCCCTGTGTGCAGGATCACGGCGTCACCCGGCTGCAATTTCAGGTTTTGGCGTTTGAGCGCGGCCTCGATGTCGGCAATGGTGATCTCGTAGCCGGCGGCGAGCGCCGGAACACCCTTTAGGGCCGCGACATCGATCAGCACGCCGCGTGTGAAGATGGTGCCGGTGTTGTGGACTCCGAGTTTGTCGAAACCGGTGCGCGTTGCCGCCGTCTCGACGGGGACGCAGTTGTACATCTTGTCCCCGATGGTCTGATGCGCGAAGCCGTCGAATTGAGTTCCGACCTGCCCGATCTCCGTGGTTACGATCTCCTCATTGCTGCCGCGCCGGTTGGACTGCGGGTTCATTACCGTGCGCTTGGTGTGCAGGTCGAATCGGCGCGTCCCGCTGAAGGGGATGTCGGCGCTCAGCACCCGCCCCAGTTCCACGGCCATGCCTTGGCGGATGAGCCGTGTGGCACGGAGCACCGTTTCGGGCTTCATGTGATTGGCCGAGCCACGCTGATCCGCGGCGCCCCACTTCGAAGGGCAACGCGTGCTTTCGTCCGGCGGGCGCCAGGATGGCGTCTGAGCCAGGGCGGTGATGGAGCAGAAGGTGATGGCGGCAATGGCGGGCTTTCTCATTGCTCGATTATGGCGCACGCCGCGTCCGGACGCGTCGCTACGCGGGTGGCGAGACGGACCCATTTCGGGTATCGCGTGTTCAAAGAGAACTGGAGCATCTCTCCGAAGCGGAATCTTCGCGCGAACGGTTGAAGGCCGGCAGGCTCGTCCTCGCGGGCGCCATTGCCGTACTGGTGGCTATCACTCTTGTCGCGAGTGGGTGCGCCTGGTTTTAAGGAGTGTGGCCATCTTGTTTTTTGGAGATGTTCTGCTTCTTCATGGCCTCGGCGAGTTGCCAGGCAACCACTTCTTTTACGGCTTGAGCCTGGACCTCTTCAAAAAGACCTTCCTCCTTGAAAAAGTCATCAATGCTCGATCCGATATGCTTCTTGCTCATTGCTGTACCTCCCTCCGGCGATTCCGCGCCAGTTCCCAATCGTGGTTCGGTGTGGTCTTCGCTTTCTTGATGAATCCATGTACTCGCCGGCTTGCCGTCAGTTCCGCCGCACCGGACCTTGGTAGCGATCCAGCCAGTCCAGCATTTCCCGTATCACCTGCGTGCGGACCGCGACAACTTCATGTGCCGCGTCAAACAGCACGTGCTTCTTGTGCGGCTCGGGCGTCCCGAACAGCCGGAAAAGGGCCTTCTGCGACGTTTCCACCGGATGGACGTAGTCATTCTTTCCATTCAGCATCAAGACCGGGACGCGAACCCGCGGAGCAAAGTGAAGCGGATTCACTTCTGGGAGGGAGGGCAAAAGGGACAACCCCCCGTCGGCCAGCACACCGCTCTTTAACCGGTTTTCCAACGCCAGTTGAATCGGTCCGAGGGAGGCTCCGAAGCTGACGCCGAAGAACGCTAACCGGTCCGCCGCGATGTCAGGACGCGTTTGCAAGTAGTCGACTGCGCGGCGCAGGTCCACGACCTGTTGAACGATCATATCGCGGCGCTGCAGGGGCGTCTGGGACCGTGGCAGGCTCCGCTCGTACGTCCCCTGATATACCGGGTACATGACGGCGCGCCCGGCCCTCAGCAGGTACTCCAGGCGGGCCCATCCCTCGAGCGTCACCGTCTCGCTGTTCAAGCTGTTTAGAGCGCCGGCGCCAGGGTAGTAGACGATGGTTTCATACGGCGCTTTGGAATTTTTGGGAAGAAACAGCAGCGCGGGGACCCGTACCGCGCCGTATGGCGCCGTGTAGGTAATCCTCTCCCGCCGCCAGTAGGGCTGCGAATCGTCGGATCGATCGATTGATGCCGCCAACTCGGAGCTATCGTAGGCATACGCACGGCGGTAGGCGCCATACACCTCGTCCGAGGCCGGCTTCTCATCGAGGTTCCGCAGGATCGGGCGGACGGCGCCGAGCCACGACGCCGGAGGGGGCGAGGAGTACAACGCGCACCGGAATCCATTCAAGGCCGACCGGTCGAATGGCGGCCTCGCATCCGGATCGGTGAACATGTGGGCCGGTTCACTCCACCCGCCTCCGAGAATGACCCGCCTCCCCTCATCCGTGCCATTCCAGCACCACTCCTTGACGTTGCCAGCCATGTCGTAGGTCCCATACGGCCCCTCTCCCTGATACTCCCCCACGCGCGCCAGTCCCTTGCCGGAAAAATTGCTGGAAGGCAGGACCCAGGTGCCGCTGTTCAGGCGCGCGGCGGCATACCAGTGCCATGCCGTGGGCAGTTGCTTCCCGGCGTACTCGGCATACGCCGCGGCCTCGTACCAGCTCACACCGCTCACGGGATCATTTTCGCGGCCGGGCGCGAACGTTCCCGCCTCCCATGTAGAAGGTCCGGGCCGTCCGGTCGCGTCGACAAGCGCCGCCATCGCCTGCTCCCACGAGAGCGTCTTGCCGCCAAGGTTGAAGGGGTGTTTCCAGAACTTCTGGTCGCGGTACGCCCCGGCATCCACGAACTCCTTGAACTGCCGGTTGGTGACTTCGTGGCGGTCGATCATGAATCGCATCACGCCACCGGCAGCTTCCGGTGCGGCAAATCGCCGCGGTAGATCGAGAACCGCCTGCGGAACCGGAACCATGCCGGAAGGAATCTTTTCCTTGGGGTAAAGCGGGACCTTGACGCGGGCGGCAGCCGCGGTCATCACCCCGTAGCTCGATTCGAAGCCCTCCTTCTCAAACCTGAGGCGGAAATATCCCCGCGGAACTTGCACCGCCGGAAGAGGAGTCCTTCCCAGAGGCTGCCATTCGCGTTCACTCGATCGAAGGTCCTTATAAAAGGCCTCGGCGCCCTGCGGTTCGCTGTCGAGCGCCACAGTCCTCGATACCTCCCTCCGGAGATCGGCGAGCCTCGGATCCTCGCCGAGCATCGGTTGGACCCGGTTCGCAATGGAGAAGGCCGCGCAGAAGCGTCCCTCTTCCGTCAGGGATGCGATCAGAGGGAGCCCCTCGTTGCGCGCCCAGCTCGCCTGGCTCATTCTCATGTAGACGAATGCCGCGGCCGCCACCAGCGCCAGTCCGCCGGCGAGGACAGCCAGCCTGAGCCATCGGGGCCTCCTTGGTTCCTCTGCGGCGGGTTGAGGGGGCGGCGGCACCACCGGGTCCGGCGGCACGGATTGGAACTCGACCGGCGCGGAGAATCTGTACCCCACCCGGGGGACCGTCTCGACCCACCCGGCGCCCTCCTCGCCAAGCGCCTTTCGAAGCGTCGAAACCTGGTAGAGAAGGCTCGCTTCCTCAACGAAGACGTCCTTCCACAGCTCGTCCATCAACTCTCTCTTGGTGACCACTCTCCCGCGGCTGCCGGCGAGCACCAAGAGCAAGTCGAACGTCTTCGGGGCCAGCGGGACCACCTCGTCCGCGTGCCGCAAAGTCCGGGCAGCGGGCGACACCCGGTACGATCCGAACCGGATCAACTCATCTCGATTGTTCGACATATCCGCCCTCAGGAATTCCTTAGAAATCGCTACGCCTCTCTCCGAACGATCCTCGGGACTTCATCATACCCCAAGGAGCATGATCCATTCATGCGACTCATTCGACCCCGATTCTACACCGTCCTCCTCGCCGTCTTTTCCGCGGCCGGACTCGCCCAGACCGATTGGCAAACCCGTTACCAGAACGGCGAGCGTCTCCTCGCAGAAGGCCGGATCGAGGAGGCTCTGACCGAGCTCAAACCTGCTCTCGCTCTCGCACCCGCGAAAGCGCGGGGCACGTTGCTCGACGCCCTGGGCCGGGCCGAGATTCAAGCCGGCCGGTATCGGGAGGCGAAGCGGCATTCGAGGCGTCCCTCCCGCTGTGGGAGACGCACACGCTGAACTGGGCGGTCACTCTCAACAACTTGGGGCGGGTCCACCTGGAGCTTCACGAATACGCGCGCGCCGAGGAGGCGTTGCTCCGCAGCTTGGAGGTCCTCAGGAACGACGCCAGGCTGTGGCAAAACATCGGACAGGCTCAATTCTTCCGGGGACGGCTTCAGGCGGCCGAAGTCTCCTATTATCGGGCCCTGTCGTTGGCCGGCCCGGAACACGCACCCTCGATCAGCAGCGATCTGGCCGGCTTGCTCGAATCACGGCGTCAGTATGCCAAGGCCGCGGGGATCCTGCGGGAAGCGGTTGCCCGGTTGGGCGCCGGGCAGGTGCGGGCGAGGATGCTGGCCAACCTGGGGGTCCTGCAGTGGAGATTGAAGGAGAGAGTGGAGGCGGCCGCGCAACTTCGGCAGGCGCTCGGCGAGATGGAGTCCGCCGTTGGTCCCCACCACCCGGACGTCGCCGCGGTTCTGGAGCGCTACCAGGCAGTGCTGCGCCAGTCCGGACGGAAGGCGGAAGCGGCCGCTGCCAGCCAGCGCGCCGCCGCGATCCGGTCGGGGTTTGCGCGGCACGGCAACGATCGGCAGACCTCGATCGATTGGCGGGACCTGAAGTAGCATCCTGAAGCTACCCGCTGCGCAGGTTCGCCGCTGGCTGCCATGCGTACGAGTGACGAAATCCGGCCTCCGAAATCCAGAGTGCCGCCGACGCCGTATGTCCGTCTGTGACCAGACCAGAACTCCCGCAAGTTCCCTCCCCGGTTGAGGTGATCCTGAATCTCTCGCTGGGCTACCTCGTTTCCAGAAGCCTCCACGTCGCAGCCGGACTCGGCATCGCCGATCTGCTCAGCGATGGCCCGAAGACGATCGGCCAGCTTGCCTCCAGCACCGGAGCGCACCGGGCCTCTCTGTCGCGGCTGCTTCGAACGCTAGCCGCGCAGGGTGTTTTCGCCGGGGATGAGCAAGGGCGCTTCGTGAACACGCCGGCCTCGGCACTGCTTCAGCGGGCCATCATGCGTGATGGTGTGCTCCTGTGCGGAGAGGTCATCGGCGACGGCACCTGGTGGCAGGCCATGGGCGGTCTCCGCCAGAGCGTCATGACCGGCGAGCCGGCGTTTCGCCAACAGCAGGGCATGGAATTCTTCGATTACCTGAGGGCACACCCCGAGTGCAGCCAGTGGTTTGACCGGGGCATGGCGAACTTCGCCGCCGCGGAGAATCCGGCGATCGCCGAAGCCTACGACTACGGCCAATTCCGCCAAATCGTGGATGTCGGCGGGGGCCAAGGCGGTTTGCTGGCCGAAGTCCTCAAGCGTCATCCCGCTGTCCGGGGCACACTGTTCGACCTGCCTGAAGTGGTTGCCGATCCCGCCTACTTGGCCAATGAGCCGCTCAACGGCCGCTGGAGGGCGGCCGCCGGAGATTTCTGGCAGGCCGTGCCCGCGGGGGGCGATTGCTACGTATTGAAACGCATCCTCCACGATTGGAATGACGAGCAATGTGTGCGCATCCTGCGCAGTTGCCGGGCCGCGATGGAGCGGGGCTCCCGGCTGCTGGTCATTGACGCCGTCATCCCGGCTGGCGATGCTCCCCACCCCGCCAAGGTGATGGACATCCTCATGATGGTGCTGACCGAAGGCCGTGAGCGGACCCGGGAGGAGTTTCAAGAACTCTTCGAGAAGGCGAACCTGAGCCTCGGTTCCATCACAATGACGCAAAGCACATTGGCCGTCGTTGAGGCGTTTCCGGCATAGCCACAAGGGGCTTGTGACCCGCTCCGTTGTCATCGCTTGGATGGAGCTTGGGTGAAGCCCGGGTCCGCGCTACCATGTCCGAAGTGGCCAGCCGACCCACATCCAAGCTGCCGGTGCTCCTCCGTACAGCCCTGTTCCTCGTCTTCGGCTACCTGGTCCTGATCCTGCTGGCGAGCATGATGTACGAGGCGCTCGGACTGTTGATCGCCTCCGTGCTGGGCGTGTTCGCCGCCGCTTCCCTGGCCACCACTCTCGTGATCCGGATCTTCGAGCGGGGCCGTCTGGCCGACATCGGGCTCCGCTGGACTCCCGGATCGTTTCGCAATCTGCTGTCTGGCTGCGCGGGCGGATTCGGCGCGGTGGCGGCGATTTTGGTCCCCGCGCTGATCGCCGGCGCCGCCTGGTGGAAGCCTGCTCCGGAGGGCGCGCAAGGCCCCGGAGGTTTCGTGTTCCTCACGCTGATCCTCTTGTTCGGCGCGGCTGGTGAGGAGATGTTGTTCCGCGGCTACGGCTTCCAGATTCTGGTGCCGGTGTTTGGCCCCGTCGCCTCGCTGCTTCCGATGTCGATCCTGTTCGGGCTGGTTCACATGGGAAACAGCAACGTGAACGCGACTGGAGCCGTCAACACGGTGGCATGGGCGATTCTGCTTGGAGCGGCTTTGCTGCGCAGTGGCGACCTGTGGTTCCCGATCGGACTGCACTTTGGCTGGAATTGGGGACTTGCGCTGTTCGGCGCCAATGTCAGCGGGTTTACAATGAGGCTAGCGGGACACTCGATCGAGTGGTCCATTGCCCCGCTGTGGACCGGCGGAGCGTACGGCCCGGAAGGCGGGTTGATGTGCACCGCGGTCGTCATCCTGCTCGGCTTTTTCGTCATGCGTGCACCGGTTGCCCGGCAGCAGCTCGCTCTCATCCAGCCCCGTTGTGAGGAGGCAGCGTCATCATGAAGTCCGCTACGATTTTCGTCCTCGCCGCATTGCCGGCGTTGGCCGCCAAGGACAAGATCACTCCCGAGGACCGCATCCTGCTGATCCGCGGCATGACCGCCGAGCACGCCACCGTGAAGCAGACTCTGCCGCGTTCCAAGAAGCCGCTCCATTACAAAAGCAACGGGACCTGGGATAAAGAGCAGTGGACCGATGCGGGCCGCGAAAACGGACCCGCGGCGCGGGTAGGCGACATGGTGCGCATCACCAAGATCGAGATCCATGGCGACAGCATCGAGCTGGAGATCAACGGTGGCTTCCGGACGGGTCCGAAATGGCACGAACGGATCCAGGTGGGAACCGGCTCCCGCACTTCGCCCATTTCGCAGGGCAGTAATCCGACCGCGGGCACCGTACTCTCGGTCCGCTTCGACGGCCATGTCCCGCCGATGGAGACGAAGGACCTCAAGAAGCTGCTCACCCCGATTCTCGATTTCGAGAAACGTAGCGCCACCGAGAATTACGTTGAGTCCTTGCCCGCTCCCATCCAGGCTGCGATCAAGGAGAAGCGCGCGATCGAGGGCATGGACAAGGAACAGGTGATGATGGCGATGGGGCGTCCCCGCGCCAAGAGCCGCGAGACCAAGGACGGCGTCGAGCTCGAAGACTGGATCTACGGCGAGCCGCCGGGCCGCATCTCGTTCGTCACGTTCGACGGCAACAAGGTCGTCAAGGTGAAGGAAGCCTACGCGGGACTGGGAGGCTCGGTAGCCGAGCCGCTCACTCCCAAATGAGTCCGGAAGAGTTCCGGCGCTACGGCCACCAGGCGGTGGATTGGCTGGCGGACTACCTTGAGCACATCCGCGAGCGTCCCGTGCTGCCACCCATCAAACCGGGCGAGTTCACAGACCGGCTTCCGGCATCGGGACCCGAACAGGGCGAGCCGATGGAAGAAATTCTCGCGGACTTCGACCGTCTAGTGGCGCCGGCGATGACGCACTGGAATCATCCGCGGTTCCTGGCGTACTTTGCGATCAGCGGATCTCCACCCGGTATCCTGGGCGAGTTGCTCGCCGCGGGGCTGAACTCGAATGGGATGGTGTGGAAGAGCGGGCCCGCGATCACTGAGCTCGAACAGGTCACGCTGGGGTGGCTGCGGCAGTGGATGGGTCTGCCGGACAGTTTCGCGGGCGTGATCTACGACACCGCATCGACATCGACGCTGCACGCCATCGCGGCCGCGCGGTCCGTTGCCGCGCCGGACTCGCGGCGCGCGGGTTCGCCTCCGGGTCTGGTGATGTACTGCTCCGCGCAGGCGCATTCGTCGGTGGAGAAGGCCGCGATGACCCTGGGGATCGGGCAGGATCAGGTGCGCAAGATTCCGTGCGACGCCGATTTCCGGATGTGTGTGGACGCGCTCGCCGCAGCCATCGGGCAGGACCGCGCGGCCGGACTGGTGCCCTTCTGCGTAGTCGCCACGGTGGGAACCACGTCGACGGCGAGCATCGATCCGGTGGCGGCGATCGCGGAGGTGTGTGAGCGGGAGCGGCTTTGGCTGCATGTCGACGCGGCGTACGGAGGATCGGCGGCCATCGTCGCGTCGCGGCGCTGGATCCTCGAAGGCGTGGACCGCGCGGACTCGCTGGTCACCAATCCGCACAAGGGTCTGCTCACGCCGGTTGACCTGAGCGCTTTTTACACGCGCCGGCCGGAGGCGCTCCGGGCTGCGTTTTCACTCGTTCCGGAATATCTGCGGACCGCAAGCGATCCGCGCGCGACCGACCTGATGGACACCGGGTTCCAACTGGGCCGCCGGTTCCGCTCTCTGAAGCTCTGGTTCGTGATGCGGTACTACGGCCGCGAAGGGCTGGCCGCGATCATCGACGGCCAGTGCAATCTGGCGCAACGCTTTGCTGGTTGGGTGCGCGACGATGCCCGGTTCGAGCTCTGCGCTCCGGTGCTGCTGTCGCTGGTCTGCTTCCGTTTGCGCGGGAGCGACGAAGCCAGTCAACGCCTGCTCGAACGGTTGAACGCGGGCGGCGCGGCGTTTCTGTCGCACACGGTGCTGGACGGCCGGTTCGTGATCCGGCTCGCGATCGGCAACCACCAGACTGGGCCCGGGGACATTGAGGATGTATGGCGCCGGATTCAGGAGCTTGCGGCCGGGGCATGAGCGCGAGTCCGCGGCTGGACACTGTGTTGTGTGGGATCCGTATGGCAGCGCCCGTGCTGGCGGCATCGGGAACGTTCGCCTACGGGATCGAGATGGACGGGCTCGTGGACTGGCCGTGGGTGGGAGGGATCATCGTCAAGGGCCTGTCGCGTGAGCCGATGGAGGGCAATCCTCCGCCGCGGCTGTGGGAGACCGAGTCCGGCATGATGAACGCGATCGGGCTGCAGAACATCGGGGTCCGGGCGTTTGTGCGCGAAAAGCTCCCGCGGCTTACGGCGCTGAAGGTCCCGGTGTTCGCCAACGTGTTTGGGAGCGAAGTCAGCGATTACGCTGAGGTGATTCGCGTGCTGGAGGCGCACGAGGGGATCGCCGGATACGAGCTGAACGTCTCCTGTCCGAACACCAGGCACGGCGGCGTGCAGTTCGGCGCGGATCCGGCGCTGCTTGGGGAGGTGGTGGCTGAGGCGCGCCGGTGCGCGCGGCGTCCCCTGATCGTCAAGCTGTCACCGAATGTCGCCCGGATCCAGCCGCTGGCTCAAGCGGCGGAGAGCGCCGGCGCGGACGCGGTGTCGTTGATCAATACGATCGTTGCGCTAGCGATTGACGCGCGGACGCGGCGCCCCCGGATCGCCAACGGGACCGGCGGTCTGAGCGGTCCGGCGATCAAGCCCGTGGCGTTGCGCATGGTGTGGGAGGCGGCGCGGGCGGTGAAGATTCCTGTGATCGGGCTCGGTGGGATCGCCACCGGCGAGGATGCCGCGGAGTTCCTGATTGCTGGAGCGTCAGCGGTGGAGGTGGGGACGGCGAGTTTCTTCGATCCGTCATCAGTGAGCCGAGTGGCGCGGGAGCTCGACCGGTTTCTGGCGGTGGAGCACATTGGGCATGTCAGGGATCTGGTGGGGACGTTGGACATGGGACAATCGAGAAAATGAAACAGACTGTCTCCACCACCCACGCCCCGAAGGCGATCGGGCCATACTCGCAAGCCGTGATCCACGGCGGACTCGCCTACCTGAGCGGACAGATCCCGCTCGACCCGGCCACCGGCCAGCTCATCGACGGCGACATCGCGGCGCAAACCGCGCGCGTGCTCGACAACTTGAAGGCAGTGCTCGAAGCCACGGGATCGAGCCTCGACCGGGTGCTCAAAACCACTGTGTACCTTAGCGATATCAGCGAGTTCGCCAAGATGAACGAGGTCTACGCAGGCTACTTCGGGTCGAACCCGCCCGCGCGGTCAACGATCCAGGCGGCGGCCCTTCCCCGGGGCGCGCGGATCGAGGTCGACATTATCGCGATCGCAGCCTGAGATCGCGGCGCAGGTGCGTCCAGCCCGCAAAGATGAGCAGGTAGAGGAGCGTGAGCGGGAATGCGGCAAGGGTCGCGAGCAACCGGACAGCGCCCGCACCCGCGAGTCCGGCGCGGAACAGGATGAAGTGCTTGATCGTGGACCACTGGGTGTAGTCGAGCCAGAAGTAGTCGCCGTTCTCGTTAAAAACGTGGAATTTGGCTGGGATCCGCGCCACCAGCATCCACTTCCACTTCGTCATGATTGGCTCGCCGGAGCAGATGATGCCGCCTGCCGTGTAGTTCTTCCTGGCAAGTTCGGCGTACAGACGCTTCCGGCCCTCGCGCCCCGGATAATCGGTGACGCGGTAGACCTGGCCCCGGTCCTCTCTGAAACCCTCGGGCAAACCCGCGTAGCAGGTTACGAGGTCCAGCCGCATGTTGGGATAAATTTCGTACAACCCGGGCAGCAAGTTGTCGAACACGTAGCGCGACCCGCTTTCGACGAGCAGCACCCGGTCAAAGGGTGGGATCCGCTTTCTGAAGAAGTAGCGCAATCTCTAATTCAGGGCCTTCGCCGTCCCCGACTTGGCGAGTTGTGGGCCGGGCACCGGCACGGTGTTGATCACCAGGTCGCGGAACGACGGGACGAGATTTCGGAAGACGGTAACGGGCAGTGCGCTCGTGAAGCGTTGGCCGGCGGCGTCTTCTCCCGGAACGTAGGCGGTCACGGTGCCGAAGAACCTGTCTCCGATGTAGAACACGAAGGCCGCGGTCCGGTTTACCACCTTGGAGCCGACGAGCCACCCGTGCCGGTCGTGCCGCTCACGGCGGTTGTCACCGGTTCCAGTCTTGCCCCCGATTGCCACCGCCGTTCCGTTGGCAAGTGTGACCGAGTGCCAGGCTCGCGCCGCGGTGCCCCGTTCCACAACCCCGCTCATCGCATCGCGGACCACCGCGGCGACTTCGACAGGAAGGACGCGCTCCCCCTCCCGGGACTTGCGGGCCATCACGGATTCCACCGGAGTCCGCTGCGCGAAATGCAGCCGGTCGATGCGGATCGTGGGGAGCCGCACTCCGTCGTTCAAGATGATCCCGACGAGTTCGGCTAGAGCCGCGGGTGTGTCGCCGGAGCTTCCGAGGGCTGTGCCGTAAGAGGGAACCAGAGACGGGAACGGGTAGCCCATCTTCTTCCAGGATTTGTGAATTTCCTGGAAGGCTTCCTTCTCCATTAGGGTCTTGATGCGCATGTTCTGGGCGAAGGTCTTGTCGCGTTTCACCAGCCACTGGTATACGAACTGGCGCATCTCCTTGCTTGCCTCACTCACCTGCTCCCAACTCGCCTTGGGATTGTCGCGCAGGTATTCGAGCAGCCAGAGCTCGAGCGGATGCACGTTGGCGAGATAGGACAGATCGTTGAGGTCGTATCGATTCGGACCGTACTTGGCGTAGAGCTTCTCGACCTCCCGGCTGTCGATGCCGCGCGCGACCGGGCTGGATTCCAGGTAGACGATTAATTCGAGCTCGGTTGCCCGGGGCTTGAGCAAACGGTAGATCACGGCGAGCCGCATCGGATTCATGCGCGAATCCGTGAGGAAGTTGTCCAGCACCTGGTCCGTGTTCAGGCCGTTGTACTTCTTGAAGTACCGGGATAGGAAAAATGCGCCCTCGTTGTCGGCGAACCGGCGCAGGAGTTTTTCGCGCTCCGGATGCCTCGGATCGTCAAGGACCGACGCGGCGTGCGGATTCTTGTAGATATGGTAGTGGACGACCTCCCGCATGATTCGCACGAAGGGAAGGTTCACCGAGCGGAAAAACGCCTCGCGCAACGTCATGCGCCGGCCGCCGTCGCGGTCGTCGAAGTTGCTGAAGACCTGGACTCCGCCGCCCGTGTAGAACGTGTCAGACCAAGCCGCGATCACGCGGTTCATGGAGGCTTCGAGCATTACCGTGAGGCTCGGGTCGACGCTCTCCATCAGATGCTCCACCGCGAATTTGCGCAGAGTGTCTTGCGGATGTACCCGCAGGGCTTCAAGCTCGGAGCGCGTCTTGGTGTGCAACTCCTCGTGCAGCCAGGAGACCACTTCGAGGTAGCTCACCAGAGTACGGAGCTTCGCCGTCGACCCGAGTTCGAGCCTCGATCCTTCGTTGAGGTTCAGAGCCTCTTTGTAGTTGTCCACCTGGATGCGGAGCAGGTTGGCGTCCGAGCGGCGCTCGTAGAGTGTGAAGCTGTAGATCACCTGATCCGCCCGGTTCATTTCGACCATCTGCTCGCCGAGCAATCCTCCGGCGGCCGCGCCTTCGGGAGTCGCCAATTCCCGCAGCTTGGCGGCGGCTTGCTGGGAGGCATGTCCGTCGAGGTGGGTATGCGCGGTGAGGTCCAGCCGGTCAAGGTCATAGGTGCTGCCGATTCCCAACAGCGTCAACAGCGAGCCGCGCAGTGAATCCGCTGTCTTCCGCTCCGCAAACGCCGCTGGAGGCGCGCCGCTGTAGCGGTTACGAAGAAGGGAGCGCGACCGGAGAACCGCCTCCCTCATGTCGGTGGAGATGATCCCGGCGTCCACCAGTAGCGGCAGGTATGCTGTCAGGCGGCCGTCGAGCAACTCAGGGGCCTCCTGGAGGTAGGAACTCGGCTTCCGGATGGCCAGCAGCAGCGTCAGTACCTGGCGGTAGGCCAGGGCCTTCTCCTCGATGTTGGAATCTCCGGGAACCGCGAGCACCCGGTTGGTCCGGTCAAAGTCGCTGCCATACCAGGCATAGAGCGCATCACCGAGTCCGTGGACCTCGCCATACCCCGCAAGTGAGGAAAGCGGAACCGAATTGATGTAGTCACAGATGATCTGCTTGCGCGCGCCGATTGTCTCTTCGCCGTCCTGGTAGGCACGGAGTGAGGCTGAGAGCATCTGGCGGAACTTCTCCGTCACCGATTCCGTCCGGCCGCCCGGCGAATGGCGCACCTTCTCCAACTGTGTGGCAAGAGTGCTGCCCCCACTCACGGCGTGTCCCGAATGCACCTGGCGGATTCCAAGGTCGAGCATGGCCTTCGCCAACCGGTCCCACTCGACAGCCGGGTTGCGGTACGGAGTATCGGGATCCAAAATCTCCCGGTTCTCGACGTAGAGCAGGCTATTCACGACGATCGGCGGGATTGCGTCGTAGTCCCGGTAGATGCGCTGCGGGAACTGGGTCGAATAGAGTGGCTGGCCCGTATAGTCGAGGATTCGCAGTCCGGCTTGGTTCTTCTCCTTGTAGATCGGTACCCTGGTGAGTCCTGCGAGATACCGGTAGAGCTTGGACGAGCGTGCCTGCGCGATCATCTCAAACCCAGCTCGCTCGAGCCGGGCCTGAAACTGGGGAAGCCTCGCGTGCCCAAGGCGGGCATCGTACGGCCCGGCCTGCGGGTACTGAATCTCAGGATTCGCGCCCGGGCGCACGTCGTAGTGCATCGCCCGTGCCGCGTAGGAGAGGATCCGGGATTGTGCCCATGCGGTCTTAAACTCGAAGCTGGCCAGGAGCGCAACAACCAGGCCGGCAGCGATCCAGGGGCTCCGGCGTGGGTTGAGTTCAATGTACCGGTCTCCCCCACTCGGGGGTGGCGTTTCCGGCGAGACAGAGGTCTCCTCTGCCGGTCCGGTTCCCGGGGAAACCGGCTTTCCAAGCCATGACACGCCCGGAAAGCCGGGAACCTTGACACGAATTTTCATGTTCCCGCTCTACCTCTACAAATATCAGAAATCGGCGGAACTTGCAGAGTCCATTAGAACTTGGGCCAAAACGGTACTGGAGAATCCTCCCTTTGGGGGGATCAGTGGATCGAGAAGACGGCTACGTCGTGGTGGTACGGATCGAACTGGTACAGCCGCAGCCGCGCCGACGGTTCCCAGTTCAACTGGATTTCCACACGGTGGCGTCCCGGAACTCCGTCGCGGCTGACCGGCGGGACATCGATTAGCCCGGCGGCGTCGCCACCAGCCAGCATCCACCAGTGAGCCCGGCCGAAGGTGAAATCACAGCCAGTCCCGCCTACCGGAACGGTTGACTGGAACTGATTCTCCCAACCGCGGGCACCGCCGAAATCGACGTTGATGTAGCCGTGCACGAAGTGGTCGCCGTTGAGCAGCGCGACCTTGAACTCGGCCGGCCGGCGGACCCATTTCGGGAACGCGGTTGTGGTGCCGTAGATGGTGTTGTTGGCGTAGAACAGGGTAACGTCAGCGGTGGTATCGGCCTGGATGCCCTCAGGGAGTGAGGTCCGGTCCCCCCAGTCGCGCCACGCCCGCATCGCCCGGCGCATCAGGCGCTCCATGTCCGGAGCACCAGCCGTGCGGGCCTCTCTAAGCGTGTTCCACATGACCTTCTCCGGAGCGAGATCGCCGATCTTGGCGATCGCGGCGAGCTGCGTCGTCCGGTTCAGCCTTGGCCGCGTGCCGAAGACCTCGGTCTCGAAATCGAGCAGGCGCTTGCCGCCCTCTGTCTTGAGGAAATTCTCAATCACCTGCACCCGCGGAGGATGCCTTCGCCACCCCCAGGTGTAGCTGAGGTTGAAGTACTTCGCCGGTGGCATCTTGATCTTCAGCACAACGCGGGTGCCCTCGTCCATCGGGAAGAAGGTCGAGTCCATCGCGATGTGCGGCGGCCCGAAGGATCCGGGAACGTTCTGCGGCGGCGCGTCGAAGAACAGGTTGAACGGCGAGAAGTCATCCGCGCCCCGGTGCAGGACATAGATCGTGTAGGTGATCGTCCAGGGCAGGTTCTGCACCGCGGTCGTATCCAGCAGCGCGACATCCGACTCAATATGGCTGCCATACCAGATTTGCCGGACATCGACGTTGCCGCCAATCGGCCGGCCGCTTGTGTCAAACACAGGGCGGACCGCGGCAAGCTTCTCAGGCCCCGTGTAGTGCAGTACCGGCAGTCCGCTATAGGTGGGGCGCGAGGGGATCGGATTGCCTTCGAGGATATCGAGGCCGAACTGAATTGATGCCGTGTCCACGCGGCCACTGCGTCCCGCCGTGCGGATGCGTTCGAACACCGCTGCAAGGTCATCCGCCGGTGATGTGGGATCAACCGGTGTCACCGACACTGGCCCGTCGTGCAGGTTGTAGGGAACACTGGGGCGCGAGGGATTCGTGTTGACCATCTCCTCGCCGTTGCCGTCAAACATGTTTGAGTCCACGGTGAGCAGGAAGTTCTTGCCAACCGGCAGCGGACCCTCGCCGGTCACCACGCGCGTGACGGTGCCCCCCGCGAGCTTGGTTTGAACCGATATCGGCGGACGGGGCTGTGGCCGCGGGTGCTGGGCGCACAACGCCGCGGCGAAAAGCAGGACGCTGATCCGCTTCATGCCACCACCTCCTCGCAGGGCTTGATATCAAGCCAGGACAGGTGCCGCACAATCTTGGCCGGATCGGCCAGCGCGGGACAGGCGGCCCAGCGGTCGAGCTGTTCATTCCCGTAGCGGATCAGCCCGGTGTGAAATGACTTCTGCCGGTCGAGCTCCGGATTGTTCTCCGTGAAGCCGAGCTTGCGCCGGAGCAACTCCATGTCCTCCGGTTTGCCGGTAAAGAAACGCCATCCAGGCCCGACCCCTTGCGCGTCGGCGTAGTTCCGCAGGACACGCGGAGTGTCAACCACGGGATCCAGCGTGAACGAATACATGTGCACCTCGCGGCCCGCCCGGTCTCCGAGCAGCCGCTGCACCTTAAGAAGGTTCGAGGTGTACAGCGGACACCGCCCTTCGCAGGTGGTGTACATGAAGTTCACGATCACCGTCTTGCCACGCAACAGATCGTCGTAGAAGCGCGCCCGCTCGTTCTCATGGCTGGTCAGCACGACGTTCGGAAAGTAGCCCGCGCGAGGACCCCGGAGGGGCGGCGCGCATTTCATGGTCTCAAACAGAGACCCCAACAAGTTCCTTCTCAGCATCACCGTTTCCTCCTAAGGGACCACGTCCCAACGGATCATCATGGAGTGATCCTCGTGCAACACGTTGTGGCAGTGCATCACATAGCGGCCGAGAAAATCGCGGAACCGCATGAAGATCTTGATTTCATCGTTGGGGCCGAGCCGTACGGTATCCTTGCGCGCGCGGTTCACGTCACCTGGACCCGGCCGCCGTCCGTTGAACTCGAGAATTTGAAACTCCTCAAAGTGAATGTGGATCGGGTGCGACCACGTCGTGCCCTCGTTGCGGAATGTCCAGACCTCGGCGCTGCCGCGCTTGATCATGGCGTCGATGCGCGCCGTGTCAAACAGCTTCCCGTTGACGAGCCAGTTGCTGTTCAGGTAGTCGAACTTCCAGAGCCGTTCCTGCTTGACCTCCCGCATGTCGATCCGAGGAAGCGGGCGGAGCGTTTCCGGAATCCGGCTCGGATCCGCGGTATCGTTGCTGGCCACGTCGAACCGCAATACGGGGTCGCCGGGGAGCATCAGGTGTCCGGTAGGACCCTCGCCCGCCGTCTGCTCCAACTGGTTCAGCAGGAAAATCTGGTCGCCGCGGCGCGCATTTGAAAAGTCGATGATCACGTCGGCCCGCTCGGCCGGACTCAGCGTAACCCCGCTCACGGCGATCGGATGGGGCAGCATGTTCCCGTCGTTTGAGAGCTGTACCATGCGCTCGCCGTTGGACAGCGCAAAGTGGTAGAAGCGCGACGGACCGCCGTTCAGCAGCCGGAACCGGTACTTGCGCCGCGCGACTTCGAACCGCGGCTGAATCGCATTGTTCACGGTGTAGCGGTCCCCGAGGATCCCCGCCGTGTTGAAGACGTCGTAGGCCATCGTGCCGTCCGCGTTGAAGGCGCGGTCATGGAAAATCAACGGCACGTCGTAGGCACCGGCCGGCAGGCGGAACGCCTTTGGATTGGTGTCCCGTTCGTTGCCCGTGTCCAAGTCATCAAACAGGAGGTAAAACCCGGTCAGGCCGCGGACTACGTTCTGAGCCGTGAAGTCCTCGCGGTGATCGTGATACCAGAGTGTGGACATGATCTCCGCCGGGTCATCGCCGGCTGGCCGGTTTGCGTAGTGATGGTCCCGGAAGTGCCCTGGATCCGCGAAGTCGGACGGATAGCCGTCGCTCTCGCTCGCCGTGTGCCCGTTGTGCAGATGCGTTGCGATGGAGGGGAGCCCGAATCCGACGTGCGAGGCGGGCAGGCTGTTCCGGAACCGGACCAATACCGGCTCGCCATACCGGGCGTGGAAGGTCGGTCCAGGGACCATTCCGCCGTAGCCCCAGATGGGCGTGGGAGGAAGCTCCGGATGGAAGCGGTGGGTGATGGCCTGGACATTGACGTCGTAGAAGAGCTTCGGCTCGAACTCGGAGTAGCGCTGGTGGTTTCCAGGAACAGGGGCGGGGTCGAGCCGCTGGACCGGCTGGATCAGCGGAGGAATGGGTAAAGTGGATAGCCACGGAGTAGTCCTTGGACTTCCCGGGAACGCGAGCGGTTCGTGCGCGCACAGTTGTGCGTTCGCGCGGCGGGGGGCGAGCGATGACGCGCCGGCCATCGAGCCCCACGTGAGCAGATCACGGCGCTGAATCATGTTTCAATTATATTATCGGGAAAATCGGGGAGGGACCTTAGCGGCTCAGTACGGTTTTTCCCCGACTCCTTTCGGGTGTACGGAGCTTCCAGGTTCCAGTGCAAATTGCGGATTGCGCGGGTTGTAAGCGTTAAACTGTAGGCGTGGGACCGATTGGTGGCCAAGGCGTGGCTTTGGGCCGGGGTGCTACTGGTCCTGCACGGGATGGCGTATTTGGAATCGTGAATGAAGCACTTCATGGCGCCACA
>Ga0194132_10001250_pt1 | contig 51523 bp, 36 predicted proteins | sample TA2KigOf80mmetaG_FD_148612 | JGI IMG/M metagenome (GOLD analysis project Ga0194132, IMG submission 148612) | Freshwater microbial communities from Lake Tanganyika, Tanzania - TA2015054 Kigoma Offshore 80m | ecosystem: Environmental > Aquatic > Freshwater > Lake | place: Tanzania: Lake...
AAACCGTGGGAGCCGGAGGGAGCCCGTTCTTGTTGCGAGTCTGAGAATTCACGCTGATTCCTATTCTCGCCCTGCTCAGTAATTAAGGCCAGGGGAGTTGTCTCAGCTATGTTGGCACGGAGGGGGTCCCCATTGCCGAAGACGATGTAGTGTTGTAGATGCCACCGCGTTGGGTGTGCAAGCGGTGTCACCCGCTTTCAACCTCGTCGGGCAGCTCTTGTCGGCGGATGGTGTGTTTGATGGTCGACTGTTCACGGCAGCGGCAGCCCCCCCGGCAGCCGCGGCAAGCCGATGAATCAGTACCAGCGTTTCAATCCCAACTGCAGCGTGCGTGCAAACTGAGCCGACGTGATCTGACCGAAGTTTGGGTTGCCCAGCGTTCGGCCCGGCGCACCGAAGTTCGTGCGATTGGGCAGGTTGAAGAAGTCGCCCCGGCGTTCGAACTTCATCCCCTCGCGCACCGGCGCCGGGAAGAACCGTGCATCGAGACATCCAGACTCCACTGACTCGGGACACTGGATATCGGGAAACTTCGGGCTGCTGTCGATCGTGCGCGACGGCGACGCCACGAATGTTGCCGTATCCAACCATCGCACAGGTCCGCGTTTGCTTCCCGTGAGACACTGATCGCCGACCCAGTTCGGGCGGAACTGGTCTAGTTGATCCAGACTTGGTCGCCGCGTTGCAGCGTAAGGATGTCTCTATTTGCCAAGGCGGGTCGATTGCCGGCCCACCAACTGCCAGCGGCCGTCACTCTTTCGCCAAACGTGCAGCACGTTCATCTGAAGGCCCGCGGGTTGGTTGACGCTCTTCAGGGCGACGTCGCAGCGAACCAAGGCCACATCGCCGTAGATCTCTGTCTTTGCGTTTGAAAAGGTGAACTCGCTGCGCTTGCCCTTGGAGGCTGCGGCGACCGCCTCGGCCCTGGTTTCGAGGCGGCCGTCGGAGTGGCTATACATTAGGCGCTCGCCGAAGAGACGTGCGAGGGCGGCACCATCGGATCGGAGCATCGCTTGGCGAAGCGCTTGCATGGCGGAGTCCACTTCGTCGCCGCTGGCGGCGAAAAGGGAAATCGCGGTGAGGAAGGTGAGAGTGAATTTGGTCATGTTCGTTTAGCGGTGTTGCTGGAATAACCAGGCGGGCAACGCGGGTTCGGTCACGGCCCACTGGCTGACATTGTGGCCGACGCCGGCATACTCGCTGTACAGAGGCTTCCCGCCCGATTTGCGGCGCTCGGCGATGCGGTCGCGGGAGATCTGGACGCTGACTGTATCGTCCGCGTCGCCGTGAAAGTTCCACACTGGAATCCGAGGATTCTCCGCGCCGGACTCAAGCGAAGCGCCCCCGCAGAACGGCACGGCCGCGGCGAACAGTTCGCCATGATGCGCAAGCAGATGCCAGCACCCACCCCCGCCCATCGAATTTCCGCAGAGATAAACTCGACGATCGTCCAGCAAGAGTTCCGCAGGGAGTGTCTTCACCAGATCGACAGCCGCCGCGGCGCCGGGGCCGAGTCCGGACACCTTGTCCGGCATCTGTTTGCGTTTGGTGGCCAGTGTGCGCGGCGTCGCATAGCGAATCCAGCCCCGGTCCGTCTGAGGCGCGGCTACGTAGCAACGTTGAAGTTTCTGCACCTCGGGCAGTGTCCACAGCAACGCGCCGAATCGATTTCCGCCGGTGAGCTGCTTCTGGTTATCGACGCCCGTGCCGCCAGAGCCATGCAGATACAGCACCAGCGGCAGTTTGCCGTTTGGGTTCGCGGGCCGGAAGAGCCGATATGGCATGTTCCATCCGTTCACCTGACGATGGGTTCGAGCTTCGAAACGTGCGGCGAGGTCTGTGATCTTGCCTTCGAAGGCTTCGATGCGCGCCAGCCGTTCCGGGGAGTTCGGATCACCGGGTGCGAGCTTCTGCGCGGCTGCCGGCAGTAGAGCGGCGCCCGCCAAGAAATGCCGTCGCGAAAGGGGCATCTTAGAATCCGATCCGGACACCAAGGCGGAACAGCCGTTGGTCATTGCCTTCGCGTCCAGTGTTTTGCACCGCACCGATCAATCCGAAGTTGCTCGACGAGATGTCGGCGTTCGGATTGCCAAAGTGCGGCGTGTTGGACACATTAAACGCTTCGCCGCGCAATTGAACGCTGATGCGTTCATTGATCTGGAAACGGCGGAAGACACCCATGTCGATGTTGATCAATCCCGGTCCGCGCAGAGTGCCCGTGCCGCAGGTACCGAACCGCGGCGTATTCGGCGAAACCGTGTTGGGATCGGCGAGATTGGTCCGGTCCCACCAGCGCGTCCGCTCCCCGATTTTCGCCACCGGCCCCAGACAGTCGGCAAACTGCCCGCTGCCCGGGGCGTTGAGCACTATGCCCGCCGCCGTCGGCGTAATCGGAGTTCCGGTATACAGGCGCGCGAGCGCGTTGATCTGCCAGCCACCGAGCAGGGCGTTGGCCGCGCGGCCGGAAGCCCAACGCTTACCTTTGCCGAACGGCAGTTCGACGACGCTCGAGACCGTCGCATTGTGGCGGATGTCCTGCGGCAGCGAGCCGTAGTTCAATCGCCAGTAGGCCGGATGGGCGACGCGCGGAGAGGACGTGGAGTTCTCACCCGTGTAGCCGAGGGCGTGCGACCAGGTATAGGAAAGCTGTACCTGATAACCGTTGCGCATACGGCGCTGAATCCGCATCTGCAGCGAGTCATAGTGCGAGGTCGGCATGTGGCCGACGAAAGTTGTGTTCGCATTACGCCCGAAGCGCCGCACCAACTGTTGTCCGGCGTTGCCGGCGCCGAGGTCTGCCCAATTGGCGTTCAGATAGCTTGTCTGGCGGACGGATCGTGTGGCGACATAGCCGGCCGAAGCCAACCAATCGCCGGCTTGCTTCTCGACAGTGAAGTTCCACGACTGTATGTAGCCCCGTTTGAAATTCTGATCGACGGTCAGGAACGACGCCGTCAGCGGCAGCGGCACGCGCTCGCGCTCCGGCACGGTGGCGATTGGCGGCAGGCCCCGATCGAGGGTCGTGGAAAACGACCGTGCGGTGTCAAAAGCCAGGTTCTGCGCGAACTGTACCGGATAGTTTGCCCGCATGTCCCGACCCAACGAGAAAGGATCGAACGAGATGCCGTAGCCAGAGCGGACCACCAGACTGCCGCCGAGGCGCCAGGCCAAGCCGACTCGCGGAGCGAACTGCCGCTTGCTCTCGTTGATGCCGCAGTTTCGCGGCTCGGAGCCGAGCCCGCACAGAACCGCCTCGTTCGTATTGAAATCGTAGCGTTCCAAGCCACGGTCTGGCCGCCCTGGGTAGGGAAAATACTCCCAACGCGTGCCGTAAGTAACGGTCAGATTGCGTGTAGCCTGCCAGCGATCGCGAATGTAGAAGCTGGAGAACGCGGCGCGAACCTGATACTCGGGTTTGGAAAGCGTATTGCGCCCTGCTTCCCGCGCCAGGCCGAGCAGGAAGGAGCCAAAGGCATGGAAGTCGTTGCCCGCCGCTCCGCCATTCAATGTTGTTGTGGCGTTGCGGAAGTTGAAGGAGCCGGCCGGTCCGCCGACGGCGCCGATTGCGTTGGCGACGCCGTGGTTCAACTGGGTTTGATAGAGATCCATGCCGAAGCGGATATCGTGGGTGCCTTTGATCAAATTGCCGTTGCCGACGTACTGATAAGTGTAGTCGTTACCGAGGAACGGCGAAGCTTCGTTGTTCCCGAGGATTGAGAATCCGTCGATGCGCAACGCTCCGAGTCCACCCGCAATGAAGGCGTCGCCATTGGTGCCGGGAATTCCGAGCACGTCGCGGCCGACCTTCTTATCGAGGTCCGGGAACAGCGCGTTCGTGTTCAGCAACTGCGCGCCGAAGTACCCGTCGAAGATCAGCGAGGGGCTCACGACATATGTCGACGAGAATGTTCCGGAGTACGTCTTGCCGTAGCCGTTGCCGACGCGGAAGTCAGTCGGGTGGACGGCCGGTCCGGCCAGTTGGCCAAACGGCGGAGGATTGTCCGTGCCGTAGTTCAGGTAGCTGAGCCGGGCGAAAGCCGTCCACTGCTGGTTGATATTGAAGTTCGTCTTCGCGTCGATCTGGTTGCGTCCATAAGAATAGTTGCTACTGGCCAGATAGTTCAGGTTGATGTTCTGGGCGCCTTGACCGGGGACGTTGGGCAACGGCCAATCCGCCATGCTGAGCATCTTCCGCGTAGGGCCGGAGAATCGCGAGACGGGAATGCGATTGCCCGGGAAGGCCGTACGGTCCCGGGCGAAGGCGTTCGCGTTAGCAGGATTGTAGGCGGTGCCGGTCAATGGATCGAAGATTGGCACGGGCGAAAGCGAAAGATCGCCGGCGCGCATTTCGGGCGTGGGCACGTCGAGGAACGCTTGGGCGTTCTGCCGCTCCGACGTTCGCTCGTAACTGAGGAAGAAGAACGCCTTGTTCTTGACGATCGGCCCGCCAAGCGTGCCACCCGCCTGGTTGTAGATGTACTTGGGCAGAGCGGCAGACCGGTTGCTGAAGTACGCATAGGCTCCGAGATGCTGGTTGAAATGATGCAATGCGGCCGATCCACACAGATCGTTCGTGCCGGATTTGATTTGCAAATTGACGGCGACGCCGCCCGCCAAGCCCTGCTCGGCATCGAAGGAATTCGTGACGGCGTTGACCACTTCGATGGACTCCAGCGTCGGGTTGAGTCCTGTCATGTGAGGCAGGTTTGGATTGTACGAAGTTGTGCCGTCAATGCGGACGTTGTTCGTCTGGTCGCTGGTACCGTTGACGGAAAAGCGCACGGAGCGCGCCGGATTGGCCGGCACTGAGTTTGCGTTGCGGGGCGGCGAGAATCCGGGCAGCGTGCCCAGCAGCATTTGATAGTTGCGGCCGACCGGCACGGGCATGTTCTCGAGCGTCGTCTTGCCCATCTCGTGGCGCACCTCAGCCCGATCGGTCTGGAGAGTCGCCGCGGAGGCTTCCACGGTCACGCTTTCGTTCACATCGCCCACATCGAGCTTGACGTCGGCGCGCGTGGTGCTGTTGGCCGCCACCTCGACGCCCGTCTGCTTGTAAGAGCGGAATCCACCGGAGGTCACGTTCACCCGATAGACTCCGGGCTGGATCGTGGGGAAGCTGTAGATGCCGCTCTCGTTCGCCGTACCCTCGCGCGTGGTCCCGGTGCCTTCATGCGTGATGACGACCTTTGCACCGGGAATGGCGGCCGACGAGGCGTCGGTGACGTTGCCAACGAGTCCTCCATACAAAATCTGCGAGAAGGACATCACAGGATTGAAAGCCAGCAACAATGCGAGCTTGGTGAACATGGTTGTGTCCCTTTCTGCGGCTAACCGGCCAAAGCCGCGTGCGACGAGGCGCGCAGCAGTTTTCGTAAGCGCCTTTTCTCCTCGGCGGTGAGCGAACGCCGCGGCGCCACCGCCTCGCCACAGTCCAGCCCCTGCCACGCCAGGATGGTCTTGATCGCAGGCGTCAATGGGAACTGGAGCCCGATGGCGACCAGTTCGTTGATACGCGATTGTACGGCCTGCGCCCCTGCCCAATCCTTGCGCCGGGCCAGTTGATGCGCTTCGACGAAGAGTTCGGGAATCACGTTGTAGAACGTCCCGATGCCGCCATCGGCGCCCATCAGGAGCCCGGCGGTGATCACCTCGTCGTGCCCATTGAAGACCACTCGGCCGGCCTGTTTGATTTGCCAGAGTTTATACAGATCCATGTCGGTGAACTTGAGCCCCACGACGTTCCGGATGGCCAGAAGTTCGACCACCTGTTGCACACCTTGAATGGCCGGACACAGGGCCGGAAAGTAGTAGACCAACACCGGCAATTCCGAAACCGCGGCTAGTCGCTCATAGTAGGCGCGGACTTCGGCGAACGAGTACGGGCCGAGCGGTGGCAGGCTGGCAATGGCATGTGCGCCGCACCGGGCGGCATGCCGAGCGAGTTCAAGTGCGTCGGAGGTGCGATACGCACCCACATGAGCAATAATCTGTTTGCCCTTCGGTGAACAGCGCACCGCGACTTCGGTAACCTGCTTTCGTTGTTCCACCGGGATGAGCAACCCTTCGCCGGTATTACCCGCGATGTAAAGGCCGTCGACCTTCGAGCGATAAACGCGATCCAGCAGCCGTTCGAATGCCGCAGGCGCAAAGTTGCCACGTTTGTCGAACGGCGTCACAATTGCGGGCAAAATGCCTTGAAACTTCATCATGAAACTAGCGGTCTCCTCCTCGTTCCGATTGGCGGCGGAATCGCTCACGCATCCACTCCTCCGTGGCAGCCGGATTGTAATCCTCCGGCGTGGGGATTGGCATCTGCGCGCCCACCGACTTGCGCCACGCCGCCAGGGCCGTGTGCAATTCCTTCGCCTGCTCCGGCTGGTTCAACACCAGGTTCTTACGTTCGCCGATGTCTTCGCGAATGTTGTAGAGTTCGAGTGCGCCATCCTCGTAGAACTCGATCAGCTTGAAGTCGCCTCGCCGGATCGCGCCGGCCGGACGCATCGGGATCAACGGCTGATGGAAGTTGTAGTGCGGATAGTGCCAGTAGATGGTATCGCGTTGGAAGCCGGTTTGCTGCTTCAATAGGGGAATCAGGCTCACGCCGTCAACGCCGGCGGGTGCGGCAACGCCCGCGGCCTCGGCAAGCGTCGGCAGGTGATCCACGCTGCTCACCGCCGTGTCACACACCGAACCGAGCGTGACAACACCCGGCCAACGCACGATCATCGGCACGCGGATGCCGCCTTCGTAGAGAGTGCTCTTCTCCTCGCGCAACGGCTCATTCGACGTAATGTGCCGCCGGCCCACGACACCGCCGTTATCCGACGTGAAGATCACGATCGTGTTCTGCGTGAGCTTCAGTTCGTCGAGCTTCTTCATGATGAGTCCGACGCTGTCGTCGATGCTCTCGACCATCGCCGCGTATTCCGGATGCGTGTGCGCCTGTCCGGGTTTGATGCGCTTGCGGTAGCGCTCGGCCACGTCGGCTTTGGCCTCAATCGGCGTGTGGACTCCGTAGTGCGGCAAATAGAGGAAGAACGGCTGGGACCTGGAACGCTCGATGAACTTCAGTGCCTCGTCGGTCAGGCGATCAGTCAGGTACTCGCCTGGCTTGCCGTCCTTGATGTTCGGAATGTTGTACGGATAGAAAAATGTCGGCGGGGCGCCCATGTGACAGCCACCAAAGTTCACATCGAAGCCTTGCTTCTCGGGATAGTGGGACTCGCCGCCGAGATGCCATTTGCCAATGCTGGCCGACACGTAACCGGCGGGCTTCAGCGCTTCGGCGATGGTCGTCTCTTCGAGAGCGAGTTGGGGTTTCCAGGCTGGAGGCTTCATCTTGAGGCCCGGCGGAATGCGGCCGGGAATCCAATCGGTCAGATGAAGCCGCGCCGGGTACCTGCCTGTCATCACCGCGGCGCGGGTTGGAGAGCAGACCGCGCAGGCGGCATAGGCACTGGTGAACCTCATGCCTTCTTTGGCCAGCCGGTCGATGTTCGGTGTCTGGTACAGAGTGCTGCCGAAGCAGCCAACATCGGTCCAGCCCATGTCGTCGATCAGAATAAAGACAATGTTCGGCCGGCGAGTCTGCGCGGCCGCCAACGTGGTGGCGCCGAGCGCGCCGAGGAAATGGCGTCTGGAAATCATACTGCCTCCCGCATCGCGCTCAGCCGCCGCTGGACGTAGGTCCGGCAGTCAACGCTGTCAGAGTTCAGGAACTCCTGGTAGGCACTCTGGCAATGTTCGGTCATGAGTTGCTCCAGAAGCACGTGATCGTGTTTGCGCAACGCGTCCACAATCGCCGCGTGCGAGTTCATCACCCGAATCAAGTCCTGCGAGCCGGCACTGCGCAGGATGCTGACGAACGCAAACAGCGGCACAGCGACACGGTCGAGCGCGGCCGCCAGTGCCCGGTTCCCGGAACAGACCCAGATCTGCCGGTGAAAGGCGAGGTCGGCTTGCGCCGATTCGTAATACGCGTTGGCGGCCACAGCCGACGTCAACGCGGCCAGTCTCTGCTCCAGCTCACGGAAGTCCGCCGGGGTCATGCGCTCTGACGCTTTCACGGCGGCAACCTGTTCCAGCAGCAGGCGCAACTCGATCTGTTCTCGCATTTCAGCGGTGCTGAGGTTGGTGACGATCGTACCCACGTTTGGCGTGCGAACCACCAGCCCATACTTTTCCAGCTCAAAGAGCGCTTCTCTCACGGTCGGTTGGCTGACGTTCAGGTCGCGTGCCAAGTGTAGTTCGCGAAGCGCATCTCCGGGCGCGAACATGCCCCCAAAGATAGCCTCCCGGATGGCACCGACCACCTGGACTTTGAGGGTCGAGTTACGGACCGGATCGAGTGTCTTCATGAGGTCTGTTCCTCCGCCCAGGAGCGGCGGATGGCGGCAATGTCCGCGCGCATGTGCTGGCGAAACAAGGTGATGTCGGCGCTGTGAATGATGAAGTTGGCGCCGAGACGGAGCCAGCGCACCTGCCCTTCGGTTGCGCCCCAGAAGTGAATGCCGGCCCCCACTCCCGCAGCTCGCGCCGCGCGAAAGATGGTCTCGCAAGCCGCAAGGAATTCCGGGTGATCGTATTGCTCGGGAAGCCCAAGACTGCAAGAAAGGTCATGCGGGCCGATGAGGACGGCATCGAGATCCGGAACGGCGAGAATCTCGTCCAGCGCCTGGATCGCCGGGACGCTCTCGATATTGACGATGAGCAGGCGGCTTCGCGCCGCGTCCGCAACATACGACTCCAGGGCAGGCTCCGCGGGAGAACCGGACAACATCCCTTCGAGTTTCTGGCCCTTGATGGGCCTCATCTTCACGGCCCCGCGCAATGCCCGCACCTGGTGCGCGTTTTCCACGTATGGCGCTATGACTCCGGCGGCGCCGCCATCGAGCACCATCGCAGCGGCGTAAGGATCCGGCGAAGGAATGCGCACCAATGGCGGCAATCCGAGCGCGGCGTAGGTCTGGCACATCCAACTCAGTGGAGCGCGATCCAACGCGATGTGTTCGGTGTCTAGGAATACGAAGTCGAGGCCGAGATCCCGGACGGCCTCCGGCCAGCGGGGTGAGGGCGAAACAATGAGCGTGCCGAAGGCCAGTTCGCCGGCGCGCAACCGTGTACGAAGCTCGAGTGACGTCATTTCTTGATGCGAATCCTGCCAAATTTGATGTGGGTCCGCGGGGTATTGGCCGTGCCACTATCCCACACGGCGCGGAAGTCTCCGGGCGCTACCTCGATCAGCGTGGGGTAGGAGTTCTTGATGCCGGCGTCGTAGAACGTCTTCTCCTCACTCCAGGCTCCGCCGGGCGGTTTCGTCTTATACCGAAGCGACGTGCGCGATCCCTTGGCCGGCTGGGCGGGACCGTCGCTGTAGACGTACACATGCGTGCCGTCCTTCGCTCGGCCGTAATAGCTCTTCGACTTGGCGTTATGAAGGTCGGGTTCGGCTTGCGCCGGGCTCCAGGTGCGGCCATTGTCCTTGCTAACGCTCGAAAACGCACGGGGCGGATTGGTCGTTTGGGATGCATCCTCGTATAAGGCCGTGCGCATCATGATCTTCAACTCACCCGCTGCGTCGCCAGGCGCGATGTTCCCTTCGTGCAGGAACACTTTGTTGCCCGTTGAGGGCTGTGGAATGTACGCCTCCAGCCGCCACTCCAACAAACTGCTGCTGCTGAGCACGAAGTGATCTCGTGAGCCGCGCTCGTCTTTTTGAAGAGTGTTCCGATGCGCGGGCAGCAGATAGCGCTGCTGGCCGTTCACCACCACTGCCTCAATACCCGCGTTGAGGATCAGCGGACCGCCGTAGTCCATCGCCAATTCCACCGGGGTCCAGGTGCGGCCGCCATCGGCCGTGTATGCGGCGGTCAGATGCGAGTCTTCACTGTTGGTGTAGTTGAGTGGACATCGCATCGCGAAGCACCAGATGACTTCCTGGCCCGGCGGACGGAATAAGACGGGATTGGCATAACCATACTGCTGAGCGCCTTGGCGTATCCGATGATCGAAGATCGCCGCCGGCTCTTCCCAACTGTCCCCGTCGTCTGTTGAGACGCTGGCCAGGATCGAACCCATGTCCTTTTTCCCGTTCGCCATAGCGCCAAAGGCGACGACCAGCTGGCGGCGCTTCCACTGCGCGATAAACGGCTGCCACAATCGCCAGGACTCTGGGTGCCTGTCAACGTGGCGGATGACGCGAATGCCGTTGACGTCGCCCTTGAATCCAGAATCCTGTGCAAGAAGAGTCGACGAAACAAGCAAGAGTGGGATGAACATGCACACCCGTTAATGATAACGAGAAGTGGCAAAATTGGCAATTGAATTGACACTTGGCAGTCGCATCACTACAATTAACGCTAATGATCAGGTGCGTCTCTCTCCTGCTTTGCGCCGGTCTAACCGCGCTGGGTCAGACGACCAGGGGGCGCATCGTTGGCGTCGTTTCGGACACCTCAGGTGGCATCGTCCCTTCAGCTTCCGTCGTGGCCCGGAACGTCGGAACGAGCGCCCGGTTGACCGCTTTGACGAGCGCTTCCGGGACGTTTGCCTTCGCCGACCTGCCCATCGGCCGCTACGAAATCTCGGTTGAACTCGCGGGCTTCAAGAAGTATGTGCAGGGCCCGTTTGACTTGCTTGTCGATCAAACGGTGCGCATCGACGTCCGGCTCGAAGTGGGGCAGGTCACCGAGCAGGTCACCGTAAAGGAAGGTGCACCCCTCATCCAAACGGACCAGTCGGGTATCAGTCAGGTGGTGGAAAATCAGACCGTCGTCCAATTGCCCCTGAACGGCCGCAACTTCGTCCGCCTCGGCTCGCTGGTTCCGGGTACGACGCGCGGCTCGCCGGGCGACGGCACGCGCCGCACACGCCAGCAGGGCGAACTGCTCACCGCCAATGGCGCTCGCGCGGAGCACAATAGTTTTCTGCTCGATGGCGCGGAGAACAACTCGGCCATCGAGGGTGTCGCCGTGGTGATTCCGTCGGTCGATGCCGTACAGGAGTTCAAGGTCCAAACCTCGAACTACTCGGCCGAGTTCGGCCGAGCCGGCGGCGCTATTGTCAACATCGCCATCAAGTCCGGAACCAATGAGTTCCATGGCACGGCCTATGAGTTTCTGCGCAACGACAAACTTGACGCGCGCGACTACTTCGATCCCGGCAAAACGCCCTTGCGGCGCAACCAGTTCGGCCTCTCCCTCGGCGGTCCGGTGATTCGCAACCGCGTCTTCCTCTTCGGCAACGGAGAGTGGGTGCGCGAACGCCGCACAAACAACCGCGGCTTCCTGGTGCCGGAATCGGCATGGCGAAGCGGCGACTTCGCCGGACAGCCCACCGTCTTCGACCCGCTCGATGCCGACGCCGCCGGGACGCGGCGCGCGTTTCCGGCAAATCGCATTCCGCCCAGCCGCGTGAGCGGCATCTCGCAGAAGGTCATTCCCTATTGGCCCACGCCGAACAATCCCGGCGACCGTGCCCGCAACTACCTCGAGAATTTCAACGATCCTGTGAATCAATACCAGTTCCATCTTCGCGGAGACGTGTACGTGACGGCGAAGGATCAGATGATGGTGCGGCTTTCGCAGACCGTTTCGGAGGACTTGAACAAGACGATCGGGTTCAACAGCGAATGGAATAACCTCAAACCAAAGGCCGGTGTAGCGTCATGGACCAGGGCACTTTCACCCTCCATGATCAACGAGGCGCGGTTCTCAGCCTATCTGTTTAACTTCGAGAACCTGCCGGAAGGCCTGGGGCGGGATTTTCCGTCGGAGCTCGGCTTGCCCCGATTTGCCCTCTCCCCGTCGGTGCTGCGGTTTCCGAGCATCAACCTGCGTAACCTGCAGAACCTGGGCGGTGCGGCCACGCAGCCGCTGTTCCGCAAGGAGACCAACTACCAACTGATTGAGGCATTCACCTGGATCCGCGGCAACCAGACCATCAAGATCGGCGGCGAGTTCCGCATCTATCAGATGAACAATTTCCAGCCCCAAACTTCCATGGGGCAGTACATCTTCAACGGTCCTTTCACGGGGCAGCGCGGTGCGCAATACGTGAACGGATTCCCGGATTTTTTGCTCGGCTTCCCCAATCAGCAACTCATCCTCGATCCTACTTTCTACGACGCGAATCGCTTGCGCAACAAGCGGCTGAATCTTTACGTGCAGGACGACATCAACCTGACATCGCGTTTGACCCTGAATCTCGGTCTGCGTTGGGAACGCGACGGCAACTGGACGAACGCCAACGGCCAATGGGCCTACTTTGACTACGCTAAGGCTGAACTGGTCTATCCCGATAATCTGAAGTTTCCCTTCCAGCTTCCTTACTCTCACCGCTTCGAAGCGATTCGTTCGATGAAACGGCCCACCAACCACGCTTTCGCGCCACGCGCCGGGTTTGCCTGGCGGCCCTTCGGGAACAACAATACCGTTGTCCGGAGCGGATACGGTATTTCCTGGGCGCAGCCTTTGCTTTTTATCCTGAACAACTCGTCGCAGAATCCGCCACCCTTCTTCTTGCGCACGGATCTGGTCAGCAGCAACCTCACGCCGGAACTGCGCTTTGGTGTGTTCCCCGCACCAGACACACGAGCCCTGGTGCCGCGTAATCCTTCGTTCTCAACGCACCAGCCGAGCACATTGACCAATGGCTACGTGCAGCAATGGAACTTCGGTCTGGAGCGCGTGCTGCCCGCCCACGTGGCCGGCAAGATCTCCTACGTCGGATCCCGCGGGGTTCACCTGGAACGCCGGATGGAGGGCAATCCGGCGCTGCCACCCGGGCCGGGCAACATCAATGCTCGGAGGAGATATCCTGAATTCCGTCAGATCGTTCAGCAGGAGTCCTCGGCGTCGTCGTCTTATCATTCGTTGCAGTTGTCCGGAGAGCGCCGGCTGAGCCGTGGAGTGATGTTCCTGGCGGGGTACACCTGGGCGAAATCAATTGATGACGCGTCGAGTTGGAATCCCAACAGCGATAGCAATCCCTTTCCTCAGGATCCGCGCAATCTCCGGTTGGAGCGCGGACGCTCCGCCTTCGACCTGCGCCAGAGGTTCACGCTTTCCTGGGTTTGGGAAGTTCCCGGCAAGACCGTCAGCCGGATCGCGAATCTCGCGATCGCCGGGTGGCAGTTCTCCGGAATCCTCTCGCTTCAGACCGGATTTGTCACCACCCCAACCCTCGGCGGTGACATTCCGAACGCGGGAACGCGTACGACGCGTCCCAACCTGAATGGACCGGGCAATCTGCCACCGTCGCAGCGGACTATCGAGCGCTGGTTCAACACGAGGGCGTTTTCCGCGCCGGCGCCGTTCACGTTCGGAACCGCCGGACGCACCATCATCGACACGGCGGGCACCCGCGTCGTCGACTTCTCGGCCATGAAGGTCTTCCGCGTTCGCGAAGGCCACCAGATCCAGTTCCGCGTCGAGTTCTTCAACGGAACGAATCACCCGAACTTCGGTTCACCGAACATCAACATCGACAACCCTGGTTTGGGTTCCGTTCGGTCCGGCGGCAGCGGACGAGAAGGCCAATTGGCGATCAAGTACATCTTCTAGGCGCGAGGGAATGGGAACCATGATACGTGCGGCAATGATCATCGGCGCGCTGGCGGTATCCGCCACCGCGCAGATCGGAGGCGGTTCCGTTGTCGGCAGCATTACGGACCCGTCGGGCGCGTTCGTTGCGGGGGCCATCGTCGAAGCACGCAATACCGGAACCGGCGAGGTTCGCACCACCGCCACCAGCGCAGCAGGTTACTACGAGTTCCCCCTGCTGGCGGCGGGCCATTATCGCCTGGAAGTCCGCAAGAACGGATTTCAACGAGTCTCCACCGCTGCCTTCGTCCTGAATGCCGGAACCCGGCCCCGCTTCGATCTGACGCTGGTCTTGGGCACGATTGCGGAGTCGGTGGAGGTTGCTGGCGATGCGCCGCTGGTCAATACCACTACGACCGACCTGGGAGCGGTGATCGATCGCGCCAAACTCGATTCACTGCCGCTCAACGGCCGCAACTGGCAGCAACTCGTCGGACTGCAGCCCGGTGCACAGGCGTCGCCTTCAACGGACGTCGGCGCTCGGGGCGGCATTGAGTTTAACGGCTCGTCCGGGTTTGGGATCAACCTCATGCTCGACGGCGTCGACATGTCATTCGGCGAGTACGGTGGTGCGGCCAGCGATACCGCCGCCGGGGGTGGCGGCGCCCGGATCAATACGGTGAGCGTTGAGGCGATTCAGGAGTTCAAATCGACGGCGAGCGCGTTTTCCGCCGAGTATGGCCGGGCCACCGGCGGCGTGCTGAACGTCACCACGAAGTCCGGCACCAACCAGTTCCACGGCACCCTCTTCGAGTTCCTGCGCAACGACGCTGTCGATGCCAACAGCTTCTATTCCAACCGGTCGGGTTTTCCGAAGCCGCCTCTGCGCTGGAACCAGTACGGCGCGAATCTCGGTGGGCCGGTGCTCCGGAATCGGGCGTTCTTCTTCTTCAACTACGAGGGCGCCAAGACGCGCCGCAATCAGCAGATTGCCGGCAACGTGGCGACGCCCTTGCTCAAAAACTCCGTTCTTCCTTCGTTCCGCGATACCTTGAACCGGCTGCCAAACTCGTTCGAACCGACCAACAACCCGAACATCGGACTGCATCGGCGCAACGACCGCAGCAAAACAGACGAGAACACTTTTCTGTCCCGCGTCGACGTGAATCTTAAATCCCATCGGCTCACCGTGCGCTACAGCTACAACCATCAGAACTTCGCGGATCCGATCTTGCTGGAGGGCAGCCCGCAGCTTTTTCCGACACGCTTCCACAACGCCGTGGTCCAGGACGGTTGGACGGTTACGCCGTCGATCTTCAACGAGCTGCGCGTGGGCTACAACCGCGTCGACCTCGACCGCAACTACGTCGGCCTGGGCGGAGTGCCCTCGTGGTTTACCGTGGCGGGTGTCAATCTTGGTGTCAACCTGCAAGCTCACATCCACTTCACGAACAACACCTACACGGTCGCCGACAACTTCACGATGATCCGGGGGCGCCACACCGTGAAGGCGGGCTTCGAAATTCGCGAAGTTCGCAGCCAGCGATATCAAAACAACGTGCCGCTCATGTTCTACAACAACCTCAACGACTTCCTCGCCGATCGCGCCAACCGGGTCCGTGTCGTGTTCGGCGGTAACAAGTCGCTGCGCAATCGCAACTACGGCTTCTTCGTGCAGGATGACTTCCGTCTCAACTCACGGCTGCAACTGAACGCTGGCGTGCGATACGAGTACTATCCGCCGCTGACCGGCGGATTCAATCTCGCCTCATCCGATCCGTTCGGCCCGTTTGGCGGCGCTGGCGAACCCATGTGGCGGGCTGACCGTAACAACTTCGGCCCGCGCCTTGGCCTGGTGTACGATGCGCTGGGCAACCAGCGTCTGGTGATTCGTGCCGGCGCCGGCATCAGCAACACACCGCCGACGTTCGCGCGCTACTTCGATTTCGCGTTTCTGGATCCACGCATTCCGTTCAATCCCATCATTGCTATCGCCGACCTGCCCGCGGGATTCGCGACTCGTTATCCCTTCGATGTATCGTTCATTCCGGCCGTGATCAACAACCCGCGCTTGCTGCCTTCGAACCTGGTCTTGAGCCGCTCCGTCGCCGACTTCAACTTGCGGGACGAGTATGCGGGTCAATACAACCTGAGTGTCCAGCATGCCGCCACCAAGAGCCTGGCACTGCAGGCCTCATACGTGGGCAGCCGCGGTTTGAAGGTCTCCGGCGTACGATGGCTGAATCTGCCGGATCCGGCCACCGGGCGGCGTCCCAGTCCGCAGCTCGGCGACATCTATTTCCGGGAGAACGCGGGTAACTCCTCTTATCACTCGCTGCAGCTTTCCGCCAATCAGCGGCTCACCCGCGGCACGGCGCTCGATGTCTACTACACGTTCGGCAAGACGCTCAGCTACTACGGCGTCGATTCCACGCTCACCCGCACCAACTCCGCCGTGCAGGATCCAAACAACATCGCCGCCTCGTACGGCCCCAAGGACAGCGACATCCGCCACATCTGGACCACCGTTTACTCGTATCAATTGCCCTCCGCCGGTTCCAGCCGTCTGGCGAAGGCCGCGCTCAATGGTTGGACGCTCCAGGGAATCACGGGCTGGCGGTCGGGCCGTCCCGTCAACGTTACGGCCGGCACCGACCAGATCGGCAACGCCTACGTGGACGGACAGCGGCCCGACCTGATCGGCGGCGTCGATCCCTACCTTCGCGACAACAACACGCTGCAATGGCTGAATCCGCGTGCGTTCAGCACCGCCATTCCCCGCGCACAGCGCCGCTACGGCAATCTCGGCTACAACGCCTTGCGTGGCCTGTCCGCCTTCACCTTCGATGCCGCGCTGCACAAACGCTTCCGGATTCGCGAAGGGCATCACCTGACGTTTCGCTTCGAAACGTTCAATACCCTGAATCACAAGGTGCTGAATGATCCCAACTCCAATGCGAGCAATCCGAACTTCGGCCGGATCCTGGGCGCCAGCGGCGGCCGCAATATCCAACTCGCTTTGAAGTACGCTTTCTGAAATGGAGTGCCCATCCGAATGCCCAACCACATGACTCGCCGCGCTTGGCTGGCGGCGGCCGCCGCGCGCCTGGGATTCGCCCAGGTCAACAATCGCAACGTCCTGTTCATCGCCGTCGACGACTTGCGGCCGGAACTCGGCTGTTACGGCAACCGCGTCGTGAAGACGCCCAATATCGATGGGTTGGCGCGCCGCGGCGTCGTCTTTGCGCATGCCTATTGCCAGCAGGCGGTCTGCACTCCGTCGCGCACCTCGTTCTTGAGCGGACTGCGCCCGGACTCGACAAAGGTCTACGAGAACACCAAAGATATCCCCTTCGCCGAAAAGCTTCCCAAAGCCCTGACACTACCGCATCACTTCCGGAAGAACGGTTACCAGACGCGCGCCTACGGAAAGATCTTCGGAGAAGGCTTCAACGATGCCCAAGCCTGGTCGCAGCCGCTTTGGCCGCCGGGCATCGCCGGCATGGAATACGTCGACCTGAAGAAGTGGCAGGCGAGTCCGCAGGCCCGGCCGATTCCGACGCTCGAGTGGGAGAAGGCCGAGTCCATCCAGGCGCTCGAGGTGCCTGACGACGCCTACCAGGATGGCCGCGTAGCCGATCGCGCCGTAGCGGCACTGCGCGAGATGCGCGGCAAGCCGTTCTTCTTGGCGGTCGGGTTCCTAAAGCCGCACCTGCCCTTCGCCGCGCCGAAGAAGTACTTCGACCTGTATCCGCTCGAGAGCATCCCGATGCCGGCGAATCCCGATCCGCCGAAGGGCGCTCCGCCGGTCGCACTGCATGAGTCCATCGAACTGCGCGGCTACACCGACATCGGCAAGAGGCCGATCACGCCGGAGAAAACTCGCGAACTGATCCGCGCCTACTATGCCTGCACCACTTACACCGACGCGCAGATCGGCAAAGTGCTCGATGAGCTCGATCGTCTGGGGCTGACGGCGAACACGACCGTCGTGCTGCTCGGCGACCATGGTTGGCATCTCGGCGAACACAGCCTGTGGGCGAAGACCACGAACTTCGAACTCGACACCCGCGCGCCATTGATCATGGCCGGCGCGGGCGTGAAAGCTCGCGGGCAGCAAGTCAGGGGGCTCGTCGAATTCGTCGATCTATACCCAACGCTGTGTGACGTCTGCGGGCTGGCCGCACCTTCACACCTGGAAGGCCACTCGATGAAACCGCTCCTCGAAAAGCCCAGGCAGCAGTGGAAAGCGGCCGTGTTCAGCCAATTCCCTCGTCCGTATCGTGGCAAGAATCCCATTCAGGGCATGGGCTACTCGGTGCGCACCGAACGATACCGCTACACCGAATGGCGCATGGACAAGGCCTCGGAGAACGCCGTCGAGCTTTATGATCATGCGAGTGACCCGCGCGAGACCGTGAACATCGCCGCGCAGCCGGAAAGCAAGGCGATCGTTGAACAGATGCGCGAAACGCTGCGCTCCGGCTGGCGGGCCGCCCTTCCGCCACAATCAAGGAAGTAGGAATGAATCACACTCGCAGAAGTTTTCTCGCCGCCACGGCCGGCGCAGGGATTGCCGCGCAGAACCGAAAGCCCAATGTCCTCTTCATCGGCGTTGATGACTGGCGTGATTGGGTCGGCTGCCTTGGCACACATCCGCTCGTGAAGACGCCCAACCTCGACCGGCTGGCCGCAAGAGGACTTCTCTTCACCAATGCTCATTGCGCCGCGCCGGTCTGCAACGCCTCGCGCACTGCGTTGATGACCGGATTGAATCCCGCCACGACGGGCGTTTACGCGAACAGCCAATGGTGGCGCCCGGCTTGGCCCGACGTCGTTACGCTGCCCGGCTGGTTCAAGCAGAATGGCTATCATGTCGCGGGGGGCGGCAAGATGTTTCATCACGAGCCGGGATTCAACGATCCCGGCGCCTGGCACGACTACTTCTATTGGGACGACCAGATCAGGAAGGACGGGTGGGGTGGCGGCTACCAGTCCCCAACCTTGGACGTTCAGCCGCCCATTGTTCCCGTGGCCGGCGCGAACGATCATCGCAAAAACTTCGACTTTGCTCCCGTCGCCCGGCCCGATGCGGATTTCCCCGATTACAAAGTCGCCACCTGGGCCTCGGACTTCCTGCGCCGTGCCCAGGAGAAGCCGTTCTTCCTCGGCGTCGGTATGTTCCGTCCCCACATCTCCTGGTATGTGCCGCAACAGTACTTCGATCTCTATCCTCTCGACAGGATCGAGCTCCCCAAGACGATCGAGAACGATCTCGACGACATTCCGCCCGCCGCGTTCAAACTCAAGCAAGTGGTGATTCCTCAGGAGCACCGGGCCATCGCCAAGAAGGGCAAGTGGAAGCCGGCCATCCAGGCTTATCTTGCCGCCATTACCTTCAGCGATGCGATGGTGGGGCGCGTGCTTGATGCGCTGGACGCCGGCCCGAACAAGAACAACACGATCGTCGTGTTGTGGAGCGATCACGGCTACCATTTGGGCGAGAAGGAAGCCTGGCACAAGTTCACGCTCTGGGAAGAGTCCACGCGTGTGCCGCTGATTGTCTATGCGCCCGGCATAACCAAGCCCGGCACCCGATCCTCGCGACCAGCCGGACTGATTGACCTCTATCCCACCCTGCTTGACCTTTGTGGCCTCCCCAGGAACCCGCGCCTCGACGGCCAGAGCCTGCGGCCGCTGCTCAGCAAGCCTAACCTTGCCTGGGAGCGCCCGGCGCTCACCACGGCCAGCGCCGGCGACCACACGCTTCGCGACGATCGCTGGCGATACATCCGCTATGCGGACGGTTCTGAGGAACTCTACGATCACCAGAGCGATCCGAAGGAGTGGCGCAATCTCGCCGCTCAGCCCAAGCATCGCGCCGTGAAGCAGCATCTGGCCCGCTGGCTGCCCAAGTCCGACCATGCCGGTGTGCCGCAGAAGCCTGCTTATCGTTTCGATCCGGCGACTCACTCGTGGACCAGGTCCGGGCGATGAAGGCTTACCCCTGGATCGTCGTCGCGCTGCTGGTCCCCGTGGCGCTGCTGAACTACCTGGACCGGCAGATGCTGGCGGCGATGAAGTTCTCGCTGATGACCGACATTCCGGACATCGGCAGCGAAGCCAATTGGGGCAAGGTGCTCGCTTACTTCAAATGGACCTACGCCTTCCTCAGCCCCATCGGCGGCTACCTCGCCGATCGCCTCAGCCGGCGGCATGTGATTGCCGTTAGCCTGGCGGCCTGGTCAGCCGTAACCTGGGCCACCGGGCAGGTGCAGAGCTACGACCAACTCTTGTGGACCCGCGCCGTCATGGGCGTCAGCGAGGCGATCTACATCCCGGCCGCCCTGGCACTGATCGCCGATTACCATCGCGGCAGCACCCGCTCCCGCGCCGTCGGCTTTCATCAGATGGGTATCTACGCCGGAGTCATCATCGGCGGTTTCAGCGGATACGCCGCTGACCATCCTCAGTTGGGCTGGCGTTGGATGTTTGAAGCCTGCGGCTGGATCGGCATGCTCTACGCGCTTCCGCTGTTTCTTCTGCTGCGCAACACTCCCACGGCGGATCAGGGTACGGCAGGCACGCCCGTCGCGGCCCTGCGGGAGTTGTTGAGCAACCGCTCCTATCTGCTTCTGGTCGGATACTTCGCGGTGCCTGCCATGGCTGGATGGATCGTCCGCGACTGGATGCCGGCGGTGCTCAAAACCGAGTTTGGCATCGGCCAAGGCCGCGCCGGCGTTTCCGCCACGGTCTATTGGATGCTCGCCTCCGTGGTGGCCGCGCTGGTGGGCGGCTGGATGGCAGACCGTTGGATGCAGCGGACCTCGCGCGGACGCATCTACACGAGCGCGCTCGGTATGTGCATGGTCGCCGTGGCCATGATGGGCGTCGGCTATTCTCCACAAACCGGAATGCTCGAAGTGGCCATTGCCTTTCTCGTGCTTTTCGGTTTCGGCTGGGGATTCTACGACTGCAACAATATGCCGATCCTATGCCAGATCGCGCGGCCGCAACTGCGAGCCACTGGATACGGCACGATGAACCTGGTCAGCATGACCCTGGGCGGCATGGCCGATTGGGCCTTCGGCTCACTGCGTGATCTGGGCGTGCCACTGCTGGCCATCTTCGGGATCTTCTCGAGCGCCGCATTCCTTTCCATTCTCTGCGTGCTGCTGATCCGGCCCGCCCACGTGGAAACCACCTCATGACGCGCCGTCAGCTTTTATCCGGTCTCGCCGCCCCTCGCCGTGGCACGGACCGGCCGAACATCATCCTCATCCTGGCCGACGATCTGGGTTTCTCCGATCTTGGCTGCTACGGTTCCGAGATCCCAACGCCCAACATCGATCGCCTCGCGCGCAAGGGCGTCCGTTTCACCCAGTTCTACAATGCTGCTCGCTGCTGTCCCACGCGAGCATCTCTGTTGACTGGGCTCTATCCGCATCAGGCCGGCATTGGCCATATGGGCCGCGACATGGGAATGCCCTCGTACCAGGGCTACCTGAACCGCGAATGCGTCACGATTGCAGAGGCCCTGCGCTCCGCTGGATACGCAGCCTACATGTCGGGCAAATGGCACGTGGGCAGTGACCGTGGACAGTGGCCCTGCGATCGAGGCTTCGATCAGTCGTTTGCGACACTGGGGGGCACTTCGGACTACTTCAAGCCGCGCAATCTTGTCCGCAACGACCAGGCGGCCACGGGTGGAGGGAAAGACTTCTACCTCACCGACGCATTCACGGACGAAGCCGTCGCCATGCTCCGCGCCCATCGCGGCAAACGGGAGCCCTACTTCCTCTATCTCGCCTACACGGCTCCGCATTTCCCGCTGCAAGCCCGCGCGGCCGGCGTAGCGCGTCACCGTGGGCGCTATCGAGCGGGATGGGATGCCATTCGCCGCGAACGCCACAGCCGCATGATCGGCCTTGGAGTGGTCGATAAACGTTGGCCGCTGAGCCCCCGGCCGCCGGAGGCGCCAGCTTGGGAGTCTGCCGCGGGCCAAGATGACTGGGACCTGCGCATGGCCACCTACGCCGCTATGGTGGAACGCCTCGACGACGGAGTGGGCCGAGTGCTGGCGGAAGCGGACGAGACCAACACCATGGTCGTATTTCTATCCGACAATGGCGGCTGCGCCGAGGCGAAGCCCGATGGCTCAACTTACGAAGTGCCCTGGGCCAACGTCTCCAACACGCCATTCCGCAACCATAAGCATTGGACACACGAGGGCGGCATTTCCACGCCGTTGATCGTGTCCGGCCCTGGCGTGGGCCATGGCCGCCTGACGCGAGAGCAAGGCCATATTATAGACATCCTGCCGACGTTCCTGGACTTGGCTGGCGCCCGGTATCCACCAGGAAAGCGCGCGCTGGAAGGCCACAGCCTCGTTCCACTGCTGCGACAGGGAAAGCGCTCGTCGCAGCGAACCCTTTTCTGGGAGCACGAGGGCAATCGCGCTGTGCGCCAAGGACCCTGGAAGCTTGTAGCCGGGTTTCAGCGTGATTGGGAGTTGTATCACATCGCTTCGGATCGCACTGAGCAACGCGACCTGGCGGTTCAAGAGCCGGAGATCGCGGCACAATTGAAAACGGCCTATGCGGAGTGGGAGAAGCGCTGCGGCGTGGTCCCGTGGCGGCCGGACTGGGAGAAGCGCTTCGGCATTCCGCTATGATTCCTGAAATGGGATCGACACTCTCGCCGGTTGGTCTTGGTCATGATCGGAAAACGAAAAGGAGCTGGGTCATGCATGGTTTCTCGCGCTGGCTACTTCCTGGCCTTTTAGGGACGTGTCTGATTGCCCAAGCGCAGATCGGCGGAGGTTCTCTGGTTGGTAATGTGGCCGATCCGTCCGGCTCTCCGGTGGCCAATGTGAGAGTTACGGCAAGAAATCTCGGCACCAACGCCGCCGAGACGACGGCCACCAATACTTCCGGCTACTACGAGTTTCCGCTCCTGCCCGCGGGCCGCTACCGCGTGGAAGCCGAGATGAACGGGTTCCAGCGCGCGGCCAGCGAGGAGTTCACCCTCAACTCCGGGATGCGGCCCAAACTCGACCTGGCGCTGAAGATCGGCCAGTTGAGCGAGAGCGTCGAGGTCACCGCGCAAGCGCCGCTGGTGAACGCCACCACCACCGATATGGGTGTGGTGATCGAGCGCGGCAAAGTGGAGGCCCTTCCGCTGAACGGCCGCAATTTTCAACAACTGGTGAGTCTGCAGGCCGGAGTTGTCTCGAGCCCGTCGAGCGCGGCCGGCGGGCGTGGCGGAATCGAGTTTCACGGCTCATCGGCGCTGGCCAACAATCTTCTCCTCGACGGCGTGGACATGAGCTTTGGAGAAGTCAACGGCACCGCGAGCGACTCTTCGGCGGGAGGAGGCGGCGCGCTGGTGAACACGGTGAGCGTAGAGGCAATCGAGGAATTCAAGGCGACTGGCAGCGCCTTCTCGGCCGAGTATGGACGATCGGCCGGCGGAGTGCTGAATGTCACCACCAAGAGCGGCACGAACAACCTCCACGGCACGCTGTTCGAGTTCTTCCGCAACGACAAGCTGGATGCCAACAGCTTTTTCGATAATCGCAGCGGACTGGTGCGGCCGGACCTGCGCTGGAATCAATTCGGCGGCAATCTTGGCGGACCCGTCCGTCGCAATCGCGCCTTCTTCTTCGTCAACTACGAAGGTGGGCAGGTCAAGCGCGCGGCGCAGATCACGGGCAACGTGCCGACGCCGGCGCTGCTCGCCCGGCTCAAACCGGAGATCCGCAACCTGCTCGAGTCCACGCTGCCCAACACCTTTGAGCCGACCACGAACCCGTTGATCGGCTTCCACCGCCGCAACGACCGCCGCAGTAACGACGAACACACGCTCCTCGGCCGCGGCGATGTCGAACTCGGGAAACACCAGCTGTCCACGCGCTATAGCCACAACAATCAGGATTACCTGATTCCGAATTTTCAGCCCGCTCTGCCGCGCATCTTTCCCAATCGATTCCACAACGCGGTCATCCAGGACAACTGGTCCATCGCTCCCAACCGCTTTAACGAACTCCGCCTCGGCGTGAACCGCGTCGATCTCTTCCGCAATGAGCCAGGCCGCGAAAAGATTCCGGCGTGGATCTCCGTGGCCGGTGTCGGACTCAGCAGTTCCCTCGCTTCCTACATTCACTTCATTACGACCACCTACACGCTGGTTGACAACTTTACCTGGATTCGCGGCAAGCACTCGATCAAGACCGGCTTCGAGATCCGTGAAGTCCGCAGCGTGCGCGACCAGAATGGCCAACCCACCCACAACTACAACTCGCTCGACGATCTCATCGCGGATAACTCGGTCCGCATCGGTCTGCTCTTCGGCGGCGGCAAAGGCCTGCGTAACCGGAACTACGGCTTCTATGTCCAGGACGATTGGCGCATCAGCGCCCGCCTGCAACTGAATTACGGCGTCCGCTACGAATACTATCCGCCGTTCCGCGGCGGCTTCAACATCAATAGCTCTGACCCGTTCGGATCTTTCATCTCCGTGCAGCAGCCGATGTTCCGAGCCGACCGCAACAACTGGGGTCCGCGTCTCGGCCTCGTCTTCGATCCCACCGGGAAACAGAAGTGGGTCTTTCGCGCCGGTGCCGGCATCGGCTATCTGCCGCCGCAGGCCATCTACCTTTACGACATGGCATTCATCGATCCGCGCCTGCCGTTCGTTGCCATGCCAACTTCGCGCCAGCCGATGTGCCTGCGCAGTTCCGCTCGTTTCCGTTGCCCCAAAGTTTTGTGAACTCGGTGACGGCAAACCCCTCATTGCTCCCGTCTGGATTCGTCCTGTCGCGCCAGGTGGCCGACTACAACGCGCGCGACACCTACGCCGGTCAGTGGAACTTCTCCATCCAGCACGCGGCTACCTCGTCGCTCGCCCTGCAAGCCGCATACGTGGGCAGTCGCACCGTCAAGGCCATTGGACCGCGGCCGCTGAATCTGGTGGACCCGGCGCTTCGCCGCCGTCCTCGCCCGGATCTGGGCGACGTGTTGACGCTTGAAAACGCCTCGAACATCTCTTACCACTCGCTGCAGCTATCGGCCAATCAGCGTCTGCGCCGTGGCATGAGCTTCGATGCCTACTACACGTGGGGCAAGGCACTGACCTACGGCACCGCCGATACATCAATCACGTTCTCAGATGGCTTCACGCAGGATCCCCTGAATCTACGCGACTCCTACGGACCAAAAGCCGGCGACACCCGGCATCGCTTTGTCGGCGTCTACTCGTGGCAGATTCCGTCCGGCGGCTTCGCCAGAACAGGCCTGGCCAAGGCTTTTTTCGGTGATTGGACCCTGCAAGGCATCCTCGCGCGCCGCTCCGGCCTGCCGATGAACATCACCTCGGGCCGCGACGCTGTCGGCAACGGCCGCGTCGCCGGTCAGCGCCCGGACTATGTGGCCGGCGCCAATCCATACGTGAAGAACCGCGCGGGATTGGTCTGGCTGACGCCGACCGCCTTCGACGTGAATACGCCCGTCGCCCAGCGCCGCTTCGGAAACCTGGGCGCCAACGCCCTCCGCGGCCTGTCAGCCTTCACGTTCGACGCGTCGCTGCAGAAGCAGTTCGCTATTCAGGAACGCCATCGCTTCATGTTTCGCGCCGAATTCTTCAATGCGCTGAATCACCCGGTGCTTGGCAATCCGAATACGGCGCTCAACAATCCCAACTTTGGCCGCATTCTTTCCGCCAGCGGCGGGCGCAACATTCAATTGGCTCTCAAGTATGCTTTCTAGACGAACGCTTCTGGCCGCGGCCCTTCAAACGCCCGGCATGGACAAGGTCGATGTGTTTCGAAGCGGCGACGACGGCTACACGGCTTACCGCATTCCCGGCATCATCGTCACCTCCAAGGGCACCCTGATCGCCTACGCCGAGGCGCGCAGGAAATCCTTCCGCGATTGGGGCGCGATTGACATCGCCGTGCGGCGCAGCACCGACGGCGGCTCCACTTGGTCGAAGACCTCCTATCCCGGACGGCTCGATGTTCAACTTGCGCAAAACCCGGTGAACGGTCGCGAGAAGATCGCCGAGCCCGGCGACATTACTTACAACAACGCCGTCGGCATCGGCAGCCGCGACGGATCCGTGCACATGGTCTACTGCGTCGAGTACATGCGAGCATTCTACATCCGCTCCGGCGACGACGGACTCACGTGGTCGCGCCCCGTCGAGATCACCGGTGCGTTTGAGAGCTTTCGCAAAGCGATCGACTGGAAGGTGCTCGCGGCCGGTCCTGGCCACGGAATCCAAACTCGCCGCGGCCGGCTGATCGTACCTGTCTGGCTCTCGCTGGGTGAAGGCGCGAATGCACACGGCGGCGGCACATCCTCGTCCGTGATCTACAGTGACGATCAAGGCCGCACGTGGCGCGCCGGCGACATCGCCTTTCCGCACAGCGCCGCGGAGCAACTCGGCGGTGAACCGATCGCGGTGGAACTACCCGATGGCCGCGTGATGATCAACGCGAGGAACCAAGGCAAAGCCAACAGGCGGATAGTCAGCATCAGCAAGGATGGCGCTCACCAGTGGTCCAAGCCGTACTTCGATCCGGCACTGCTGGAGCCACTTTGCATGGGCAGCCTGGCACGCCACCCGAAAGGGATCCTCTTCTCGAACCCACACAATCTGGAGCGCAGCGACGGCCCTGCCGAGCCCGGCGCGCGGCGGGATCGTAAGAACGTCAGCGTGCAACTGAGTCGCGACGGCGGCAAGACCTGGACCGCACGCCGGTCGATCGAGCCGGGCTGGTCCGGATATTCGGATCTGGCAGTTGGCCCGGACGGCCGGATCTACTGTTTCTATGAGCACGGCGATCCCGCGGCATCGCGATTCCGCCCCGTGGCATTGAAGGTCGCCCGCTTCGACCTCGCGTGGCTGATCCGTAACGGGCAATGAGCTCCGCTCAGCGGTTGGTCGTAGTCCAGCAACTCCGCACCCGCGATGCCTCGCGCAGGTAAGTCCGCCGTTCTCGCCGAAAATTCGGGAATCACGCACTGACTGCGTAAGCGCAGCGCTTCGAACTTGCTAAAAGCTCCGCTTGTCTCCAACCTGCTTGCTCCATTGGTCCAGCCGCTGATGGAGCTCTGTGCGCTTGCGCTGGTCCGTGGCCTGCCGGTTGTCCATCTCCAGCGGATCCGCATGCCGGTGGAAGAGCATCGGTTTGTCGTTTTGATGCAACACGTACTTCCATCCATCGGGACTGATCACGGCTCGGGCATCCGGCACACCCTGGCCATCCGCCGTCCACTCGATGCAGACATGCCCGTCCCCGGACTTCTTGCCCTCCAGTCTTGCGGCGTGGCTGAACCCCGGTAAATCCCCCCAGTCTTTGTGGCCCAGCAGGTGAAGCATGGTTGGAGCCAGGTCGATGTGACTGACCGGCTGCGCTACTCGCATCGGGCGCTGCCTGCGGAAGGGAACGCGCAGCAACAAAGGAACCCGCACGCTCTCTTCGTACATCACCTGCTTGCCATAGAGCGAATGCGCCCCCAGCATCTCGCCGTGGTCGCTTGTGAACACCACGATCGTATTGTCCGCCTGCCCTGACGCCTCCAAGGACCAAAGGATGCGGCCGAGCGCCTGGTCCACCAGCGAGCACAACCCTGCGTAGTTCCGATTCGCCCGCTGCACTTTGGCTCTATCGCGCGCATCGAATTTGCCGAACTCACCACCCTTGCCCTGCCTGGCGCGCCGCTTCGCAGCCCAGGCGGGGTCACGCTCGGCATCAATTCCCGGCCAGTTGGCAGGAACCGGAGCCTCCTCTTCGGAGTGCAAGTCGTCATAGGCGCTTGAGAATGGCGTGTGCGGTTCCAGGAAGTTGACGTAGAGCATCCACGGCTGATTCCGGTTCGCCATGATGAACTCAGACGACTTCTCGGCCAGGAACGCCGGCTTCGAATGCTTGGCGGGCATGCTCGAAGCCATCTCCCGGGAAAAGTAGTTCTCCTCGTCCGGCTTGTAACCGAGGCTGGACAGGAACTGGTGGTATTGGCTACGCGCCTCCGGGTTCCTGCCCTTGGAGAAGAAGCGCTGGTAGTTGTCCTCAATCGCCTGCCACTCCTCGAAGCCGTGTTGGGCAAAGACTTCATCGCCCAAATGCCATTTGCCGAAATACCCAGTGCGGTAGGAAGAATCGGCGAGCAACTCCGGCACAGTCTTGCACTCTTTCGGGAGTGGCCGGTTGTTGTTCACGCAACCACTGGTGTGCGGCCAGAGCCCGGTTATGACCGTGCTGCGGCTGGGCGTACAAACCGGCTGCGCGACATAGGCCCTGTCGAACACGATGGACGACTCCGCCAACTGGTTCATCACCGGCGTTCGATAGGTGTGGTTCCCATAGGCACCAAACGTGTCGGCCCGCTGTTGGTCAGTCCACAGAAAGAGCAGATTCGGCTTGTCTCCCGGCGCGCGCTGACCACCACGGGCAATGGCCGGTGCCAGCCCTGAGGCAAGCATGGTTGCGAGCGCCTCGCGGCGCGTGGTTGTAGTCGCTTTCATTTGACAAGACTCTCCTCTAAAACTCGTACTTCAGCGATGCCTGCTGAATCCGGCCGGCGCCGGCCCCTTGAATTCGCCCAAATGCGGGCGAATTGAGCGTACCCACCGGGTTCGAAAACACTGGCGTATTGGTTGCGTTGAACATCTCCCAGCGGAACTGCAACCGATGTTTCTCGTAGATCTTGATGTTCTTCAGCAGCGAGGTATTCCAGACGAAGGACCCGGTTCCAAGAATCGGGTTGCGTCCGGAGTTGCCGAGCGTGCCAATGGGGTTGGCCACAAACGCGGTGGTATCAAAGAAGCGGGCGATCCGCTCGACGCGCGGGCGACTTGCTGACAATACCGGATTCCCAACGACGTTCGGCCGGTCGAACCCGACACCCGTTCGCGAGTTGTCGGCCCCCGATAGAATCGCGACGGGATTTCCGGTCTGTACCGTAACCAGCCCTCCCCACTCCCAACCCCCAATCACCGACTGGAGCAGGTTGTTGGGAATCCGAATGGGAAGCTGGTAAAGATAAGATCCAGCCCAGCGATGGCTCGCGTGATTGCCATTCAACGCCCGGTCCGCCCGGCGGTTGAAGGGGTCCTGCGGAGACTGCTGGGAAATCTGAGCGAATGAGTCTCCCGACGTGACTTCGTCAATGGCCTTTGACCAGGTATAGTTGGCATTCACCGTGAATCCGCGAGCGAAGCGGCGCAGTACCGCAACCTGCAGGGAATCGTAACGCGTGTTCGTGCCGGTCGAGAGCTCTCCGATGCTGCCGATGGCCGGCGCATAAATGCGCCTCGCATTCGTGTTCCCCGTGGTGGCGCCCGGCCGGAACACTGCCGGATTCGCTTGGCGCAGGTTGGCAAGATGCCGGCCGGCGTTGCCCACGTAGGAAACGTCGAGAACCCAGTTCCCGCCCATCTGCTGCTGAATCCCGAAGTTGTAATTCATTGTGTAGGGATTACGGACGCCCTGGGCGAACGACTTGGGCAACACCACAGGGGACTGAAAAGTGGCATTCGCGGGGTTTACCGCATAGGGGTACGGAATCTGCTGTCCGGCGTAGGGCGATGAAAGCCGCCGGTTGTTGACATCCACCACCAACGCGAAGGGCTGCGGCGATTGCACGCCTCCGGTCATCTCGGCGGTGAGGGGCTCGATGAACATGCCCCAACTGGTGCGCACGGAGGTCTTGCCATTGCCGAAGACATCCCAGGCAATGCCCAGCCGAGGAGCCGGGTTCCACAACCGGTCCACCAGCGGAAACGCGCTGTCACCCTGGAACACAACACCTTCCGGAGCGTTCGGGAACCGTCTCGACCGGGCGCCCGGAACGAACGCCGTCGCCTGGCCGAAGCGCTCCGCCCACGCGGGATAGGCTTCCATCCGGAATCCGTAGTTCAGAGTCAGCCGGCGGTTTACGCGCCAGGTATCCTGCGCGAACACGCTCCAGGGGAAATAGCGCTGGTCAGTATCCAGCGGCGACGCTTGCTGCAGGCGCACCACACTGCCCAGCAGGAAATCGGCCGCTGGCACGCGAGTGGCCGTGCCATCGAAGGTGAACTGTCCGCCCGAACTTTGATTGTCGCGATACATGAAGCGGTTCCGCTGGATGTCGGCCCCGAACTTGAACTGGTGCGTACCCTTGATCCACGTGAGGTTCTGCGAGAAGTCCATGTTCTCTGACAATCGCCGGCGGTCCCGGCCGGGGCTAAGGAGAAACCTCCCGCTCACCTGAAATCGCGGCAGTGTCACCGGGCCGCCTGCGTGCACAAAGCTGGTGGCGCCCAACTGATTCAATGCGGTCCGGACGGTATTTGCTTCGTCATAGTCGAAGCGAGTATAGTTCACTCGGGTCGTCAGCAGGACATTGGCCGTGAAGGTGTGGCTGTCCTCCACCGTGATCGTATTGAGTTGCTGCCCGTTGCCAACCGGGCTGTAGTTCGGAAGCGTGCTGCCGTTGGGGAACGGATCCGTCCCGACGGAACGGTCACGGAAATACCTGACATTCAGCCGGTTGTTTCCGCTGAGCACGGAGTCCCAGCGGCCGAGAAACTGATCGCCATCGTTGACCTCGCTCATCTGGCTCACGAACTGGCCCGTTGGGCGGTTGGGGAGGGGAACAAAGTTCTGGGCGACCCGGGCGGCGACAGGATCAATGCGCGCTGTCGGGATCTGCCGGCCTGGGAAAGGTTGTCCGGTGAGGGGGTCGACAATCGCCTGGGCCCCAGCACCGAAGTTCCCGGTTCGCTCCGCGTCCGTAAGGGGATTGGCATCGGAACTCACTCGATCTCGCCGAATTCGCAGGCCCTGGTAAGTCACGAAGAAGAAGTTCTTCCCGCGGCCGTTGTATAGCTTTGGGATTTGGATAGGGCCCCCGAGGGTCGCGCCAAACTGATTGAACCTCAGCTTGGGTACCTCGGCGGCAAAGAAACTGCGGGCATCGAGCGCATCATTGCGCAGGAAGTGCCAGGCGCTGCCCTGGAACTCGTTCCCACCTGAGCGGGTGACGGCACTCAAAGTCGCGGCGCCACGGCCATACTCCGCAGGCGTGCCCACCGTGGCCAGCTTGAATTCCTGGAGAGCATCCGGCGGCGGCAGCAGCAGGCCGGATCCGCGATGGAAGAAGTTCTGCTGCCCACCGTCCAGCAGGAAATTCACCCCGGTCTGACGGCCACCGTTAATCGCGAGCCGCTGCTGCGAGAAGCTAGATTCGATTGTTGTATTTGCGTTGTTGATGCCAGGCGCAAGCAGCACCAGGTCGACGGCATTGCGGCCGTTGAGGGGAAGGTCGCGGATTCTGCGGTCATCTACCAGAATGCCCTGCACGGAACTGCGCGTCTCCACCAGCGGAACATCGCTCGAAACCGTGACCGCGTCAGTCACCTCGCCAACTTGCAAAACAAAGTCGAGCCTGATGGCGGAAAGCGCAGTCACCGTGACGTTGTTGAAACTGGCTCGGCGAAAACCAGACTGCTGGGCATTCGCTTCGTAAACACCAGCCGCAAGCGCGGGGAAGCTGTAGAATCCTACTTCGTTGGTTCGGGCTGCCCGGCTGACGCCCGTGCTGCGGTTCACCACGGTGATCTCGACACCGACCATGACTGCGCCGGATGAGTCCGCAATCGTGCCGGCGATTTCGCCGGTGGGGGCCTGAGCCGTGGCGACTGGCGGATTCAGCAGGCCGGATATGAGGACGGCCATGAACAGGATCGATCTTGGTTGACGCATGATTGGGTTTACTCCTTGATCTGATGTTGACGGTATCGGTAGCTGGCTTGGTGAGGAATCAGCCGGCGAGTTCCGCGCGGTGTTGATAAATTTTGCCGACGGCGGCGGCAATCGAATCCATGTCCGCTCTAGAGCCCAACAGGTAGCGGTGTTCAAACCAGACGGCTTCGCCGCAGGCTTGGTTGCTTGCCGGGCAGAGTTCGTTGTATCGCTGAAACGACGCATCGAAAAGCGGGTTATTGAACAGCGAGTGCGCGTAGCCACTGGAGCCGGGAACGCCCTCGGCGGCGAGAGCGGCTAGGAACTTCTCGCGGGTAATGCCAAACTCGGAAGCGACGAAACGAAGACAGTAGATGTGCCACGCGTGCCCGGTGGCGAACGCGGGAACGGACATGGGATGAATGCCGGGGATCCGTTCCAGTTGGGCGGTGAGGTAGTCACCGTTGGCCTGACGAGTTTCAGTCTGTTCCGGGAGCCGTTCGAGTTGGGCAAGAAGCATGGCGGCCTGGAACTCGGTGAGGCGGTAGTTCCAGCCGAGGCGGTGGTGTTCGTACCACGGACGGCCCTTCTTCCGTCCAACCCAAACGAGGGACTCGGCAATCTCGGCCAGGCCTTCGTCGTTCGTCACAACAATGCCTCCTTCACCGGCGGTCATGTTTTTCGAGGCCTGGAAGCTGAATGTGGCCATGGCGCCAATGGAACCGAGCGGGCGGCCATTCCACTCGCCCCTGTGCGCGTGGGCAGCGTCTTCAAGCACCGGGATTCCGTGGCGGTTGGCAACATGGAGTATGGCCTCCATGTCCGCGGCAAGGCCGGCGAAGTGGACTGGGACAATGGCGCGGGTGCGCGGCGTGATGGCCGCCTCGAGTTTGGCGGGATCGAGATTGAGCGTGTCGATCTCGATATCGCAAAAAACCGGGTTGGCGCCGATCAACATCGGGGCGCTGGCCGTCGCGATGAACGTATAGGGCGGAACGATCACATCGTCCCCTGGTTGAACTCCCAGTGCCTTCAACGCAACTTCGAGGGCGGCTGTACCGTTGACGCAGGCGATGCCGTACTTACACCCATGCGTAGCGGCGAACCGCTGCTGAAATTCAGCAACTTTGGAGGACGAGGCTCCAGAATCAATCGCCTCTCCAAGCGTGTAGCGCCACCATTGGCCCGATCGAAGCACTTCGAGAGCGAGCGCTTCCTCCCGGGCTCCATGGACCGGCCAGGAGGGGAATGGCTCGGTGCGGACCGGCTGCCCGCCGTGGAGAGCAAGTTGGCTCATGGTGTGAACTCCGTTGGGGTATTGAAATACTCGCCGATGATCATGTCGGCGAGCCCAAGCACGCCGGCGCCTGCGGTAATCCGGGCAAAGCGAAGGCGAACCTGGGATGCCGCTTCGCGAAGCGCATGGCGTTCGATTGCGGCGGAAATCTGATTGAGAAACGCCTGGCCGTGGCAGGCGAGGCGAGCATCAATGACGATCAGGCCGGGGTTGAACAAATTGACCAGATTGGCAAGCCCGAGCCCAAGCCACGCGGCAATCTTCTTGGCGCCGATGTTGGCGCGGAGACCGGCGACGGCTTCCAGGCAGCCACGCGCTCCGCACGCGCAACGCGGGCCATTCGGTTGCACGCACATGTGGCCGAACTCGCCGGCCGCGCCCGTCTCACCATAGACGAGGCGGCCATCCAGATAAATGCCTGCGCCAATGCCGGCGCCGTAGTCGATATAGATGCTGGTAGTTGCGGCGGGGTCGCGCTCGGCGACCGCTTTGGCGCGAGTGCGGGATTCGAGTGTGACGGGCAGGCCGAATTCCTGCGAGACTATCTCGCGAAGCGCAACGTCGCGCCAGAACGGAAGTGTGGAGGAAGTAAGCGTAATGCCGCGACGGCTATCGACCAGGCCGGGATCGGCGATGCCGATTCCGATGGGAGGGGCGGTGGCAGCGTCGAGAGCGCGGCGCGTAAGGCGGCGAAGTTGCCGCAGCAAGGCAGCCCGCCCGCCGGAGGCTTTCGTGGGCTCCGTAATCAGGTGCTGAACTTCAGGAGCGAGGTTGGTGACGCCGGCAGTCACGAACTCGTCGTCAAACTCGATGGCCACGACGGAGCGGTGGTTTTCGTTGAGTCGAAGGATAACGCCTTTGCGGCCGCGGCCGCCCGGTTCGGTGCCGCCTTCGGTGATTCGTTGGTCGGCGAGCAATTGGCGAACCAGATCCGACGTCGCGCTGAGGCGGATGCCGGTGCGGGCGTGGATCGCGCCGCGGGAGAGCGGGCCATCGGCGCGAAGCAATGCCGCGATGGTCTGTTTATCGCGATCCGGTTTCAGGGCCACCAGTTCCTACGGTAGAGCCATTGACGGTGCACGTCAAGTGCATTCTTTCCGTTTTCAGAAAGAAGTCACTTGACCTTGCCGCCCTCAAGGCATAGGCTTAGGAAGATGTCCAATGAAAGTCCCCATCTCCGGCGGGTCCTTGGCCTGTGGGACCTCGTGCTGTACGGCATCGTCCTCGTGCAGCCGATCGCGCCCGTGCCGTTGTTCGGGATCGCGCAACAGCTCTCGGCCGGGCATGCCGTCACGACGATCGTGTTTGCGATGTTCGCGATGGGGTTGACGGCAGTGAGCTATGGGCGAATGGCGGCGGTGTATCCTTCGGCGGGGTCAGCCTACACCTATGTGAGCCGGAGTCTGCATCCCACGCTCGGATTTCTGACCGGCTGGGCCATGTTTTTGGACTATCTACTCGTACCGTTGATCTGCACGATCTATGGGGCAATCACGCTTACACGCCTGGTCCCGGGCGTGCCGTATGCCGTGTGGGTTGTACTGTTCGCGTCGGCGATCACGGTGCTGAATCTGCGGGGAATCAAGTTCACGGCACGCGCGAGTTGGGTGCTGATGCTGGTGACGACCGGTGTGATCTCGGCGTTCATTTTTCTGGCCGTACGATACCTCGGCGGGAGCGGGCTGGTTTCAAGCTTGCCGTTCTACGATCCGGGGACATTCAAGCTCGGAACGGTGCTGACGGCCACTTCGGTGGCCGCGCTGACATATGGCGGGTTCGACGGGGTGACAACACTAGCGGAAGAGGTAGAGAACCCTCGACGCAATGTCATGCTGGCGGCTGTGGGAGTGGTCTTGTTTACGGGTCTGTTTGGCGGCCTGCAAATCTATCTGGCCCAACTGGTTTGGCCGGACTACAAGACCTTTGGAAACCTGGAGACGGCATTCCTGGATGTGAGCCGGAAGGTCGGCGGAGAGTGGATGTTCCAGTCGTTGGCGGTTGTGTTGATTGTGGCGAGTTTTGGATCGGCTCTGACCGCGCAAGCTGGTGTTTCGCGACTGCTCTACAGCATGGGCCAGGCTCGGGGGTTGCCTGCGTTTTTCGCGCACTTGGGCAAGCGCACAGCGTCGCCGGTCTGGAACGTGACGATGGTGGGCGTCATGGCGGCGGCGGGAGCGATGGTATTGAACTACGAACGGTCGGCGGAGTTGATCAACTTTGGCGCGTTCCTGGCATTCATGGGTGTCAATGGGGCAGTGATGCGGCAGCGGGAACTGGGATGGATGGCGGGAAAGGTGATGCCGGCTTTGGGGTTTCTGTTCTGCCTTTCGATCTGGCTAAATCTGTCGCGGCCTGCGATGCTGATGGGCGGGGCCTGGTTCGCGGTGGGACTCGCATTCCACCTGGTGCAGCGGCGGCGTGGGGAATCGTTCGTATTTGAGGAGTGATGGCTATGCGTTTCGTCTGGATTGTGCTTTCGTGCTTTGTCATGAAGGGAGAGCCGGCACTGATGCCGAAGCCGGCGAAACTGGAGCGGCTGTCGGGTGAGCAACGCGTGGACGCTTCATTCCGGCTAGCCTTCCAGCGGACGGCGGCGCCACGACTTGAGCACGGAGCGGCCCGATTCTTGGAACGGCTGACCAGACAAACCGGGATTCCCTTGAAACGGGGACTGGCGGCGTCTGTGGGCGCGGCGAACCTGATTATCGATTGCGCGCAGACGACGGACGCGCCGCTCACGTTGGGAGAAAACGAATCGTACCGGTTGCAGGTCAATGTCGAGCAAGCCCGGCTGACGGCATCGACCATCACGGGCGCATTGCGTGGTCTGCAGACGTACTTGCAACTCGTGGAGGCGGGCTCACGGGGCTTCGCCCTGCCGTCCGTGATCATTGAAGATTCACCGCGATTTCCCTGGCGGGGCCTCCTGATTGACGTGACCAGCCACTTCATGCCGGTGCCGGTCATTGAGCGGACGCTGGACGCCATGGAGGCGGTGAAGTTGAACGTGTTCCACTGGCACCTCACCGACGACCAGGGGTTCCGGGTGGAAAGCAAGGTGTTCCCAAAGCTGCATACCCTGGGCACCGAGGGCGACTACTACACGCAGGCCGAGATCCGGCACATTGTCGAGTACGCGCGTGATCGGGGAATCGGCGTGCTGCCGGAGTTCGACATGCCCGGGCACTCAGGAACCTGGCTGATTGGCTATCCGGAGCTAGCGAGCGCTCCGGGTCCATATTCGATCATTCACACGTTCGGCGTTTATGACCCGGCGCTGGACCCGACGAAGGAGGCGGTTTACACGTTCATCGACCGCCTGGTGGGCGAGATGGCGGGGCTGTTCCCGGATGCGTACTTCCACATCGGCGGGGACGAAGTGAACGGGAGGCAGTGGAAGCAAAGCCCCACCATCCAGGCATTTATCCAGCAGCGAGGGCTGAAGGATGAGGCCGGGCTGCAGACCCACTTCAACCAACGCGTGCTACCGATTCTGAAGAGGCATGGAAAGCAGATGATGGGGTGGGACGAGATCCTGCATCAGGATCTACCGAAAGACATCATGGTGGAGTCGTGGCAGAACCACGAGTCGCTGGCTGTGGCGGCACAGCGGGGGTACAAGGGGCTGCTGTCGTTCGGGTATTACCTGGACCATCTGAAGTCAGCTGCGGAATACTACGTGGTGGACCCGGTGGGTGGTCCGGCGGCTACGCTCACGGCGGAACAGAAGCAGAACATCCTGGGTGGGGAAGCCTGTATGTGGACGGAGTTCATCAGTCCGGAGACAATCGATTCGCGGATGTGGCCGAAGAGCGCGGCAATAGCTGAGAGGCTATGGTCGGCGGCTGAGGTGAATGATGTGGCGGATATGTACCGGCGGCTCGACGTTGTATCGCACCGGCTGACATTCGCGGGGGCGCGGCATGAGACAAACTACGAGCCCATGCTGCGGCGGATTGCGCCAGCGGCGCCTTTGGAGGCACTGCGCACGTTCGCCGACGCCCTCGATCCGACGGGAATTGAGCACCGGGAGGTGTTTCAGCGCTACACCCAGGAGACGGAACTGAATCGAATGACCGACGCGGCGCGGGGCGATAGCGCGGTAGTGCGAACACTGGAGGCGGATGTACGAGAGTGGCTGCGAACGCCAACCGCCGGGCGGGAGGCGGCGATTCGACGGGTGCTTGAGGCAATGGCGGGACAACGATGCGAGACTCGCGCAGTTTGGCCCCACGAGTTCGCTCCTGCGGGAGTTCCTGCCCTTGTCCAAGGAACTGGCGCAACTTGGCGCCGCTGGATTTGAGGCCATGGACCGGTTGGCGGCGCGGCGCGCCGACGCGGCGTGGGCACAGGGGCAAGCGGCCCTACTCGAACGAACTCGCCACGTTCGACTGGAGGTACGGATGGCGGCGGCACGCCCAGTGCGGCTGTTGGTGGAGGCCGTCAACCGGTGACGAGAAGTTTGATCGAGCGTCCTCGGAGAGCCACTTCAAGAGGCTACAACCGCAGGAATATCTCGTGCTCGTTCAGATAACGCACAACGCGGCAGGACACGTAGAAGTAAACGCCGAAAAGTACCATGGCCCACCACAACGGCGAGTCTTTCGGTCCGAAGCCCTTCGCTGCGTCGCTCACCCACATGTGCACCAGGTACCCGGCCAGCGCGTTCTGCCCTAACGTCGCAAATACCTGCGACCGGAATTTCTTGCCGTCCACCAGCCAGACGAAGAGCGCGTAGACGGCGAACGAGAAGCCCGCCGAGAAGATGAGGTACGGCAGACTGCCTGCGCGTTGGCTCATGGTCCACAAATCGGCAGGCGCAGTAGGCGGCCAGAAGGGCGGCGGCACCAGACGGCCGCCACCGTTCAAGCAAGACAGCGCATATCCGGCGAGCATCAGCGGCACGCCCCAGCGCAGCAGCCGTGGAATGGGCGCGGCTTCACGAACCCAGTCATAGGCGAACGTGCCGGCGATCGTGGGGATGGTCCAGGTGAGGAAACCTAACGGTCCCCCGTCGATCACGCGCTTGGCGTTCAAGAGCTCATACCAGAACCACGCGGATAAGCCAAGATGCAGCAGGCCGCTGAACGCCGCGAATCCCAAGCGCTTCCTGACACTGCCGGCCACCACGGGGAGAATCCAAAGGCTGGTGACCGCAATGTGCACCAGAGCCTGAAATGGCGATCGCCAAAAGGCATTGCCAAGTACGCCGCTCATCCCGAGCTTCTCCATGTCCTCCCATCGCCGGTAGTTGCCGTCGAGGTGATAGACCAGAACACCGGTGAGGATCAACGCCAGACAGCGCCAGACAGCGCGGCGATAGTCCGGCTTGCGGACCATCACCAGCCGCAGCGCGAAGCCGACAGCAAAGAAGAACTGCGGCATGATGGTGTCGGCATAGCTGCAATAGGTATTGTGATGCTTGAAGACCGGATGCACGGCGGCGAAGCCACCGATAAAATTCACCAGAAACATGCCCGCCACGGTGTAACCGCGGAACTGGTCCATGGAAGCGATGCGCGCGTTTTCATTCGACATTCAGAATCCGCCGGGATTTCAACTTGAGCTTCCGGGACACATTAGCATACACCAACGGTCCGGCTCGAAGGCCCTGTCTCGATCGAATGTCTCGATCGAAAAAACGCCTTGGCAACCGGGCTCAGCGGCAGCCGAACCCCATCCGAGCGGAACCGGTGGCGCCTCCCGTGGGTTCGTTCCCGGATTCACAGCTCCGGGGAAGGCATCTGCGGCTGGCGAACACCTCCGCCTCGCCATCGCCGGCAACCCACTGGGCGCCGGAACCCGGCTTCATCAGTACTTTGGAACCGACGGATCCACCTGATCGCTCCAGGCCAGAATCCCGCCCTTCATGTTGCGGACATGGCGGAAACCAGCCTGCCGCAGGAAGTCGCAAGCCTTGGCGCTGCGCATCCCGCTCTTGCAGTGACAGATAATCTCGGCGGCCGGATCGAGTTCGTTCGCCCGCTTCGGCAGATCTCCCAAGGGAATCAGCTGCGCCGCGGGAATATTGCAGATCTGGTGCTCGTGCACCTCGCGGACATCGATCAGCACGAACCGGTCGCCGCGCGCCAGGCGTTCGGAAACTTCCTTCGGTGTAATATCGGCATCGGTCACAACCGGCGCCGGGGCTTCCTGGGCATGGGGCATGCCACAGAACTCCTGGTAATCGATCAGGCCCTTGATACGCGAACACTGTCCGGTCGGGCAGGCAGGGTCGCGGCGCAGTTTCAACTCGCGGAACCGCATGCCCAGGGCATCGTAGAGCATCAACCGGCCCTTGAGCGAATCGCCCTTGCCAAGAATGATCTTCACCACTTCCGTCGCCTGAATCAGGCCCACCACGCCCGGAAGAATTCCCAGCACGCCGCCTTCGGCGCAGCTCGGCACCAAGCCCGGCGGTGGTGGTTCGGGATACAGGCAGCGGTAGCAGGGTCCGTCGTCGGTGGCAAACACACTCGCCTGCCCCTCGAACCGGAAGATCGACCCATACACATTCGGCTTGCCCAGCAGCACACAGGCATCATTCACCAGGTACCGCGTCGGGAAGTTGTCCGTTCCGTCCACCACCAGGTCGTAGTCCTTGATGATCTCCAGCGCGTTCTCGCTCGTGAGTGCCACTTCGTGCTTGATAATCTGGACGTTCGGATTGATGTCCATCATCCGGTCATAGGCGGAGTCGATCTTGGGCCGGCCCACATCTTTCGTGCCATGGATAACCTGGCGCTGAAGATTCGTGTGATCCACCACGTCGAAATCAACCACCCCGATGCGTCCAATGCCGGCCGCGGCCAGGTACATGCCAAGCGGAGCGCCCAGGCCGCCGGTGCCCACCAGCAGCACACTCGACGACTTCAGCTTCAACTGCCCCTCCATGCCCACCTCGGGCATGATGAGGTGGCGGCTGTAGCGAAGTACTTCCTCGTTGCTCAGCGTGGGTGCACTCATGAACGGCCGCCGGCGATGCTGGGAACAATGGACAGCGTGTCGGAATCTTTCACCGCCGTTGCGTCCTTATCCAGGTACCGGATGTCCTCGTCGTTGACATAAACGTTGACGAAGCTCCGCAGCTTGCCCTCAGCGTTGTAAAGGTTGTTGCGAAGCGCCGGAAACTGCGCCGTCAGCGCGCCCAGCACTTCACCAACCGTGGAACCGGCGGCAATCACTGCGTCCTGCTTATCGGTGAACTGGCGCAACGGGGTTGGAATGAGGACTTTAGCCATTTGATTCGGGAAACTCCAAAGGTTCTTTGTCGGCCGCCGTCTGGTCGGCGTTGGGAAGGAAGCTGTTCGCATGATCGAAGCGGCCTCCCTTGATGGATAGCACAACGAACGAGTACCAGGGGCAGGAATTCTCAAGGTCGGTCTTCGAGAAGTAGGCGTCGCAATCCGGATGCGAATGGAAGATGCCGATCAGGTCGAAGCCGTTCTGGCGCGCATGGCGCTCGGCGCGCAGAAGATCCTCCGGGCTGATCTCGTAGCGGTCCTCCTGCGGACCGGTATAGGTGTTGGCCAAAGGCATTGCCTCCACCACCGTTTTGGTCTCACCACTGGGGCCGAACATGACACCGCAGCACTCGTTCGGAAACGTGGATTCCGCATGCTGAACCATCACGGTCCAGGCGGCCGGTTCGATCTTAATCATTCCAGAATGGCTCGCTCAGGTACTTGGCCGCCCCGTCGCACAACACAGTCACAATGACGCCGGGCCGGCCTTCGGCCACGAGCTGCCGGCCGATTTCGCGGGCCGCCACCAGGTTCGCGCCCGCCGAAATGCCGATCAGAACACCTTCCTCGCGTCCCGCGCGGCGGGTCATCGCGTAGGCGTCTTCGGTCTCAATCCAGTAGTTTTCGTCCGCCAGTTCGGGGTCGTAGATGCCCGGAACAATGGCCGTCGGCATGTGCTTCAAACCCTCCAGGCCATGAAAGCCAGAGGACGGCTGAGCGGAACAGCAACGCACATGCGGAAGATCCCGGCGCAAACGGCGCGTCGTACCCATAAAGGTTCCGCTGGTGCCCATGCAGGCCACGAAATGCGTGATCCGGCCGCCCGTCTGATCCATGATCTCGACCGCCGTGGTTTCAAAGTGCGACTTCCAGTTGGCCGGGTTGTTGTACTGGTCGGGATAGAAGTACAGATCCGGGTCCTGCTCGTAGACCTCGCGCACCCGCCGGATCGCCCCATCGGAGCCCTCAGCCGGGTCCGTCAGAATCACCTCGGCGCCGAACGCATGCAGCATCCGCTTGCGCTCCTCGCTGGCGTTCGAAGGCAGACACAGACGCACCCGGTAGCCCCGCGAGGCGCCGATCATCGCATAGGCGATACCCGTATTCCCACTGGTCGAATCCAGAATGATCCGATCCCGGGTCAGCCTCCCGGTCTTTTCCCCATCCAGGATCATGTTGGCTGCCGGGCGGTCCTTCACCGACCCGCCAGGGTTCAGGAACTCCGCCTTCCCGTAGATCTCAATGCCGGGAAGATCCTCGCTCAGGCGCGGCAAATGGATAAGAGGGGTATTGCCGATCGCGTCGATGACGGATCCGGCCGCACCACGCGTAAACCGGTTCATTCGTGCCGCCAGCATGCCCTTTTCAAGAACTTTCATTGTAGCGGACTCGGGCAAATACCCCAAATCCCCCTCCAGAATAGGGGATTCACCGAATCCCGCGTTGGATTCAGGATTTCGACGGCGGCGGACCGAACGTCACCAGCACCACCAGCCGCGCCGGACCTGGGTTGCGCAGCCCGTGCGCGACGCCCGCCGGAGCCAACAGCAGCCCCCCAGGGCTCAACTCATGGACCTCCCCGGCCAGCGTGGCAACCGCCTGGCCTTCCAGCACCAGATACATCTTGTCCTGATCCGGGTGAACGTGCGAGTGATGCTCCTGGCCGGGTTCCAGGCAATTGAGACCGGCGTAAAGATAGGTTCCCGCGACCAGGGAGACCTTGCCCATCTTCCCCGGGTTGAACTGCGCGTGCGAGGCGGCGTTGTGGATGATCATTTTTTCCAGGGTCGCATACTGGGTACGGATCAACGCTTGGCTCCCCGCCGTCGTCTTGGTCTTACGAGGTGGCCTATGAATCATCGGATGGTTGTCGTTTTGCTTGTCGTGGTGGCAGTGCCCCTGAGTCTCCTGCTCGGACAGCGGCAGAAGATCTCTGAGCCGCCGCCGTTTGAGTACCGGGCGCTGCTGCCCCACGAATTCAAGCCCGGGCAGTTCCAACTCGTCGACCGTCACGAAATCGAGCGGCTCTCGCGCCAGGGCTGGGAACTGGTGTCGGTGTCGCCGTTCGTTCTCCTGAACGAAGAGCACAAGAAGGGCACCGAGAGCGGCACACTGACGCAGGTCTACAACTCCTATCACTTCCGGCGGCGTCTGGAGCCCTGAAACTCCCGCCAGGACGGATGTGGTAAACTCCCGCACATGCGCCTAAGCTTGCTGTTACCATTGCTGTTCACCATGTCGAACCTGGAAGCCCAGAACCGTTGGGTCAACCCCGTCAAACAACTCCTGAAGGAAGGCAAGCCGGTCATCGGCGCCACCATCACCACCGCCAGCGTGGATGTCGCGGCGCAGGCCGCCAACATGGGTTTCGATTTTCTCTGGATCGAGATGGAGCACTCGCCCATCACCCTGGAAACGGCCCGCAACATGGTGCTGGCGACGCGCGGCTTGAAAGCCGTTCCGTTCATCCGCGTGCCCGTGAACGAAATGTGGACCGCCAAGCGGGCGCTCGACGCCGGGGCGCTCGGCGTCGTCTTCCCGTTCACCTCCACGCCGGAATTGGCGCGCCAGGCCGTTGATGCCTGCAAGTACCCGCCGAACGGCCGGCGCGGGTCGGGTCCCGGTTTGCCCTCGTTCCGCTGGCCCGCCCCCCAGGGCTACGCTGACTTCGCCGACGAGAACGCCATGGTGATCACCATCATCGAAGAGAAGCGCGCCGTTGAGAAGATCGAAGAGATCGCCGCCACCAAGGGCATCGACGTGCTGTTCATCGGCACCAACGACCTGTCACACTCCTACGGCTTCCGCGGCTCCCAGGACCCGCCGGAAGTGAAGGACGCCATCCGCAAGATCGTCGCGGCGGGCAAGAAGTACGGGGTCCCGGTGGGCCGTCCGGCCGCGTCGCCGCAACAGATCGAGGAACTGCTGAAAGAAGGCTTCACCTTCTTCCAGGGCCCCGCCGATCTGGTGATGATGAACGCCGGCGCACGGCCCCTGCTCGACAAACTGGGCAAGGCCGCGCCATCCATGAAAGACCGGCCGATGTACTGACCGCCACCGCCCTGCGCGCGGCTACTTCTTCGCCACGGTCGCGCGCGTTGCCCCGGTGGAGATTCCGCCGTCAATCAGCAGAGTCTGCCCCGTAATGTACCGGCTCTCCTCCGAAGCAAGGAAAACCACCGCGCCGTCCAGATCGTTCGGCTGGCCCGGCCGCTTCAATGGAATGCGATCGCACAGATAAGCCACCCATTCCTCATTCTCGTAGAGCACCTTGTTCTGCTCCGTGCGGAACCACCCGGGCGCCAGGCAGTTCACCGTGATCCCGTGAGGACCCCAATCGTCCGCCAGGCTCATCGTCAACTGCTTCACACCGCCACGGCTGGCCGTATACGGGCTCAAACCCGCATAGCCAAACACACTGGTCACCGAACCGATGTTCACGATTCGCCCGTAGCCATTGGGGATCATCTTGCGAGCAATCGCCTGGGCGACAAAAAACGTCCCGCGCAGGTTCGTGTCCAGCACCAGATTCCAGTCGTCCCAGGTGATCTCGAGCGCCGGTTTGCGCACGTTGCAGCCCGCGTTGTTGATCAGAATATCGATCTTGCCATAGGCGTTCTGCGCCGCCTCCGCCGCGCGCTGAATGCTTGCATGATCCCTCACATCCAACTCAACGGGAATAGCCCGGCGGCCCAGCGCCTCGATTTCGCGTTGGAATGGCGCCAGCGATTCGAACGTGCGGCTGGTGATCACAAGATCCGCGCCCGCCCTGGCAAGGGCTCGGCCAAAGTACTGGCCCAGGCCGCGGCTTGCGCCGGTGACAACGGCGACACGTCCGGTAAGGTCAAAAAATGGTGAACTCATGATGGCAATTCCTTACGGTTGAACGATAACCTTCATCAGGTTCGGTTCGTGGTTGTACAGGCGGTTGAACCAGCCCGGCGCGCCGTCAAGCGAAGTCCGCGCGCTGATCATCGTATCCACCTTGATGCGGCCGCTGGCCAGCAATTCGATGCAAGCCGGGTACTCGCCCGCCGACGCACAGGACCCCTGCAGGCGGATCTCCCGCGTCACCACCTGTTGCAGGTTCAGTTCGATCTTCGGCGTGATGTTGCCGATGAGCGTCACCGCGCCGCCCTTCCGCACGCACGAAATCGCGGTCGCGATCGGAGCCGAAGCACCCACCGCTTCCAGTGCGGCATCGGCGCCGCGGCCGTTCGTCCTCGCGGCAATCTCCTTGGCCACATCCATCGTCTTCGAGTTAAATGCCTCATCGGCGCCCACGCGCAGGGCCTGGGCCAGCTTGGCGTCGTCGATATCCACGGCGAACACCCTGGCGAAGCCCGCGATCTTCGCCGCCTGAATCGTCAACTGGCCAATCATGCCGCTGCCCACCACCACGGCCGTATCGCCCAGTTCCTTCGGGGTAATGTTCACCGCATGCACGGCGATGGAGACAGCTTCAATCATCGCCGCCTGCTCAAACGGAAGGCCTTCAGGCAGACGGTAAAGGATGTTCTCCGGAACGCTGACGTATTCGGCGAAAGCGCCATAGCGGCGATAGTCGCCGCAGGAAACGCCCAACACCTGGCGGTTATCGCAAAGATTGATATCGCCTCGGCGGCAGAAATGGCAGTTCCCGCAGGACACCGTGGAATCGAACGTCACGCGGTCGCCGGGCTTCCAGTTGCGCACGGCGCTGCCCACTTCCGTGATCACGCCGGCCGCCTCATGGCCCATCACGATCGGCGGAATGCGGCGGCCCGTCGAACCATCCAGGCCGTGGACATCGCTGCCGCAGATGCCACAGGCGCCCACGCGGATCATCACGTCGCGTGGGCCGAGTTCGGGCTGAGGCAGGTCCGTTACCTCAAGCTCCATGTACTTGGTGAGAAGAAGTGCTTTCATGGGGTGAACCTCCATTTTCGCATGAGGCCCCAAGCAGCCGTCAGCGGCCCAACGCGCCCTTCCGGCGCTCAATGATGGCAAAGGGGTCGTCGGGCGCCCTGGCGGGGTCAACATACCGCGCCAGATCCCGCACCGCGATCACCCGGTACCCGCCCTGATGCAGATGCTCCATGAACTGCTCAAAAAGCTCACGCGGCGTGTGCACCCAAGGGTGCTCCCCCTCAGGCACGCCGTGAAACTGGAGCACGGCGATGTTCCCATCTCGAGCATGATCCAGCGCTCTGAGAAACTGCTCCATGCCGAAACCGGGCTTCGGGACCCCGGCCGAAGGAATGAGCAGCGGGTGATCCACCCCGGGCTGGTATGCGATCCCGTTGTTCGCCTCCGTCGCGTACTCTGGCACCACCCCGCGCCGCCCCCAGCGGATTCCATGCTTTGCCAGAACCGCCAGGGCGCCCGGTGTGATGGCGTTGCCGGGCCAGGCAAACGAAACCGGCTTGGGAATGCCATGCTGCACGCACCGCTCGTCGATACCGCTCAGTTGTTCCTCCAGCCGTTCCACGCGCGAAGCGTTCATCCCCATGTGATCGCGCGTATGATTGCCAATCTCAAATCCCTGATCGTGGAGCCCGCGAATCTCCTCCCACGTCATGTAGTTGGTCTTGTCCTTGGCGAACGCAAAGCCCTCCGTGATGAAGAACGTGGCGCCAAAGCCCAGCCTTCGCAGCAGCGGCGCGGCTACCGTCGCGTGCGACTTCACTGAGTCGTCGAACGTTAGTACCACCAGCTTGTCCGGCACGGGCTCCAGCGCCCACAGTGCCGGCACGGCGAGAATGGCTGCGAAAGGCCTCATTTACCAGTTGAAGCGCAGAGCCAGTTGCAGGATGCGCGGGTCGAACGCGCTGATGGTGCGCATGAAGTTGCCGCTGGGCTGGTTGGCGTCGGGTCCCGTCAGGTTGACGCGATTGAAAGCGTTGAAGACCTCAAAGCGGAACTCAGGCGTAATCCGTTCGTTCAGCTTGAAGCGCTTGTGCAACCCCAGATCCACGGAGGCCAGGCCGGGGCCGCGGAAGATGTTGCGCCCCTGGGTGCCGAAGGTGCCAAGGATGTTCGGGGTGAAGGCAGCGCGATTGAGCCACTGCGCCACACGATCGCCGCGTGAGCGATTGGCGCCAAGATCGGGATTGCCCACCACCTCGGCGCGCTGGCCGCCCGTACCTGTGCGGGCATTATCCACACCGCTGCCAACCGTGAACGGGAAGCCGCTCTGCAGCGTGGTGATGCCAGTCAGGTTCCAGCCACCCAGCAGCACGTTCGCGCTCTTGTTCTGGAAGTGTACCGGCAACTGCCACAGGCTGGACCACGTGAACACGTGCTTGTGATCGAAGTCCGACAGGCCGCGGCTGAAGCGCAGGTTGAAGGGGTTGGGATGGATCTGGCCCGTCGACTTGTTCGCCGAACCGTCGTCGATCGACTTGGAGAACATGTAGTTCGCCAGAATGGAAAATCCCTTGCTGAAGCGGCGTTCGGCCGTCAACTGCATCGAATGAAAGATCGAGTTGCCAACCGGCTCAATCAGCGTCACGTTGCTGAAGTTGGGGAACAGAGGCCGGCGCTGATTCGTGGTGGCCGTGGTGGCCCCCGGCGCGAAAACCGCGGCATTGGCCTCACGCAGTGAAACCAGCTTCACGCCCCGGGAACCGGCATACGCGGCGCGGACGACAAAATCACCGGCCACGCGGCGTTCCAAAGTCAGATTCCAGGATTGCAGATAGGCATTCCGCATATGCTCTTCGTAGACAAACGCCAGGTGAGGCAGCACGAAGCGCACATCGCGAGACGGATTGATCGGCGCCGGGAACGGGTTTGTGGAGCCGGCGTAGGGATCGGTGAAGGAGTTGACCGCGTTGCCATCCACGTTGACCACCGTTCCGAACGGTCCCTGGTTCGCCTGGCTGTTTGTGGAGATCGTATTGCTCCGGTCAAAGAAGATCCCATAGCCGCCGCGCACGGCCGTGCGGCCGTCGCCAAAAACGTCCCAGGCGAAGCCGAGCCGTGGGCCGAAATTGTTCCAGGCGGTGTTGTAGCCGCCTTCAGGCAGTCCGGGATCGCCGGGATACAGCACACCGCGCGGCGCGTTGGGATACCGCGTTGACTGCTGGCCGGGCCGCCACGCCGAAAGCTTTCCGTCCTTGTCGGTGTAGGGAAAGAAGGGATCCCATCGTACACCCAGGTCCAGCGTGAACCGGCGCGTCAGCTTCATCGAATCCTGGAAGAAGAGCGAGAAAATGTCGAACCGGTTTCTCTTGTACTCGCCGATCCCCTGCGCAAGCGACGAGAACTTACCCAGGAAGTAGTCCGCCAGCGCATCACTCGTGAAGGGCGCCGCGCCATTCCACTGGAATTGGCCGTTGGCTCGGAAGTTGTTCACAATGTCGCCCAGTCCGTGGCCCCATTCGCCTCCCAGCGAAATGTTATGCCGGCCGCGCGTCCACCGGAACGTATCACTCGCCTGCCACTCGTCGCGCAGGAAGTTGTTCGTGTCGCCGGTGTTGATCTGAAAGTAGCCGTTAATCGTCATGTGGTACTGCGGCTTGTCGTCGTTGTACATCCTCACCCCAAGGGCCGTGAGGCTCTTCTCCGGACCCACCTGCACCACCGGACCGTCGGTGTGGTTGAACGCAAACAGCATGTTGTTCACCATCGTCGGGCTGATCGTGTGGGTATCGGTGATCGTGGTGCTCCAATTGATCCATTTCCGGCCGCCCACGGAAGCAAGGTAGTTTCTTGGGTCAAGGAACGCCGGCTGCGACGCCCAACTGCGCCAGTAACGGCCGCTCAAGCGGTGGCTGTTGCCAATCTGCTGGTCCCCGCGAATAAGGATCTGATCGTCGTCGAAGCGGTTGGGCGTGGCGAACGCGATGGTGTTGCCGGACTCTGGCAACGGTAGATAGCTGTCGGCGATCGTCCTGGCAACGGGGTTGTAGCGCGATATCGGAATCCGGTTGCCGGCAAACGGCGCGTTGGCCAACGGGTCACGCAGGGGGCGTGTGATGGCGGAAAAATCGCCGTTCTTCTGCGCGGCCGTCGGCACAATGCGGCTCACCGCGTTCGGAGCCTGGCGCAGAGTGGTCTTCTGATAGGAAAAGAAAAAGAAGGTCTTGTCACGGCCGTTATAGATCTTCGGAATGAACACCGGGCCGCCGGATGTGAAGCCGAACTGATTGCGCTTCAGCCCGTCGTCGCGCTTCTTGCCGTTCACAATCGGCGAGAAGAAATTCGCGGCGTTGATCGCCTTGTTCCGAACGTACTCAAACGCCGCCCCGTGGAACTCGTTGGTGCCGGCGCGCGTCACCGCGTTGACGATACCGCCCGAGTTGCGTCCAAACTCCGCGCTGAACGAGTTCGTTTGCACGCTGAACTCCTGCAGGGCATCCGGATTGGGCATCGGATTGGGAGCGTTCGAATAGTGGTCATTGTTCTGAGCACCATCCAGAATGTAGTTCGTCTGGTTGGCGCGGCTGCCGTTCACCGAAACCGGCGTAGTGCCGGGATAGGTGGTGCCGCTGGTCACATCCGCTCGAAAGTCGGCCTGCACCCCGGCCACAAGACGCATCAGTTGCGTGGGGTTGCGGCCATTGAGGGGCAATTCCTCAATACGCTTCTGGTCAACCACCGTCTTGAGGGTTCCGGTCACGGTATCCACCGTCACAGCCTCGGCGGTCACGGAAACCGTCTGCGTCGCGTTGCCCACCGCCAGCGAGGCGTCCGCCCGCGCGGTCTCGTTCACCTGAAGGCGGATCCCCTTCGCCTCATGCCGCATGAAGCCGCTCACGCTGACAGTCACATCGTACGCCCCCACCGGAAGCGCCCGAAGCCAGTAGACACCGGAGTCGTCAGTCGTCGTGCGGAACGTGGCATTCGTGCCCGTATTCACCGCGGCCACCGCCGCTTTGGCCACCACGGCGCCCGAAGGGTCCGTGACCACGCCTGTGATGTTGGCCGTCACATCGGCCATGGCGAGAGGCGCCAAGCCCCAAAACAAAATCATCCTCTGTGCAGTCATACAGACCTCCCTGGTCGGTTCAGTTGGGTTGAGTATACAACACCGGGGCATGGTACGATGTCCCGCAAGCGAGGTTTTTCAGCATGCATTTTCAACGAGGATTGGCGTTTTCGTCCTTCGTGTTCCTGGCCGGGGCGGCCTTCTACCAATCCGGGGCTTGGTCACAGCAGCCCGCGGGCAGCCGGCTGGAGCGTTTCCAGGCGATGTCCAGAAAAGCGGAGGCGGAAGGTCTGGCGAAGCCCTTCATCGGGATCACCGCCAGCGGCCAGGTGACGCCCGGGCTCTTCACCTTGAAGTCCACCGGGGTGTCGACGGAGCCCGTCCAGCGCGCCGCCGAAGCTTTCCTGGGCGGGCTTGATGAGGCGCAGCGCGCCAAGACACAGTTCCCGGTGGATGACCCCGAATGGCGCAAGTGGATGAATCAGCACTTCTACATCCGCCAGGGCGTCAGCTTCCTCGAAATGACCCCGGCCCAGCGCGACCTCGCCTTCGGACTTCTGCGGGCCTCCTTGAGCGCCAAGGGCCTGAAGCTGTCGCGCGACATCATGAAACTCAACCACACACTGGGTGAATTGAACCAGGATGACTTTGAGCAGTACGGCGAATGGCGCTATCACATCACCGTCATGGGCAAGCCATCCAGCACGGAGCCGTGGGGCTGGCAAATCGATGGACACCACCTCATCGTCAACTACTTCGTGCTCGGCGACCAGGTTGTGATGTCGCCGGTCTTCGTGGGGTCGGAACCGGTCGTCGCCTACGAGGGCAAGTACAAGGGCACGGCCATCCTGCAGGATGAGCAAAACCAGGGCTTCGCCTTCTTCCAGAGCCTCTCAGCGGAGCAGCGCGGCAAGGCAGTGATTGACGGCTCAAAGACCAGGAACAACAACATCGGCGAGGCATTCAGAGACAATGTCGTGCTCGACTGGGCTGGCGTGAGGGCAAACGATCTATCGGCGAAGCAGAAGGCGGACCTCGAGAAGCTCATCGCAATGTACGTCTCCAACATGGACGATGGCCACGCCAAGGTGAAGATGGCCGAGGTGAGGAAGCATCTCGACGAGACCCGGTTTGCCTGGGTAGGCGGCGCAGACGCCAACGGCGTCTACTACTACCGCATCCACAGCCCTGTCATCCTCATCGAGTTCGACCACCAGGTGCTCGTAGGCATCCGTCACCTTTCAAAGACACCCCAACTGCCCGACCGGCAACACATCCATGTCGTTGTCCGGACACCGAATGGTAACGACTACGGCAAAGACCTTCTGCGCCAGCACTACTTGAAGCACCCGCACGGGGCGTAGGCGAACGCCCCGCGCGAGTGCTCGCCGGAATCTACCTGCGGAAACGGCGGGCGAAAGCGAGCCCGCCGAGGCCGAGGCTGATCAGGAGATAGGTCGACGGTTCGGGAACCGTGGGTTGCGGAGTAAAGTCCCCGCGCAGGCCCATCATGCCGTTGATTTCGTCATCACCATCCCGCAGCAGGGCGCTGGGACCACCGTGGATGACGGAGGCGTAGCGGAAGGTGGACCCGGTGCCGGTGCCCACGGCGTATGTGAACCCGTCCCACTTGATGCCCAGGATGGGATGGAAACCTTCGAGCCAGACACGTTGAAGAACTGCCACGGTCCACGTGACCTTGTCGTTCGAAAGATAGACAGTTGACTCGATCGCTTCTCCGGGTAACGGACCGTGATCGACAGCTGGGAAAACCGCGGCCTTGCTAGCCTGGAATCCAAGGTCGAAGATCACGTCGCCCACTGTGTTTCCCCCGCGCGACCAGAGGTTGTCGATCTGGCCGAGCCCGACGGTGGGTAGTTGCGCACTGCAGATATAAGCGAGACTACCGGTGCCGGTAAGGTCGTGCGAGACACCGCCGCAGTCTTTGTTTGTGGTCGTGAAGGGCGTTGGAACAACGGTGGCCACGACGTACCCGGTGGGGTCGAAGATGCCGTCATCGAGCAACTTGTTGTCAATGACCTTCTGACGGTTAACAGGATTGTTGGCCCCGTAGACAAGCTGGGCAAAGGTGCCAACCGTGGCTCCTTGCCAGTTGCGGGGATCGTTGGGGTTGGTGACCAGAGCGGCATGAGTTGCAACCGCAGTGGCCAGACAAAGAGAGAGGCTTACGCTAAACTTCATTCGTTTCCTCCAGACAGATCGCGGTCCCGGTTCCTTTGGCTGTCGAACGGACCGTCGACTGTACGATACACGAAAACAGGCCCGGGATAAAGCCCCTCCGCGCACTTGGTGAAGGGAGCCGCTCTTAGCGGACCCGGACGCCACTGAGACAGGGCATCAAACAAGCCTGACCCTTACAGCGAGATGGGCCATACGCGGCCGCCTGGTTCGGATGCCCGCGGAATGCCCGGCGGCAGATAGTCATAGGTTGCATGCATCCAGTCGGATAGGCGCCGGGTCAAGTCCGCGCGGACGGCCTGGTGCGCCGGGCTGTCGACAAGGTTGTTGAACTCATCCGGATCCGCTGCCAGATCGTAAAGTTCCAGTACCGGGCGCAAGGGTGCGAAGAGCCTGCGGTGCAGATCCTGATTCAGGCGCCGCCGGTTTTGAAGAAGATACTGCCAGGAAGCGCCCTCCTCAATGTCGGCCGCCCGGCGCGTGTCAACAACTTTGAGACACCCGGCATGGGAATTTACTGACGTTCCTCTCTGTCTGTTGGGCTGGTGTCGACCGGCTTGTTGATCCAAACCTCCGATGGCAGGGGCAAAGGCTTGG
>Ga0194132_10001251_pt1 | contig 51522 bp, 41 predicted proteins | sample TA2KigOf80mmetaG_FD_148612 | JGI IMG/M metagenome (GOLD analysis project Ga0194132, IMG submission 148612) | Freshwater microbial communities from Lake Tanganyika, Tanzania - TA2015054 Kigoma Offshore 80m | ecosystem: Environmental > Aquatic > Freshwater > Lake | place: Tanzania: Lake...
CAGTGGAAGTCCGGCTTTTTCAATCCCATGAGCCCCCGCAAAGGGAGACAACATCCGCAACTCGGGGAGCGAGGGAAAGCCGGGGCCCAAAGCAGGCTGTGCCGCCGGATCAACCGGGGCATGGTTGAGGGAAGCGTAAAGCGCCCTGCCGGCCTGGGGCAACGCTGCTTCTGAAATGGGTTCCAATCTCCTCATGGTTTTGTTGTCAGACTATGAATGGAACCGCTCATCACCTGAAAGAAAAGATTTGCCTCCGCAGAGCCACAGAACAAAATCGAGCCAGGAATTCACCAACATTCCCACAAGGACTCAATCTCATCCCAATCCCTATGGGAAACCCGAAATCTCCGAAGGAAGAACCTCCCAAAACACCCGGGCCCGAAGGTTACGTCAGCGAGTTGGACAGGACACGAGCCGAAGAAAATATTTCAAACTTTCTCACCACCAAGTTTGAGGGGGAGGTCAAAAACGTTTTTCAAGGCGCCTCTAAAGCGCTCGCCCAGCGCCACCTCGATAGTGTGCTCAACTATCGCAGCGTCTATCTGACCGAAACCCTCCTGAATCGTTTGAAAACGGACCTGCCGGAATTGATGGATCGTTCCGCGCTGGCGGTGACTAATTCCTTGGCTCACTTGGTGGCTGCTTCCGGGCTCAAGGACGAGGATCGCAAGGCCATCGTGCAACTTGGAAGTCAGATGCAAAGTTTGAAAACCAAGCTGGAGGAACTGCGCATTCCGACGGCGCATGGGGACGGCGCGCTGTCCACGAAAGACAGGCTTCTGGGGGAGCAAATCCACTCGGAACTGGTCAACCTGGAAAGGCAGCTCAAAGCCAAATCCATCGACCCCGCCGCGTGGGGCCAAATCGCACAAGCAGCGAGCCAGGCCGTTCAGCAAACCGCCTTCAACGTTCAAAAAATCATCACCGTCGCCATCGAGGCTTCTCGCGGGAACGATAACACCAGCCCGAAATACGCCTACCCCCCCCTGATCAGCCGGAGCGAAATCGCGCCCCGGTCAAGAGTTGCTCGATGAAGTTCGTCGAGTAAACACCACGCCGGAAGTTCGGGTCCTGAAGGACCGCCTGCTCGAACGGAATCGTGGTCTTGATCCCCGTGACCATGTATTCCTCCAAGGCCCGGCTCATGCGATCCATCGCTTCGCGCCGGTCCTTCCCATACGTGATCAATTTGCCGATCATCGAGTCGTAATACGGAGGAATGGTGTAGCCCGCGTAGGCATGGCTGTCTAACCGCACACCGCGCCCCCCCGGAGCGTAGTACATCTCAATTCGCCCGGGACTCGGTCGAAAATCGTCGAAGGGATCCTCGGCGTTGATGCGGCATTCGATGGAGTGCCCCTTGAACTCGACGTCATTCTGGGAAATCTTCAGCGGCTCCCCCATGGCGATCAGGATCTGCTGCCGCACCAGATCGACGCCGGTGACCTCCTCCGTGATCGGGTGCTCGACCTGAATCCGCTTGTTGACCTCAAGGAAGTAGAACTGGCCCGCCTCGTCCACAATGAACTCGACCGTGCCGGCGTTCGTATAGTGGGCCACCTCAGCAATTTTGATCGCTGCTTTGCCCATCTTCTTCCGCAGATCCTTAAATCTCCCCTCGATCAATGGAGAGGGTGTCTCCTCAATCAATTTCTGATTCCGCCGCTGAATCGAACAATCCCGTTCGCCCAAATGGATGATGTTCCCCTTCTGGTCGCCCAGAATCTGGAATTCAATGTGGTGCGGATTCTCAATGAACTTTTCGATGTAAACTCCGGAATTGCCGAATGCCTTCTCCGCCTCAGATCTCGCCGTGTGATAACCCTTCACCAGAGAAATGTCATTGTGAGCAATCCGCATCCCCCTGCCCCCACCACCCGCCACCGCCTTGACCATGACCGGATATCCGATCCGCTTGGCCGCCGTCAGCGCATCTTGCTCGTTTTCCACCAATCCTTCCGAGCCTGGCGGACATGGCACGCCAGCCTTCTTGGCCAGATTCCGACTGATCGCTTTGTCCTCCAACGCGTTCATGGACCTCGAACTCGGGCCGATGAAGCGGATGTTGCAGCTCTCACACACATCCGCGAAATGCGCGTTTTCTGAAAAAAAACCATAGCCGGGATGGATCGCATCCACATCGGCAATCTCAGCCGCGCTAATCAAGCGGTCGATGCGCAAGTAGCTGTCGCTCGAAGGGGCTTTACCGATACAGATCGCTTCATCGGCCATCTGCACATGCATCGAATTGACATCGGCTTCGGAATAGACGGCAACGGTCCGGATGCTCAACTCCTTGCAAGCTCTGATGATTCGCACCGCGATCTCGCCGCGATTAGCGACTAGGATTTTTTCAAACATGGATCGGGTGAGAGAAAGTTCGCTCGGGGGACCTTTTGAGTCGTTTCAGCGTTGATACCTTGATCCGCGTCTATTTCGGACGAACCTTGAAGAGAGGTTGGCCGAACTCAACCGGTTTGGCGTTCTCAACCAGGACTTCAACGATAACCCCCTTCACCTCAGCCTTGATCTCATTCATGACCTTCATGGCCTCAATGATACAGACAACGCTTTCCGGCCCCACCTCGGAACCGATCTCCACATAGTTAGGCGAATCAGGAGAAGCCGCAGCGTAGAATGTTCCAATCATCGGGGACTTAATGTCGATCGTCCCTGCATGGACGTCGTCCACCGGCAACGCGGCGGGGACAGCACCGGAAGGGGTGGATCCAGATCCAGTGGGCAGGTGCTGAGGAGGCGGGACCTCTGCTAACATCGTCGGGATCGCAACACCCCCCCCCCCGCGCTTCAACTTTATCTTGAAATCCTGACGCTCCAACTCGAACTCTGAAATCGAGTTCTTCTTCATCAGGTCGATGATCGCCTTAATATCTCGAAGGTCCACAGATTGTTTTCCGACAGTTATGAAACGCTGCCACACAGGCTTCCTAACATCCTTCAGAAGCAAAAAAGCAGCGATCCTGTGGACCCTGCCTTTTGTCATCCGCGAAGCTTGAGAAAAGACTACCGACCCAACCCATTGAGGTCAAGACCCAACCTAGCCAAAGCATCATCGTGAAGTTCGATTCGAATGGAATCTTGCGAATTCATTTCTTCTTTAACATTAAAGCTGCAGAAAGTCCGAGCAAGTAAGAATGAGCCCCAAACCCCGCGATCACACCGGCACAAACGGCCGAAATCATCGAATGATGCCGGAAGGATTCACGGGAATAAACATTTGAAAGATGGACCTCAATCGTCGGCACACCCGCCCCGGATAGAGCATCGCGAAGAGCAATGCTGGTATGAGTGTAAGCTCCGGCGTTAACGATATAAAAATCCGCATCTTTTCGAAATTCCTGAACCCAATCAATTAATTCCCCCTCTGAATTCGTTTGCCGAAAGATCAATTCGACCCCGAACTTTTCGCATTGCGACCGGAGCATCGATTCGATTTCAGTCAGAGTCACAGACCCGTATATGCCTGGCTCCCGAGTTCCTAGGAGATTAAGATTGGGTCCGTTCAGTACCGCGATTTTCATGAGCTTCAACCTTTCCTTCTACCTCGTTTCGACCTGAACCTGAGCTTGAGCATGCCCGTCGGCCATCAATCCGCCCAGCCAAAAAAATGCCAGCCATATCAATGCCGGAATATACAAACCGAATTCCACGGTGGACTGAACGCCAAAACCGACCAAGCCCAACCACGGCCAAAACCTCTGTTGACATCTAAAACTGTATCGATATAGCCAAAGCAAGGACCCTGGAAGAATCAAAACAAAAAGCAAGGCACCAACCCATCCTGAGTCGCTTGCTTGCTGAAGATAATCGTTATGGACCAGTCGCGCCATCTCAGATTCCGGACGTTTCACCTGAGCGTAAATCATGGAGAATGAACCAGGCCCCGTCCCCAGTCCAGGATGTGATTTCGCATTGTTCCAGGCCGCCGACCAATAGTCGAACCTTGCCCCCACACTGGTCGCCCCTCTGGCAAAGTATCCCTCATATCGCCACAGAAAAAAGCCCAACCCCACCCCACCAGCCAGCGCCAGCATCGACCATCTTTTCCAATTATTCTCCGAATAACGCCAGCCCACCAGCCCAATCACTCCCAAAGCAATTAACCAACCCGCTTTGGATCCCGACCAAATCAGACAAGCGCCCCCGCCATAAATCAGCGCTCCTAAGCCGACTAAGCCCATCATCCGGCGACGATCTTTGAGCATTTCCCAAGTAAACGCCCCCAACACCGGCAATAAAAGGAGGATGGCCCCCGCCAGCGCGTTGGGATAAACAAGGGTCGAGAAAATACGATCGCTCTGGATCTTTTTGATGAATTCCGGCGGAAATTCCCGCTCCCAGTTCGGGTGTTCCTTAAAAAAGTGCTCACGGCTCGCAGCCAACCCTCCGAAGTGTTGGTCCATGCCAATCCAAAGCACATAGCCGAAACCCAACAACATCGGCACCATCATACCCGCTCGAACCTCCTGAAATCCCAACAGGCAGTATCCCAAGTAATACATGCCCACCGCGATTCCGAAATGGATAAGGGTCGACCTCGACATGGCGGGGTCCACACTTCCGGCCGAAGCCAGCGCTTGCCAGAGGAGCCATCCCAATGGCATCCAGGCCAGGCCTCGTGGCACGCGCAAATGCTTAAACCGCAGGAAGCAGACGACCGCTACCAAACCCAGAAAAGGAAAGTAAGCCCAACGCGCCGGCCAGGGTTGGAATAAGACACCCTCCAAGTCACGCGGCACCTCCACCATCTTGTCTAGGACGACGGGATTGCCGAATTTCAGCAAAGCCAAGCCCAAAAAAACACCAGTGAGAACCGATGCCCACCCCACCGATGGCTCCGGCATCCGCAAACTCGATGACCCCTCGGCTTGTTCGCCTTGACGCGCGTGGGATTTCTTCATGAGGCCCTACAGCTTCAGTTTCAACAATCCCACCTCGATCGCCAAAGATTCCTGGACGTTCGACCCCAAGTGCCGTTGCAACCGTTCCCAAATGAAAAGGTTTTCAGCGGCTTGCTCTTCCTGGAGTCGCGACCCGACACGGCAAGTCCATCCTTCCCATTCACGAAAATGAAAGCCGACTTCGTGAAACCCACCGCTGACGAGCCAGACGTCTCTCAACCACCACTCCATTTGCCGCAGCAGGCGTCCCCGTTCCCACTGGTACTCGGACTCCACCGCCGCCTCGAGTTCAGTTTCCCACTGTTCCCTTGTCTCGGGATCGACTTCGTCGTAGCGCTCCAAAGGACTGTCCTGGGCCATGGACTTCTCCAGGCTGCTCCGAATTTCTCCGAGTTTCTCGAGGAACACTCCCAGCAATCGATATCGGCCAAGCAGCCCGCCTTTTCCCTCCGCCGCCATCTCAACAAAGCGTTGCAGCCAAAGATTGTCCTCGGGTTCCGAACCCGCCCGATCGTTCGGACTGAGGCGGACACGCACGCAGCGGGATCGAATCGTATCGAGGAGACGTTGGGGTTCGCTGGTCAGCAACAGGATGACGGAGGAAACCGGTGGCTCTTCCAGGGTTTTGAGGAAAGCATTCGCCGCTTGTGGATTCATGCGGTCCGCCCCCGAAATCACGGTGCACCGAACCTTGCCTTCCACCGGTTTCATCAAAATGGAGTGCATCACCTCCCGCATCTGCTCGATCCTGATCACCCTTGTTTTCGACTCAGGCCGAACCCACTGGATATCGGTGTGCAGCCTCGCTTCGACGCGTCGGCAGGACTCGCAACGATCACAAGCATCCGGCCCCTCTTCGTGCTGCCGTGGGTTGTGGCAATTGAGGGTCTGGCAGAGCGCTGTGGCGACGCTTTCCAGGGAAACCCGGTCGTCCCCCTCCAACAACACACCATGCGCAAGCCTTCCGGCACCAAGGCTGCGCCGAAGCAGCGCCGAAGCCCAAGTTTGGCCAGGGATGGAGGAAAAGGACACGCGGAGTGATTACCACCAAGCCAGCCCACGCTCCAAGCTTTTGCGAACTCGATGCCGAAGTCAGCGCGTCTGCGAGTTGTCGGTGAGACAGACTTCCGCGCGCCAACTGCGACGTTCGTGGGGCTTCAGTCATGCGCGGCCCCAACCCAAAGCATCGCCGGTCGGCATCCGGACGTCGAGGCGGCGCGAACGCGGCTCTCGGACCGGCTCCCTGGCAATGCACTGCGGCGCTTCCTTGTCCGCTTATAATTCCTCAGGTTTGCCCAGCCATTCCGCGACTCGACCCAACAATCGACCCGCGGCGCCTCCATCCAGCACCCGATGATCGAAACTGAGGGTTAACTCCGCTTCCGTGATCGGCACGAAGGCTTGGGTTTGCTCGCACCACGACGGGACTTTTCGCCCCGCTCCCAACCCCAGGACCAAGGTCTGCTCCGGCAACGGAATGGGAGTCGCCCACGTCAGGCCGAAGGTGCCAAAGTTCGTGATCGTCGCAATCGAGCCGCCCGTGCACTCGGCAGGTAATCGTCTCTCCCGGGCCTGCTCAAGCAGGGTTTGATAGGGAACCACGCATTCGGCCAGGGACCGCTTATCGACTCCACGCAATACCGGCACCAACACCCCGTCTTCCGCCTCCACCGCGAATCCAATGTCAATCGCACCGGGATGGACCAGAGTGTGGCCAACAAGTCTGCCCGCCACCCCGCTATTCTCCGCCAGGGCCAGGGCCAGGGCCCGTAAAGCATACAAAGCAGGACCCGGCTTGGGCTGCCTGCCTTGGCGATGCTTGAGCAACGGATCGATGCGGAACGGCAGTCCAACGGTGGCCAACGGCCGGGTCCAACTTCGGCGCATGGCATCAGCCACTGCAACCCTCATGCTGGAAGCGGGCGAGCTACGGAATTGGCCGATATTCCTGATAAAAGCTTCGAAATCCTCAATCGTCACCCGCCCATTGGCACCGCTCCCTGCAATGCCCGCCATGTCCGCCGCGTGAAGTCCTAGCTCTTCCATCCGCGCCCTCATCCTTGGCGACAGATAACTCGCTCCCCCCGCATGCGCGGGCACCGGCAGTCCGCGCACGGTCGGTTCGACCTGGGTGCGAGCAAGATCGTGGGCATCCGCATGGGGCAGTGGTGACGCCGGTCGGGAACCCAACGGAGCCACAAAGTCTTCCGCCACCTCGAGCGTGCCCAGTTGGGATCCCACTGGAAAACTCTGCCCGGGAGCAGCGGTGAAGCCGATCAATCGCCCGCGGGCAGGTGAAGTGACGGTCATGGTTGCTTTGCTGGTCTCCACCTCGATCAATTCCTGGCCCGCGACCACCTCGGCGCCAGACTCCACCAGAAAACGGAGCACGGTCGCTTCGGCGATGGATTCGCCCAGTTGAGGCATCGTGATGGGGGCGGTGGGCATTGGAGAGACGAAAGCTAAAGTTGAAGAAGCCGGCGGGCGGCGGCGGCAATAGATTCCGCGGTGGGTCGATGCGCCGTCCACAAGTCGGGATGAAAAGGCACCGGGGTATCTTTGGCATTCAACCGCTGGGGTGGAGCATCCAGGAGCTCGAAAGCCTCGCTGGCCACCCGAGCCACGACTTCCGCGGTCACGCCCCCCCACGGCCAGGCCTCGCCCACAGCCAAGAGCCGGCCTGTTCGGGCCACGGAGGCGATCATGGTATCGGTATCCAGGGGCTTCACGGTTCTCAAATCAACCACTTCGGCTTCCCAACCTTCCCGGGCAAGTGCAGCGGCGGCAGCCAAGGCCTCGTGAACCATCGCGCTATACGCCACGACCGTCACATCCCGTCCCGGTCTTGCGATTCTGGCTTTCCCCGAGGGCAGCGCCGCCGCCGGCAAAGCATCCGCTTTGAGATGATAATACAGGAACTTGTGCTCGCAGAAAACCACGGGATCTTCAATGGCCACCGCCTCAAGCAGCATGCTGTAGGCATCCTCCACGGTGGCGGGAGTCATCACGATTAACCCGGGGAAATGCGCGTAAAGGGCCTCCAACATCTGGCTGTGAAACGGCCCGCTTCCCGCGGTTCCCCCGCACGGCAAACGGAACGTGACCGGGCAAGGCACCTGGGTGCGCCAGTGCAGGGTGGCCGCTTGATTGACGATCTGATTCAACCCGACCGTCGAAAAATCCGCAAATTGCATCTCCACGATCGGACGCTGTCCCTCAATCGCCGCGCCAATGGCGGAACCCACCATGGCGTCTTCGCTGATCGGGGAGTCCAAAACGCGCCCCGGAAACTCCTTGATCAGATGGCGCGTCGCTTTGAAGGCGCCGCCAAACTCTCCCACATCCTGGCCATAGATATAAACGCGCGGGTCCGTGGCCAGGGCCTTTCGTTGCGCTTCCCGAATCGCGTCCAGGTAGGTCAGGCTCATCCCAGAGGTTGCAAGTAAACCTGAGAAAGATGTTTTGAAGCCAGGGCGCACCAATCTTCACGGTAGGGGTCGGGTCCAGGCTCGCGGCTGGCCTCCTCCACCGCCTTCTCCACTTGCGCCTCGGCTTCCCGCCTCCAATTCCGTATTTCATGCTCGAACGCCCAGCCCTGGCGGGCCAGGAAATCCTGGGCCACTTGCAAGCAATCGCGCCCGAGCGGGCTCGCCTTCAAGGGTTCCTCGATGTAACCGGCGTCGTCGTGCTCCCCATGGCCGCACAGGCGCAAGAGCCGGGCGATCACCATCTGGGGCCCTCGGCCCCGGCGAGCCTCCTCCACCGCGTGGCCCACCCCTTTCAAGCAATCACTCAAATCGGTGCCATCGACGGTGGTGCCCTGAACACCATAGCCGCTCGCACGTTCAAGCAAGTCGGCACAAGCAAACTGGCGGGACGTAGGCGTTGAATAAGCATATTGGTTGTTGGCCACAACCAGCACCAAAGGAAGCTTCTCCACCGCGGCCTGGTTGATGGCCTCGTGAAAAGAACCGGTCGAAGTGGCTCCCTCCCCCACGCTCGCCGCGCCAACCGCCATTCGATCCCCCTTCATGCGCCGGGCCATGAGCGCTCCATTGACCACGGAAATCATCGCTCCCAGATGGCTGATCATGGCCAGCAGGCCTTCTCGCGGCCGGCCCCGATGAACGTTCCCATCCCGACCCTGCATCGGACCCAGGGCGGAACCGAGATGCGTCCGCACCACATCCAACACCGGTTCGCCAAACGCCAACCGCCCGGCTAAATCGCGGATCAAAGGGCCGAAGACATCGCCCTTCCGCAGGGATAGCCCCAAGGAAGCGCTCAAGGCTTCCTGCCCTTTGCCAAGAAAAACGCCTCCGTAGATCTTGCCCGCCCGATACAAACTGGCCATGCGCCCGTCCAGCACACGGGCCAGCAGCATCCAGCGAAAGGCTTGGCAATATCGCGCACTCGCCTCGCTGGTCTGAACAGGCTCTGAACCCGCGAGCCCCGTCGTGGGAGGGGTGTCACTCGATTGGAACACAACCAACATCTATCGCTTGGGCCGCCTGAACTGCAACGGTTCTTTTGCCGAATTCCACTCCGAGGTGGGTTCCTAACCCGCCTATTTCACACTCGACAAGGTTGGGAAACGTCCCCCATCGAGTTCCCGCAATGCGGGTTAGACCAAACCGCGCCCCCCGTTCAACAAACTGATCCCACTCCCACTCCACGCCCTGTTGGAAGAGATTCTTCGTCGGAGCACGCCTCAAGGATACGCTTTCTTTCAATCAGGGCGCGGTTTCCCGAGCCCGGAAATTCCCAGGCGCCAGACAAGTATGAAATTTCCGGGCTGAAGGTGTCGCCCCATCCTCAGCCACACGGTTTAACGGTCCCGCCCAAGCCACGCACGAACGAGATCAACCCTTCTCGATCTACGGCGTCGCGCCCGGCAGGTGGCGCACGTACAGGCCAAAAAGCTCATGATCTTTGGCCTTGCTCTCCATCCACTCTCTCAAGGACTCCACCTCGCTTGCCCGGAGCCGTCCGCGAGCATTGGTGGCGATTTGCACCGCCAAAGCCGGATCGGTCGATTGGATGAGCTTTTTGACTTCGCCCAGGACGGGGCTCACCCGGCCCAGGCGCGCCAAAGCTTCCTCCCGGGGCGACGCGTACCGCCCGTCCCCATCGGCATCCAAATAAATCGGGTTGGTCGCGGCCAGGGTATAGTTCTCGTAGGTCTTCCATCCCGGGTGAGTGACGCCATCGCCGATCACCACGAAGACAAGATGGCTGTCGTAATCGCGAGCGCGGATCCGAAACGAGAATTCTCGGTCCAGCGCGTTTCCAGGCTGCGCAATGATGGATTGCTCGGACACCATCACTCCGTTCAAAAAAGCTTTCACCCGCCTCGGCGCGATCCAACCGGGCGCCGCCACCCTCACGCTCGCCGTGATGTTCCCTCCCCTCACGGGTGCCAGCGAACCCATGCCAAAACGGCCATAAACTCGAGCCTCGACAAAAATCCCCAGACTCACGGATACGGTCCCCTTGAGAAAAGCCTGGCACGCTTCATCCACGTCAATCCGCGCAGGATCGTCCGTGGAACTGGGAACATACGTCCTGCCTTGGCCCGCGGGATCCTCCACGGAATGCGTGTCCGAAGAGCCCACCGCCGTAATGCGTTCGCCGCGATTCAGCAAGGCAAACCAGTCCGTGAAGAGGTACATCGGGTCCTTTTGCAAGGCTGTCGAATTGACCAGCTCCATCGCGTCAAAGGGAAAAACCTGGCCTTGGGCGCGATCTCCTGAACTTCGATTCATGCCCGCCTTGGTGAAGGGATTTCGCGGCATGTCCGGCCACCGCGGGTGGTTGAGTATGACGACCTTGGCGCCCTTGGCGCGGATGCCTTCGACGAGCTTAACCCAATTGGTCTCTTTCCAAACGGGCACGCTTCCCATGGGATCCATCGGGAATGCGTTAAAATGACCGTTGTCCGAGGTCACTTCGTTCCCTGTGACCGAAGTGAAAAAAACGTTCAGCGAAAGCTTGCTCTGGTAGGGACGATAATCGACGTGATGATTGTGATCGGTGGCAATGGCGAGTTCCACCCCTTCCCCCGCCAAACCCACCACGCGCTCGGCCAACGTGGCATTGCCATGCCCGCTCACTTCATACGTGTGCAGGTGCGTGTCACAGGCGACATAACCTGGAGTCTGAACCTCCCGGATCAACCGCAAATCCACCTCCGGAACGGGCGACTCTCCTCCGCCCACCAGGACCACCTGCTCCGCACGGCTCCATTCCATGCCCCGCATGGCGGAGACCCGATAGGTGCCCGCGGAAAGTTCCAGCTTCGTCTCCGCGCCACGCGTGTAGATCAATCCTTTCCGAACCGCCCGATCCTGCCCCTCGCAATAATACAGATCCGCCTCCTCGCCTTGCATGGACACAACGTGGATCCGGGCCGGCAAAGGAAGCCCCGATCCATCTTCCCTCACCCTGATTTTCAGCGGATGCAACTGGCGGTGGGTTCTCAAGGATTTCGGAATCCACTCGATGAGGCCCACCGCAATGTCATCCGTGGCGTTGTCAGGATGAATGGAGAGCTCATTGCGTCCGGAGCGCACGGCCTCCTTGGGAACGGCGTAATAGGCCACTCTCTCCGCAGTCTGGCGGTAGAGTTGGGCGATCTCGCGGCCGTTAAGACGGATCCGCCAGACGCCGTGGATATCTCGTTGCTTGAGTCGCAAGGTGCTTTCAACGGGATCCGAGATCTCGAAGAGTGCCAGAAGGTTGGTCCCTTGCGGTTTGGGCTGAACGCCGGGCCAGTTGTTCTCCACGCTGTCCCCCAAATGCAGATAGTTGGTCAGGATCGGAAGGGCCGCGTGCCCGCTCGACGCGACCAGCCAGAGGAACATCACTCTCAAGACCCACTGAGAAACTGGATCAGGCCCAAAACACAGGCGAATGCGGGAGGATGGCATAACGCCTTTCTCGTACTCGACAAGCCCCTGAACTACAAGCCTTCGGATGCGGACGAGGCTCATTCCACAAGCGGCTCCTTGATCACCGGGCCGGACGCGAAGGAAGCCTCACGGATCAAAAGCCCGCCCGCCTCGCTCCCGAGATTTTGACCGGTACGTCCCGATGTTGCCGGTGATGCAGGTAGGGCGCGTCCGTCCCGGCGCGCCGCCGGAGCATGATGTTTTGCATCCCGTGGGCGGCGGGCTGGGACAGGCCCGCCCTACCAACAACATCAGGATACACGAGATTTTGGCGTGAATTCTATTGCATCGTTGCCCGGGGCTATTAGATTTCTTGGCTCGACGGACGAACTTTGAGAAATCCTGAGTGAAAGCTGAACTTTGCCGACAAGCCCTTGAGAAAGTGGGCAATCCCAACATTCTCATCAATTTAATCTCGCGCCGCGTGCGCCAGTTGACCGGAGCTTCGGGCTCCAACACCCGGCCATTGATCACGGAAACCGCCGGCCTGGGCGCCGCGGATATCGCCCTGGTCGAGCTGGTTGACGCGAAGATGAGCTGGGAAGCGATCGTCGAGCCCGAAGGCAAGGAAACCCCGGCCAAGCGTCGCCGGCGTTCCTAAAGAGGTTCAGACCACGAGTTTCGCCCAGCCAGAAGGCTCGTCCTTCTGGCTGGATTTGTTGATGGCCGAGATTCTGACCAACTCCAAGGCCCGGCGCGACTATCACATCCTCGAAACTTACGAGGCCGGGATCGTGCTCCACGGCACCGAAGTCAAATCCCTCCGGGCCGGGCGAGGCCAGATCGCGGACGCGTTTGCCCGAGTGGAAAAGGACGAGGTTTGGCTGCATCACGCGCACATTGACGAATACGATTTTGGCAACCAACAAAACCACAAGCCGAAGGCGCCTCGCAAACTCCTCCTCCATCATTCCGAGATCCGCAAACTGGCGGATGCCGCCCAGGTGAAGGGCAACGCCCTGGTGCCTCTGGCCTTTTATTGGAAGAACGGACGCGTCAAGGTCCAACTCGCGGTCGGACAAGGCAAGGCCTCCTTCGACAAGCGCGAGGACTTGAAACGCAAAGACGCAGAAAGAGAAATGAAACGCGCGACGCAGTCAGCTTTGAAGGGACGTTCCCCGCGCGGCGCCTGATCCCGAGTCCAGGGACGATTGCACCTGGCTGGGGATTGTGCTCGCGGCGCTATGCGATCCGGGGCAGCATCGATTCCATGCATGTTCCTTCCTTGCTCCGCTTGTCCTGCGTCCTGGTCTTGGGATTGTGCCTGGCCGTGGAAACCGGCGCGGCCTCCTTCCTTGAACGATTGGGCGTCAAACGAGGAGCCCAGGCCGTCTCCCTTGCCGAACTTACCGAGGAACAAGCCGTCTCGGGATTACGCGAAGCTCTCGCTCGCGGGGCCCAGCACGCGGTCACTCATCTGGGTCGTCCGGACGGTTTTCTCAAGGACGCGTTGGTGCGCATTCCCGTGCCCGAGCGTCTGCAAACGGTCGAGCGAGGATTGCGGCTGGCGGGGACAAGGAGCCATGGTGGACGAATTTCTGACGACGATGAATCGTGCCGCGGAACAAGCTGTTCCTGAGGCGGCGGCGGTGCTCGCCGATGCGGTGCGTCAACTCACGCTCTCGGAAGCCAAGGCGATTCTCCGAGGCACGAACTCAGCCGCCACGGACTATTTTCGCCGATCCTCCGAGACCAACCTGCACGCTCGTTTTCTTCCCCTGGTGAAGAAGGCCACGGAATCCGCGGGGGTGACAGGCGCCTACAAGCAATTGATCGGGCGCGCGGGAATCGCTGGAGGCGCGACCCGGGGCGGATTGACCGCGGGACTGTTCCGTCAGGACGACCTGGATCTCGATGCCTACGTCACCCGCAAGGCCACGGACGGGCTTTTCGTCAAAATCGCCGAAGAGGAAAAGAGACTGCGAGAGAATCCGGCATCCAGATCGACGGACTTGCTCCGCAAAGTTTTTGGAGCCGTGCCCTGAACGAGGGAGGCTTGGAAACGAAGAAGGCGCCCTTGGGGGGCGCCTTGTCGCGAGAAAAATGCAGGATGACGTTGGCCTTACTTGCTGCCGAGGATCGCGTCCTTGGCGGCCTTGGCAAAACGGAACTTCAAGACTCGTTTCGCGGGCACTTTGATCTTCTGGCCGGCTTTGGGCCCGAAGCGCATGATCATTTCGCGGGCGGGACGGTTCGCGAGCACCACTTTGCCAATGCCCGGGATCACAAAGCTGTTCTTGGCGTTCTTGTAGGCCAACTCGGAAAGAGTCTGCAGGACCGTGGACGCCTGTTTTTTGGAGATTTCAGCCTTGTCGGCGATGGTCGCCGCGATTTGAGATTTGGTGAGTTGTTTTGCCATATGGGAATATTGATTGGTTAAACGTTGGATAACTGACTGCTAACTCGGGCGTATTAAACCGCGCCTCAACGCCCGCGCAAGGAGAAAATCGTCAGAATTTCCACGGAAATTCGCACATTTTTGTTCGCGGGCGAAATCAGCTCCACGGCGAAGTCACCCGCGGCGAAAATACCGGGTCACTTTCCGCACGCCCCGAGCGATCGCCCGCACGTCCTCTTCCGTCATTCCTTCATGCAAACCCACGCGAACACCAGTGGCCAGAATCCGCTCGGCCTCGGGTGTCTGCACGCGAGTGTAATCCATGGACGTAAGACCCATTTCGCGGATCGGCCAGCGCCCCGCGAAGAAGCCGTGTTTTTGGAACACCGGATTGCGATGGAGCGGGACGGGAATATAACCCGCCGAGACGGGTAGTCCTTCCGACACCATCGCTTGCACGAGTTCCGCCCGGCTGGCTCGCATCGACTCGAGACTGACGCGGAAAAAATAAAACCAGAAAACGCACCGATCGTCCTGGCGCACTTCGTGGGGCATGACACCGGGTATTTCCGACAGAAGCTCGCTCAGTAACCGGCCCAACCTGGATCGCGTTTCGGCGATGGCTTCCAGCCGGAGGAGTTGGGCCGAGGCCAGAGCCGACTGCGCTTCCGTGATGCGATAATTAGGCGCCATGAACTCGAAAAGCCCGCCTTGAATCCGGTCGAATCCCTTATCCCCGAACAACTGCAACCGCGAACCGAATCTCGCCTCAGAAGCGGCGACCACGCCGCCATCGCCGCTGGTAATGTGTTTGCTGTTTTGCAAAGAGAAGCAGGCCAGATGTCCCGCCTGCCCGATGGGCTGGCCCGCGTGGCGCGCTCCCCACGCCTGGGCGCAATCCTCGATCAACACCAGCTGATGATCGTCCGTGATCTTTCGCAGCCGGGCCATGTCGCAGGGATTCCCGCAGAGATGGACCGCGATCACGGCCTTTGTTCGAGGGGTGATTTTCTTCTCCACCTCCGCCGGGTCGAGGTTGTAGGTGGAAGGCTGGAGATCCGCGAAAACCGGCACGCCTTGTTGATAAATCACACCGATGACCGTGCCCATGTCGGTGATGGGAGAGGTAATCACCTCATCCCCGGGTCCAATCCCCGCCGCGGCGACGGCGATATGAATCGCTGCGGTGCCTGAGGAGCAGGGCATCACATGGGAGTGGGGGCAGACTTGGCGGAACCGTTCGATGAACAATTGGGTTTGGGGCCCTTTCCAGTAGAACAAGGAATCCTGCCGCACGAGCTCTTGGAGCTGCCGTGCCTCCGGTTCACCCCAGCGGGGCCCGGCTCGCCGCGGATGCGGCCAGGCTTTGGGCCCGCCGTGCAGGGCCAAGGCTTCATCTGCAAAATCGGCGGCTCCGGTTTGCGCTTGCAGAGAGGCGCCGCCGACCAGCAGAGCGGACGCTGCCATGAAGGAACGCCGGTCAAGATTTCGATCCGCGGAAGATTTCGATTTCATGGAGAGGCTCGGTCTTGATTCTTTGTACGGCGTCCGATTGCGAAAAGCAATAGAACCGCTGAGCCCGGTCTTCCGGTGCATCCCGATGTTGCCGGTGATGCAGGTAGGGCGCGTCCGTCTCGGCGCGCCGCCGGAGCATGATGTTTTGCATCCAGTGGGCGGCGGGCTGGGACAGGCCCGCCCTACCAACAACATCGGGATACACGGCCGGTCTTCCGCCGGGTCGTGGGTGAGGCACGCTGCAGCGACGGAGCGCGACGTTGACGTCGCATCCGGGTGTGTCTTCGAAAGGCATGGCAAGTTCAAGGAGCGAGGGTGATGCCGGAGGAAAGTCTCACCCCGTTGGCGGGCCACGGATCGGGAGGTGATCGCTGGGGGCGGGTTTGCGCGCGCGGAAGCGCCGTGAACGGCGCGCCCCGGCGACTTGCGGATGCTCCACCCGTCGTCTTTTGCGGGCAATTGGCTTGACCGGAGGGGTTTGCGCGGACTTTACTGGCTGGCGGTGTTCAGTACCGTCCATGTTCGCACAACTTAAAGGCCTGTTTTCCAACGATATCGGAATCGATCTCGGGACGGCCAATTCACTGGTGTACGTCCGGGATCAGGGGATCGTGTTGCGCGAGCCTTCGGTGGTCGCCATTGAGGCGGGGACAACGAATGTGCTGGCGGTGGGGGAGGAGGCGAAGCGCATGCTGGGCCGCACCCCGGGCAACATCGTGGCCATTCGCCCCATGAAGGATGGGGTCATCGCCGACTTCGAGATCACGGAGTCGATGTTGAGGCATTTCATTCAAAAAGTTCACAATCGGAAATTGATCGCTCCGCGCGTGGTGGTGGCCGTTCCCTCGGGCATCACTGAGGTCGAAAAGCGCGCGGTGAAAGATTCGGCCACGCACGCAGGGGCGCGCGAGGTCTACCTGATTGAACAGCCCATGGCCTCGGCCATTGGCGTCGGCCTGCCGGTGCATGAACCGGCGGGCAACATGATCGTCGATATCGGCGGTGGAACCTGCGAGATCGCCATTATTTCCCTGGCGGGCATCGTATTCAGCCGCTCTCTCCGCGTCGGCGGGGACGAATTTGACGAGACGATCGTGGCGCACCTTAAGCGCGCGCACAATTTGATGATCGGCGAACGCACCGCCGAAGAAATCAAGATCCGCGTCGGATCCGCTTATCCCCTCGAACAGGAACTGACCTTGGAAGTCAAAGGCCGCGACTTGAGCGCGGGCTTGCCCAAGACGATCACCATCCGTTCCGAGGAGGTTCGCGAGGCTCTCAAAGAGCCGCTGCAGAGCATTTTGGAATCCATTCGCATTACCCTGGAACGTTGTCCCCCCGAACTTTCCGCCGATTTGGTGGATCGGGGCATCGTCATGGCCGGAGGCGGCGCCTTGTTGCGAGGCATCGACCGGCTTGTCGCCCAGGAAACGGGTTTGCCGGTTCATATTGCCGAAGATCCGTTGACCGCCGTGGCCGAAGGGACCGGGCGTGTGCTCCAAGAATTGCAGTTCCTGAAGCGGGTCACTTCTTCGAGCACCCGCGGGTAGCGGCGTGACGTTCGCCTGGCTGTCCGCTGGGACAGCTGAAGGTGACGATGTTCAAAAGACCGGCTTATTTGCTCTGCGCCGCCGCGATGTTGCTCGCGGTCGTGCTGCTTTGCGTCCCCACCCGCGCCTCGGCCCGGCTCAAACTGGTTCTTCGCGGACTCTTTGTCCCCTTTTTTGGGATCGGCACCCTGGTGGACACCGGCGCGGATCGAGCCTCCCTCGCGTTGCTGCCGCGGCGCTACCTCATCGAGCAGCACGCCAAGTTGCAGCGGGAACACGAGCGGATGGCCGCGTCATTCTCCCGCTTGGAGGAACTGGAGCGGGAGAACCGCATGCTCCGCGAAGCGATGAACTGGAGGCAAAAATCGGGAGGCAATCTCAAGCTCGCACGGGTGGTGGGGCGGGATCCCGCCAACTGGTGGTGCATGATCCATATCGACATGGGGCAGAGGCACGGCGTGCAGGCGAATTACCCCGTGTTGACGCAGGAAGGTTTGGTGGGGCGCGTCGCGGACGCGGGGGAGTTTCAGTCGCGAGTCATCATGATTGGCGACCCCAATTGCCAGGTGTCGGCCTGGGTCGTGGAGGCGGGGACGAACACGGGAATGATTCAGGGCGGGGCCGGTTCGGGGACGGATGGATCCTGGGCGGACTTGGTTTATTTGCCAAACGACCCGGCCTTAAAGACTGGCATGCGTGTGGTGACCAGCGGCATGGGGCAGGTCTTCCCCAGGGGAATACCGATCGGGCGCATCATGGAACTTCGGAGCGTCGGACACGGTCTTTACCTGGAGGCGAAAGTGAAACTGGGACTTGACTTGAACGCGTTAACGGAGGTTTTTGTTTTGGCGCCATGAACGCAACCAAAGCCCAGGCGGTATTGTTGCTGGCGGCCGCCGCCGCGTGCGTTTATGTGCAGACCGTGTTTCCCTGGGGACGGCGGTTGACGGGAGTGCAACCGGATCTTCTGCCGCTGGTGATGGTTTACGCAGCGCTGTTGGGGGACGCGGGATTGGTGGCCTGTCTCGCGGTGACGGGAGGATTGATGTTCGATTCCCTTTCGATGAATCCACTGGGAACCAGCGTGTTGTCCCTGCTCGTGGTGGGGCTCGGCGTCCACTCCTTGCGCGATGTGCTGATGCGGGAGGCGCTCCATGCGAAGTGTTTGTTGGGAGCTTTGGCCTCCACGGCCTCCGCGCTGACGGGTTTGATCGCGTTAATGATGTCGGGGCAACGGCCGGTGCTGGGGTGGGACTTGGCTCGCGCGGTGGCCGGCCAGGGGATGTGGGGGGCGGTGTTGGCGCCGGCAGTGTTTTGGTTGCTGGGCCGGCTGGACCGTGCGTTCAACCATCCCCGAATCTCGCCGGGTTCGTTCAGGCCAGATCGTGAAATCAAGAGGGGGAGGAACTAGGTTCATGCTGGTGCTCGACCAATTGAGAAAATCGGACGTGCCCATGAGGAATGTGGCGGCAGTCGTTTTTCTCGGCTTGATCGTCCTGCTCGGCGGACTTTGGTACGTGCAGATCTACCAGGGCCATCGTTACCAGGCGAGCCACGAAAATCAGGCCATTCGCACGGTCCGGCTGCCTTCCATTCGCGGGCGGATTTTGGACCGCAACGGCATTGCGCTGGCGGAGAACCGTCCGAATTTTGTCATCAATCTGTATTTGGACGGATTGCGGAAGGATTTCAGCTCGAACTATGCGAGGCTCGACAAGTCATGGCGCGCCAACCATGGAGGCAAGAAGCCCGCCGCCAAGGAGGCGGCGGAGATGAGCCGTCAGGCGCGCTGGCTGTCCGCCAGCAACCAAGTCCATGTGTTGTCAGGATTGTTACAGCTTCCCTCGACCCTCGACGAAAAACGATTTGTTGCTCATTACGAGAAGCGCCGAGCTTATCCGCTGGCGGTGTTTCATCATTTGAGCCGGGAGCATGTCGCCCGCTTTTTGGAACAAGGAGCGAAATTTCCCGGGTTGGATCTGGAGATTCAACCCGAGCGCCATTATCCCTACGGAACCCTGGCGGCTCACGTCCTGGGCCATCTGCGGCGGGAGATGGAATGGGAGGATGAGGACGAGGACGGCTTCGACTACCGGCTGCCGGACTATCGAGGGGAGGTTGGAATTGAAGGCGCCTTTGATCGCGAGTTGAAGGGGCGGCCGGGGGTCAAGAGCATCGTGATCAACAACGTGCTCTATCGGCATTCGGAGGCTGTTTTGCAGGCGCCGAGCCCGGGTTTGGATGCTCATTTGACCCTCGATTGGGGCATTCAGCAAGCCGCGGAGGCGGCACTGCAAGGCGCAGGTCCGCAAACGCGGGGAGCGGTGGTGGTCATGGACGTGCGGACAGGGGACCTGCTGGCGCTGGTCTCGGCCCCCGCTTACGAGCCCGGTGCGTTTGTGCTGGGCATCAGCACCGAGGAATGGGAGAGGCTGGACGATCCCATACTGAAACCGCAGATCAACCGCGCGACCTACGGGGCTTATCAGCCAGGATCGGTCTTTAAGATTGTGTCGGGCCTGGCCGCGTTGGAAGCGGCGTCCATGACTCCCGATACTCTGGTGACCAATCCCGGTTATTTCATGCTGGGGCGCCGGAGGATCGACGACCTGGCGCCGGCCGGAGTGTATGATTTCCGGAAGGCTTTCATCAAATCCAGCAACACGTATTTCATTACGTTTGGCTTGAAGTGCGGGCTCGACCGTCTGCTGTCCTTGGGGCACCAGTTTCACTTCGGCGAGAAAACGGGCATTCCGCTGATGCAGGAGGTTCAAGGGGATTTTCCCCAGTACGAGGAAGTGCTGGGGCAATGGTCGCAAGGCAATGTGGCGAACGTGTGCATTGGCCAGGAGATTACGGTGACGCCCCTCCAGGTCGCCGTGATGGTTGCCGCCATCGCGAACGGCGGAACCGTGTTTTGGCCGAGGCTGGTGCAGAAGTTTACCGCGCCGGAAGGATCGGTGGACGCGGAGGGATTGTCGTTTGAGCGCGGCAGAGTGCGTTCGCAATTGAAGATTGCACCGGAGCATTGGGCGGCCTTGCAGGAGGCGATGCGAGCGGACGTGGGGGACAAGGAGGGCACGGGCACGGCGGCCGAAGTTCCGGGCATGGAAGTGTGCGGAAAAACGGGCACCGCACAAATCACCCAAGGACGGAAAGTCATCGATCACAGCACCTGGTTCGCCTCCTTCGCACCTTATTCGAGTCCGCGCTATGCCGTGGTGGTGCTGGTGGAAAGCGGTAGCTCGGGTGGTGGAACCTGCGGACCGGTGGCTCGAAAGATTTACCAGGCCATTCAGAAGCGGGAACAGCGGGCGGGCGGAAGGATGACGGCATCCCGGGATCCGGCACACCAGGATTAGGCGCGCATGTACGAGTCTCACCTCAAAACGAAGCATCCGCAGGTGGAGTGGCGGGTGGTGGGAGCGGCTCTGGCGCTCATGGTCATCGGGGCGTTGTCCATTTACAGCGCGACGTGGCCCGGCGAGTCAGCCCATCACGTGGCGTTTTACCGCCAGCGCGTGGTGACGCAACTGTTATACTACGGGGTGGGCTTGGGACTGGGCGTGGCCTTATGTTTGATCGACTATCATGTGTTTTCTCGATGGTCGCTGGTGGGTTATTGGGCGGCCATTCTTTGCCTGGTCGCGGTGCTGGTTCCCTTCATTGGAAAAAAAGTTTACGGCGCGCGGCGATGGATCGATTTGGGGGTTTTCCAGTTTCAACCCTCTGAGTTCGCGAAGCTGGCCTTCATTTTTGCCCAGGCCAATTTCCTCAGCCGGCCCTTGGAGGAATTACGGCAGCCTTGGGTTTTCATGAAAGCCATCGGCCTCACGGTGCTCCCGTTCCTGCTCATTTTGAAGGAGCCGGATCTGGGGTCCGCTCTCGTGTTGCTGCCGGTTAGCCTGGCGATGATTTACGTGGCGGGAGCCCCGCCCAAGTATCTGGTCCGGTTGGTGGCGGGGACCGGACTGGTGGTCGGGCTGATTCTGGTGGACATCCTGTTCATGCCGCCGAAATGGCAGATCAAGCTGGCGGACTATCAGCGTCATCGCCTGTTGGTGTATTTTGGAAGGGATTTTGCGCCCAAGGGAGCGCCGCCCGAGGAAAAACGCCGGGCTCGAGAGTTGGAGCGGGAAAAGTCTTACAACGTGGAACAAGCGCTGATCTCCGTCGGCTCGGGAGGGTTCGTGGGCAAGGGCTGGAAGCAAGGCACTCAAAACGCCTTGGGTTATCTGCCGAGGGGAGTGGCGCACAACGATTTCATTTTCTCCGTGATTGCCGAGGAGCGAGGTTTTGTCGGCAGCCTGATCGTGCTGGGTTTGTACGCAACGGTTTTGTTCACGGGAATCCAAATCGCCGGGCAGGCGCGGGACCGTCTGGGACGGCTGCTTGCGACAGGCGTCGTGGCCTTACTCTTCAGCCACGTTTTCATCAATGTAGGTATGAATATTCGACTCATGCCAGTGACCGGCATCCCGCTCCCGCTGCTGAGCCATGGCGGCTCGTCGGTGGTGTGCTCCCTCGTGGCGATGGCGGTCTTGCAGAATGTGTACTTGTACCGAAGACATTATTAACTTATGAGCGAACGCAACTTTTCACGCAAACGCCGCAGTCAGCGATTCCGCCCCCCCGGGGGCATGGCCCCCAAAGCCGAGGCTTCCGCCGAGGCCCGTGTCCAAGCCCAATCGACCGCACCCGCGGACGAGGTGGTCTTCGACCGCCGCCGGCATGAACGCGAGATTGAGCGGGCGGAAAACAAGGCGGCCGGCCTGCCCGAGACCGCGGAACAACCGGGGGTTGTCGCGGAGGGGTCCTACCCACCGAGGGACCGCCATGCCTATCGCGAACCCAACCTCGAAGTGCCCGAGGATGCCTCGGAGGCGCTGGAGTCTCGAGGACAAGAGACTGCCCCCGAGCAGCCTTTCGAGCCGGTGCCCGTCCGAGGAAACGCCTCCGGCATCGTGGAGACCCTCCGTGCGGCCGCGCAGAAGGTGATGAAAAAGGTGCAGCGCCTGATGAAGCCGCAGCGCAAAGTGCATAAGGAGGTCATCATCAACGCGGAATCTCTCGAGACGCGAGTGGCGGTGATCGAGGACGGCAAACTCGAAGACTTCACCATCGAGCGCACGACCGAGGAACGGCTTGTCGGCAGCATCTTCAAGGGCAAAGTGAAGAATCTGGAGGACGGGTTGAAGGCGGCCTTCGTCGATATCGGGTTTGAGAAGAACGCCTTTCTTCACTATTGGGACATCGTCCCGAACAATTTCGACAGCGGTGTTGAAGTGGTCGAGCGTAAAACGAAAAAGCGGGAAAAGCCCCGCATCACTCAAAAGGACATTCCCCGGCTTTATCCTCCCGGCACGGACATTATTGTGCAGGTCACCAAGGGTGCCATTGGGACGAAGGGGCCCCGGGTGACGACGAACCTAGCTCTGCCAGGGCGGTTTCTGGTGTTGTTGCCGAATTCCGATCAAAGCGGCATTTCGAGGAAAATTGAGCATCACGAGGAACGCCAGCGCCTCAAGAAAATCGTGCGCAGTCTGACCATCCCCGAGGGCATGGGGGTGATTATTCGGACCGCCGGAGAGGGCCAGCAGGCCCGGTATTTCGTCCGGGATCTGGCGCTGCTCCTGGAGGAATGGCGGGAAATTCAGGAGAAGATCAGCCAGCAACCCTCGGCGACCTGCGTGTTCCAGGAGCCCGATTTGATCGAGAGAACCGTGCGGGATTTCTTGACCGAGGACGTGGAGCGCATCGTGGTGGACAGCTCGGCCCAGCATGATCGCATCCGGTCCATCATTGCCAAGATTTCGCCCCGGTCCGGGAGCAAGATCAAACTGTACAACGATTCACAGCCGGTGTTTGACCGATTTGGCATTTCCCGCCAGCTCGAATCAGCCTTCTCGAGGCAGGTGCATCTCAAGAGCGGAGGCTACATTGTGGTGGACGAGACCGAGGCCCTGGTGGCCATCGACGTCAACACGGGCAGGCACAAAGGTGGCAAAGACCCGGAATCGACCATCCTGAAAGTCAACATCGAAGCCGCGGAAGAAATCTGCCGCCAGTTGCGGTTGCGGAACATGGGCGGGTTGATCGTGCTGGACTTCATCGACATGAAGCACCGGCGAGATCAGCAATCCGTGTTTCAAAAGATGCGGGAGGGACTCCGCCGCGACAAGGCCAAGACTCATCTTCTCCCGATCTCCCAACTGGGATTGTTGGAAATGACCCGGCAACGCCACACCGAAAGTGTGCGCGCCGCGGTTTACGACGACTGCCCGTACTGCAAAGGCAAGGGAAAGGTCAAGAGCACCATCACGATGAGCGTGGAAATCCAGCGCAAGCTGGGAGAGATCCTCAAGAAACGACATCGGGACGAATCCGACTTCCAGCTTCGCATCGTGGTGAATCCCTCCGTCCTCGAACGATTGCGCACGGAAGACGAAAAGTTGCTGATCGAGATGGAGAAGCGCTATTTCGGGAAGCTCTCGTTCCGCGGGGATCCTTCGTTCCACGCCGAGCAGTTCAAGATCGTCAACGTCTCCAGCGGAGAGGAACTGGCCTCCGTAGGGGGCTGAGAGGCGCTGCTCACCCGGCGGGAACAGTGAACATCATGACCCCGTGGTAGGGGGTGGCATTGCCCGGCTCGTAGTAGGAGTCCAAGGCCGTTTGCCATTCCACGGCAGGATGGCGCACGGTCCTGGCAGTGACCCGATAGAAGTAAACGCCAGGCTTGAGGTGCATGGGGAGCAGATACTGAGGCTCAGTCAGACCTTCCCGTTTGACGACCAGCGAGGATTCGGTGAATCGCGGGCTATTCGCCAACTCGAAGTCATAGCGCACCTCAGCGCCCTCGAGGTGAACGGCGCGATCCCAGAAAAACGCCCAACCTTCATCGACCTTTTCCGGAGTGCCCTGGAAGAAAGGCATCGGCCATTGGAGCGCCTCCAGGTACTCGGCCTGCCGGGCCGCGATGACGGTCTCCAGGCGCCGGTATTCGGTCTCCCAGGCGGCACGACGAGCCTCGGCTCCTTCGACGCCGACCAAAGACAAGAACTCCTCGTCAGGCGGGACGAAGAGTTCCCTGGCCGCGAGGTCATGGTAACTCTCAAGCAGGGTTCCAACTCGGGCGGGCGTAAAGGTCTCCGCCGCGAGTTTCCGAACCGCGGAAGTCAATTGAGCGCGTGTGGCGGGATCCTCGATGATCCTACGATGAAGGGGGATACTCCACCAGTTCGCCACCCCCCGGGTCCATCGAGGGCGTGGACCCGCGGCGGCGAGCTGGTCCGGCTGTCCATAGAAGTCGAACGCCCCGTCGTAATCCCAAGGCAGGAACTACCAAGTCGAGCTGCCACGCGGACTGTAGAGCAGGAAGTTCTGGCTGACGGTATCGACGTTTTCCAGGAGGATGTTGGCGGCGAGCCATTGGAAATAATTGGAAGGCTCGAAATGCTTTTCCAGCAATCGCTAAGCAGGGAGGCCTTCACGATTCACTTCTTCCAGCATGCGAATCAGTTTGCCGTGGCCGCCGGCCCCACGAATTTCCAAGACGGCTTCAAACTGCGCCGCATTAAAGGCCGGATCAGACTCCGTGCGAAGAGCCTCCGGATTCCGGTCAAAATAGAAATCCTTCGCTTTGTAAAGATGGCCGTCGGGATCGAGCGCGTGAGCCTTGAGGAAAGACTTGTTGGGCTCCTCGACGAGCGTAAAAAGACCGAACCGGGCGCCGTCCACCTTGAGGCTGATGAATGCGGTGCGCAGGCTGGTGAGATGGGGAGTGGCGGTGAACAAGTCGAAAGCGAGTTTGTTCCGAACCCGGGTCAAGTCATAGGGATGCTTGTTGAGGTTCAGCACTTCCAATCCCCGCCAGGAAGGCGACGTCGAGGCGAGTCGGATCTTGTAGGATTTTTGCGTTGTGAGCCTCGTCGATTGACCCCGCTGCTCAAGGGTGGCCGGCAATGGCATCGCTTCTCCCGTGCTCGAAGGGACGTTCCAAAGTCCCGCCGCTCGAGGCTCGAAGGCATCCGACGGATCCTCGTCCGATTGGACCTCCGCGAACGTTGCCCCTCCAGGGATGGGGGTGAGCTTGAATTCCGCATCGACTACGCTGAGCGGATCCCGGGTATAAACGCTACGATCCTCGACGAGCAAAGCGGAGCGACGGGTGTGAAAGACAGCCGTTTGGATAAACCCCAGGGGATTGCCATCTTGCCGCCGCAGGCCGGCCTGCAATTTCAATTGGTAAGTCGTGGCGTGGAGCAGAGGGTGAACGGGCTCGAACACGACCGTATGGAGCGCATCGAAGAACCGAAACACTCCGGGCACAACATCCCCCGAATCCTCCGTCAAGGAGGCGGTCGCGCTGCTGAAGCTTGACGCGTCCACCGGAACTCGAAATCGCCAAACCATGGAAGTCCCGGTTGAAACATCAACCGCATCGGGTGCTGGATCCACCGAGGCCAGCACGGGGTCTCCAGGAAGAAAGGCCTCGGGAGTAACGACCTTGAAATAAGAACGCGCACCCGCGGGAGTGCCGGCAGGAAGAGCGAGTCGGTGGATTTGATTCGTGGTGGAGGCGGGATAATCGCGAACCCGGGTCCAAGTACCTTCGCTGATTTCACCACGGGACAGCAACGTGTAAGCATGTCCGGCGATGCTCATGAACTCCAATTCGATATGTCCGTCGTGGATCAACCGGGCGGAGAGTCGCAGGACGCTCGCGGGATCCTTGGGGTCCGTGCCCCCTTCGTATTCCTCGCGATTGGTCAATCCATCCCGGTCGAGATCGAGCCTGGCATCCGAAGGATCGCGCGGGTCGAGTCCGGCGCGCGTTTCCCATGCGTCGGGTAATCCATCGGCGTCGCGGTCCGCGAGATTGCTGGCGCCGGGGGTGCCGCTTCCCGTGAAGGAGACGACGGTGCCGGAGCCATCAGGAAATCTTCCTTCGGTCAACCCTTCCGACTGGGGCCCGTAAGTGATGGTTTGGATGAGCGATAGCGAAGGGTCGAACAAGCTCAAGCTGCCGCCTGACGCGGGCAGTTTGAGGTCGGCATGGCCGGGCCGGGGTGTTTCGTCGGCCCAGATGCGGACGAATCCGCGGGGTGCGACCAGCGCCGGGACCGAAGTTTGCACCCAGGCGTTGAGATTGGAAAACGAATGGCCGGTGAGAACCAGCGGCTGCGAGCCTGGATTGTAGATTTCGAACCAATCGGGATCGGAGCCCGTGCCGTCCACCCGCCATTCATTGAGCACGAGCGCGGCCGACGAGCCTGCGTCGAGGATGGATTCGGCGGTTTCGTGAACGAATTGCCATCCCTGGGCGGACCGGAGCAGTGCGTAGCCGGGAACTTGCGAACCGTAGGTCATGCCGTCGATTCGGTTGGTCTGAGCATCGAACAGAAAGACCGCGCCTCCTTCCGCATCGAGTCCAAAGCCTGTGCGCAACCCGGAGCCCGCAAGGTCGCTGGTGCAGAGCAAGGCGAGACGCTGGCCAGGGTCAAGTCGAGTACCTGAAGGCACCACGTAGCGTCGGAGGAGACTTGGAGAATCCGTCAGGCTCCACTGTTCGAGCGAGACGGCCGTGGCGCCGGTGTTTGCCAATTCGACGACGTCCACTGCATTTCCGCCGGCGGGAGCGGCGACGATCTTGCGAAGTTGAACTGGGGGCTGGGGGCGCGACGAAGCCGCTCGGCCCGGTGTACCGCCTTCCATCGAGTTGGCGCTCCAGAGCGAGGGATCGTTCGGGTCGCCCGAGGCTCCATGGAATTCCAAGGAAGCCCCCTTCCCCGCCGCCGCGCCCGGCCAAAACCCGCCGGTGCCATACTCGACCGACCGAACGTTGCGCAGAGCGGAGTCTCGCAGGGTGAGGCGCTCCCCTTGATTTGAGAGGCGGCCCGTGTAGATCCCCAGAATCTTGGCGCCGGGGTGGCGGTTGGTGAACGCGGCCGGATTGGCGTCCGAAATGAGAAGCCCGTGTTGTCCTGCGGAAAGCAGCGTGCCGGCCGGGAAGGCGAACTTCAAGCCGTCCACCGACCATCTGGAAAGATCGACGGAGCCCGCCCCGGCATTGAACAATTCCAGGAATTCAAAAGCATCCCCATCCTTCGGTTGATACATGATCTCCGAGAATTGAAGGGCGAACCTGAGGCTTTCGGGGGACTCGGCGGCGCTGAGCGGCAGAAGCAAAGCGAGCAGCGCGACGAGCACGGGTGGACGGGGTGGGGAATGGCGTTTCAAGAGTACATCTTGGATCGACGCAGCATGAACTGCTGCGTCACTCGATTTCGGCCGCCTTGCTTGCTGGCGTAAAGAGCCTCGTCCGATTCGGCCAAAAGGGCGGCGGGATCCGCGGCCGTGTTGGAGCGGGTCGAGATGCCCAAGCTCGCCGTAACCTGCCGGTGCTTCCAAGGAGCGTTTTTGATGGCGCGCCGAATCCGTTCGGCAACCGCATTGGCGTCGCAACGGTCGGCCTTGGGGAGCACCACGACGAACTCCTCCCCTCCATAACGCGCCACATGGTCTCCAGGTCTGACGTTTTCAGCAATGATCCGGGCCACTTGCTTGAGCACTTCGTCGCCCGCCGGGTGGCCAAAACTGTCATTGAAGGCCTTGAAACGGTCCACATCGATCAAGATGACGGAAAGGGGCTGCTGATGGTGCTCGGATTGATCGAAAAGGTTCCGGAATGCGTCCTTGAAGGCTCGGTGGTTCTTGAGGCCAGTCAAACCATCTTCGCTGGCCAGGGCTTGGAGTTTGGCGTTGGCTTCCTCGAGCCGTTGCTGTTGGTCGTGGATTTGCCGTTCCTGGACCCGGCGGCGGGTGATGTCCTGCAAGGAGACCAGCACCGCTTCACCGCCTTCCCAGATGGTGTTGAACGAGCGCATTTCCAGAACGAGGAACTCATTCTGAACTCGTCGAAGTTCGATTTCCTTGGTTTCCCCAGGACTCAAGGCCAGGGCAAACGGGGCTTGCTCCTGCAATGGGAGGGCTTCGCTGAGCAGGGAGCGTGCGGAGGAATTGAGAAACTGGATGCGCTGGTTCCGATCCAGGACGACCATCCCGTCCGCCATGTTTTCCAGCAGAGACCGGAAGTTTTTTCCGAGGCCTGCAGCTTGGCCGATTGCTCCCGGAGTTGTTGATTGCGGATGTTGAGCTCCTGCTGGGTTCGCACGAGCACGCGATATTGCTGAATGGCGTTTTCGTAGGTGGACAGCAGGAGCGAAAGGATTTGCTGCGGCTCGGCTTGAACCCGGTGGCTGCGACCCGCAAGATTGACGACGAAGCCGCCCTCGAGGTCCGAAACGGGTCGGGCGGCTTGGTGAAGCAGCGCGGCTTGAACGCGATCGAGGAGGAATTGCGGATCGTACGGCTTGGTGAGGTAGTAATCCGCCTTGGATCCAAGTCCTTGGAGAATATGTTCCGGGTCCGAGAGCGTGGTGAGGAGAATGACGGGAATGGACCGGGTCTCGGGTTGGCTCTTGAGAGCGTGGCACATGCCATAGCCATCGAGTTCCGGCATGTCGATGTCACTGATGATCAGGTCCGGCCTGTCCGTGGCGACTGCGCTCAGGGCTTCGCGGCCATTTTCGACGACCCGAACTTGATGGCGGTCCTTCTCGAGCAGCATTTTCAAGGCAAACGCCTGGGGCATGCTGTCCTCGGCCACGAGGATGGAGGCGGGTTGCGGCAGGGTGCCTCCGCCTGGGGCGTTCGAGATGTTCTCGTTTTACATTCCCACTCAGCTACCGCCTTGGCGGTAAAAGTCGAGGGTAAGATCGAGGCCTTTCTGCCAGGCGACGCCGGGTTCATAGCCTAGTCCCTCGCATGCGGCGCCGAGATTGGCCAGAGAAGCGCGGACGTCGCCAGCGCGGGATTCCGCGAAAACGGGTTCCAGGGATTGGCCGGTCAGCCGATTGATTTCCTCAACCAGTTGGAGAAGGTCGATGGCGTGGCCGCCCCCGACATTGAAGACCTTGCCGGCCACTTTTTCCGAAGGGCCTTCCGCGGCCAGGAGGTTCGCTCGCGCCAAGTTCTTGACGAAAACGAAATCGCGCGACTGTTTGCCATCTCCGAAGATCGTGGGACGCTGCCCTTTGAGCATGGTGGTGCAGAATCGGGCAATCACGCCTGAATAGGCCGAGTTAAAGGATTGCCTGGGCCCGAACACGTTGAAGTACCTGAGACTGACGGTTTCGAGTCCATAAAGCTGGTGGAAGAGCTGTCCGTAGCGTTCGGCCGCGTATTTTTGCAGGGCGTACGGGGAGAGTGTGTCGGGGAAGAGGCCCTCGTGCTTTGCCGGTTCGGGATGGTTGCCATAGATGGCGGAAGACGAGGCGAACATGAAGCGTTTCACCTTCAGGTCCCGCGCCGCGACGAGCAGGCGCAAGGAACTTTCCAGATTGTCGGTGTTCGACTTGACAGGTTCGGCGACGGATCGGGGCACGGAGGCAATGGCGGCTTCATGGAACACCCAATCGCAACCGGCCATGAGTTTCTTGACGAGCTTTTCGTCACCAATGTCCCCCACGACGAGTTCCACCCGGTCACCGGGTTTTTTCCAGCAAAGATTGGATTCTTTGCCCTCGCTTAAATTGTCCAGTATGGTCACTTCAGCGCCGCGCTGGCAAAGTTCCTCGGCGATGTGAGACCCAATAAAGCCAGCGCCACCCGTGATCAATGTTTTCATTCTCATATCTCTACAGCATCGACCGGTTTTTGCCCATGCGTGAATTGCCTTGGGTGATGGACTTCCAGGTTGAAGGATGGGAACGGTTGTGATGAATACGCTGGGCATCATTGCGGGAAGCCGGGGTTTGCCGCTGCTGGTCGCGCGAGAGGCTCGCCGGTTGGGGGTGAAATCTATTGTGGCGGTGGCCGTGGAGGGGGAAACAGATCCCGCCATTTCAGGCCTGGCTGATCAGGTCGTTTGGGTCAAGGTGGGTCAATTGGGGCGGTTGATTGAAGCCTTTCGCGAGCGGGGGGTGCAGCAATGTGTGATGGCGGGACAAATTGCCCCCAAGAATTTGTTCGATCTGCGGCCAGACCTCCGAGCCATGAAATTGCTCTGGTCGGTCAAAGAACGCCACGCTCACAGCTTGTTCGCGGCGGTGGGGAGGGAACTGGAAAGAGATGGAATCCAACTCATCGACGCGCTTCCCTGGCTGGGGCCGGCCCTTGTTCAACCCGGCTATCAGGCGGGACCCGCTCTCACGGAGGTGCAATGGCAAGACCTTCGGTTAGGGGCTCGCGTGGCCAGGGAAGTCGCCCGTTTGGAAATCGGCCAGACGGTGGTCGTCAAGGAGGGGGTGGTATTGGCGGTGGAGGCCTTCGAGGGCACGGATCGCTGCCTGGCCCGGGGAGGTGAGTTGGCAGGTCGTCAGGGTGGCGCAGTCGCCGTGAAGCTTCCCAAAGCCGGACATGACATGCGATTCGACATTCCTTGCGCCGGGGCGAAGACGGTTGAAACCTGCGGTCAAAGCGGGGTCCGGGTGCTGGCTTTGGAACCGGGGCGCACGATCCTGTTGGAACGCGCCGAGACGGAGATGCTTTGCCGTCAACAAAGCGTCTCCCTGGTGGCCTTGCCGGCTGAACCGAATCCGCGTTGAACGCCTCGCCAAGCCCATGAAGTCACCCTGTCGGCCGCGATTCCACTTCGCAACTTTGCCCCCGCGATTCGCCTGTTTTCTTGACCCTGTGGCCTAAAGCAGCCTTGACTGGATTGTCGTCAACAATCCTTCCTGCTTGTGCCATGAACCCTCCTGTCTTTCGTCGGCGTGGTTTTATCAAATCCACCGCGGCTGCGGCCTCCGCCCTCGCCTTTCCGCTGGTCGCCTCCCGCAACGTGCTGGGTGCCAATGAACGATTGAATGTGGCAGGGATCGGGGTGGGAGGGAAAGGCGCGGTCGATGTGGACGGTTGCGCCGGGGAGAATATCGTGGCGCTTTGCGATGTGGACGAAGCCAACGCCCGCGCCACTTTCTCAAAATACTCGACGGCCAAGCGCTACAAGGACTTTCGCGTCCTGCTCGAAAAAGAAAAGAGCATCGATGCCGTGACCATTTCCACTCCGGATCACATGCATGCTCTGCCGGCCGCCATGGCGATCAAGATGAAGAAGCATGTTTACTTGCAGAAGCCTCTGACGCACACGGTCTATGAAGCGCGCCGCCTCACCGAGTTGGCCAAGTTCTACAAAGTGGCCACCCAAATGGGGAATCAAGGGCATTCGAATGCTGGAACCCGGCGCATGGTGGAGCTTATTCGTTCCGGCGTCCTCGGGAGGATTCAAGAGATTCATTGCTGGACCGACCGCCCCATCTGGCCGCAAGCGATCGACCGGCCTTCCGGGTCCCATCGAATCCCCTCGACTCTGGACTGGGATTTGTGGCTCGGAGTGGCGCCAGAGCGCCCGTTCAATCCCGCTTACGCTCCGTTCAAATGGCGCGGTTTTTGGGATTTCGGAACCGGAGCCCTGGGCGATATGGGCTGTCACGTGATGGACCTGCCGTTCTTTGCACTCGATTTGAAGAACTTGGTGCGGGTCAAAGCCTTCGCGCCGAAAGGGAACCCGGAGTCCGCGCCAGCCTGGTCCGTGATTACCTACCATTTCGAACAATCCGCCACCCACCCCGACTTGAAACTGGTTTGGTACGACGGCGGACAGAAGCCCTCACCCGAGGCGGCGCGAGGGCTCAAGCTGTCCAGCAACGGAGTCTTGATCCATGGCTCGGAGGACACGTTGTATGTGGACAGTTATTGGGGATCGGGCCGTTTCTTGTCCGGCCGCCCGCTTTCGGAGTTCAAGTCCGTTTCCGAGTATCTTCCCAAGTCGGAGGATTTCGATCGGAACCATTATCGGGAATGGATTGCAGCCTGCAAGGGCGGGGCGGCTGCACTTTCCAATTTTGACTATGCCGGTCCTCTGACCGAAGCGGTGCTTTTGGGTAATGTGGCCCTGCGCACCGGTGAAGCGATCGACTGGAGTTCGCGCGGCATGAAGATCACCAATGTGGATGAGGCCAGCCGCCTGTTGCACAAGAAATACCGCAAAGGCTGGGGCGAAATCTAATCGAACCGCAGCGGGAAAACCCGGTCTGCGAAAGTGGCGGCACCACCCGACCGTATCACTCTCCCGTTCGTGTGTCCGGCACGCACCAAAGCAACCCGGGCTTGTTGGCGCGTTGTTCTTGTTGGAACGTAAGGTAAGGGATGAAATGGACCTGTCCGCTGAACCCGGCAATGACCGCGCCTTTCTTGTGGCGCCTTCCTATGCCTTCCAATTCATTAGGATACTGGCTGCCGTCGAAGCCGGGGTTCGATCCGTACGCGCCCCCAAAGTTTCGGATTTCCGGTTCCCACATCGCGTAGGCGGCGGGGTTGAATGAGCCCAGCTTGTAAGTCTTGTTGACGAAACGGCCGAACGAGCAGACCGCGCCATTCATGATGTAGCTCGAAAGGTTGGGCTGCCGCCTGACAAATGACACATGATTGGTTTTGTCCAGCGGGCAGAGATAGACTTTGCGCTCAGTGAGGAATTTCCAGAAAAGCCCCGCTTCGACGTGAGGCCGGTCATTGGTTCGAAACAAGTCGGGAGCCCGGCCCACCACAGGGCGGTAGAGCCAGCCGGGTCCGAAGTCGTTTGCCCAGTTCGGCCAGGGCATGAAATCCTGGTTTTCGTCCGCGTAAAGGTGGATGGAAAGGGCGAGCTGTTTATTGTTGTTGACACACGCGGTGCGGCTGGCCCGTTCCTTCGCCCCGGCGAGAGCGGGCAACAGCAGGCCCGCCAGAATAGCAATGATGGCAATAACGACCAGCAGCTCAATGAGGGTGAACGCCCGGGAGCACGGCGAGGGTTTGGGTGAGCCTCCAGTCCGCAAGGAGTCCTCCTTTGTCGCGCTTACTTTTTGTCCGGCACCGCTTCCTTGGCCCAGGCGCGATAGCCCCCTTCAAGATTGAACAGCTTCGGGAAGTTGAGTTTGGCCAGCTTTTCGCAAGCGGTGACACTGCGCCGTCCCGCCGCGCAATGAACCAAATAAGTCTTGGACTTGTCCATCGCTTCCATCTTTTTCAGAAAGTCGTGTGCATTGACATCGACGTTCACAGCTCCGGGGATGTGGCCGTCCTTGAATTCGGACTCGGTGCGGACATCGAGGATGACGATGGTTTTTCCGGTCCTCATTTTTTCGAACTCGTCCACCTTGATGTTCTTGTAGCCGGGATCCGCGCTCCAGAGCTGGAGGTTGAACAAGGCGAGCCAAAACACCAGCGCCACGGGAGAACGAACGAAGTTTGTCATGAAGTGGGGCGGCACAAGAAAAGGGGGCAGAGGGTCAAATAATTCCCGCGAGCTCCTGCAGCAGACGCCAGTTCTCGAGCCTCTCCTGGCGGGATTCCTGCAGGAGCGGAGAGGGATTGCCGTCCTTGTCGAAATGTTTGGCAAAGCGTCCCTCGGTGCGGGCAAAGGTGATGAAGTCATAGACTTCACCCGTTTGGGGATTTTTGTACCAATCTTCTTTGGGAGCAGGATTGCCCTGGAGGCTGAGGCGTTCGGCCAGTTTGGCGCCCTTGCGAGGATCGTAAATCAGCACCGGGAACGTGCGGGTGTCCACCGCCAGTTTCGATTGGTTCATCGCCATGTTGTCGCCGACACCATGTTCGGGCTGGCAGGTCGTATAGACGCTGATGACCGCCGGCCCGTCGAATTCGTTGGCGGCCATGATGCACTTGTAGAAGTGATTCGACATGGCGCAACTGGTTTGCGCCACGAAGGTGTTGGGATGCATCATCGCGATTTGGGCGATTTCCTTGCGGCGCTCGACTTTGCCGGGAACGGCCTTGCCATGGACGGAGAACTTGGTGTTCTGGCCTTTGAAGGACGCGGTGGAGCTTTGGCCTCCAGTGTTCGAGTAAACCTGGGTGTCCAGGACCAGGACTTTGATGTCCATGCCTGAGGCCAGCATGCGGCTGAGGGATTGGAACCCGATGTCGAGCATGGCGCCGTCGCCGCCGAAGACCCAGAGTTTCTTCTTTTTCCAGCCCATCTGATCCCAACGAGCCCGCACGCCCATGGCATCGGCGGGACCGTTTTCGAAGAGCGAGTTGGTCCAGGGCACCAGGTAAGGATTGTACGGATAGGTCGAGGCATAGACGGTGGAACAACCCGTTGAATTGACAATGCCGACGCTTTCCTTCCCGTACACGAACCCAGTGGCGGCAAGCATCATGCGGATCGCGGTGGCTTCGCCGCAACCCATGCAAGAGCCGGCGCCGCCCACATAAAGGAGCGAACGTTCGGCGAGCATCATGTCGCTCAGCAGTTTCTCGTTGATGTACTGCTTCGGGGTCTCCTTGAGATTGAGGTAAAACTTGAAGTCCTTCTCGAAGCGCGGAAGGACCTTGCCGCCTTTCATGAGCATGCTGAGGGCGCCGTGATTGCCGCAGGCATCCACGCATTCGGCGCAGCCTTTGCACTTGGTCGGATCGATGAAAATACCGAAGTAGGCGGGTTCAAGGCCCTTCTTCTCGTAGGTCGTCCAGAATTTGGTGGTCTTGGCAAATTGCCGGGCGAGGTGTTCGCGTTCGGTCGGGTCTTCGGTCTTGGCCAATTCGGCTTCGAGCTCCGATTTGGGAACCGCCTTGCCGAGGATCGCCGTGTCCGGACATTCCGTGACACAATCCATGCACGCCACGCAGTTGTCGCTGTTCAACAGCGGAATTTCGGGAGCGATGTAGCTGAAATCGCGGAGGCTGCCGCTGCCGGCGGTGATGAGCGACCGGGCCGTGCTCAAGTCGGCGGGCAATTCGAGCTCCGCGGAGCCATCGTTATAGGCGCCGACAATGCGTTCATTGAAATCGTTGACGTCGAGCACGTCCGAGGTGATGGGCACTTGGTTCCTTCTGGGCTCAGGGGCAGGAGAGCCTTCGGAAGCGGGAACCGGCTGGCTTTGTTGAATCATATTGAGGAAAATAACGGTTTCGGCGGATCAGTGGAGGCAGGCGGATTACTTGGCCATGATGAGTTCCGAAGCCGCCGGGGTGGTTTGACCGATGACTTCGCGGGGTATCTCTTTGACTTCATTCAGCCCCAATTTGACGCAGCGCAGGTTTTCCTGAACGACCTTTTCGCCGCGCTTTCCGAAGTATTTGCGGATGTATTTTTCGACACTGTTCAGAATCTCCTCCTGGCCCATGCCGGAATCAGCGGCAAACGGAGTGACCTTGATGAAAATACCGACCAGAACCACACCCTGCATGCGTTGTTGCAGGTCCGGGTCGGTGGCGATTTCCCGCGCGATTTTCACCGTGTCGAGGAAGAATACCCGGACCTTGCGGTTGCGGATGATTTTCTGGCCATAGGCAGGGATGGCTTGCCAAACGTCCGACGGATCCACCTTGTCGCTCTGGATAAAAATGGAGCCATTTTCGGCAATGCCCGCCAGGGGGTTGCCCAAGTTGAACGCGTTGACGTCGTTCAGCGGAATGAATTCCACATGTTCCAATTCGCTATGGGTCCGAATGTGATCCCGCGCCACCGTCAGGTAATAGGTGGTGGGCAAACCTTTCTTCTCCGACCCGTACTTGGGATAGGCCTGCACGTGGAGATTGAAAAGTTCGCCCACGAACGAGGCGATCAATTTGTTGGTGGTCACGGAGCCGAAGCCGCCCACCGAGTGGCCGCGCATCGAGAAGGCTCCAGAGGGGCGCAAATCGGGGTCTTCGGAATCGGGCAGGGCGACCTCGTGCTTGACACCGACCACAGCAAATTCCTTGGGCGAGGCGGAAGCCATGTTGCGCGCCATCGAGATGAAATGGCAGCCGCGCACGTCCCGGGAGCCCAGTCCCGCCGCGCAGGCCAGAATTTTCGGCAATCGGCTGATGGCAGGGTAGCGATGCTCGGATCGGCTCCCATAGCCCAGCCCGGCCAGCGCGTCGGCAAAAGCCGCCTTAATGCCCTGGGCCAGGGGATTGGACTGCGCGAGCGGATTGTCCATGCGCTCCACCACCGTCGCCACTTTGACGTTTTTTAAGGCTTCCACCAACTCCACGGCCGGGAACGGGGCGAAGCAGGTCACATGGATCCCCCCGACCTTCAGACCCAGATGCTGGCGGATCCAATCGATGGCAGCCTGGGCGGTTTCCATGAGCCCGCCCATGCCCACAATCGCGTAATCAGCGTCCTCCATGCGATAGCAATCGAGCATGCTGTAGCGGCGTCCGGTCAGCTTGTAAAAGGTGTCCATCGCCTCGCTGATGGCCGCGGGCACTTTGTCGTAAAAGGCGCGCTGGGCAATTTTGCCCTTCATGTAAGAGTCCTGGTTTTGGACGACGCCGGACATGAGCGGGAACTCCGGGCTCATCAGGCACCGGAGCTTCTGGTTGGGATCGGAAACGAATTGCTTCATGAGCTCGGGTTCGGCCATGAGTACATTCTCGATCGTGTGGGTGGTCAGGAAGCCGTCCTGAACATTCATGAACGGCGTTTCCGAAGCCTCGGCGGCACGGCGGGCGATGAGCGCCAAATCCCCGGACTCTTGGGCGTTGCGACCAAAAAGAATGCCCCAGCCGCAGTCGGAACAGCTCATGACGTCGTCATGGCCCGCATGGACATTGAGGGAATGGCTGGTCAGCGCGCGGGCGCCGATATGGAAGACCACGGGCAGGCGTTTGCCCGAAATGGTGTAGAGCACCTCCTTCATCAGGACCAAGCCCTGGCCGCTCGTGAAGTTCGTGACCCGGCCGCCGGCAAGCGCGAAGCCTTCGCAAGTCGAGGCGGCGGAGTGCTCCGATTCGGGTTGGATAAACGCGAGGGTATCGCCCCAAAGATTCTGTTTCCCGTTCGACACTTCGGTCTGATAACCGGTTCCCATCGTGGTCGACGACGTGATGGGATACGCGCAAGCACCCTGAGTGATGTGAGTTTCCACCCAGACGACGTGGCCCGCGCCGTCGGATGTGGTGGGGATTCCCGGGAATGGAAATATCGAAGACTGTCCGCTCATAATTTACAATCAGTGGGAGGAATTTTTAGGGATTCGAATCTCCACGCATCAGCGTCGGCGCGCAAGGAAAAGTTTGGCAACGTGGAACTTCCGGCACGTCGTGCTTTCCACAAGGCGCCCGCCATCCTCGTCCGGGCACCGGAGATTCCAGCGCGGAATTCTCATGCTTGTTTCGCGACCGGAAGTGCTGGGGCTTGGGAAACCGCGCCTCGGCCACAGGAAACGATCCCCTCCGGGCTGGGCCGGCCTCCAATTCCACCAAGAACAGCAAGGAACCAGCCTCAACCGGGGTCCACGGAAAACCCCAATTCCCGCAGGCGCTGGAGCTTGTAAACCAAGGCCCTGCGGCTGATCGCCAAAGCCTTGGCCGTCTCCGTGCGATTGTAGCCGTGCTCCTTCAAAACAGACAGAATCGCTTCCCGTTCGACGTCCTCCAATCGAGCCGCGTCCGGCGGGCGCTCCACCCGCGGCTCGATCCGCGGTATCTTCGCCGGCAAATGCTCCGGCAAAATCACCTCGCCGCGCGACAACAAGGCCGCCCGTTCCATCGCATTGCGTAATTCACGAACATTGCCCGGCCACGCGTACTGGTCCAGACACGCCACCGCCCCGGCGGATAACCTGCTCTTGCCCCCCCCCATCCCCGCCAAAAACTTGGAAGCCATCGGAAGCACGTCCTCCCGCCGCTCCCGCAAAGGAGGCACACGCAACTCGACCACATTCAATCGATAGTAAAGATCCTCCCGGAACCGCCCCTCCTTGACCCGAGATTCCAAATCCAAGTTCGTCGCCGCGATCACACGCGCCGCACTCCGCCGATCCACATTGGACCCCACTCTTCGATAATGCCCGTCCTGCGTCACTCGCAGGAGTTTAGACTGCAACGCGGGCGACATCTCGCCGATTTCATCCAGGAAGATGCTCCCCTCGGACGCCAGCTCAAATTGCCCGACCCGATTCTGAATCGCCCCGGTAAATGACCCTTTTTCGTGCCCGAACAACTCGCTTTCCAACAACTGCTCGGGAATCGCGGCGCAGTTCACCTTGATAAAAGGCCGTTCAGCTCTCGCACTCCAATGATGGATCAAGTCCGCCAAAACTTCCTTGCCCGAACCGGATTCCCCCATCAACAAAACCCGGCTGTCCGAACGGGCCACCAGCATCGTGTCCCTCAACAAACCCCTCATGATCGGGCTTTCCGCCACAACCCCCTCAGGCAACGGCATTTGCTCCTCCTGTCGAGGAACGAGCCCCTCCCCCGCTTGCGCAAACTTCCGCACCGCAGCCAACAACTCGTCCAAATCAATGGGCTTCGCCAGATAGTCAATGGCGCCGTCCCGCATCGCCCCCACCGCATCGCGCACGTCAGCGTAACCCGTCACCAGCAAAATGGGCAGGACCGGAAACATCCGGCGCGCTTTCCGCATCGTCTCCAATCCTGAGAGCCCGGGCATGCGCACGTCCGAAATCATCATCGACACCGGCGTGCGCGCCAACGTTTCCAACGCCCGCTCCCCCGAATCCGCCGTCAACGTGGCAAACCCCTGGGATCGCAAAAAGGAATCCAACAGGCTCCTCTGCCCCTCGTCATCGTCCACAATCAAAATCTTTGGCACCGCCACGCCGCGATGGGACCACCCCCCAAGCCTAAAATCAACCCCCGCCCGGAGGCTTGCTTTGAGCGCCCCGAAGCGGGAAAAAGCGTCCATGCCATCCTTCCCCCTTTTCGCTTCCACTTCTCGACGCCGGTTTCTCTACGCCTCCTCCGCCGCAGCCCTCGCCGCGTCCCTGCCTGGTTGGAAACCTCGCGCCTCGGCGCAACCCTCCGGGGCCAATAGCCGCGTCCGCGTCGCCGTCATGGGCCTGAACGGACGTGGCATGGATCACGTGCGCGCGTTTCTCGCCCTCCCCAATGTCGAAATCACCGCGGTCTGTGACGTGGACGAACGCGCCATGACCAAAGCGTCCGCACTCGTGGAAAAGTCCCGCGGCACCGCTCCCGCCGCCATCAAGGACATCCGCCAGTTGGTTGAATCCAAAGCCATCGACGCGCTCTCCATCGCCGCCCCCAATCACTGGCACGCCCCGGCCACACTGCTCGCCTGCGCCGCGGGCAAGCACGTCTACGTCGAGAAACCCTGCTCCCACACTCCCCGCGAGGGCGAACTGATGGTCCGCGCGGCCCGCAAATTCCATCGCAAAGTGCAAATGGGCAACCAACGGCGAAGCTGGACCGGACTGCGCGAAGCCATCGCGGAACTTCACGGCGGCGCCATCGGCAAAGTCACCTTCGCCCGCACCTGGTACAACAACCAGCGGCCCTCCATCGGACGCGGCAAGGCCGTCCCCGTTCCCGCCTGGCTCGACTACGACTTATGGCAGGGCCCGGTCGAGGAACGCCCCTTCCGCGACAACGTGGTTCACTACAATTGGCACTGGTTCTGGCATTGGGGCAATGGCGAACTCGGCAATAACGGCATCCATGCCCTCGATGTCGCCCGCTGGGGCTTGCGCGCCGGCTGCCCCCGCCAGGTCACCTGCGGGGGAGGACGCTACCAATTCGACGACGATCAGGAGACTCCAGATATCTATGTCACCACCTTCGAACTCGAGGGACAGGGTGCAAGCTGGGAAAGCCACAGTCATCACGGTCGCGGATTCGAAGGATCCGGTTTCGGCATCACCTTCTACGGTGATCGCGGCACCTTCGTCATTTCAGGCAACTCGATGAAATTCTACGACCTCAACAACAAACTCACCCGCGAACTGCCCCACCGGGGGAACGACCTCGACCATTATGGCAATTTCGTCGAAGCCATACGGAACGATGTCCCTCTCCATTCCGAAATCGAGGAAGGCGTCCTCAGCACACTCTGGTGTCACCTCGGCAATATCGCTTGGCGTACTCGTCAAACCCTTCAGCTCGACCCCGCCCGCCAGCAGCTCAAAAACAACGACGCGGCCAGAAAACTGTGGGCATCAGGCTACCGCAAAGGCTGGCGCGACCTCGAAAAAATTGCCTAGCGCGCCGGACGTTCGATTTCCCGATCACGCTTCCATCATGGAATGGTTCGTGCTTTATTTCGTCCGAAGTGTGCCCTTCACCTTACTCATCCAACCGAGGTCGTCACGATCCCATACTCGGTGATCTTACGCGGGTGGTCCGAATTCGCTCCCTCATGAACAATCTCTGTCTCCGTTTTGCCGCCCTAGGCTTCCTCGTCGGCAATCTCTGCTTCGCGCGCGCCCAGGTGTTCTTCTCGGAAATCATGTATCACCCCGTCGAGTTGCCCGCTTTCAATTCGGACGGCACCCCGGTCCTCGACCTCTCCCGCGATGTTCATGAGTTCGTCGAACTTCACAACCCGGGGACCTCATCGGTCCCTCTCGCGGGTTGGAAACTGTCGGGCGGGATCGATTTCACCTTCCCACCCGGCTCCAGCATCGCGGGAGGAGGTTACCTTGTGGTCGCCAAAGACAAGTCCCGCCTGGCGAAGATTCCCGCATACTCATTGACCGAATCCAGCCTCCAGGGCCCCTTCACAGGACAGTTGAGCAACGAAGGAGAAACCCTCCGTTTGCGCAACGCCGCCGATCAAGTGATCGACGCCGTCAGTTACGCGTCCCATTTCCCCTGGGCCATCGCCGCGAACTCCATGGGAGCCGACGAAGAATGGACCGGTCTGCGCCACATGGATTACCAGTATCGCGGACGATCGCTCGAACGGGTCAGCTTTGCCCACCCGGGCAACGACCCCGCCAATTGGGTCGCCTCGCCCATCCCCGGCAATCCGAGCCCCGGCAAGCCCAACGCCTTCCGGCGCGATAAACCCTTGCCGATCGTCACCGGGTTAAGCGCCAGCCAAGCCGCCGACCGCCAGAGACTCATCCGCCGGGACCAACCCGCCCTCGTCGAAGCGATCTTCTCAGACCGCTCGGAACTCGGCCCCGTGGAAATCGAATCCTTCGTGGATGACATCAACCTGACCGGAGAAACCGTGTCCACTCTGCCCATGACCGCCGCCGCAGGCAGCCTGGCCTACTCTGCGACCCTGCCGGGGAGAGCGGAACGCAGCGTCGTCCGCTATCGCATCGTAGCTTCGCGCGCGGGCCGCCGCGAGGTGGTCTCCCCTCGTGCGGACGACCCATTTTCCTGGCACGCTTACTTCGTCTCTCCGGCGCGGAGTTCCGCCAAACCCATTTACGATTGCTTCATTTCCACGGCCAGCCTGAATCGTCTCGCGGCCAACATCGCGGGAAATCCCCGCCGTGTCACCTCTCCCGATCCCCCCGGCACACCCCGCGCTTCCTGGAACGCCACTGAACCGGCCATTTTCGTCCACGACGGCGTGGTCCGGGATATTCGCATGCGCCACCACGGCAGCCGCTACAACCGGCGGGCCGATCGAAACTCCTTCAAGTGGCATTTCCCCAGCTACAACCCATTCCTCGGCACCGACGCTATTTTCGAAACCGACAAGGGCAATGACTTCGTCGTCGGCCACAATCTCTTCATCAACGCCGGATTCCCCGTGTCCAAAGTTCGTTACGTCGATCTCTATCTCAACAACAACGCCGTCCTGCAGCGCTTGGAACAGGGCGAGTTCAACGGAGACATGCTCGACGCGTTCCACGCCGAACAGCGCACCCAAAATCCGGGCACGCCGCTGGAAGCTCCCGGCGAAATCTACAAGAGCGTCGGCACCATTCAGTCCAACGGAGAAGGACCCTACGGAGTCGGTGACGGACGCAGACTCTCCAAGGCGCCAACCTGGCCCGACTGGAAAATGTACGAGTGGACTTACAGCCTCCAAAACCACGGATGGAAAGGCTCCACCGACATCAAAAAGCTGCTCGACGGACTTTGGGCCGCGCGCGGTGACACCCACACCTCGCCCAACCCCAATGTTCCGCGGCTGCGCGCGTTCATGCTCGAACACTTCGACATCGACGCCATGCTCAACTACATCGCGGTGGAGAATTGGTGCTGCCCCTGGGACGACACCACCCAAAACCATTTCCTCTGGCGCAAGAGCAACGGCAAGTGGGGGATGCTGCCGTGGGATTGCGACGCGTGGTTCGGACGCGGCGATAATACGCCCGCCACCTCCTCCATCTACATCGGAGAAGTCGGCGACCCGAACAACAATTTCCGCGGACCGAACTTCATCAAGGACAGTTTTATCAAAGCGTTTCGCCAGGAGTACAAAGAACGTCTCTACCTGCTGAACAACACGCTCTTGCATCCCGAAAACATCAGCGCCATGGGCTTCTCCTCGATCCGCTCCTTCGCCAACACCCGGTTCACTTCCGTCAACCAACAGTGCGGTTTCGGAGTCTTTCAACGCCCCAACAAGCCGCTGCCCGTCAGCCCCGCCGCCAACGCGGGCGTGGTGCCCGGAGTCTCCCTCCGCACCAGTTCCTACAGCCACAGCGCCACCCCCGGCCTGAGCCACACGCGAACGCTCTGGGAAATCCGCGCCGCGGCGGGATCCTACCTCGCCCCGGTGTTCAAAAGCACGAGCTCCACCCACTTGATCGAATTGCCCATCCCCTTCGAAGAACTCGAATTCGGCTCCCGCTACTTCTGGCGGGCAACCCACCTCGACGCACAAGGCCGCCCATCCTTGCCCTCCGACGAAAGTTCTTTCATCTTTGGCGGCACTCCCCCAACGAGCACGAACGCGGTCCGTCTCGTCTCCATCGATGCCGGATCCGTCTGGCGTTACCATCAGGGCGGCATCGACCTGGGCACCGCCTGGAAAGCGCCGGGCTTCAACGATTCCACCTGGGCTTCCGGAGCCGCCCTGCTCGCGGTCGAAAGTGCCCCCCTCCCCGAGCCGATCCGCACCACCCTCACCCTCGGCCCCACCACATTCTATTTCCGCAGGACCTTCAACTATTCCGGTCCCGCCCGCAGCACGCTCCGCCTGAATACCGTGCTCGACGACGGTGCCGTGCTCTACCTGAACGGAAAGGAAATTTGGAGAAACCGCGTGAGCGGCTCGGCCCCCGCCTACTCCGCTCTCGCCGACGTGAACGTCGGTGACGCGGTTTATGAAGGCCCTTTTGAAATTCAAGTGGACAACTTGAACTCCGGCGTCAACACCCTGGCCGCCGAAGTCCATCAGTCCGCCGCCGCCAGCAGCGATGTCGTGTTCGGACTGACCCTCGAACATTTGTCGATGTCATCCGCCAGCCAGGGCGAATTGGCCCTCAATGAAGTGCAAGCCAGCCGCGGAACGCCGCGCACCGCCGGCCAGCCGACCTCCGACTTTATCGAAATCGCCAACACCTCCGACCGCACGTTGAGCCTCGACGGATTTGCGCTGACGGACGACGTGCTGAATCCCTCCCGCTTCCGTTTTCCCGCCGGCACACAGATTGCCCCCAAAGGCCGTCTGGTCATTTGGTGTGACAATGAAACGAATGCTCCCGGTCTACACAGCGAATTCGAGCTCAACGATGGAGGTCAAACCGTGCTCCTGCTCGCGCCAAGCCCCACGGGCTTCACCGTCGCGGACAGCGTCCAATTCGGAGCCCAGATTCCCGATCACTCCATCGGACGCGCCGCCCACGGCTCTGGTGAATGGCAGCTCAACGAGCCGACACCCGCCGCCGCCAATCGCCTCGCTCCCACCGCACCGCTCAGCTCCGTCGTCCTCAACGAATGGATGGCCAGCCCGGAATCCGGGGACGATTGGTTCGAACTCCACAACCGCAGCGAGCTCCCCGTCGCCCTGGGCGGTCACTTCCTCACGGGAGATCTGTCCAATCCGGCCCAATCTCCCATCACCGCCCTGACCTTCATCGAGGCTCGAGGGCATCTCTCCTTCACGGCCGACAACAACCCCGACGCCGGCCCCGACCACACGAGTTTCAGACTCTCCGCCAGCGGGGATGTGATCGGACTTTTCTCCTCCAGCGGCGGACGAGTGGATTCCGTCACTTTCGGTCCTCAACGCGCCGGAGTGTCCCAGGGGCGGCTCCCTGATGGCGCCGCCGCCATCGTTTCTTTCCCACTCAGCGCCACGAAAGGCCGTCCCAATTTCCTTCCCCTGAACGACGTGGTCATCAACGAAGTGCTAAGCCATAGCGATCCGCCGTTGGAAGACTCCGTCGAACTTTTCAACGCATCAACCGTTGCCGTCGAGGTCGGTGGATGGTTTCTCAGCGACGATCCTCGAACTCCCAAGAAGTATCGCCTGCCCGCGGGCACGCGGTTGCCTCCCTCCGGATTTCTGGTCCTCTTCGAATCCCAGTTCAATGCCGACACCAACGCCCCGACCAGTTTCGCGCTGAATTCGTCACGGGGAGACCAAATCATTCTCTCCGCAGCGGATGCTTCCGGCAACCTGACCGGGTATCGCGCCGAAGCGGAATTCGGCCCCGCTTTCAACGGCGTATCCTTCGGACGCCTCACGACCTCCACGGGCATCGACTTCACCGCCTTGTCTCAAACAACCTTCGGATCGGAACCAGCCGCGACGCTTGCTGGCTTTCGAACGGGACGTGGCGCTCCCAACGCCGCGCCCCGCCTGAGTCCGGTGCAGATCTCCGAGATCATGTATCACCCGCCCGATGCCGTCTCGGGCACCAACCGCACCGACGACACCGTGCATGAATTCGTCGAACTGAGGAACACATCACCGCTGGAGCAACCACTCTTCGATCCGGCGTACCCTGCCAACACCTGGCGAGTCCGGGGAGGAGTCGAAATGGAACTCCCGCCCGGACTCCGGCTTGCTCCCGGGGGCCACCTCTTGCTCGTCAATTTCAACCCCGCCACAAACGCCGCGGCCCTGGCATCTTTCCAATCCCGCTACGCCGTGCCCGCGAATGTCACCCTCTTGGGCCCCTACCGGGGCAAACTCTCCAACGCGGAAGATCGCGTCGATTTGCTCAAACCCGATGGACCCGCGCTCGCAGGACCCGACGTGGGTTATGTGCCCTTCGTGTTGGTGGACCGCGTGCGCTACGGCGACCAACTCCCCTGGCCCATCGAAGCGGACGGCGGCGGCGCGTCCCTTCAACGCCGGGGCGATCGTCTCTACGGGAACGATGCCGCCAACTGGATGGCCGGCGCTCCTTCACCAGGCCGCGGCGCGCCTCTTTCACAGGGTGTTGTACTCACCGTCAGGCGTCCCTCGCTCAGCGAGAATATCGTGCAAATTCAATACGAAGCACAGGCAGGAAAAACCCATCAACTCGAATATCGGGATGCTTTGGAATCCGGCGTCTGGTCCAAGCTCGGCGATCCTCACAAACCCGCCACGCCGGGCGGGGTCGTTTTCAGAGATAGTCCGCCCGCCTCGCTTAAACACCGCTATTACCGACTGTCCGTGTTCTAACCCGCCTGTTTCACACTCGACAGGGTTTGGAAACGTTCCCCATTGAGTCTCAGCAATGCGGGCCAGATCGAACCGCGCCCGTTCAACGTAATGCCCGAATTCTCAACCGGCGATACTCCATCTGGCCCCGGTCCCCTTCCAGCCCGATGGGGCCCGTCTCAGGCACCTTCATCGCTTCCTCAATCACTTCACCGTTGCAAAGGCAAAACGCCACGCCCCCTTTCACCGTCACTTCAATCTCATTCCACCCCCCCGGACGATAATTCCGGAGCTTCTTGTAGGGGCCGGCCAGCGGATAATCCCGGCACTGCAATTGCCGGCCGCGAATGAAAATACCGCTGTCCGCGTTGGGGGTGGCCCGGAATTCAAGCCGCAGCACGAAGTCCTCGGGAAAATCGCGCGTCGTGTAGAGTTGCTGAATTTTTCGACCCTCGCTGGGTGTGGCCACGACCAACCGCCCTCGAATGGCTCGATACCTTCCATCCCGGCTTTCCGACTTGCCGTCAAACGCCACTGGAGCCTCCACCACGGGCCAAGGCGGCGCGCTCGGATCGCTCGCCTTCCACTTCCGTGCCGACTCTTTATCCGCCTCAGAAGTGACGCGATATCCCCACCCGGTCAAATCCCGTCCGTTAAACAAACTCTCAAAACCGGGTTCAGGTGCAAACTCGTACGTTTCAGTCTCTACCCAACCCAAAGTGGCAAACACCGGACGTAAAGCCGATGCCCACTTCGCGTAGCCCGCCTGGTTCAAGTGCAATAAATCTGGAAACTCCGACGCGGGCGCATCTCCCTGGTCGTCGGCGTACAACGTCCAAGTCTCCACCAAAGTCACCGATTCACGAGCCCGCACCGCTTCGGCGTAAAGCCGGTTCAGCTTCTTGATTTTGTCGGAAGGTCGGGACTTTGCAGCCGAGCTCGGAAACACCTGGCACAACACGACCGGAAGCTTTGGATCTTGGCGTCCAATCTCATCCAGAATCAGCGGCAAATTGCCGGCGATGGTCTCTGGCTCGGCCTTCTCCTCCAAGTCATTCGTCCCGATCAGCAACACCACCCCCCGCGGCTTGAGAGCCAGCACATCCTCGCGCAGCCGCAGCAACACGCCCCGCGAAGTATCGCCACTGATGCCGCGATTGGCCGCTTTCAGCCCGGGCCACCAGCCGGAAAAATCGTCTCCCCAGCCTTGGGTGATGGAATCCCCGAGAAAAACCACCGCACCTGCGTCCCGCTCAACCCGCTCAGCCCATCGAGCGCGACGCTCCACCCATAGCCGTTTGAACCAATCATAACGCCGAATCGGCCCCTGCCCCGCCAATCCTTCGTCACTGGCGGGTAATTGAAACTTCGACGAACTTGCCTCCTGCGCGTGAGAAGAGCCGCCCAAGCGACCCACACCAAGAATGAGCACGGCCAAACCTAAAGAGATCCGCATGGAGTTCATGCGTTCGATTCTCCTCAAATTCAGTCAGCTGACAAGGACAGTCCCGCCTGCCAAAGCCCTCTCCGTGTATCCCGATGTTGTTGGTAGGGCGGGCCTGTCCCAGCCCGCCGCCCACGGGATGCAAAACATCATGCTCCGGCGGCGCGCCGGGACGGACGCGCCCTACCCGCATCACCGGCAACATCGGGATGCACCGAAGCCCTCTCGGAAAAATCCACAGCACAGCCATCCAACTTCGCCTCTGAATCGCAATTCGAAACTCGAAATTCCCAAATCTCCTGCCCCCTCACCCGCCTTTATCCCTTTCCGGCACTCGCACCACCTTTAACCTCAAATTCCTCAGCGCAAACAATTCCTCCGCCACTCCCTTCATCCGCCTCGCTCCCGACTTCCGCTTCGGTCCGAACCGTTCCCTCATCGCTCCGAACATTTCCTCCACATACTCCCGGCTCCCAAAAATCGCTCCGTCACAGAAATACCTAACTCGGCACCTCACATACTCACTCACCTCAAAACAGGACTCGTCCTGGCCATTGCTGCCACCTGCGGCAAAAATCAATTGAGCCGCGCCGTTGATGAAATTACGCTATTCACATCATGAAAATCCGAGAGCTGACCGTCAGCCCCATCGGTAATTCTCGCGGCGTGCGGCTGCGCGTCCGCTGCGCCGGCAAGGAGGCCGATATCGCCTTGGACCAGATTCGTGTTTTGGGCAAATCCCGCTTGATTCGCCGCATCGACCGGCTTTCGACATCCGCCGGCACGGTACTGCGCCGGCTCATCTCGGAAATGTAGGGCGAGGGTTGAAATGATGCCGACGCGCAACGCGCAAGCGGAACTCGTGAACCGGATATCCTCCGCCATTCCGGCGAGAGGGTTCAGGTCTGCGACGGTCCTCTGCTTCGTTTCGCCAGTCCTGTGGGCAGCCAAAAACGCCACGGGGTCGGTGCAGTCTAAGACCTGGCGGCTAATCGTCGCCGTGCTTGGGCTGTTCATCCTCCTGTTCACGCCACACTCCCCCCTCCAGGCCCAACCCGTAGGAACCAACCGCGTCCTCGAACTCGACGGCAAGGGCAGTTATGTCGAACTGCCTCCGAATCTTTTCACCAATTTGACCGAGGGCACTGTGGAGGCCTGGGTGAAGTGGCGAAGCACGTCGAGCTATCAGCGCTTTTTCAGCTTCGGTGAAACTGTGAACGATATGGGGGTCGGCGGGCAGGGATTTGGCGGGCCGTCGGACATCCACTTTTTTGTCAATGTCCAGGGCGACTTGGGCTTGATCGTAGTTCCTGGGCTTCTTCAACTACAGCAATGGAGCCACCTCGCGGCAGTCTCCGGTCCGGAAGGCCTGAAGCTCTATTTGAACGGGACCCTCGTCAGGACCAATGATTACCGCAAAAGCTTCAGTGGCATCTCAGGCAAGCGGAATTATCTCGGCCGTTGGAACGCCCGGTCAGGCGGAGCGGTGGATCCGGTCACCTTCGACGGGCAGATTGACGAGTTTCGAGTTTGGAAGGTTGCGCGAACAGAGGAGCAGATTCGCGACACCATGTTCAGCAGGCTCGCCGGAAACGAAACCGATCTCGTCGGCTTGTGGAACTTCGAAACCGTCGAGAACAGCGTGGTCAAAGATCTCTCGCCCGGCCGACACGACGGCAAGATGCTGGGCAACGCCAAGGTCGTCGTCGAAGAACCTCCAGCCTCCATGCGTTCTGAAGGAAACCAGCGTGTTCTCGAACTCAATGGCAAGGATCGTTACGTAGAACTTCCGCCCAACATGCTTACAAATCTGGATGCGATAACCATCGAAGGATGGTGCCGTTGGCGCAGCTTCCGGGCGAGTTCTCGTTTTTTTGACGTGGAGTTCGGAGAGGGGCGTTTCAGCGTCCACAACAGACAGCTTAGCCATGGGTTGCAATTTGAGGAATACCAGCACGACGGCCGCTTTCGTGCCGCCGTGCTTCCTGCGCTGCTGACCACGAACGAATGGGTACACATCGCAACGGTGCTTTCGAAACAAGTCTCACGGCTCTATCTGAACGGTTCTCTCATCGTCTCGAATCTTCCGCCAGCCGACGACAACTACGGCAGCATCACAAATCGTTCAAATTATCTGGGCCGTTCCGGTGTACGCGAACGTTTCTCGGCTGATGAAGATTTCGACGGCCAAATGAGTGAAGTGCGCGTCTGGCGAGGCGCTCGAACCGAGAGCCAGATTCGTGAAAACATGCACAAGCGGTTGACCGGACGAGAGGAGTCCCTCGCCGCACTTTGGAATTTTGAAGACGGTACGGCGCGGGATGCTTCGACGAACGGATTTCACGGCAAACTCATGGGCAACGCCGCGGTCGTCCAAGCAGAACGCCCGGGTGCGGCGGGCCTCCTCCGCCCGGCGGTGATTTCGGGTCGCGTCACGGATGAATCAGGCAAACCGGCACCCAACACCAAAGTACGTATGGAGCAAAGCGGCGAAGAAGTTGCGAGTTTCGAAGCAAGCGCCGACGGCTCGTTCCGACATGTGCTCCTGCCGAACGGCAGGCCTTACGACATCGAAGCGGTCAGCAACGACAAAGACGCCTGGCGACTCGGCGTGGTCCTTGAAGGAGGCCAGACGGCCACCCTCAATTTTACTCTCCGTCCAGGTCTAAAAATCACGGGCACGGTCTTTGCACTCGTCACCAACACACCGCTCGCGGGAATCGTGGTGCAACTGCTCAGAGTCAACCCCAGCCAGATCGGTTCCGCGTTGGAGACCGACCGCCCGGCGGGCGGCACGTTAAGCGATGACCGGGGCAGATACTCCTTCGCCAACCTTGCTCCCGGTGCCTATCGACTGCGATGCCACGTCCCGGGCGGGTTCGTCGAGGCCACAAACCGGGTCCTGCTTGCTGACGCCGAGGCCGGATCTGTGAAGCCTCCGGAAATCGATTTTCGAATTGCGCCGCTCAAAAAGGGAACTTTTCGCACCTTCGGTTTTCAAGATGGACTGACTAGCCGGCAAGTTCGAAAGCTCTTTGTGGATCCGGAAGGTATTCTTTGGGCAGCAACCTCCGGCGGAGTGGTACGCTATGATGGGCATCACTTTACGACCTTGACGAAATCAGACGGACTGGCTGGCAACTCCGTGACGTCCATCCACTGCGATCCGGATGGGGTGATGTGGTTCGGAACCACGAGCGGCCTTTCGCGTTACAACGCGCAAAGTTCCGGGCCCAAGTTCACCAATTGCACGACCGCGAATGGACTCTTACACAACTCGATTGGTCCCATCGTGCGTGACCTGCACGCCGTGCTCTGGGTCGGCAACGGGTCTTGGGAAAGCGGTGGCCTCTCGCGCTTTGACGGCAACCATTGGACGCACCTGACGGCCACCAATGATTTTCCGATCACGACAGTCCAGGCGATGGCGCACGAATCCGACGGCACTCTTTGGGTCGGCGGATACGGCGCGGGCGGAACATCTTTGGTCCGGATCCGAGACACCAACATCACGAGGTTTTCCAGAAACGACGGATTCGCGGAAAACGCCTGGGTTGCCGCCATTCAAACGGCGGACCATGGCAATTTGTGGATCGGCACAGACATGGGCGCGATGCGCTACAGTGGGGGCAAATTCAGCACGGTGAAAATCCAGAGTGGTCTGGGGGTGGATTCCATCAGCAGCATTCATCGAGATCGCGAAGGCCATTTCTGGTTTGGCGGTGAAAACGGAGTCGCTCGATTCGACGGGACAAGTTTCATCATGTTCACCAAGGACGACGGTCTCGCTGAGTCGAGGGTTGGATCCATCGTGCAAACAGAGGATAGAAGTCTATGGTTCGGTCATCCGTCCGCCGGACTGACACGATACAACCCTCGCGCTTTTCATCTCCTTGGGGAAAGGGAAGGCGTGCTTGGCGGACCGTTCACTCCCGCCCGAATCGTAGAGGACGGCGCACTCTTGGTGGGTGCAACCGACCAGGGCATTTACCGGTTCGATATGAATGGCCGACTTCAAACGAATCATACGGCAGCGAACGGTTGGCGGGGTGGTCCGGTCATGGAAATTGCTGTCGGTCCCGGAAATGTCGCCTGGATCGCTGGCGTGTTCGGCCTAGGCCGACTGGACGGCGACCGCCTGACCTATTTCACGGACACTAACTCGCTTTCGCCACGAGAGTTGCTTGTGACCCCGGAAGGCACTCTCTGGTATTATGCAAACACCCGTTACTTAGACAACACAGTCATCCCACAGCCGAAGCGAGAAAATGAAGGGTAGAGTTGACGCTTGAATTCTGCCACGAGGCAGAAGTGAAAAAGAAAAGCATCAACTCAACCACGAGCAAGTTCACAGTTCTTCATCAGGTTTGCAATCATATCCCGTCGCACGCGGTCAGCGAGGCGGCTCGGGAACAGGGTTCGGAGGATCATTCGCGAACGTTCAGCCACTGGAGCCACTTGGTCAGCCTGATC
>Ga0194132_10001252_pt1 | contig 51521 bp, 53 predicted proteins | sample TA2KigOf80mmetaG_FD_148612 | JGI IMG/M metagenome (GOLD analysis project Ga0194132, IMG submission 148612) | Freshwater microbial communities from Lake Tanganyika, Tanzania - TA2015054 Kigoma Offshore 80m | ecosystem: Environmental > Aquatic > Freshwater > Lake | place: Tanzania: Lake...
GCACAACCGCGCGATCGACGTGATCCGAGCCCAGCGGGCCTCGAATAACGCGGCCGACGTGGAACTCGCGCTCCTCGAGGTCCGAGACGAGTCGCCGCTACCCGAGGAGCGAGCTTGGTTACGGGAGGAGCGCACGCTCGTGCGCGACGCGCTGGGGCAACTCTCCGAGAACCAGCGCACCGTTCTCGAGCTCGCCTATTTCGGCGGATTCACCCAGAGGCAGATCGCGGAGCGCACCCGGGAGCCACTGGGCACGATCAAGACGCGGGCCCGTCTGGCCCTGATGAAACTCCGATCGATATTGGAGACAGGCGCGCCTGCTCCGTGGTCCGCGAACGTCGCCGCGACCCACCCAAGCCTCCGTACCGAGGGCTCCGATGTCAACGTGTGAGAGCGCACGCGAGAGCATTCCGCTCCTCGGGCTCGGCCTGCCGGAGGAGGATGCCGAATGGGATCTGAGGCGACACCTTCGCGGATGCGGTCTCTGCCAGCGGGCGTGGACGTCGGAACGTGCGCTTCTCGATTGCGTCGCGATGGCTGCCCCGGTGCGTGCCCCGCCGGCGACGCACCGTGCGTACATCCTGGAAGTCGCTCGCCTGGACCGGCGGGAGCGGCGCGCAGAGCGATCACGCATCGTTCAAGCGTCGATCGGCGCGCTCGCGCCGGCGTGTCTTGCCCTCGCGGCGCTGGGTAGCTGGGCGCTGAAACTTGTGACCGCGCCACCGGCTTCCGTTGTCGCGGATGGCTAAGGCGCAGCCCCGGCGAGCCTGGCCCTCGGCACCTTGCAGATGCGCGATTTTCGGTCGGGTGAGGTGGCGCCGTTCGCTCGCGGCTGGGTCTACCTCTCGCCGGAAAGCGAGGACGGCCTGCTCGTCGCATACCAGCTACCTCAATTGCCAGACGACCGCGGGTACCAGTTGTGGCTGGTTCCGCCCGATGGGCGGATATCCGGTGGTCTGTTTGTCGTCGACCCGGAGGGGTACGGCTGGCTCAAGGTGCGTGCGCCGCGTGCGCTCGCGGGATATCAACGCATCGGCATCACGATCGAACGACGCGGCGGCTCACCGGGTCCCACCGGTCCACGCGTCCTCAGAGCCGATCTCTAGACTTCTCTCGTGTTTCTGGGTGCGCTCGGATCGCTGGTCGCCGCTATCGGGAGAGCAGTTGGTAGGCGGTCGCTACCTCGTGCCGGGATCGTGCGCATCGCCGGTATCGATGGTGAGATCGAGGTCCTGCGCGATCGCTGGGGGATTCCTCACATCTACGCCTCGTCCTCCCACGACCTGTTCTTCGCGAACGGCGTCGTACACGCCGAGGATCGGCTCTTTCAGATGGAGATCAACCGGCGAGCCGCAACGGGGCGACTGTCGGAGATCTTTGGCGCGCTCACCTATGGAGTCGATCGGTTCATCCGCCACATCGGAATCCACCGGGTTGCGCGCGAGGAGATCGGACTTCTCGACGCGGAGTCCCTGAGCCGCCTCCGGGCGTATGTGGCGGGCGTCAACTGGGTCATCGAGTCCCGCCCGCGTCCGCTCGAGTTCCTCGCGCTCCGACATCGCCCCGACCCGTGGACGGAGGTCGACACCCTGGCATGGGCGAAGTTGATGGGTTGGACGCTCGGAACGAACTGGGAGAGCGAGCTCGCCCGAGTGCGACTGATCGAGCAGGTCGGTCCGGCCGCGGCGGCCGATCTGGAGCCGATCTATCCCGACTGGGGCTGGATGAGCGCGGGCGGAGATGGAAAGCAGCACGCCGTTGGCTCGGTCAATCGGAGCTACGACGATCTGCTCGCCATCACGGGCCTCTCCCGAATCGGAGGGAGCAACGCGTGGGCCGTTGCCGCGCGGCGATCGGTCTCGGGCGGAGCACTTCTGGCAAACGATATGCACCTCGCTCCTTCGATGCCGTCGCCCTGGTACGCCATCCACCTGGAGTCGCATGCAGATTGCGACGAGTTTCGCGCTGCCGGAGCGAGCCTCCCCGGTGTTCCGGGCATCATCGTCGGTCACAATGGCAGTGTCGCGTGGGGGTTCACGGCGAGCCTCGCGGATGTCCAGGATCTGTATGTCCAGCGACCGCATCCAGAAGACCCGCGTCGGTTCGCGCGCGGTGGTGGATGGGAGGATGCGCGCGTCGTCATCGAGGAGATTCGCGTGCGCGGCGAACCGCGCTGGCGGCGCGAAGAGGTCGTCCTCACTTCCCAAGGGCCGATCATCACGCCGCTGATCGAAGGAGCGACCGTTCCGCTGGCGTTGCAGACATCGAGCCTCATACCCATGGCGACACTCTCGGCCGGATTTCGGATGTTGCGCGCCAGAAATGTCAGGGAGTTTCGAGAGTCGCTTCGCGGATGGGGGATGCCGTCCGTCGGAGTCGTCTTCGCCGACACCGCCGGTTCGATCGGTGTTCAGACCACCGGGGCCATTCCCCTTCGCGGTCGCGGCGATGGCAGCGTCCCGCAGCCGGGATGGGAAGCCGACTTCGCGTGGAAAGGGATGATCTCCTTCGATGAGCTTCCGGGGGCGGTCGATCCCGAGGAGGGCTTCGTCGCGACGGCGAACAATCGGCCTGCCTCCCTCGACTATCCGTACGCGATCGGTACGGACTGGTGCGACGGCTACCGCATCGGTCGAATCGTCGAACTCCTCCGCGAGCGCGCCTCGCACGATCTGCACTCGATGCGCGCCATCCAGCTTGACGTGCGCTCGAACGCGGCGCGCGATCTCCTCGCTCGTTCTCGCCGCGTCCTCGACGGCGAGGAGCCGCTCGACCCCTTCGAGCGGCGTGTCTGGCGACGCATGGTGGCGTGGAGCGGTGACCTTGACGGCGCATCGCCCGAGGCCCTGGTCTATCAGGCGTATCGGGTCTTTCTTCTGCGCTTCCTGTACGGGAATATGCTGGGCGATTTGCTCGATGTGTACCTCGGGGCTGCGCCGCACGGCGGTCTCCATGGCACGAGCTTCACCTGGCGTTTGAGCTCTCGCCTGATCCGGGGAATGGAGGATGGGGATTTGCCTCGACGCGTCGGGCATCGTGACCTGACCTGGCGCGATATCGTCCTGATTTGCTTCGGGGAGGCGGTCTCCCATCTTCGCGTCAAGCACGGCGACGAGATCGACACGTGGTCATGGGGAGGGGAGCGCCGGCTCTCATTCGAGCACCCGGTCGGACGCACCATGATCCTGCGCAGGCTGTTCAGCCGAGGACCTGTGACGGTTGGCGGCGACGTCGACACCCCGAATCAGGTCGCGGGCAACTCGCACAGCGTCGGTGGCCCCATCAACTGGATTCCCTCGTTCCGCTTCATTGTGGATCTGGCGAACTTGGACCGCACGATGTTCATGTTCACGTGCGGGCAGTCTGGCCAGCCGGCCAGTCGTCACTACGACGATCTCGTCGCTCCCTGGTCGCGGGGCGACTACCTCCGCCTGCTGTGGTCGCGCGCGGACGTCGAGTCGCACCTGGCGCGGGAGACCCGCCTGATTCCGTCCGACGAGATCTGGCCTCCCCCGTAGAATCTCCCTCGCATGGACGTGCCGCTGCGCATTGCGTTCGCTCTACTCCTCGGACCGCTCTTCATCGCTCTCGGGATCTATCTGGCCCGTGGCCGTGCGCTTCCTGGCCAGAGTCGCGTCCTTCACGTCCGCCTCGGAGCCGGATCGATCGCGATGGGCGTTCTGGTCGTGGGAGCAGCGCTGATCGCACCGTGACGGCCAGACCGTGCTCGTACTGTGAGCGCGATGCGGTGGGACGCTGCCGGGACTGCCGGAAGCTCTATTGCGGCGAGCACGGCCGGGTTCTGTGCCAGGCTTGCCGCGCATCTCACCGCTTTCCCATGGTCGGTCTGGCGATCCTCGGAACCCTGCCGACCGTCGCCTGTGCCCTCGTCGGTCTCCTCTACCAGATCCTGCGTATGGACATCACGGGCTCGGCCGGCTGGGTGATCATCGTCGGCTCGATGGCAGCGACGATTGTCGTTGCGGCCATCGTGTGGCGCCATCCCGAGGGTATTGCCCACCGGGATAACCTGGACTGATGGACGACAGATCCATCTCCGATGCCGAGGCGCGCGCGATCCTCGATCGGGCAGAGCGCGCGCTACGCGCGGTGGACGACGCAGTCGCTTTCAACGATCGCGCGGCGCGGCTTCGCGATGTCGCCGCGACGTTCGAACGCGCGCTTGCCCGCGCGCAGGGTCCTGATCTTCGCCAATCGATCGCCGGTCGCCTCGGATCGCTGCTCGCCGGTGAGAACAGCGTGCGCGATCTCGACCGCGCTATCGAACTCCTCCGTGATGCGACGCAGACTCCGGCCACGGATTCGGCCACGATCCGATACTTCCTCGGCGAGTGTTTCGCAATGCGTGTGCAGTACGACGACGCGGAACGGGCGTGGCGAACAGGGTTGACGCTCGAGCCAGGGCATCCGGCCATCCTTGCGGTGCTGGCCACGCTCGACGTTGATCGGGCGCGTGCTGCCGGTGATGCCGCAGGCGTCGTGGCTGCGGTGCAGCGTGTGCCCGAGGCGCGACGAAACGGAGAACTCTGGCTACGACTCGGCGACGCGAGCTATTCGCTCGGGCGGCTTGGCGAGGCGGCGCGTGCCTGGTCGCACGCGATCGCGCGCGAGCCGATCAAAGGCATGCGGCGACGATTCCGGTCGCTGATTGGGCGCTCGTCGCCGCCTCCTCTGCACTAACGCGCGCGCGCGGCCGCAAGCTGTCGCCCGACCGTATCGAGGCGCTTCTCCCTTTCGGCGACGAATCGCTGGATGCCCTTGAACAGCCAGTCCTGTGACAGGTGCGCCTCGTCCATGACCTCGTCGACCGTTCCCCCGGTTCGCCAGCGATCGTCCCAGTCGGATGTCATCGCGTACTCGTCGCTGATCCGGTGTGTGATCCAGTCGCGCATGAGCCTCCGGGATCCATTGGAGATGTAGGTCATGTCCAGTTGATCGGCCGGTGAGAGGATGCTCGACTGGTACTCCGGCGGCTGGCACCGGAAGAGTTCCGGGCTCACCGCAGCGATGATCCGCACGTTGAGGCCCGCCTCCTGGAGTCGCGGGAGAATCCGGACCGTGTTGTACGTGGACATGGTCCCCTGCACGAGGATCGTGCCCATCTTTGGCTGACCCGGTGCGAACTCGCGCAGGACGTACGCCCCGCGAGCGGCCTCGAAGTGCGATGCCATACCAAGGGCAGCACGATCTGGTACCTGAATGGGCGGGCGCGTGAGATGCAGAGCGATCACGTGCGCATCCGATGCCATCGCCGCGGCGATCAGCACCGACACTTCGTTGTGCTCCCACGGTACGATGTTGATGGTCCGGCCTTCGGGGAAGAGCTGGGTGACGCCGGTTTCGAAAATGCCGAAATGGGTGCGGGAATCGTCGGCCGTTTCAGGCCCTGAGTGACCAGCGACCCAGAGAACCTTGCCCACCTTGATGTCGCTATCCTGCGCGACCTGACTGAATAGACGCATGAGTCCATATTTGAGGTAGCTGAATGAGCCGTACGTGGAGTGCGCAGAGTAGAAGCCGTCGAACTCCTCGTAGGGGCGGGGAGACAGGTTCGTCGCCGCGATACCCGCGGAGATGCCCGAGTTGGTGAACTCTGTGATCTCCTGCGGCAGGAGCGCGCCGTCCATGTTGTGCTCACGGTCGAACCGACCCCACCCCTCCTCCTCACCAAAGCCGGCCGCGAAACCCGCGATGTTCGTCGACTCGGCGAGGTCCGCCGACATCGCGAGGAACAGTGGACGCCCGTAGTAGCGGCGACCGAACGAATTGGCCCACGCTCCCCACTTGGCAAGCGCAGCCCGATTGGGAACGTTGCTGCCCGGTGCAACGAACAGCTCTTTCGGGTAGTTCCGGAAGTCCCACAGGCGCGGATCGGACCAGGGATTGCGCGACGTATCGACACGAGTGCTCGGAATCGTCTCCGGGACGGAGTCGCCGATCTCGACGAGTCGATCCGCGACGTAGTCGACCAGATCACTATCCGAAGTGATGGTGTCGGCAATCGCCTTGAGATTCGCCTCAAACTGCGCCCGCAATTCGGCGGCGTTCGTTGGGGCTGGTTGATCGGTGCCCACCCACGCGGTCCCGTACTTCGCGCTGTACTCCTTACGGAGCTGCCAGAAGAGCTCGGAATTCAACTTGTGTGGGACACCGTGGGACCGGTAGCCGGTGACGATGTAGCCACGCCCCTTGATCGTCTTGAACCATGCCATCGTGGGCTGACTCTCGGGCCGGGCACCGTGGACCGCCTCGAGGAGCGTGCGCGTGACCGGCGCAAACTCACTGCCAGATTCCGTTCCGACGACGCGCCAGCCATGGGGTTCGAACCAGTCGCGCGGCGAGCCGTGGACGACTTCACTGATCGCGAACTCGTCGATGCCGTAGTCGTTCCAGTCCACGAGGAAGTACAGGTTGTCCAGGCCAAGGCCATACGCTGAGTTCATGGTCTCGTGCGTGGTGCCCGTGGTGAGGCCGCCCTCGCCCTCGACAGCGAAGACCTTCACGCCATCGGCACCGGCACGCTTCAGAGCCATGGCCTCACCCGCGGCCGGCGATGCACCGTGGCCGGAAGGTCCTGTGTTGAACTTCAGAAAGAGGGTCTTACCTTCCATCTCGGCGTGTCCGGCAAGACCCCCGCGCCGCCGAAACCCGAGAAGGTCTCGCCACAGCAATTGGCGCTCATCGGCGTGAGGAACCGCGTAACGGTAATCCCCGGTGCGGTCGAACTTTGCTCTTAGAGCTGTGTTATAGGTAGCCAGCATGGCGTAGACCACCGGGACGGTGTGGCCGCCCACCAAGACGAAACGATCGCCGAACCGCTTCTCGGGGTGGCGGATGTCCCACCGCATGATCCCGCCTAGCGTGAGTGCCACGAGCATGTGCGCCTTCGATCGCGAGCCGCCCGGATGGCCACTCTGGCGGTAGTTCTCAAAGACGTCGATGAACTGATCGATCGAGTCCTTGAGTTTTTCCCAGTGTCGAAAATTGCGCGCCTGCTCATCCAGACACGCTTCGACGTCTGTCCGTGTGTCAACCGCCACCTGTCGTCAACCTCCCGATGAATGGCTCGGTCTGCATTGCGTTGCGCCGCGCGAGTTGCACGTTATCACGTTTCGGTGTCATTCGCGTCGTTCGCGGATGGAGGATCGTCGCCGGCACGAGCGAGCATCAGATGGGTGAAGTAGTGCCAGCCGAGAGCGAGCGCAAGGACGTACGCGAGCGTGCTCAGGGAGTATCCCCACGCGAACTCGCGAAACGGGTCCGAAGCCGACCAGATCAGCAGGAGATGTGCGACTGCAAGAGAGAGGACGACCCATGGCACGGCCCGGAACGCTCCCGACCTCGCGATGCCGGACGAGGTGACGGACGAGTCGCGGCGAAAGACGGTCCTCAGTGTCACGTGGGTCACCAGGAGCGTGACAACGGTCAGGGCAACCTGCACCAGGGCAAGCAGTCGGGTGAGCGGCCCCTCATCGGACATGAACGAATAAAGCGCGAACAGGAAGGCTGCCAGGCACCATAGCCCCACAAAGCACAGTTCGAAGAAGACCAGGTACCGCGTACGATGTCCCAAATGGTCGGGGAGAGAGGATTTGAACCTCCGACCTCAGCGTCCCGAACGCTGCGCGCTAACCAAGCTGCGCTACTCCCCGGGGGCCGGATTATGATACCGACGGTCGGAGGGGGAGGCAAGAAGCCCGGTGTCGGAACGTCAGGAGCAGGTCGGCGCCAGAGAGGTGCTGACGCCGCTCATGCGACCGTGGCACGAACTCCCCGATCAGGTCGCGCTGCGCGCGCGCGGCAGCAAGCGCACTTTCTGGCAGAGACTGAGCCGGTTCTTCCACGACTACAACTGCTATTGACACTCGTTTATGGGACCCGCCAGGTAGGCGGCCGAGAGGCCTCAAGCGCGGTCCGTCGCGCGGTGAAGTCGTGGCGTCAGGGTCCGATCCAGAGGCACGCCTTCACGCCACCTCTGACGGTCTCTGGAGGCCTCATCGACGAGCCGGGTCAGATCGTAGCCCACGTCGACGTTCAGGACACCCGAGAGACGCGTTACCCCGTAGCCCATAACGTTGATCGCCCCTCGCCGGTTCGCCCGAAGAGCGTGGTAGTACCCGATGCCGATCTGCAGGATCCCACGGTAGACATCCCGGGTCGGGCCGCGCTGCTCCCGCCAGAGGTCCTCGAGGAGTTCGTGGCACTTGAAGAACTCGCCGGCGTTGAAGTGGATCGCCGCCGCATGGAGTCTCTCGCAGTGGCACGGACGCGACTCACCCATCCTCTATTCCGTGGATCAGCATCACCGTGACCTCCTCGCCGGTGATCGCGGTAGGCCGATCCTCGGGAATAACCATCAGCCCATCCGCGATCACCAGCGACCGAAGGATGCCGGATCCCTGCGGCCCGGTGAGACGAGCAACGGTGCGGTCGCCGCTCCTCTCCAGCTGGACCCGATAGAAACTGCGGCGCCGATCGTAGTTGTCGACTCGGCCACGGAATTCTGCCCGCACGGTCGGGCGGCCAAGGTCGGTCTTGCCCAGCATGCGGCGGATTGCGGGGCGGCAGAATACTTCGAAGCCGATGCTCGCCGCGACGGGGTTTCCCGGCAGGCCGACGAGCGGCACGCCACCCAGCCGCCCGAAGGCGAGGGGTCGACCTGGGCGCATGCGCACTCGATAGAAGGTCACATCGCCGGCCCGCAGCATTGCGGTCTTGACGACGTCGAAGTCGCCTGCGGATACCCCGGCCGAGGTCACCAGCATGTCCAGGCCGTCGCAGGCGGCGATGCGCTCCATCAGTGCGTCCGGATCGTCCGGTGCGATACCCAGGCGCACCACCTCGCCCCCGCATTGCACGGTCATGGCGTGGAGCACGTAGGAGTTTGCGTCGTAGATCTTCCCTGGTGTCCAGGTTTGTCCCGGTTCGAGGAGTTCGTCGCCCGTCGATAGGATGCCGATCCGCGGGCGCCGGTAGACTGTCAACGCCCGGAAGCCCATCGATGCGCAGGCGCCGACGTGCGCGGGGCGTACGATCGTCCCCTGGGGAATGATGAGATCGCCGCGGGCCAGGTCCTCACCCGCCCGCCGGATGTTTGCGCCCTCCCGCCAGGCGACGAAGACGTCGATTCGGTCGGCCGCGAGCTCCGCCAGACGTTCGCTGGACTCGCTCGTATCCTCGAAGGGGACAACCGTGTCGGCTCCATCCGGCACAGGCGCGCCCGTCATGATTCGGATCGCGGTTCCCGGTTCGATCCCGAGGCGGGCGACGCGACCCGCGGCGAGGTTCTCGCGCACCTTCAGTCGGACCGGCGTTTGAAGGGTGGCTCCGGCGATGTCGGTGCCGCGAACCGCGTACCCATCCATCGCTGCGTTCGTCAGCGGTGGCACATCGCGCGGCGCGAAGACGTCGCTCGCCGTAACCTGACCGACGGTCTCGAGTAGCGACACAACGACAGAATCGCGCGCCGGGAAATGTGCCAGGATTCTGGCCAGCGCCTCATCGACGCTGACCTCTGACTGGCCGCTCCGGTCAGTTATCGGAGGGCTTCGTGTCCGTCGACCGCACTGCGGCGGGGGTTCCCTCGCCCGCGGCGGAGGGCTTCGCCCCGCTGCCATCCGAAGAGGCGGCGGCCTGACTTGCGGCCGGTCGGGACTCCTTGTCTTTCTCCTTGGCGGCGGCATCCTCATCGCGCACGGACTCGCGGAATTCTCGAATGCCTCGCCCGAGCGACCCACCAAGCTGCCCCAGGCGGCTGCCACCAAACAGAATCAGCACGATCACCAGAATGATGATGAGTTCGGTTGTTCCGAGTGTCGGCATACCTCTCTCCCTATCTGGCCGTGGACGCAGTGTACCAGAGCGTCAAATCAGGCTGCCAAAATTCCGCCCAAGGGTGGGGGACCGATCGGCGGAATCTCTCGCTCGCACCAGGCGGCCACGCTCAGAAGCGATGCCTCGCCGAAATGCCTTCCCGCAAGCTGGAGGCCGACCGGACGACCATCGACCAGGCCCGACGGGATGGAAATCGAAGGGATTCCGAGAAGCGAGAAGATTGCCTGGAACGTGGGGTCGCCGGTTGTATCGCGGCCTGGCGCGGGACCGGAGACTGTGGGAAGCGCCAGCACCGCGCCCGGCGCGAGGAGGGACTCAGTCTCTCGTGCGATCCGTGCCCGAAGTCGGTATGCTCGCGCGTAGTCGGACGCCGCGATCAGGGCACCCGTCTCAATGTAGGCGCGCAGTCGCTCGGCGTAGTCCTCCTTGTGCGCGGCGAACGTATCGCGATGCACCGCGGCGACCTCGCTCTGCATGATTACGGCGTGCACCGACATGACGAGTTCCGCACCCGAGGCGAATCGTCCGCGGCTCACCGCCGCACCTGCGCGCCGAAGCGTATCGACGCAGCCTTCAAACGAGGCGCGTGCCGCGTCTCTCGCAAGTGCGGCGACGTCATCCAGCACGACCAGGTTCGGGCGATCGCCCGACGGGAGCCCCGCCAGATACTCGTCGCACGGGACACGGGCGCTCTCCGGGTCACGTGGATCCTCCCCGGCGACTGCTCCGAGGAGGAGCGCCGCATCCTCGACCGTGCGGCAGATCCAACCCGGGTGGTCGAGGCTCCAGGCGAGCGGCAGGATGCCGTGGCGACTGATGCGTCCATAGGTCGGCTTGATTCCGACGACACCGCAATACGCCGCCGGTCGCAGGACCGACCCTCCCGTCTGAGAGCCGATCGCGGCCGGTACCATACCTGCGGACACCGCCGCCGCCGATCCGCTGCTCGAGCCTCCGGGGGTTGCGTAGGCAGACCAGGGGTTTACCGTGACCGGCGGATCCATGTAGGCGAACTGGGTGGTCACCGTCTTGCCGAGAATGATGCCCCCGGCGGCGCGCGTGCGCTCGACCATCGTGGCATCACTCGCGGCGACCCTGGCGGCATAGGGCGCGAAGCCGGCCGCAGTTGGCTGGCCGGCTACGTCCACGAGGTCTTTGACCCCGATTGGCAGGCCGTGGAGCGGACCACGACGGGCACGAGGTGTAATATCGAGTCGATCCGCTGCTAACCGTGCTCCACTGCGGTCGATCGTCACCCAGGCGCGCAGCGCCGGCTCGAGAAGTGCGGATCGGTCGAGGAAGTGCTCGACAATGTCCCGCACGCTAATCTCGTCTGCGCGGGTCGCTCGGCACATTTCTGCCGCCGAGCACCGTTCCAGGTCGATCAAGGCGGGCTCGCAGCGCTTGAGGGTGGGGGGGCGTCCACCAATCGAGGTGCCCCGTCCACTTGTGCGGTGCGCACGCGGTCGAGATGCGCGGCCAGGGTCGCATGCATTGGCGCGGCGGCGGCGGCACGTTCGGGTCCCCAGGCGAGTTCCGCCAGCAGTCGCAGCGTTCGCAAGTTGGAATCCATCTCCCCGCAGAATAGTGGATGCGGCGTTCGGTAGTGGGCGGTAATCAGACGGACGGCGGCAGGGATCGAGCGTCGGGTGGAGATGGCGGGAGTCGAACCCGCGTCCAACGAGACAGAACAGGTGGATCTACGCGCGTGTCTGATACTTGGTGATCTCGCGATAGCCGGCCGCATCAGCACGGAGTGCCATCGCCAGCACGATAGTCTTGGACCCCTCTTATCGGCGTCTGATGGGTAGCATCCCGACTACATGGCGCCCCTTCCGCTCCCATCGGGAGGAGGAGAGGAGGGACGTCGTCACCTTGTTTAGGCGGCGAGAGCGTATTCGCGATTGGCAGTTATGCCAGTGCCCGTGGTTTTGCGAGGCGAACGGACAACCTCGGCGCGCCCCAACTGACCAGCCACCGCTGTCGAAACCGGTCATCCCCGGGACTCGTTCCTGCCGCGTATCCGACTGTTAACGGTTCGCTCGATGTCGCGGCGGGCGTCGCGCTCCGCAATCGCCTGCCGCTTGTCGTACTGCTTCTTGCCACGAGCAAGCCCCAGTTCGACCTTCGCGCGACCCTTGGTCAAGTATACCCTGAGCGGCACGATCGTGAACCCCTTCTGGCGCACGGTGCGAAAAAGATCGCGAATCTGGGCGCGATGGAGCAGCAGTTTTCGTCGGCGCAAAGGTTCGGGGTTCTCTCGCGCGCCCTGCTCGTACGGCGCGATGTGGACATTCTCGAGGAATGCCTCGTCGTTCAGTATGCGCGCGTAGCCGTCTGCCAGGCTGATTCGACCTGCGCGGAGTGACTTGATCTCGGTTCCGGTCAGGACGATCCCCGCCTCGAACCGATCGTCGATGAAGTAGTCGTGAAACGCCCGGCGGTTGGTCGTAATGACACGATCGGAGTCTGACACACCTCACCATTCGCTTTCCCAGACGCGCATCAGCGGTCCTGTGGCCCTGTTACGCCCGCTCTGGCCTCGATTCTGGTACAATCATCCTAGAGCGCAACACCAGCAATACGAATTCTCCGCGCGATTCGACTGGAGGCCCGATGTTGGAAGGCGCCCAGACCGGAGCGTGTCCGCCTCACCACTGGGTAGTGACATCCATCCGTATCGACGGTGTCTCGCATTACCATCACCGATGCGTGCGATGCGCCGCAGAGAAGGATGTGCCTCTGAGCGCCACCACCGGGAGCAAGTGGATCAGTCGCAACCCGCGCGCGAAGGCCTGATCGGCGAGTCGTCGCACTCTAACCGGGGCGGACTTACTCGGGCGGTTGCTCGTCGTCGAACTCAGTTGGTTCGGCCGTGTCCTCCGTCTCCGGATCCACCTCCACAGTGAAGTCGCGCTCCACGTCGCCGTCCTCATCATCCTCGTCGTAGTCGACCGGACGTATCAGACTCTCCTTGATGTAGGAGCGGGGTAGGGCGGCGGCGTCGCCCCTCGGCGGGAACGAGGTGCGACCCGCCTGGCTGGGATCGCGGAATGTCTCGTTGATGATCACGCGATAGGTGCCATCTTCCGGGGTCAGCAGTGCCGCGGCGTATTTGTTTCCGCCCTGCATCAGGTCGATCAAACGCTGCGCGATCCGGGTCTCCACCTGGCCGAGCGTCTCCCCGGCGCGATTCCGGACCAGGAGTGCGCGCCCATCCGCGTGGAGATAGACCTGGTCGCCGACCGCCATGCGTGCGAGCAGCGCGCGATCCGGGACTCCGACAATCGTGGCGTTTCCGCTCTTGCCCGACTCGGCCGAGAATATCGTCGGGTTGAGTTGCTGCTGCGCCTCGACAGGTGCTGAATCGACCTGGACGTTCGCCAAACTTTCCAGGTTCCGGCGGGCGATGTTGTTGTTGGGGTCTACCTCGACCGCACGTCGGTAGGACTCGCGCGCCTCGCGGAACTGCCCCTGCTCTCGCAGTGCACGCCCCAATCGATTCAAGGCATCCACATCGTTGGGGAAGAGTCCAAGGATGTTGCGGTTGAGTTCGACCGCCTGAGGCCATCGACTCTGCATGGCCGCCTGGATCGCCTGTTCGCCCCAGGCACGACGGAGCTTCGCGCGATCTTCGACCTGGAATCCGGTCATCTTCTGGTCGCTCCGTTGCGTGGCTTCCGAAAGTGAGCCAGTATTCTATGGGTGGGAGGCGCCTCGAAGGCAACATAATCGCGCATTGTCAGGGCACACCTAGCTGGCGGCGACGCCGAAACCGAGCACGATTCCGATCGCGGAGAGTCCCACGACAATGAACTCGAGGATGTCACTTCGGCTTCTCTGCTTTGTTGACTGCGTCTGGAGGACTCCGGCGGCAACATACAGTGTGACCATCAGAAGAACGCCGCCGAATTGCGGTGCGATCGGCCAGTAGTTCAGGACCCAGGTGACCTCGCCCACGATCGCGCCCAGCAGAAGGCTGTAGGCGAGCGTCCTCAGCGCTCCGAGTTGGCCGCCCCGCAGAATCTCGATTGCGAACAGCACCGTGACGATGGCGATGGCCGTGGCGGAAACCAGGCTCCTGTAGCGCGGTGCGTAGATGCCCGCGTAAATCGCGCAGGCGCCGATATGGGCGAGCAGGCTCAGGATGAAGCGCGCGGTTCGGAATCCACGCTGACCCGGGGTCAGACTGTGCATCTGGCAGATCACGATTCCGGCATACATCAGCGCACACCCGAGCACGGCCGGGATCGCCGTCGACGGACTGTCGAAGAACGGCAGTCGTATGACGGCGAACGATCCGGCGACCACAGTCGTGGGGAACACCCACAGCAGCGCGTCGTACGTCCCCCGCCGTTGTCGCTGCCAGCGAGCGTGAATCGCATGGTCGGCTCCAATACAGGCGATCCCTCCGACAAAACAGACGGTGATCCACAGAATCGCCTGTGTCGTGATCAGCGACAGAGCCAGGCCGAGCGCGATGACGACGGTCGTCGCGGCCAGCCGCTCGTACGCTCCCACCCGAACCGTCACGGGTCGACTCCCGAAGGCGCTGGGATCACGATACCCGCGGTTGGTCGCCGACGAAGTACCCTGAGGGTCATCACTAGATCCATCCTGAGTCGCGGCGTCGCCAGGCTTATTGCCGTGCAAGCGAGCATCGACAACAGCAACGCGACGGCGCCGCCTGCAATCTGCTCGAAGGCATAGAACGCGGAGCCTCCGATCGCGGCGAGCCCAAGGTAGGGTGCGAGCGCCGCGAAGTAGTGCACGCGGAGTGAGCTGCTGAGGGCGAGCGCGAAGGGGATTGCTAGGGCGAACTCCGACACCACAGTGGTTGCCGCCGCGCCCAGAACGCCGAATGGCGGTATGACGATCAGGTTCATCACCACGTTCAAGACCAGACCCACAATGAAGCCGATTGCGATGAGACGGACCTGTCCAGTCGCAACCAAGACGTACTGGGTCAGTCCGTTCGCGTACGACATCGGCAGGAACCAGATCAGGACACGCAGCGTGTCGGAAGCCATCGGCACAAACTCCGCGCCTCCGAGGAGGTGCACAGCCGGATAGGCACACGCGGTGACGAGCAGGACGCACGGGATGCTTAGGAAGAGCAGGGTGCGTAGCGCAGTCAGGTACGTGCGGCGCGCCTCCTCGGAGGCCTCCTGAGCCAGCCGCGAGATCAATGGAAACAGCGCGAAGGTGACCGTCGAGGAGATGATGCCGAAGGCGTCGACGAATTTGTACGCAGCGGCGTAGTAGCCGACTTCCCGCTCTCCGCGCATCGGTTGGAGGAGAAGGAGGTCGACCCGGAAGAAGAGTGTCGCGAGGAGGTGATTGAGCAGCAGCGGCGCCGCTGGACCGATCATCGCACGGGCCATTTTCCGATCGACGCGGAGATGGGCACCGACGCCGGTCCACCCCGCGAGAAGCGCCAGGGCAACTGCGGTCACCACATTCGCCGCGATCGCCACCGCCGCCAGACCGACGATCCCCCAGCCTACCAGTAATGCCCACGCACCGAGCCCGATCTTGAACACGGTCGTAACCGTTGTCATCGCCGACGTGATATCCATTCGATCCCGCGCAATGAGCATCGCGCTATACGTCGAGCCGACATGACCGGGAAGCAGCGCTGCGCAGAGCAGGAGGGCCGCGGTCACGGTGTCGCCCCCCAGACCGATCGTCGATTGCCAGAGTGCGAGCAGTCCCGCCACCGCGGGAACCCCGGTGACCCACACGACGAGACGCACAAGAAGGCTGCTTCCGCCCAGGCGGCTCAGCGGCGCGTCCGGCCTCGCGCCATCACGAATCAGGAGTGCGTTCAGGCCGAAGTTCGAGGCGATCTCCAGATAGCCGGCAATCGCGATCGCGATCGCGTACTGACCGACACCCTCCGGCTGTAGAACGCGGAGGGTGAGGATTGCGAATCCGAAGTCGAGCCCGCGATTGACGAGGGTCGTGCCGATGCCGGTGATGGCGTTGCGGGCGACCACGTGCGTCGTCCCCACACCTGAAGCACGCCCGGACAGAACCGTCCAGGCTGCCCCGAACAGCGCGACGAGTACGATGAGAAGGGACGCTGCGGAGATTATCGCGCCGCTTCTCAGGCTGGTGGGTGCATACCACGTCTCCACGCGGTGCGTACCTGGAGGGACCGGTATTGCCCGAAAGGCGTGGTTTACCGTGACGACGGGGACCTCCATGCCGCCGACGCGCGCCCGCCAGCCTGGTGCGTCGTACTCAGCCATCACCAGGACACCACCAGCAGCGGAGTTGACGTCCAACGTCGCGCTGTGCGGGTGACGCTCCAGATACTGGACTCGATCCTCGATCGATGCGGGCGTGCCGGTTGCGAGATTCACCGGAACGCCGCCGCTCGTGTTCTCGAGTTGCGTCCGGAGATTGGCGTCGAGCGGGCGAAACCGGGCGAGAGACGCTGCAGTCACCACAGCTTCCCTGGACGGGTCAAAGTCGGAACGCGCCAATTCGGGAAGCACCTGATTGGCGCTGGCAACGACCCGGGCCGCGCTGATCAAGTGCGCTCGCGGGAGCGCGCCGAGTAGCCGATAGGCATAGAGACCTGGCACCTCGACCGGCGCGAGGTGCGGCGAGGAGATCGGCCGCGTGCTCACCACGTAGTGCACGTTGAGGAAGTGCAGCAGTGGTGATGCCAGCGACTCAACTCGGACAAGGCCCTGAAGCTTGCTGTACTCCAGGCCACGGGCAGGCTCGACAAGATTCCAGAATTCGACATAACGACGAGGAATGACCGTGTCGTAACCGCGCACGTCCTCGAGACTCACCAGCGCCGAGGTCAACGGTGTCATCGGCTCATCAGTGCCGAAGGACACGATCCGCGCCGGGTCGTCGGCGCGGAGGTTCTTCGTGAGCTCCCTCATCTCGGGTAAGGGTGCGGGTGCGGCTCGGGTGTTGAACCCCGCGAACGCGATGAACAGATCGATAGCGAGGATCCCCGCGATCAGCCACAGCGCGTGCCGCGCTCCCCGGGCAAGACGTCTCAGGGCGAATCCCGAGGCCAGCAGGGTCAGGGAGAACAACCCACCGACACGCCAGAGATGGGAGAGCAGCGCGTCGCCATCGGCAAAGGCCCGCGCGAGTCGACTCGATCGCCGCACCAGATCCGCCGCAGCCGCGATCGCGGGCTCCGGTACGAGCAGGGTCGATGCCGCGATGACGACGCCCAGCCCTCCCAGGAGCAGCAGTCCGGTTCCGAAGCGCGCGGTGCGGGGGTCTGGCGCGCGCGCGAGTCTCTCCGCCCCCAGCGCGGCGAGTACCGCAACCGCGAGGCTGTAGGGAAGGATCCATCGAAACGGCGTGTGCAGTTGGTCGCCGCCAGGAACGAACGTGAAGAGGAGTGCGTAGGTGGGTGACCCAAACATCATCAGCAGCGACCAGATCGCAATTCCGACCAGCGCAAGTGCCGCAGCGCCGGAGCGTCGCCAGCCGAGAGCCAAGGCAAGCAGCAGGGGAAGGATCCCCACGTAGGCCGTGGCCTCCACGTAGTTCTTCGGGGAGCCCCACCAGACGGTCGATGGCGGATCCGTCGCCGTGCCGAGCGCGTTCTGACCCACCGTCCGCATCGTCCGATCCGCCACGCTGAAGTACGCATGGGTCGTCGGGTTGCCGTAGAAGTCGGGCATCAGAAACGTCGCAACCTGAGTGACTGGCAGCGCGTATGACCTTGCCGTCGCCAGATCGATCGCGCCGCCTCGTACGTTCTGACCCATTAGCTCGGCGAACGGGACGATCTGAATGGCTGCGAGCCCGAGACCGACCGTGGCGGTGCCCGCCAGAGTTGCGAGAAGGCCCAGCGCGCGGCGTGGACCTGCTCGGGCGATCGCGACGACGATCCTGACACTGCCGAACACGACGAGCGCGAACCCTGTGTAGAGCGTGACCTCCAAGTGACCGGCAAGTACGTGGGCTCCGATGGCCAGTGCGACCACGGCGCTGAGCACGAGCGTCCCCGCACGCGATCGACCTAGCTCGACGCGCTGGCAGATGGCCTCAGTACCCGCCAGGAGGACCGGTAACCACGCCAGTGCGCTCACGATCATGGGCCAGGTAAACGACACGACCGTGAAACCGGCAAACCCGAAGGCGATCGCACCGACGATGGCGGCGGCGGGCCGTGCCCCCAGCAGGCGCGCAGAAGCGTAGGCACCTGCCCCAGCGATGAAGACGTGCAGGGCGAGGAAGGGACCGTACGCACACTGGACAGGCAGCACGTAGAAGAGCACTCCTGGCGGGTACAACGCGCCTGACTGGCCCCCGGCCAGGAACGGCAGGCCTGCGTACTCGAACGGGCTGTAGAGGGGGAGTTCGCCACGCTGGAACGCGTCGCGGGCGATGCTCTTCCAGGCGACGTTCTGCAGGATCGCGTCGCCGATCAGGGCGTTATGAGGAACTCCGTGAAAGCTAGCCGGGGCGAGCACCGACCACGGCGCGATCGTGTACAGGACATCGACCGGGAGCAGGACACGCGGTCCGACCAGTACGTCCCAGAAGAAGGCGACGACGAGGCCCGCCAGAATGGCAAGAGCGCCGATGTCTGCGCGCGATCGTACGAACACCTCGGCTCGATCAGCCGGCGCGCGATTCGCCAGCGAGGCTGGCGTACTCCTCCTCGCTGATGAACTCGCCGCCCTCGATCTCGCGCCCGATCTCGCGGCGACCCCGGTCATACCGGATTGTCAGGCTGATGGTGCGAAAACAGTTCCTGCCCACGACACCCTTGGTCGTGCTGTACCCAACCGGCGTGTCGCCCTTGCCATCGAACTCCTGGGCGAGGTCATTCGCGGGGTCGATGCGCACACGGATGGCTTCCTTACAGCGCGCGCACCGCACATAGACGAAGGTCCCCGAACGATCGCCGGTCGGGCGCCGGTCGGCAGCGCCAAACGTCTTCTGGATCCAGGCAAGGATCATTCCCCTCTCCCTATGTGCGCAGTTGGGGCTCGATAAAAGCGAAAAGACAGATCAGGTCGATCGCGACCATCAGACTCAGAATGACCCCAAACACCGGAATCCTCTGGCGCGTCGCGACGATCTCGCGTAGACCGGCCGCGACCGCAAGTCCGACAGTGGCCATCGCTGGGAACAGGTACCGTCCCTGCGGTTGGAGGTAGGTGAGATTGTAGAGAGCGGTCATCGCCGCCACTACGACAAGAGGCGCGGCCGCCACGAGCCATGCACCCCGATCGCGCCGATCAACCGCGGTCCAGAAGCTTCCCCAGGGCGAGACGAAGAGGCCGATTCCGAGCGCGATCACGAGAGAGAACATAGCGAGTCCCAGATACAGTCGCTCGTCCATGAGCACGCCCATCCAGCCGAACTGACCCCAGAAGCTCCGAAACAGCGTGCTGGCCATCGAGCCGATGATTTCCGCGTCGAGTGGCCCCGTACGCGCCTGGGCCACAACCACCTGATCGTGTCTGCTGAGTCCAAGAGGGTCGAGCGGGCCATAGGCGATCGCGCCGCGTACGAGCCACGGAACGATTCCCGCCAGGTAGACGGCGCTGGCGATCGCGAGCGAGCGTTTCCGCGCCCGCACCGGAAAGAGCAGGATCGCCGATCCCGCGATCGCGACGCAGGCGACACCGCTGAGCTTGGAAAGGAACGCCAGCGCCGCAAGGCCACCCAACATGGCCGCGGCGGTTGGGCCCACGCCGGTACGCCGCCGGTTGAGCGCGAGGAGGAGTGCCGCTGTCACGAGAAGCTCCACGGCGATGTCGTTGGAAACGGAGGTGGAGACCGCCACGCGCATGGGGAGAAAGGCCGCGAAGCCCATCGCCAGGAGCGCGGCATCTGCGTCGAGCAGGCATCGTGCCACGTGGTAGATCAGCACCACACCGAGCAGGCCAATTGCCAGCGAGCCGAACCGCATCACCACTACCTGGGCTCGTTCCTCCGACACGATCTGGGCGAGCGGAGCGAGCACGAGGTAGTAGATTGGTGGCTGGTGCGATTCGTAACGGATCGCGGCCACGTCGCTGCCTTCAGGAAATCGCCGCGCCTTCAGATCCTCGAGCAGTGGAAGATCCCAGTCGCCGGGGACCAGCACCGGCAGGCCCTCTCTGCGGGAGAGTGCCCGAACGTAGTTGGCGTGCGCGGGTTCATCGGGCGCGTTATAGACCGGGGTCCTGAGAGCGTAAAGAGATCCGATGGCGAGATAGATCGCGACGATGACCCAGAAGGCCGCCAAGGCAGGCCGGTCCGTGCGTCGTGCCTCAGCCACCGGCCGTCGGCCTATCCCTCAGAGCCAGCCACGACTCTAGGGCGTGCCAGGGGATCACGGACCCGCTGTGGATGCCGGGTCGTTGCGCCCAGGCCCGCGGAATTGCCCGAAGTCCGGCGAATTGGCCCCGGAGACGCGCCCGGGCAGCCGGTTCCCCGAGATGCAGGAGAGCTTCGGCCGCAATGCGCAGTTGTGCAACAAGGATCGTCCCGCCGTGACGTCGCAGGATGGGTGCGGGTAGATCGCGCAGGGCGACCACAATGAAATTCCTTCCGCAGGAGTAGCTCGCGAGCGGGCCACCCCCGGTCGCGCTCAATCGGTGGTAGATGCGCGCGCGCGGCGCATAGACACACTGCCACCCGGCAAGATGGGCCCGGAGATTCAAGTCGACGTCTTCACAGTACGCGACGAGGCTATCGTCCAACAGACCGATGCTCTCAAACAACGTCCGTCGATACGCGGCGGCACCGGCGCACGCGCCGAAGATCAGATGATCGTCATCGAAGCGACCGTCGTCGATCCCCCAGACGCCCCGGTTCCCCGGAATGCCGTCGAATCCGTAGAAGTCGCCTGCGGAGTGCAGGGCGTCCCGTCGATCCCATAGGAGGATCTTCGATGCCGCCATCCCGGCCTCGGGTGTGCTTTCGAGTTGCCTGAGTAGTTCGGCCAGCCAGTCCGGATCGGCCTCAGCATCGTTATTGAGCAGGACGATGTACTCGCCGCGTGCGATGCGAAGCCCCGCGTTCACCGCGCCGGCAAAGACACCATTCCACGCCAGTGGGACGATCCGAACGTTCGGAAAGTTGGCGCGGACATAGGGAATCGAGTCATCGGTGGAGTGGTTGTCTACGAGGAGGATCTCGAAGTCCTGTGCAATTCGCTGCCTGCCCAGACTTCCCAGGCACGCAGCGAGGTGATGCCGCCCATTGCCGTTGGGAACTATGACGCTGGCGTACAAAGGTGTCTTGTGAGCGCATCGCGCCAAGGTGGTAGGGTGACGCCGACTGCCCGCGCGCGCAGGTTGGCGAGAGCGGAATGCCGCGGCCGCGGCGCCGAGTCGGGGTTCTCCCTCCGGAACTGTGCCGTAGTGATCGGATCGACGTTCGCGGCGATTCCGGAGAGTTCGATCGCGGCACGGGCAAGTTCGTAGCGCGAGCATTCGCCCTCATTGGTCAAATGAAACACTCCGCCCAGCGTGGCCGCGAGCAGAGCGCTGATGGCGTTGGCGAGATCGTCCGCGTAGGTGGGTGATGAGACCTCGTCGGCAACAACGCGCGGGTTTCGGCCGGACAGGGCGACCTGCCTTATCGCATTGACGAAGTTGCGCCCCGGACCGCCAAAGACCGACGACGTGCGGACGACGAGACTTTCCGGGTGCGCCGACAGCGTCTCGACTTCTCCCGCGCGCTTGCTCCTGCCGTACACCGAGAGCGGACGGGTCGTTGCCCATTCATCGTACGGCGCACCGCCATCGCCATCGAAGACGTAGTCGGTCGAGATGTACACAAAACGCGCCGAGATCTCGCGCGAGGCGCGGGCGATGATGGCGGGCGCGATCGCATTGACACGGAATGCCAGATCCGATTCCCGCTCGGCGCGCTGCACGTCAACGAGGGCGGCGCAGAGGATCACGATCTGGGGCCGTGATGCACGGATCAGGTCGCATCCGCGTCGGAAATCCTCCAGATCGAAGTCGGCCCGTGTCCAGGCGAGGACAGCGTGACCGGCCAGAGCGCGGACGAGCGCCGCGCCCACCTGCCCGCCAGCGCCGACAACGGCGACCCGCACGGTCAGACGATCGCGAACCGGTGACGTTCGGGGGTAACTGCACGCGGGACCTCACCCTGGAGGGACCAGGCACCGGTGCGAGTGATCTGGACGGGCACGATCTCGCCCACCAGCGGGCGGGGATCGTCGAAGAACACCAGTTTGTTGCCCTGTGTCCTGCCCTCCCACCGCCCTCGCCGCGTCCCTTCGACGAGAACCGGCTCGATGCGTCCTAGATACCCGTGGTTAATTTGCGTCGAGATCCGTTCCTGGACCTCCTCGACCGCGTGAAGACGCGCCCGTTTGACGTCCGGCGGAACGTCATCGTTCCATGCAGCCGCTCGCGTCTCGGGGCGTGGAGAGTACATCGCAACGTGCACCACATCGAATCGCACGTCCTCGATGAGTCTGAGTGTGTTGCCGAATTCCGCCTCGGTCTCTCCGCACATTCCCACGATGACATCCGTGGCGATCGTCGCATCGGGCACCACCGAGCGCACCCTGTCGATGAGTCGGCGGTAGCGCTCTACGGTGTAGCCGCGCCGCATGCGCCGCAACATCGCGTCATCGCCGCTCTGTACGGGGATGTTGAAGTGGGGCATGACCTTCGGAAGGCGTGCCACAGCGTCGATAACCCGCTCGGGCATGTCGGCGGGATGAGATGTCAGGAACCGAATGCGCTGAAGACCCTCGATCGACGACAGAGCTTCGAAAAGCGTCGCCAGATCCGGTCGGTCGGGGAGATCGCGACCGTACCGATCCACGATCTGGCCGAGCAACGTGACCTCCCGGGCGCCTTCAGCGACCAGGCGACGGGCATCCTCTGCAAGGTCTGATGTCGGCCGGCTCGTCTCGCGGCCGCGGCGCAACGGCACGATGCAGTAGGTACAGGCGCGGTTGCATCCGCTCATCACGTTGAGGAAACGGGCCGGACGCCCGATCCTTGCCGAGAGAGCAATCGAATCGTCGACGCACCCATCGCCGGTGCCACCCAGTTCCACATCGAGATCCAGACGAGCCGGAACGCCTCCTGCCGTGCCCGCGACGCGGCCGATGAGGGTCTGATGTTGCTGGGGACGGAAGAAGAGGTCGACGTGGGGCGCGCGCCGGGCGAGCGCGCTGTGATCTGCTCCAACCATGCATCCGCCCACCGCGACGATGAGATCCGGACGGCGCCGCTTCAGATCACGCAACTCGCCGAGCTTGCCGTAGGTGCGTTCCTCCGCCGCGGCACGGACGCTGCACGTGTTAAGGACGATGAGGTCGGCACTCTCGGCGGTCTCGGCCGGGCTCAGCCCCTGCCCGGCGAGATCGCGCTCGATCCTCTCGCTGTCCGCCTCATTCATCTGGCAGCCCACGGTCCAGATGAAGTAGCGCTTGGTCACAGTCGGCCGATTATACGGACACCCCTATAATCGGCTGCCCGTGTACCCCGAGGATCTCCGTTACACCGCCGAACACGAGTGGATTCGACTCGACGGCACCGTCGGCACAATCGGCATTACCTCGTTCGCTCAGGACCAACTCGGCGATGTGGTGTACGTGGAATTGCCTCGCTCGGGAGATCCCGTGGCTCAGTTCAAGGTGTTTGGCGTCATCGATTCGGTCAAGGCGTCCTCCGACCTCTATGCACCGGTCACTGGGACGGTGATCGCCGTGAATGAGGCGCTGGCGACAAGCCCGCAACTGGTGAACGAGCAACCGTACGGCGATGGCTGGCTGCTTCGGGTCGAGCTTGCGAACACGGCCGAGTACGACGGGTTGTTGACTGCAGAGCAGTACCAGACGCACATAGCCACGCAGGCGCACTGACGGCGAAGGCAACGCCGGGACGGTCGCTCGCCGCAGCGGTGCTCGCGGGGGGGCGCAGCGCGCGGCTCGGGTTCCCCAAGGCGCTCCTGCGCCTTGGCAGCGGCGGCACCCTCCTCGCGGACACGATCGAGAAACTCTCACGCGTCGCGTCCGAGGTCCTCGTGGTCGGCAACGAACCGTGGTGCCGCGACGCGGCGGGACGCCACGTGCCAGACGATGCGCCCGAACGTGCCTCGATCTATGGCGCGCGCGCTGCGCTTCGATCGTGCGACGCCGAACGTATCCTCATCGTCGGCTGTGACATGCCACTGTTGAGCGCGTCGCTACTCGTTCACCTGGCCGGACGCGAGGGACAAGTGGCGATTCCGCGCGTGGGAGGTCGACTGCAGCCACTGTGTGCGCTCTACACGCGTCACTGTCTCGGGCCAATCGAACGGGCGATCGGTCGAGGCGACCTGCGGATGGTCGCGTTTCACGCGGAGGTGGATGTCCGGGTCGTCGAGGAGGATGAGGTCCGGCTGTGGGATCGCGATGCACGTTCGTTTCGCAACTGCAACACACCCGCAGCTCTCCGCGAGATTGTCGCGCTCGTCGAGCGGGAAGGACCGGACATTCTGAAGCGATAGCAGCTGCACGGACGTTGGCGGCCCCGGAGAGACTCGAACTCCCGACGCCCTCCTTAGGACGGAGGCGCTCTATCCCCTGAGCTACGGGGCCGTCGGATCCATGATAGGCCGGTCTCCACCGGCGGACCCGCCGCCAGACATGAGAAGCCCGATCTCGGCACGCCGGTAATCACCGGCCGGGCGGTCGGCCGCCACGCGTCCGTGGTACATCACGATGATGCGATCCGATAGCGCCAGAATTTCATCCAGTTCGGCCGACACAAGGAGAACGGCCGCCCCGCCGTCGCGCGCCGCGACAATACGCTGGTGGATGGACTCGATTGAGCCGATATCGAGTCCGCGCGTCGGCTGGGCCGCGATCAGGATGCGCGGATCGCGCGACATCTCCCGCGCGACGACGGCTTTCTGCTGATTGCCCCCCCGCTAGCGACCGAGTCCGCGTGTCGATGCTGGGCATCCGGATGTCGAACATCTCGATGAGTCTGCGCGCAAACTACCGAATCACGTCCCAGGCGAGGGTGAACCCGCTCGCGAAGGGCGAATCGATAGGAGGATGAGAGGACCAGGTTTTCGCCGACGGAGTAATCGAGAACCGGACTGTAGCGGTGGCGGTCCTCGGGGATGTGCGCCAGTCCGCTTTCGAACAGGCGTCGGGCCCCTTTCCCTGTCACGCGCGCGCCATCGATGCTGACCTGGCCGGAGATCGGTAGGCGAAGGCCCGTGAGCGCCTCGATGAGTTCGGTCTGACCGTTTCCCTCGATTCCGGCGATGCCACAGATCTCCCCGGAGCGCACCGCGAAGGTCACTTCGTCCACGGCGACGATGCCGCGGTCGTCGGCAACCTTCAGACCCTCCACCTCGAGGATCGCATTACCAGGCTGCCTCGGGCTCTTCTCGATGCGAAGGACGACCGGCCTCCCGACCATGAGTTCGGCGAGCTCATTCGCGTTCGTCTCCCGGGGGAGCCGGTTTCCGACGACGCGGCCGCCGCGCAGGACTGTGATGCGATCCGCAACTGCCAGGACCGCACCGAGCTTATGGCTGATGAAGACGATCGCCCGGCCCTGCCTGGCCAGTTCTCGCATCACGCGGAAGAGATCTTCCGACCCTCTAGGAGTGAGCACCGCCGTGGGTTCATCGAGGAGCAGGGCCGATGCATCGCGGTACAGCGTTTTGAGGATCTCCACGCGCTGCTGGACGCCGACCGGCAAATCGCGCACCAGCGCGTCGAGATCCACCGCCAGCCCGAAGCGAGCGGATAGCGCTTGCACGTCGGACCGCGACCGGTCGAGGTCGAGCAAGCCCGCCCGCGATGGCTCGTCTCCCAGGATGATGTTCTCCGTTACCGAGAGCGTCGGCACGAGCATGAAGTGCTGGTGGACCATCCCGATCCCGCGTGCAATCGCCTCCTGCGGACCGCCGAACCGGGTAGGGACCGCGTCGATCAGAATCGTGCCCTCGTCAGGTGTCTGGACACCGGCCAGGATATTCACGAGGGTTGACTTGCCCGCGCCGTTTTCGCCGAGAAGGGCGTGGATCTCGCCGGGTCGAAGGCTGAAATCGACCCGATCGTTAGCGACTACACCCGGGAACCGTCGCGTAATCCCGCGCATCTCGATCGCCGGCGTTCGCCGTTCGGCTGTCATCGTTGAAACGGCACACCGACGGACGATGGTGGGCTCGCCCGGCCTATCAGGCCGGCCAGGACGACGATAGTGAGCACGTACGGCAGCAGTCCGACGAACTGGAAGGGGACGTTGATCCCCTGAATCTGCAGCGCGACGGGCAACGCCTCGGCGATCCCGAAGAGCAAGGCCGCACCCAACGCGCCCAGCGGAGTCCACTTTCCGAAGATCATCGCGGCCAGGGCGATGAAGCCGCGGCCGTTGGTCATCAACGGCTCGAAATGTGGTACCGACTCCAGGGTGAAGTACGCGCCACCAAACCCAGCAAGGAGGCCGCCAAGCAGTACGGCCTGGTAGCGCGTACGGATTACGTCGATGCCGCTCGCGTCCGCTGCGTGCGGGTGCTCACCGACGGTGCGGAGGCGAAGCCCCCATACCGAGCGGTACAGCGCAAGATGCCCGACGGCGACCAGTGCGATCGCGAGGAAGGTCAACGGCTTGTGCTCGAAGAGCACGCGACCCACAAAAGGGATGTCGCTCAGAACCGGGAGCGCGATAGCCGGGAATGTCGACTGGCCGGGTGGCGCGCCCGTGGCGAACAGCTGGCGATTGAAGAACCCCGTCACCCCGATCGCGAGGATATTGATCACCGTCCCGCTGATGATCTGATCGACGCGGAAGCGGATCGCGAGCACGGCGTGGAGGAGCGCGAGCGCAGCGCCGGCAGCAACCGCCGCGAGGATCGCCCACGCCAGACTCTGGGTGTAGACGCCGACTATGAAGCCGGCGAAGGCACCCGCGAGCATCATCCCCTCGATGCCGATGTTGACTACGCCGGAACGCTCACACAGGACGCCAGAGAGGGCGCCAAAGATCAGGGGCGTGGCGCGGCTGACGGCGACCGCGAGCATCGCAACCACGATCTCGCTGCTCACGCGCTCTTACCCCACCGCGATGAGAGCGCGGCTCCGCCACTCTCGCCGGCGACGGGAAGGCGGAACAGGAAGCGAATGATGGCTGGTGCCGCGATAAGGATCAGAATCAATGCCTGGATGCTCGAGATGACGTCGATGGGAATCTGTGAGAGGAACTGCATGCGCATCGCCCCGGCTCGGAGCGCTCCGAACAGGAATGTGGCGGGGATCAGCCCCAGGGCGTGTCCCCGGCCGAGCAGTGCCACCGCGATGCTGTCAACCCCGTACCCGACGCTGAATCCAGGGGTGTGGTAGTGATTCAGCGCCACAACCTCGATGGTTCCGGCTAGCCCGGCAAGCGCTCCCGAGAGCGACATTGCGAGAACTGTCGTGCCCTCGACGGAGATACCGGCATAGCGCGCAGCCTGAGAGCTTGCCCCAACCCGTGGTCGATCGCAGATAGAGCCAAACGGCGATGGCCGCAACGATCGCGAGTACGAAGCCCCGGTGCAGTCGGTAACCTTCGACCAGGATGGGGAAGCGGGCGGACTCCAGTATCTTGGGTGTCTGGGCCATGGCGATGAATGGACTCGGGTCTTTCATCGTACCAGCGAGTAGCCAGCTCGTAACCTGGATCGCGACGTAGTTCAGCATGATCGTGGTGATGACTTCGTGCGCGCCGGTGCGCGCTTTGAGGACGCCCGGAAGGAACCCCCATGCCGCGCCCCCGGCGATGCCCGCACCGATCGCCGCAATCAGGTGCAGCGGGCCGGGAAGCCACGTGGCCGCGTAACCCACATACACGGCGCAGAGCGCTCCGTCGCCGATCTGTCCCTCCGCACCGATATTGAAGAGACCAGCGCGGAAGGCGAGGGCTACAGCAAGGCCTCCGAGGATGTAGGGCGTAGACCAGGCCAGTGACTCGGAGATCGCCTCCGGGCGGCCGAGCGATCCCTCCCAGAGGCCACGATACGCGAGGAGCGCGTCGCCCCCCGCGCCAAGAATGATGACCGCGCCCATAAGGAGCGCGGTCATCACCGCCAGACACGGAACGAGGGCCGCGCGGGCGATGGACGGTAAAGTCATCGCCCGCTTTGTATGCGATCAGGCCGTCGGGCAGTTACCCGTCGGTCGCGACCACCCGGTCTTGATGGAGCTGTCCTTCAATCCCTTGTTGATGTCAGCCAGTTTCGCCTTGGTGGCGGCGGTGACTTTGGAGTCGAGGTCGTGGAAGGGGGCAAGCCCCACATCACCGACAACGTTGCCACCCTTGAACTGACCGGCCTGCGCGCCCTTGATGATGTGGAAGACACCGGGCGTAATCAGCTTCATCGAACTCGAGAGCAGGCTCGACTTGACCTCGGGCAGTGTCACGTACTGGTCCGTATCCACACCGATGCCGAGGACCTTCTTCTCGTGCACGGCCACGAGGCCCCCGTTCCCCGTCAGGCCACCGGCCGCGAAGACCACGTCGGCCTTCTGGTCGATCATCTGCGTGGCGGTGCTCTTGCCCCAGTCGGGGTCCGTGAACCCGCGAGCGAGTCCACCCGGGTGGCAGGCGGAAAGGATCTTGATGTCCGGCTTCACGGCCTTTGCGCCGTTGATGTATCCAACCCCGAACTTCTCGACCGGCGGGACAATCGGCGTGCCGAGGACCTGGCCGATGGTGCCGGACGTGGTCTGCATGCCAGCGAGCGCTCCGGCGAGGTAGCCCGCCTTGTCCTCGTCGAAGATGAGGCCGGCCAGATTCTCGGTCGTACCGTCCTGGAACTGATCGACGCCGATGAACTTCATTCTCGGATACTTCTTCGCCGCGTCGACAGTCGCCTGGCCGAGCGCGAATCCCACAGTCACGAGAACGTCGTAGTTATCCTGGCCGAACTGATCGATGTTCTTCGCGTAGTCTTTGGGATCGGTCGTCTCGATGAACTTGATCTCGGCGCCGAGTTCCTTTTGCGCCATCTGAACGCCTTTCCAGGCCGACTGATTGAAGCTCTTGTCGTCGAACTTGCCGACGTCGGTGACCAGTCCAACCTTGAACGCCACCTTTGCCGGTGCGGCCGGTTTGGCCGCGGGCGCGGCGGCGGCTGGTTTCGGCGCCTCGGTGGGCTTCGCCGGAGCGACCTTCGGCGGTGGGGCAGTGGTGGCGGTTGGGGGGGGGGCGCACACGCCGAGACAACCATCGCCGTGATCGCGAGCGTCGCACTGGTTCGCATCAGCCAGACGGGCAATCGCAACATGCGTTCGTCCACGTTTGGGTTAGTGTGCGATTTTAGGATCCTAGATGATGCGCCGCGTCGCCTTATGCAGTTCCGCCGCGCGCCCTTTCGGGTGTACCCGTATACTTTGCGTTCGGGGGGAATGCTCCCGGACGACTATGATCTTCCCGAGTACGTCGGCCCGTCGGTTGTGTTCGACATTCGGTATCGGCCTGACGATGAGGATGCCGCACTTCTCCTCGCTCGTCGCCTGTTTGCGGATCTGGATCTCTGCATCGCCGCCATGACACTCGTCCCGCGTGAGGAGCAGCGATTCGAGGTCGACCTGGATGGTGAAGCCGTCTTCGTAGCCGACGTGGGCCGACAGTTGCCGTCGGCTGAGTCGCTCGTGCGGCGCGCGCGTTCAAAGCTTGGAACGGAGGACAAAGCTTGACAGTCGCCGAGAGTCGTCAGTCTCGGACGATCCGCGATCGGATCACGCTGAACGCGATCGATACCGACATCCATCAGGACCTAGCGAGCCCGAACGAACTACTGCCGTTTCTCGCTGCGGAGTGGCATCCGTCCGTCCGTGGCGGACTGGGATTCGCGGCGCGCGGATGGCACAACTCGGGGTCGGGCCTTATGGAGGACTCGATTCGCGAGGAGGACGGTCTCTGCGCTGCGGATCCCGACTGGGTCGTTGACAAACTGATGGATCGCTACCGGATCGACCTGGGGATCCTCACGGGCACGATGATCGGTGTGGGCGTTCAGCACAGCACGCGATTCCTGGCGGCCCTCACGCGGGCATACAACGACTGGGTGCTCGAGCGGTGGGTCCGCCCGTACGACTGTTTCAAGGGTTCCATCCTCGTCACGGCTCAGGATCCCGCGGAGGCGGCACGGGAGATCCGTCGACTCGGATCTGAGGCGGGAATGGTCCAGGTGCTCATGTCGAGCGCCGCAAGGATGCCCTATGGCAATCGCTTCTACTGGCCCATCTATGCCGCCGCGCAAGAGTACGATTTGCCGGTCGGCATCCACGTCGGTGCCGAAGGGACCGGCATCGCGAACCCCCCGACCTCGGTGGGGTATCCCAGCACGTATCTCGAGTTTCACAGCGACCACTCTCAGACGATGATGGGGCACTGCGTGTCGATGCTGGCCGATGGAGTCTTCGAGGAGTACGGCGACCTCCGGTTTGGTTTCATTGAAGGCGGCATTGTCTGGGCGCCCCACATCCTGGGGCGGATGGATCGCAGTTACCGCGCGCTGAAGGCTGAGGTTCCCTGGCTGACACGCCTGCCCAGCGAGTACTTCCTCGGCCGGCTCTTCTGGAGTACGCAGCCAATCGAGGAACCACCGGACGGCTCCGATCTCATCCCTCTTCTTGAGATGATGCACGCCGATCGGACCGTGATCTTCGCGAGCGATTATCCGCACTGGGATTTCGATAATCCGCACACCGCATTTCGGCACTTCCCTCCCGAGTTGAAGCGGCGCGTGTTCGTGGACAACGTGATCGACTATTGCGGCGAGCGTGTGCTTCGCCACCATCGGCCGTGAGGATCGTCGATACCGATGTGCACCACTCCTTCGCCTCGTGGCATGCGATCGTGCCGTACCTACCGCCGGCTTTCCAGCGCCGTGTGATCGATGGGCGAGGACGCGGCCTGGCTCGCCACGGGTTCCGCAAGATCAGCGAGTTCGCCGCGCCCCTAGCGACTGATCCCTCGACAGTCGCGGGTGCACTGACCGCGCGAGGCGTCGATCGCGCGATCCTGAATGGCTCGATCCACAGTCTGGGCGTCCAACCGAACATGGACTTCGCCGCAGCCATCGCGCGGGCCATCAACTGCTGGACGTTCGAATCCTGGGTGCGTCCTCATCCTCTGTTCCGAGGATCCATCCTCATCGCCCAGCAGGACCCCGCGGCCGCCGTGGCGGAGATCGAGCACTGGGCTGCGACCCCCGGAATGGTCCAGGTGCTGATGTGCAGCGCCTCGGAGTCACCGTACGGTCGCCGCCAGTACCACCCCATCTACGCGGCCTGCGAGCGACATGGACTGCCGCTCGCGCTGCACCTGGGCGGCGAAGGTGCGGGGGTCTCTGCTCCGTCGACACCGGTTGGCCACCCGAGCACCTATTTCGAGTGGTACAGCGCCTTGCCACAGGCCTACATGGCCCATCTGACCAGCATGGTCAGCGAGGGGGTCTTCGAACGGTTTCCCGGTCTGCGCGTCGTCCTGTGCGAAGGTGGAATCGCGTGGCTGCCCCACGTCGTCTGGCGCTTCGAGAAGAACTTCAAAGCCGTACGCGCCGAGACCCCCTGGCTCTCGAAACTCCCTAGCGCCTACGTGTGGAAGCACTTCCGGTTCACGAGTTATCCGCTCGAGGAGTTCAGACGAGAGCAGGACCTCGGATTCCTGATGCGACTCGTCCATGGCGAGACGACCGTGATGTTCTCGACCGGATATCCCGATACAGAGTTCGGCGACCCGTTTGCGATGGTCGATAGCCTGCCCGAACGGTACCGCGAGGCGGTGTTGGCGGGAACAGCGTTGACTCTCTATGGCGGCCGCCTGGCAGTCGCGCGTGCCTGAGCCCCGTCTGGAGTATGTCGCGGCGGTCGAGGACCTGCCGCCAGGCTCGCGCAAGATCCTTCGCGTTCGCGGTCGCGAGATCGGCGTATTCAACGTCGACGGGCGCGTCTACGCGCTGAAGAACGTGTGCGTGCACCAGGGCGCACGTGTCTGCCTTGGTAAGGTCAGCGGAACAACTCTGCCATCCCATGTTTACGAGTTCCAGTACGGTCACGAGGGGCGAATCCTCCGCTGTCCGTGGCACGGGTGGGAGTACGATGTCACAACCGGACAGTCTCTATTCGACCCTGCTGTTCGGGTCGTAACCTATCCCGTGACGATCGTGAACGGTGGCATTTACGTTCGGGTCGGAGGCGCCGGCACCGTATAATTGCAGGCAGGTGATCAGCACGCTTGCCCCCACAATCGATCACGCTGCGCACCGGATCACCCAGAATCGCAACACTCGCCCGTCGGCGCTGTTCCGGTATGTCCGAGGGATGCGCTGCAATCAGTGTTTCGGCGATTACCCGCTCATGGCGACCATTGTTCGCGCCTATCGCGCGCAGGGTGTGATGCTGAATCGGGGTCAGATCTACCGTATGGTGAAGCAGTCGGACGATCTTCGACCTCTTCCGGGACGAGAGATCCGCCACATCGTCAGCGCTCTCGAAAAGACCTGCTGACGGTCACGCGCGATTTCACCGTGGCCGCGTTTGTGGTCTGGCGGAACCACGTTCTCCTCCATCTTCATCCCAAGCTCGGTATCTGGCTTCCACCCGGCGGCCACATTGAGCCACACGAACTGCCGGACGATGCCGCGATCCGAGAGGTGCGCGAAGAGACTGGCATCGCCGTTCGACTGGTGGGGGAGTACGGCGTGCGCGCCCCCGGACCGCGCGCGCTGGTTCGGCCGGAAGGCATCCAGGTGGAGTCGATCCGACCGGACCACGAACACATTGACCTGGTGTACTTCGCGGTGCCCATCGCCGACCCGACACCGCGCGTCCTGACCGACCGCGTCGGCTGGTATGGGCAGGATGAATTCGATCGGATGGGCGTGCTGGCGGAGATACGGGCCTGGAGCGCTCTCGCGATCGAAACCGTCGCGAGGAGGACGGCCGCCCTTCTTGACTAGAATCGCTCGCTGATTTCGGGGGGTTCGCTTTGAATTATTCGCTGTTCACATCGGAATCTGTCTGCGCCGGTCATCCCGATAAGGTCGCCGACCAGGTCTCTGATGCCGCGCTGGATGCAGTCTATGAACGCGATCCGATGGGCCGCGTTGCGCTGGAAACCCTTGTGACGAGGGATCAGATCGTTCTCGCGGGCGAGATCACAACAACCGCCGATGTGGACTTCGAGTCGGTCGCGCGTCGGGTGATCCGCCGTCTCGGGTATACCGAGGCCGAGTTCGGATTCACGGATCGATCCCCGATCTTCGCACGTATCTCACGCCAGTCGCCCGACATTGCCCAGGGAGTCGATGACGGCGGCGCGGGAGATCAGGGCATGATGTTCGGCTACGCGACGAACGAGACGCCGGAACTAATGCCGCTGCCGATCACGCTGGCGCATGCGCTGTGCCATGGAATCGACTCGGCGCGACAGCAACGTACCATCCCCTATCTGCGGCCTGATGGCAAGTCCCAGGTGACCGTGCGCTATGAAGGCGGACGGCCGGTTGCCGTCGAGAAGGTCGTGATGGCGGTGCCGCACCATCCCGACGCGACAAACGAGCAACTAAAGGCAGACCTGATGGCGCTGGTCGCGGAGCCAATTCTGGCCCGCTACGGCTTCGGTGTCGAGGCCCGCGATGTGATCGTTAATGGCACGGGGCGCTGGATCATCGGCGGTCCGGCATCCGACACCGGTCTCACCGGCAGGAAGATCGTGGTCGATGGATACGGCGGGATGGCGCGCGTGGGTGGCGGCGCATTCTCGGGCAAGGATGCCACGAAGGTCGATCGTTCGGCCGCCTATGGCGCGCGGTTCGTCGCCAAGAACGTCGTCGGCGCCGGGTTCGCGGACCGCTGCGAAGTTCAACTTGCCTATGCGATCGGTGTCGCGCGACCTGTCGGGACCGCCATTGAGACGTTCGGGACCGCGCGGGCCGATCAGAAGAGAATCGAGCAGTTCGCCTACGATGTTCTGGACACGTCGGTTCGCGGCATCGTCAACACCCTCAATCTGCGCCGGCCTGTGTACGAGCGGACCGCGGCGTACGGGCATTTCGGGCGCGATGAGTTCTCCTGGGAGAAGCTCGTCTCCGCGTCCGTCGCCGCGTGATCCGTGGTGATCTCATTCTTCGCGACGAACGCGGGTGACATCCGCGCGATCGATCCGGAGATTGCCGGACTGATCGCCGCAGAGGAGCGGCGGCAGGCCGAGACCCTCATGCTGATCCCGAGCGAAAACTACACGTCGCTGGCGGTGCGGCAGGCGCAGGGTTCTCTCCTGACGAACAAGTATGCGGAGGGGTATCCCCGGCGGCGTTACTACAACGGCAACGCGGTCATCGATTCGATCGAGGCGCTCTGCATCACGCGCGCGAAGATGCTGTTCGGTGCCGACCACGCGAACGTCCAACCTCATGCGGGCGCGCCGGCGAATCTCGCCGTGTACTTCGCCATGCTGAAGCCGGGCGACACTGTGCTGGGAATGTCACTCGCCGATGGCGGACATCTGACCCACGGGTCACCGGTCAACGTATCTGGTCAACTGTACCGGTTCGTCTCCTATGGCGTGGATCGCGTGACGGAGCGCATCGACTACGAAGAGGTTCTCCGCGTCGCCCGCGCCGAGCGGCCGCGACTGATCGTCGCCGGGGCGACCGCCTACCCCCGCGCGATCGATTTCGGGCGGTTCGCTCAGATCGCGCACGATGTGGGTGCGCTCTTGCTGGTCGACATGGCACACATCGCCGGTCTCATCGCCGCGGGCGCGCACGAGAGCCCCGTGCCTACCGCCGATGTCGTTACGTTCACCACCCACAAGACGTTGCGCGGACCGCGTGGCGCGATCATCTTGAGTCGTGCCGATCACGCTCGGGCGATCGACCGGGCGGTCTTTCCTGGTCTCCAGGGTGGACCCTTCGAGCATACGATCGCGGCCAAAGCGGTCGCCCTGAAGGAGGCGGCCGATCCGGCGTTCCAAGAGTATGGGCACCAGGTGGTCGCGAATGCGCGCGCACTTGCCGCGGCACTGGTGAGTCTCGGGCACCGGCTGGTCTCGGGTGGAACGGATAACCACCTCCTGCTCATCGACGTCGGGGCGATGGGGATCACTGGCCGCGATGGGTCCAACGCGCTCGAGGCGGGAGGTCTCGTGGCCAACAAGAACGCGATCCCGTTCGATACACGCCCGCCGGCGGAGGCTAGCGGGATTCGCCTGGGCACACCCGGGGTGACCACGCGCGGCATGGGCGAGGGCGAGATGGTGCGAGTCGCGGTCTGGATCGACTCACTGCTGCGCGACCGCTCGCCCGAGAACGCGACCCGGGTTCGCGGCGAGGTGGCGGATCTCGCGCGCCAGTTCTGGCCCGAGACGCTCGGTCCCATTCCAGCCCGGGCGCGCTGATCCGCGTGGCACATCCATTCATCGAACGCCTTGCGCGTGGTCCACTCATCGCGGATGGTGCGATGGGGACGATGCTGTTTGCCCGGGGAATCCCCTTCGACGTGTCGTTCGATGGAGTGAACACCACCCAGCCTGAGGTGATCGAACAGATCCATCGCGAGTACATCGCCGCCGGGGCCGAACTGATCGAGACGAACACGTTCGGTGCCAATGCGATTCGACTGGCCGCGTATGGCCTGGCCGATCGGGTCAGGGAGATCAATAGTCGCGGCGTCCGCATCGCACGCGAGGCCCGTGAGGTGGCGGGCGAGACTGCCTTCGTGGGTGGATCGATTGGGCCGGTTGGCGAGGCGCTGGAACCGATCGGCCCCCTGAGCTTGCTGGACGCTAGGCGCGCCTTCCGCGATCAGGCAGAGGCCCTTCTGGAGCGCGGAGTCGACGTGCTGGTGCTCGAGACATTCACCGACCTGCGCGAGATTCTCGAGGCGATGCGCGTCGCCCGATCGGTTTCCAACCTGCCCGTCATCGCGCACGTGTCATTCAGCGAGGATCTCCACATCGGCTCCGGCGAGGATCCTGCGACCGTTGCCCGGGCCCTCGAACGAGCGGGTGCGGATGTGGTCGGCCTTAACTGCGGTGTGGGCCCGCGCAGTGCCCTCGAAGCGCTTCGGGCGATGCGCGGTGCGACGGCCCTTCCCCTCTCGATCCAACCGAATGCGGGCCTCCCCTCGCTGGTGGGCGGGCGCACGGTCTACGTCGCGACACCGGAGTACTTCGCGAATATGGCCCAGAGCTTTGTCGCCGCCGGGGCATCCGTGATCGGTGGGTGTTGCGGCACCACACCGGAGTTCATACGTGCGATGCGGATCGGGTTACGTGAGTCCGTCACGCCGATCGAGCGCATCTCGTTCATCGCGCCCAGTGTTCCTGAGGTCGGCGCTGCCCCGGTCGAGGATGACGTTACCGACGCAAACACACTTGCGCGGAAGATCGCGCGCGGTGACTTCGTCGTATCGGTGGAGATCGATCCGCCGCGAGGGCTGAATCCCCGAAAGGCGCTCGATGGCGCGGTTGCCATGCGGGACGCCGGTGCTGACTGCATCAACATTGGCGATTCACCAATGGCGACCGTGCGGATGAGCGCGCTGGGATTGGCAATGCTGGTGCGACGCGAGGCGGGCATCGAGCCGATCATTCACTGCACCCCGCGGGATCGGAACCTCATGGCGCTGCAGAGCGATCTGCTCGGCGCGCACGCCAATGGCGTCCGGAATGTCATCGCCATCACCGGGGATCCGCCGCGTGCCGGAGCCGTATCGCGGGCAACCGCCGTCTGGGACGTCGACTCGGTGGGTCTGATCGCGATGCTGAAGCGCTTCAATCAGGGCATCGATGTCGCAGGGAAGTCGATTGGGCGCCGGGCCTCATTCCTCGTCGCCTGCGCGGTCACGCCTGTGGCGGCCGATCTCACCCGCGAGATGGATCGCCTGCGCCAGAAGATTGAAGCGGGCGCGGATTTCATCATGTCGCAGCCGCTCTGGTCCATGGAACAACTCGAAACCTTTCTCGAACGAGCCGGGGATCTACCGATTCCCCATGTGCTCGGGATCCTGCCCCTCGAGTCGGCCGCCCACGCGGAGTTGCTTCACAATGAAGTGCCGGGGATGGTGGTCCCCGATGACGTGCGTGTCGCAATGCGGCGAGCAGGGGAGAACGGTCGGGCTGTCGGCCTCGAACTCGCGGCGCAATTCATCGAACAGGCCCGGACTAAGGTCCAGGGCGTCTACATCATCACATCCTATGGCCACTATGACGTTGCGCTCGATCTCGTCCGCGGACTGCGACAGGCTACCGCCTGAATCGCGCGCACTCTCGCTCATAGAGTCGCGAGATCCTGGAGTGGAACGCGTCATTACCCTGGCGGACGAGATTCGTGATGCTGCTGTGCTGGCGATCAAGATCGTCGCGCGCTCGCCGGACGAGCCCATCTAACTGCACCCAGACCTCCGATTGCCTGCGAAAGGCGTCGAACTCGGTTTCGAAGCACCCGGTGCCAGACCAAATAGGCTTCCCCTCCGCATAGTCAGCCGCGTGGGAGACCTCGTGTGCGATGAGCGCGGCGATCGCATCCGGATGTGCACCGACCCAACGCCGGTTGATGGCGATCCAGGACGCGCGCGCTGAATACATGGCGCCGTACTCTTCGGCCATCGGTGCCCAGACGAAAGCGATCCCCTCGTGCTTCCCGCGAGAGAGCAGCTCCCGACCAATTGCTGAGCGCCTGGTCGCCTCCAGCGCAGCGCTGAGCAGCGGGTCCGAAAGATGTCGTGCCCGGTCGGCGGCGAGAGGGAGCCCGGCAAAGCGGGGCAGGGCGTCGAGGTCTTTCAGCATGTCCCCCGCGAGGACTCGCACGGTCATCCCGCGCGCCGGCATGCCGGGAACATCCTCGACCCATCGTTGCAGGGCGACTCGCTGAAAGCGCTGGATGATGAAGGGGCCGGCGCGCGTGGGTCGTGATGTGGGATAGCCATACAGTTGGATGGAGTCGGACTGATCCCAGTCCTCGAACACCGCCGGGTTGGGGTTCCTGAAGAAGGCTTCTCGGATCCCCGCATCTTCGAGCCACGACAGTCGAATCGCCGCCGCCGCCGCCTGGTTCCCGCGCGAACCATCATCCGAGATGGGCGTGGGGATCGCGCGTGCGATGCGGAGCCATTCATCGTGGCCGCGATCGGAGAGTAGGTCGAGGGTGTTCGCCAGGACGGTCCGATCCATCTCTGGTCGCCACTGCAACAACGCACCCTGCGTCGCCTGGTAGATGAATCCGTCACCCCCGACGAAGCGATGGGATGTCGGGTACCCGAGGGTTTCCACGCCACCCAGGCGGCGGAAGTCACGCCAGAAGGTGATACCACCATCGTCGGTGATCGCAAACCCGGCGTCGTCGGCTCCCGTCTGACTGAAGAACCATCCGTTGCGGACTTCGCGATCGGCCGGGCCCGCTGCGTGTACCAGGCCCGGCATCACCGCCCACAGGCAGACGATCGCGACCCACAGAGTTCGCACCGCTCGTCACCGATACTATCATCGGCCACCGGCCAGCCGCCCTCAGAGGTGTTCAGTGGGTCTGATCGTCCAGAAGTACGGCGGAACGTCGGTAGCGGGAGCGGAGCGCATCAAGAGCGTCGCCTCCCGGATCGCGCGTGCGCGACGGCTGCAGAACCGGATCGTCGCGGTCGTATCGGCGATGGGCGATACGACCGACGATCTCATCGATTTGGCGCATCAGATCACGCCCGACCCGGACGATCGGGAGATGGATCTCCTCCTCTCGACCGGTGAAGTGATGTCGTGCGCGCTGGTTTCGATGGCACTTCACGCCATCGGTGAGCCTGCCATTGCCCTGACGGGCGCGCAGGCCGGGATCCGCACGTCGCGTGCCCATCGGCGCGCCCACATTCTGTCCATAGACCCCGAACGTGTGACGCGCGAACTGAATCGCGATCGGATCGTAATCGTGGCGGGTTTTCAGGGTTCGACGGAGGAATTCGACACGACGACTCTTGGGCGGGGTGCGTCGGACCTCACCGCCGTGGCTCTGGCGGCGGCCCTCTCCGCCGATCTGTGCGAGCTGTACAAGGACGTGGATGGGGTGATGACCGCGGATCCGCGCCTGGCAACCGGTGCACGGCTCCTCGACGAGATCGACTACGAGGAGATGCTCGAACTCGCCCAGCAGGGGGCGAAGGTCCTGGCGCCGCGTGCGGTCGAGATGGCAGCTGTCTATCAAGTGCCGATAGTGGTGCGATCGAGCTTCAACGACAGCGCAGGCACGTTGATTCACGAGGGGGTGAAAATGGAACTCCGCAACAAGGTTCGCGGCGTCGCACACGATACCGATGTGGCGAAGGTCACCGTTCAGGGTGTGAGCGATCGCCCGGGGATCTCCGCGGCGCTGTTCGAGCCGCTGGCCTCACTGGGTATAAGCGTGGACGTGATCGTCCAGAACGCGAGTTCTCACGGCGTGACCGATCTCTCGTTCACGGTGAGTCGGGGCGATCTGGGTCGCACCGTGCGTGCGATTGAGCCGGTGGCGCGAGAGATCGGTGCGCAGTCGGTGCTTGCCAGCGAGGGCTGGGCGAAGGTCTCGATCGTCGGTACGGGAATGCAGCACGCTCCCGGTTATGCTGCCCGGATGTTCCGCGCGCTGGCGAACCGGGGGATCAACATCGAGATGATCACGACGTCGGAGATCCGGATCACCTGCATCGTCGAAGCGAAACGTATCGGCGACGCTGTTGCAACGTTGCACGATGCCTTTCAGTCCGACGAGGCTAGCCCGTAACTCACACCGGCTCGATGGCAGATCTGCCGTTCTGGACCGGATGCAACCGTGTGCCTGGTATCGGAATCGTTCGGCTTCGTCGGCTGATCGACGCCTTTGGCTCTGCCGAGGGTGCCTGGTCGGCCAGCCGCCACGCGTTGATCTCGGCAGGCCTCAGCGCAAATCAAGCCGATGCCCTCCTCTCCGTCCGCGCGACCTTCGACAGCGAGGGCGAACTGCGTCGTCTGCGCGACGCCGGGGTCGTTGGGCTGCCGTGGGACGCTCCGGAGTATCCGCCAATGCTGCGCGAGGCCCCGGGGGCTCCGCCTGTCCTGTTCGTCCGAGGTGTCCTCCCCGTCTACGATCGACCGTGGCTCGCCGTCGTCGGTACCAGGCACGCGACCGCGTACGGTAAGTCGATGACCGCGAGCCTCGTGCGCGACGTGGCGTCGGCAGGAGTGGTGATCGTGAGCGGTTTCGCACGCGGGATCGACACGGCCGCCCATCGTGCGGCGCTGGACGCCGGCGGCATGATGGTCGCCGTCTTCGCCTGTGGGCTCGATGTGATCTACCCGCCCGAGAATCGCGTCCTGGCGATGAAGATGTTTCGCACCGGCGCGGCAGTTGCTGAACACGGGCTCGGCACCAAGCCCGAGGCGACGAACTTTCCGGCTCGTAATCGGATCATCGCCGGTCTCTGTCAGGCCACCCTCGTCATCGAGGCAGGCGAGAAGAGCGGCGCCTTCATTACCGCGAACTTCGCCAACGATCAAGGACGGGACGTGCTGGCGATACCTGGACCGGCATTTTCGCCACGCAGTCTCAGCGCGAATCGGCTGATCCAGGATGGCGCCCGACTGGTGCTTTCCGCCGCTGACGTGCTCGATGCACTGGGAGTCGGGGCCCGAGGATCCGCGGAAGCACGGGAGAGTGGCGCCGGTCTGGCACCGGAGGATCGTGAACTCCTCGCTCGCCTGAGCGAACAGCCACTGCACACCGACGAGTTGGCACGGCAGTTGGATCGCGCCGTCCACGATGTCGCTGCGAGACTGACGATTCTCGAGTTACAGGGACGGGTGCGCTGTTCCAGTGGCATGAACTATGTCGTGCCCGGATAGGTAAGCTTCGGGTCGATCGGAGGCCACCAAGGGGATGGGCGTGGAACGTGTGCGCGCTGTGCAGCGACGTCTAAGCGAGGCCGCCGTCGACGCGGTCCTGATCAGCCATCCCGCGAATCGCCGGTGGATCACGCACGTCTCCGCGTCCGACGCGTCACCATCGGCCCACGCGGGATGGGTGTTCGTAACGTTGGATGACGCGGCATTGGTGACATCCCCGCTCTACTACGGCGAGGCGATCCACGAGGCGGTCGGCGTACGGGTCGTTCTTGCCGCGAATCGCGTGCACGAGACGTTCGCCGACCTGGTCCGTCAAGCCAGCTCTCGCCGCGTCGGCTTCGAACGAGGGTGGTTCACATTCCAGAATCACGCCGATCTCACTGGGGCGCTGGCGGAGTGGGCCGCACCGGTCGAGGTCAGCGATCTGGTCGAGCCGCTCCGCGCGATCAAGGATGAGGACGAGGTCGCTTCGATCGTTCGCGCCGTCGCTCTGTCCGATGGAGCGCTCACAGCGTTCTTTGACGAGGTGAGGCCCGAAATCACGGAGCGTGAGGCCGCATGGTTCCTCGAGGCATACATGCGCACACGTGGCTCCGAGGGCGTCGCCTTCGAGGTGGGTGTGGCCACGGGGGTGCACTCCGCGGTACCCCACCACAAGCCCGGCGATGCGCCGCTCGGAATTGGAGCGCCGATCTGGATCGACATCGGAGCGCGCGTCGATGGCTATTGCTCCGACATCACTCGCTCGTTCGTCCTCGGTTATCCCAGTGACGAATACCGACGGCTCTGGCAGGCGACTATGGACGCCCAGAAGCGTGCTCTCGAGACGATCGCGCCTGGGAAGACAGGCCGTGACTGCGATGCCGCGGCACGCGATCACCTGACCGAGCACGGGTTGGGCGAGCTCTTCACCCACAGCCTTGGGCATGGCGTCGGCCTGATGATCCACGAGGGTCCCAGACTCGGCCGTTCATCTGGCGATGTCCTGACCCGAGGGATGATCACGAGTGTCGAGCCCGGAATCTATCGTCCGGAGTGGGGTGGCATTCGTCACGAGGAACTGGTGCAAGTGACAAACAATGGATGCGCGATCCTGACACGTACTCCCAATGTCGTGAGTATCTGAGGCGGTGCGCGTCTATCCGGTCTCTCAGATCCTGGCCTATCTGCGCGATGTCGTTGCGATGGACGAATCGCTGCAGAGCATCTGGATCGAAGGTGAGATCAGCGGATTTCGTCAGACAGCCGCCGGGCATTGTTACTTCACGCTGAAGGACGGCGCGGCTCAGATGACCTGTGCGTGGTTTGTCCGCCATATCCCGCGTAACCTCCCCCTGCCGCGCGATGGTCAGCAGGTCCTGGTGCACGGGCGTGTGGAGGTCTACGAGGCTCGCGGCGCGCTGCAACTGATCGCCCGGGCGGTGCGCGCGGCGGGAACCGGACTGGACATCCGCCGTCTCGAGGAACTGCGCGCGCGACTGGCGGAGCAGGGTCTGTTCGCCCCATCGCGCAAGCGGGCGCTCCCGCGTTTTCCACGACGCGTCGGTCTCGTGACCTCCCCGGACGGCGCGGCTCATCGCGACATCGAGACGGTGATCAGGCGTCGCTATCCGGCGGCAGAGATCATCTTCTCGCCTGCGACCGTGCAGGGGGATGATGCGCCTGCCCAGATCGTCCGCGCGCTCGAGCGGCTGGACAGTGTGCCCGAACTCGACGTGATCATCGTGTCGCGCGGCGGTGGAGCGGTCGAGGACCTCTCCGCGTTCAATGATGAATCGGTCGCGTGGGCGATCTTCTGGGCGACTGTCCCGGTGATCAGCGGCATCGGTCACGAAGTTGACTACACGATCGCCGATCTAGTGGCGGATCACCGAGCGGCAACGCCATCGGTCGCGGCGGAGATGGCTGTTCCGGATAGGGCCGCGCTTCTTGCCGAGATCTCCTATCTCGCGCGGAGGCTCAGCGCGGTTACCCGCGTGACAGTCGACACGGCAGGTCGCCGAGTACGTGATCGTGTCGCGCATCTCGAGCGAAGGTCACCGCTTCGGATCATCGCTGCGCAGCGACTGCGGTGCCACGAGATGCGCGACCGCACCGGGCGGTCGATGGAGATGCGTCTGGCGCGCTCCAGGTTGGAACTGACCAATGTTCGCGGGCGCCTGGAGGCGCTGGGCCCGCGACAGGTACTCACGCGCGGCTTCTCGATTGTGACCGACGCCGCCAGCGGCCGTACCGTGCGTCGACCGCAGGACACGGGGCCCGGACGCGATCTGGTCATACGACTGGGCCAGGGAGCGATCCGGGCGCGGACGTTGGACGAGACTGCATGGAAGATTGACAGTGAGTGAAGGCCAGGTCGAGGCACGGCTCGTCGACGGCGTTCCCCTGGCGGCGCTCAGCTTCGAGGAGACCTACCGCCATCTCGCGCGGATCGTCGACGATCTCGATGCCCCGGACATCTCGCTAGAGCGCTCGCTCGCGCTCTACGAACTGGGCGACGCCCTGGCCCAGCACGCCGAGTCGCTTCTGAACTCGGCCGAACTGCGGATCCGGAGGATCGAAACGCTCGAGCGGGGGTCGTCCTCTCAGGGCAGAGCCGCGAATGCGAACGCGGAGTCCGACAGAACGCCGAACTGATCGAAGGGCCAGTACGACAACCAGGCCTTGCCGATGATGTTGTCGCGTGGGACTGGCCCCCAGACGTGGGAGTCGCTGGAGTTGTTGCGATTGTCGCCGAGCACGAAGTACGCGCCCGGGCTGATGCGCTCTGGGCCCCAGTTGTAGTCGCCATTCTGATTGACATAGGTCTCGTGGATGAACTGACCGTTGACGAAGACGCGACCGGCGCGGATCTCGACCGTATCCCCGGGCATCGCGACGATGCGCTTGATGAAATCGCGACTCGGATCGCGCGGGAAGCGGAACACCACGATATCGCCCCGGCGGGGTTCTCCGAAGGGGTAGACGGCGCCGCCCCGCGCGAGCGACTCGTCGATCATTCCCGGGAAAAGAGCGGAGAGCATCGCCCCGTCCAGATGCCAGTAGACAATCTTGTTGACAAGCAGGTACTGATTGTTCTGCAGCGTCGGCTCCATGCTGCGGCCTTCGACCTTGAAGTTCTGCACAACCGCGCGCACCAGGAGAAAAATGACCAGGGTCAGAATGATCGTTTCGGCAAGATCCCGGAGGGTCGATTTCATCGCCGCGGACACCCCGGCCCACCCATTGTCGAGCCAGTATAGTAGGCGCCCATGGCGCAGCTTTCCGTAAACGACGGATTCCGATTTGGCTGCGGATTCATCCTGGCGTGTCTTGCCTTTTACTTCGCTACGATCATCGTGATCGCGCTCGGCCTGCTCGTCGCGCTCATTTTCAACGTCGACATACCGCTCACGGGACGCGTTCCGGGCGTCTAGTCCGCGCGGGCCTCGTGGCCGAGCAGGATCGCCTCGGCGATCTCGCGCATCGACCGCCGCGAATTCATCGACAGCCGCTGAATGCGACGGAACGCGTCAGCCTCGGTGAGGCCCGCGGTCTGCATCAGGACGCCTTTTGCCCGCTCGACCGCCTTGCGGGATTCGAGGCTCGCGCGCAGATCCTCCGACTCCTTCTGCGAGGCGCGGAGTTCAGCGTTGCGCGTGACGGCGATCTCGATCGCGGGAACAAGGTCTGCCTCGCTGAACGGTTTCACGAGATAGCCGACGACACCTGCGTCGCCTGCGCGCTTAACCAGATCCTGCTGTGAGAATGCGGTGAGGAGGAGGACCGGCGCCAGCCGCTCGGCTGAGATGACGCGTGCCGCCTCGATTCCGTCGATCCCGGACATCTTGATATCGAGGATCACCAGGTCCGGACGCAGTTCGCGCGTGAGGGCGATCGCCGACTGCCCGTCGCCGGTCTCTCCGCACACGACGTACCCCTGCGCCGTGAGCATCTCGCGGAGATCGAGGCGGATGATCGACTCATCGTCGACGATCAGGATGCGGGTCTCAGACATCGTTCGTTCGACCGCCTGGGTGCTGTGCGAACGTGATGGTAGCGCGCAGGCCCTGTCCGGGCCGCCCTTCCAACGCGAGTTCGCCCCTCAGATCCTCGCGGACGAGTGTGCGGACGATATGGAGACCCAGCAGGCTGCCGCCGTGGCGCGTCTCGAATCCCGGCCCGACACCGCACCCGTCATCAACGACCACGATGCGGCATCGCTCGTCCGAGGCGTCGAGGAGGAGCGTGACGGTGCCATGGTTTCGACCAACGAACGCGTGCTTGACCGAATTCTGCAGCAGTTCATTGACGATCAGCGCGCAGGACGTGGCCTGCTGGGCGGGGAGCCTGAAGTCCGAGCCATCGACGCGAAATCGGATGCTCTTATCGGGATCAAACTGGCTCTGGCTGACCTCGGTGACGAGACGCTGGCAGACGTCCTTCACGTCGATTGCATCCGATTGATCGTGGGCAAGAAACTCGTGAACGACTGCGATGCTCAAGATGCGATTGATTGTCTGCCGAAGGATGTCGTGGACCTCTGTCGACTCGGATCGACGCGCCTGAAGCCGGAGGAGGGCCGCGACTGTCTGAAGGTTGTTCTTCACTCGATGGTGGATCTCCTGGATCAGCGCCGACTTGATGAGCAGTTCCTGGGTTCGGAACCTCTCTTCGGTCTCATCGCGCACGATCAGGATCACGCCTTCGAGATCGCGGGCCGCCACGCGGAAGCGGCGTAGAAAGCCTGGGCCCGCCGGAGATGGCACGGGTATCGCCCAGCGGTGGAGATGGAAAGTTCCCTCCACACTCTGGTACTCCATGCACTCCCGCCGATCGATGGCGTGCTGAAAACCTGACTCATCCGTAGTCAGGCCCATGACCGGCTGATGCAACATGCTGCGCCCGTAACCGAGTTTGCGGTAGATGCTCTCCGCGACCGAACTGATGTAGATGATCTGTCCCTGCGCATCCACCAGGAAGGGGCCGTCGTGCTCACCGAGCCGGGATAGGCGCGTCGCGCCGTGCACGCGGCCCTCGAGCGCGGCCACGCGAAAGCTCTCCAAGGCTCGCCGATAGATGGGGCTACGCCGCCGCTGCCGCTCATGTTCGATCACTCCCATCTCGCAGGCGAGCGCCGCAACCACCCGTCCGTCACGGGATACAGGGAAGACATCCTGAACCGTCGGCGTGCCCTGGACCAGTTGTCTCGTCAGGCGTCGCGCCGAGCGCCCGGTATCGAACACGTTCAAGATCGCCGGCTCGATGCTCGGGTCGTCCCACCGCGAGCCGCCCGGACCACTTCGAACAGACGGGACGGTCTGCGGTCTGGTGGTCGCGATCCCTACCGGCGTGGGGCCATCGAGGTGGAACAGCGTTACGTCGCAGCGGAGTAGATCGGCAAGGATGGGCAGAGTGTCGATAACAACCGCGAGGTCAAGGGGCGGCTCAGCATCACGCGGGCGCCGCTCGGCGCGGAGCGTGTTGCCCAGAGTAACCTGGCTAGCCGCCAATTCTCCGCTCGGTTCCCCGGAACAACCGGTCGATGTTGTCGCGGTGCTGGACGATGACGATCACCGCGCACGCTCCCGCGAAGGCCGCGAGCGGGAGCGCCGCCGAAAACAAGGCGACACCACCTGTGGTGACGAGAAGGCCGCCGATCGTCCCGACCAGCGATCCGAGCGATACGTAGCGCGTTAGGGCGATCACGATCGCCGCGATGATGATGCCCGCGAGGGCTCCCTGCCAATAGAGGACGAGCATTGCCCCGAACGAGCAGGCTACACCGCGACCTCCGGAGAATCGGATGAAGATCGACCAGTTGTGGCCCACGATCGCGGCGAGACCACCGAGCGATTGCCCGATCACCAGGATCTCCGGATCTGCGGCGATCATGCCGCCGAGCAGGACCGCTAGGACCGCCTTGGCCGTGTCGGAGGCGAAGGTGAGAATGAACCCTCGTGGTCCTAGTCCGCGCATCACGTTGGTAGCGCCGGTGCGGCCGCTTCCAATCGTGCGAACATCGATGCCCCGGAGCCACCGGCCGATGAGCAGTCCCGAAGGGACCGAACCAAGGAAGTACCCGATGGCGGCCACCAGCGCCAGATTGCCCGCCTGCCCGATCGTCACGCTTCCTCCCTTTGGTCCGCCACGCGATTGCGAAATCTGAGCCGAACGGGGGTCCCAGAGAACCCGAAGGCGGCACGCAGCCGATTCTCGAGGTACCGCTCGTAACCCTCCGGGACAAGGTCGGCGCGATTGGTGAAGAGCACAAACGTGGGTGGTTCGATCTCGGCCTGCGTGCAGAAAAGGATCTTCAGTCGGTGCCCGCGCTGCGAGGGAGGCGCGTGCGCCTCAACCGCGGCCTGCACGACGCGGTTGAGTTCGGCGGTAGGAATCCGCCGCCGCCGTTCGTCCCAAGCGGCAAGCGCCAGATCCAGCGCGCGACCGACGCGTGAATGAGTGAGCGCCGATACATGGACGAATGGTGCCCAGGCCATGAATTTGAATGCCTCCGCCAGCGCTGCGTCGAACTCGCCCGATGATTCGCTGCCCGCCCGATGGAGATCCCACTTGTTGGCCACAATCACGCACGCCCTGCCCGCATCGCAGACGTACCCGCCCAGATGGGTATCTTGGTTAGTGACGCCCTCGGAGGCGTCGACCACCAGCAACACGACATCGGCGCGATCGACCGCGCGAATCGCCCGAAGCACGCTGTACTTCTCCACGCCGACCTCGATCCGGCCCCTGCGCCGTATGCCGGCGGTGTCGATCAGGACGATCTCGCGATCACGATGGAGGTGGACCGTGTCGATCGCGTCACGGGTGGTGCCCGGTTCGGCACTGACGATCGATCGCTCGGCGCCAACAAGAGCGTTCAGGAGGCTCGACTTTCCCACGTTCGGGCGACCGACGATCGCGATGCGGGGTCGGTCGGCCGTCGAACTCTCCTCGGTGGAACCGGCGTGTTCGGCGCACCAATCGAGGAGATCGCCAGTTCCCGTTCCGTGGAGCGCAGAGACGGGCAGAACGTCCTCGAAGCCCAATCGGTAAGCGTCCGCCGAGGCTTCGCGACGCGCGGCATTGTCCGACTTCGTGGCGACCACGACGATGGGCTTGCCCGATCGGCGGAGCAGGTTGGCGACCTCGTGATCCTCGGCTGTCGCGCCGGTCTCGACGTCGATACAGAAAGCGATCGCATTCGCCTCCTGCATGGCGACGAGCGCCTGCTCACGGACGGCCCGGGCGATCTCGCCTTCGGGCACGGCTTCGATCCCACCGGTATCGACGATGGTGAACTGGCGGCCCGCCCATTCAACTTCGGCGTAATTTCGATCGCGCGTCGTACCTGGCGTATCCTCGATCACGGCCAACTGGCGCCGGACGAGCCGATTGAAGAGCGTGGACTTACCCACGTTCGGACGGCCTACGAGAGCGACAAGCCCGGTTGCCACGCTCCGCTCGTCGCTCAGGGCCGTGGAAGCGGTGGCGCCGGCGTAAAAGCCTGCGGCGTGGGTGTGTCCTCAACCACGGCTGTGGGCGTGGGAGGAATGAGCGAGATGCGCACGTCCACCCGATCGGGCGCGATCTGAGACACGCCGAGCGCCGACATTACTTGCGCGGCGGGTCTGACTTGGTGGAGTCCGGGCTCCAAGCCCGCCACGTTCACGGTCACTGGGACCGACGCAGGGGTGAGACCGGCGAGGATCGGCATCGGGCCGGTCACGCTCACCCGGACGGTCGCTTGAATGATGGTCGCGCGAAGCCGCGTCGGTAGACCAGCTACGGTCGGCGCGACATCGAGGGCGATCGTGCTCTCGATCGGTGCCACGGAGATCTGAACCACAACCGGCTGCGGCCGGGTGAGGCGGATTCCGTCGGGAGGCAGGATAGCGACCGTTGCGGAGACATCCCTCGCGACATCCGTCAGGTCGACGACAGCGGTCTGGAGCGCATCCACGCCCTCGACGGTCCGTGCGTCGCCCTCGATGGTGGTGGTCGCCGGGTCGATCCGTAGTCCCGCGACCTGATAGCCTGGTGCGATCGTACCCGCCAGGCGCGGGGCGATGGGCACGATCTTGAACGAGCGCTCCTGTTCGACGCGGATCTCCACCAGAACGTTCTCGGCTCCAAGAGTGACCCTTTCGATCCGTTCCGACCGGGAGTCAACGACCTGTGCTTTATAGACCTGACTCACGCTGGTGGTGACACCGATCAGGTCGACGTCGACGATCGCCGACGCGGTCTGCTCGACGAGAGACTGTGGACCGGTGACCATGATGGTTTCGGGCGTCAGCTTCGGCGGGCCTGCTCGATAGCCTGGTGGCAACTCCCCCACAATGCGGATGCGGGTGGTCACGTCCTTCCGTCGAATCGGCTCGAGATGCACGAGAGTCTTCGCGGGCGTGACATCTTCCACTCGCGCGCGCGCGTCGATGGTCTGAACCACGACCGGAACCTCCTGTAGCCCCGGTCCCACACGGGCGAGGTCGATTGTCGCGAGAAACTTCGCTGGCCTCAACTCCTGCCAGACATCGCGCGGCGCGGACACTGTGACGCGAACGGGGCGCAGATCGTTGCGCACGGTCAGGTCTGCGGGGAGGTTTCGCACCTCGACCGGCACGGCCTGAAACACGTCCAAGACATCCGGGTTCTGTTGGGTGGTGATGACGCCCCATAGTGCGACCGAGAGCGCGATCGCGAGGATTGCCCATGCGAGGTTACGCCGTAGGACCGCGAACATTTAGCCTTCAGTTCGCTGGCGCCGGGTCGCGATAGCGCCGGCGCCAGCGGCCGAGGTGAAAGAACGAGTTTTGACCTGCCGGCCGATAGATCAAACCGAGCACCTTGCGCAGCTTTGCCTCGTTCAGATGTCGGACAAGATGGCCGTTGTTGGCCAGCGAGATGGTGCCCGTTTCCTCGGAGACGATGACGGCCAGCGCGTCGGTCTGCTCGGTGATACCCAGTCCCGCGCGATGGCGCGTGCCAAGCGATCCGTCCAGACTGTTTGAGGAGAGGGGCATCACACATCCGGCGGCGACGATGCGATCGCCATCGATGATGACTGCGCCATCGTGGAGCGGCGAGTTCGGAAAGAAGATCTGCAGCAGGAACTCGCCGCTCACCGTCCCATCGATGATGACGCCCGACTCCGCGTAATCCTGGAGACCGGTCTCCCGCTCGAGCACCATCAGTGCGCCCTGCCGTCGCTCGGAGAGGCGGCGGCACGCGCGGGAGACCTCATCGATTGCCCGCTCGACCCCCTGCGCTTCTGGCGCGCCGAGTGGCCGATGAATCAGTCCGCGGATGCGCCCAATGCGCTCCATTGCGCGGCGGAGTTCTGGCTGGAAGACGATCAGAAGGGCGACTGAAAAGACCTGAAGGGTGTTGGTGAGCAACCAGTTCAGCACGATCAGGCGTGGAAGACTCCGAATAATCAGGAGTGCGCCGAGCAGGAAGGCGATGCCGTAGAGCACGGAGAAGGAACTCGTGCCGCGAAAGAGGGTCAAGAGGGCGTAGACCAGAATCGCGACGATGGCAATATCGAGGACGCTCCAGATGGAGGCTCGTCCCACCGCCTGGGAGATAGCCTCTACATTGGGCTGGAGCGCATCCACCACGAGCCCCCAATGCGGTGACACGTCGGCGCGCGGCCAGGCGCGTGTCGAGCCGCCCTCGCCTGAAGTGTAGCCCGCCGACCGCCCGCTCTTCAGGCAAGGAGCCGATGAAGGACTGCCTTCTGGGCGTGCATGCGATTCTCCGCCTGGTCGAGCACGATGGAGCCTGGCCCGTCTAGGACCTCGGCCTCAATCTCCTCGCCCCGATGCGCCGGCAAACAATGCATCACGACGGCATCGCCGGCCAGATCGACAAGGGCACGGTTTACCTGGAAGCCTGCGAACGCGGCGCGCCGCTCTGTTGCCTCGCGTTCCTGGCCCATACTGACCCAGACATCGGTGTAGATCACGTCTGCGCCACGGACCGCTTCGGCCGGATCGTGGACCAGCGTGACCTGCCTGCCGCATCGTGTGGCGTCCCGTCGTGCCGCGGCGATGATCTCGTCCGAGGGCGCGTACGTTCGCGGCGACCCCACCGTCACATGCATCCCCATCTTCGCGGCCGCCATGATGAGCGAGGCGCACACGTTGTTGCCATCGCCAATGTAGGCGAGGCGCAAACCCTCCAGCGCTCCGCGATGCTCCCACATGGTCAGAATGTCGGCCAGGGCCTGGCACGGGTGCTCCGCTTCTGAAAGACCATTGATCACCGGCACGGTCGCTGCGGCGGCGAACTCGAGGAGGCGGCTGTGGGCGCCCGTGCGCAGCACCATCGCATCGACATAACGGGACGTCACTCGAGCGACATCGCCGACAGATTCTCGCTTTCCCAGTTCCACCTCGTGCGGGGCCAGATACAGTGCCTTGCCGCCAAGCTGATGCATTGCCACTTCGAACGACACGCGCGTCCGGAGGGATGGCCGCTCGAAGAGCAAGGCCAGCACGCGTCCGGCCAGAACGGGCCGATTGCCACCGGAGCGGAACTCTCGTTTGAGGTCCAGTCCAAGCGCCGTATAGGCGCGCATCTCGTCGATCGGTAGATCGGCGATCGCTAGCAGGTGTTCAAGCGCGGGGCGCGGGGCGCGCCGCGGCAAAGGAGGTGTTGTGCCGAGCGATGACATTGGGAAGGCCAAAGAGTATAAACGTGACCGTGGAGATGTCCTTCCGACTGTGGTTCGGCGAGTCTCTCGTCGATCACGATTTGACAGTTACGGCCCTCTCACATAGCCTCAATGTCTTCGACGGCGAAATCGAGGATTGGCTGGCGGGACGATCGCTGCCCGCTGCCCCACAATGCGTACTCCTAGCCGAAATG
>Ga0194132_10001255_pt1 | contig 51449 bp, 54 predicted proteins | sample TA2KigOf80mmetaG_FD_148612 | JGI IMG/M metagenome (GOLD analysis project Ga0194132, IMG submission 148612) | Freshwater microbial communities from Lake Tanganyika, Tanzania - TA2015054 Kigoma Offshore 80m | ecosystem: Environmental > Aquatic > Freshwater > Lake | place: Tanzania: Lake...
GGAAGGCTGATTCTCGGTCGCACCTGCCGCTCCGCCACTGCGTCGATCCAGGGTCGACGCGGTCGCACCCGGAGCCATCAGTCGGTCGTCGCGGAAGTCAAGTGGACGTCACGGCCAGGGCCCTGCGTGCCGGAGGACCGAGGATGCGTCGACGCATCCTCGGTCCTCTTAGCGTATCGTGATTACTGTACTCGTGATAATGTTGAACGTGACCGTCGCCTCATAACTCCTGGCGCGGTCTCGCGCGGCGGCAGGGAGCAGCGTCGCCTGTGCACGGTCAACTGTCGCTGCGGTGTCTCCCGTCGCCGCCCAGCACAGAACCGGCCCGGGGAGATCGGCCTCCACGCCGGTCTCCCCGGGTAGGCCGCGCCCCCCCCCGATTGCCGGCGCTTTGCCGGCGACACGGACAGGAGGTGGTCTACTCCTCGACGTGCTCGGGGCCGGTACCGCGCGCGCCGACGAGTACGCGCCTACCGGTCGGGATCTTCGCGCCCAGGAACCCGGCGTAGGCGCGCAGGTCGTGGCTATCGAGCGTTTCGGCCAGCGGGATTCCGGTCGTCTTCTCCCAGCCGTGCTTCTCGTAGTACGCCTCCGTCTCGGCCGCGATCTGCTCGCGGGTCAGGACCTTGTTCGAGAGGGGCCCCTTCCGGATCGGCTCGTGGATTCGTGGCGGGAAGACGTCGTCCTTGCGTGAGAGGCCCTCGCGCAGATTGAACAGCCGCGCCATCGTCAGGCCGCGACTCGACTGCTCTTCGAGCTCTGCCTGACTCGTCTCCCACCCTGTGGCGCCATTGAGAAGGCGCGCAACCCGCTGCTCGTCGTACTGGAGGAACTGGCACAGGCCCACCGTGTTCCGGTTGCTCGTGCGATGGTGCGCTGCGCCGGTGTGGTCGCCTCCCGTCGGCGTGACCGGATAGTTGAGGCGCATGGCCTCCATGGCCCGCGGATCGTGCATCGCCATCTCGAGGCCTTTGATGTGCACGACGTAGTTCTCGGTGTCGCGGCCGATCTTGCGCGCGGCCCGAAGCGCGCCCTCGGCGAGGACATCGCCGAACCCTTCGCGCCGGGCAACGAGCGGGATGAGATCATTGAGAAGGATCCCATCACCCCACTTGAATTCCAGACCGCCCGTGTCCTCCGGTGTGAGGAGTCCGAGTTCAAAACACTCCATCGCCCACGCGACCGTGCAGCCGAAACTGATGGAATCCATCCCGACCAGATTGAGCCACTGGTTCGCCTTGCAGACCTGAACGAGATCGTCGACGCCGACGTTCGTGCCAATTGCCCCGATCGTCTCGTACTCTGGCCCGCCGAACTCGGGGCGTACCTCGTGAGAATCGATCTTCACGCGCTTCTTGCAGCGGACGCTACAGGCGTAGCACCCGTCCATCTTCACGCGGACGGTGCTCGCGATCGTCTTGGCGTCGATCTTCTGAACCCGCTCGACCGAATCCCACTGCCCATCACGGAAGTTGAAGGCGATCAGGTGCCCTTCCATCTGCTTCGCGGCCAAAGCGGCGCCGGTGCCGAAGTGGTGGAAGTTGTAGTGGACCTCATCCATCGTCGAAGAGACCCATTTGGCGGTCTCTTTGTGTGCCTCGCTGTTCGCCATAGGCACCATGCGCTTGCCGCGCACCGCGATCGCCTTGAGGTTCTTCGACCCCATCACGGCGCCGAGCCCGGTACGCCCGGCGATCTCGTTCAGGTCGTTGGCGATGCACGCGTAGCGGACGAGATTCTCCCCGGCAATGCCGCACTGCGCGATGCGAATCCACCGGTCGCCGTGATCCTCGCGGATTCGCGTCTCGACATCGTCGGTCAGACGGCCCCACAGATGGCCGGCATCCCGGATCTCCACGCTCTGGTCGTTGATCCAGAGGTACACCGGGTGGCTCGCCTTTCCCTTGACGACGATGCCATCCCAGCCCGCCTTCTTGAGTTCGGCACCCCAGAATCCGCCCGCCTCCGATTCGCCGAACCCACCCGTGATCGGCGACTTCGCGCCCACCGAGTGGCGCCCCGCGCCGGGCACCGGAGTCCCCGTGAGAGGACCGAGCGCAAAGATCAGGCGGTTCTGTGCGTCGAACGCGTCGATCCCAGCGGGCGTCTCGTCCAGCAGGTAGTGCGCGATCATGGCGCGGCCGCCCATGTGCTTCCGGTAGAAGCCCTCACCCGGCTCCTCGACCCGGGTCGTCCCATTCGTCAGGTCGACGTGCAGCACGCGATTCCAGTATCCCGTCGGCATCAGGCTCCCCCCTCCATCGGTGTGAGAATAAGGACTTCATCACCATCGCGCAGCACGGCGCCTTCGCTGGCGAGTTCGCCGTTGACGCCGAACGTCACCTTCATCGCAGGATCGATACCGATCTCCCGTACGAGATCCGCGATCGAAGTTCCCTCGAGCAACTCCGCCTCGAAGGGGTCCGGTCGCCCGCGCCGGTAGCGATGGACGTCGCCGTGCAGACTGACCCGCACGCGGATCACGGTGGCCACCACGAGTAGTCGCGCTCCGGCTCCGGTGGAGGATCCGGCTCGGCGGCGACGCGAGCGCTCACGGCGCGGAGGTACGCGGCCGCGTCGGCGGCATCGCGTTCGTAGGTCGACCCCTCGCGCACGGTCCAGGACTCGACGGACACTCGCCCGTCGTAGCCGGCACGACGGAGCGCGCGAAAGAAAGCCACCTGAGTCCACGCTTGATCGGGCATCGGAAAGAGTCGGCGCGGCCCGGATGTGTGGGTGTGACCGAGAAGCGCCCCGGCCCGGTCAAGATGGCTCAGCGGTTCGGACTGGAGCGACATATGGAAGAAGTCGGCCAGGCAGAGGATCTCGGACCTCCCCGTGGAGCGGGCGAGAAGCGCCGCATCGGTCACGTAGGAGAGGACGTTGCATTCTCCCGGATTGATCGGTTCGATCACGCACCGCGCCGCGACCTGCGCGACGGTGTCCGCGATCAGGTGCGCCGCCCGTTCGATCTGCTCGTAGGCGCGCGAGAGCGGCCATCCTTCGGGGACGCTCTTCGACATCGGGCTTCCCCAGTTGAAGGTATCGACACCGATCTCCGCGCCCCGCTCCACCATCGTCTCGATGTACGCGCGCGTGCGCTCCCAGTCGACGTTCGGACCGACGAACCGCGCCTCGCCGCCGATGAAGCCGGCCAGGTTGGTGATGCGCGCGCCGGTCTCGGCGATCTCACGGCGGCGCGCACCCCACGCCGCTTGACCCTCCAGCGGAAGGAGCAGAGCGCCCATGATCTCGACGTAGTCGTATCCCCACGTCGCGGCACGAGCGATGCCCTCCAGATGGCCGGTGACGAGGCCGATACGCACCGAATCACTTTAGTGAGGCGTGCGCCGGCGTCGGAAGGTGGTGACGCCGCCGATCATAGAGAGACAAGATCAGGTCACAGCGGTAGAATCCGGGTTCATGGCGCGCCGCCGCCAGCGCCGGCACTCTGACGACGATGAGCCATCGGACGCCGTGGACGATTCGCCCCCGCCGGGGGCGCGCCTCCACCCTGAGGAACTGCCCCTGACCGCGCGAGAGGCCGACGATCCCTCCGTGCTTCCCCTCCTGGCAGAAGGGGAGATCGTTGCTATTCGGCCCATCCCTTCCGGATCGAACTACAGCTTCTACCTCTATCTGGACGTCGGACGCGGGCGCGCGCTGAAGACGGTCTATAAGCCGCGCCGCGGAGAAGCACCGCTGTGGGACTTCCCCAGCGGAACGCTCTACCAGCGCGAATACGCGGCGTTCCTGGTGGCCGGGGCGCTCGGCATGGGGTTCATCCCCCCCACGGTCATACGCGATGGTCCGCACGGGCCGGGCACCGTTCAACTCCACGTCGAGGCGGACGAGCGCGCGGAGTATTTCGCGTTCCGTGGCGCCCATCTGGCCGCCCTGAGGCCGATCGCGCTGTTCGACGTCATCACGAACAATGCCGACCGCAAGGCCACCCACTGCATCCTCGATCGGCGGGGTCGTGTCTGGGGAATCGATCACGGCCTATGTTTTAACGTCGTCCCAAAGTTGCGAACGGTCATCTGGGAGTTCTGCGGGGAGCTCATCCCGGACGCGCTCCTCGAGTGCCTCAGCGCGATTGTGGGCGAAGCGGGTGCCCGCCGACGGCTCGCCCGCACGCTCGAACCCCATCTTCACCCGGCCGAGATCGAGGCGTTCTTCGTGCGCGTCGAGCGGGTCGCGGCACGCGGGGAGTTCCCTACGCTCGATCCTTACCGAAACATCCCGCGAGGATTCTGGTGACGCCGCGGGCGCGAAAAGGCTGCCACCCCGTTCAACGCGAGGCGGCACCCGCCTCTCCCGCCACGTCTCCTCGGCGGGTGACCCGGTTGCAGGTCGCACAGTAGCGCGCATCGGGGTGCCACGGTTCGACCGGCGCGGTATCGCGCCGATCTCCGCAGACGGGGCAGATCTGATCGTCATCCTTGCGCGCGGCGGCGATGAGGAGCACGTAGACCAGAACGATCACGAGGACGGCCGCGAGCGCAGTAGGGATGCGGATGTCTTCCATGCCAATTGGCGGCATCGACGAACCTCCGGGGTTGCGCGTGAGTCCGGGGATTCTACGCGGTTGCCGGCGGCGACGGGGACCCGTCAGGCCGCCTCAGGTGGGGGATCCTTCTCGGTGAGCAGGCCGGCCTCGCGCGCGAGGTCGCCCGCGTTGGCGATCGTGATCTCGCCCGCACGCGCCCACGGAACGTCGACCTTCCACAGTTGAAGTACCGCTCGCTGACAGCGGACGACGATCGCGTGTTCTGTCTGCGCGGTCGCCACCGGCAGGCCGTACCGATCGATATGGTCTGCGACGGAGAAATAGCGCGCTCGTAGGCGTGCATCCACGTCCAGGAACGCGATCCGCCGTGCGACGACGTCCGCCCACGACAAGCCGGTATCGGGCGAAGGATCGGTCGGCCGCGGCGTCATACGATGCACGAGGAGCCAGTCATCCCGACCTGCCTCCGAGAGCCGATCGAGGACGTTGACGAACGCGACTCGGCCATGTTCGGGACGCCACTGGAGGATCGCTTTCTGGAACGCCTGCACGGTGAAGCCGTCCAGGATGAATCGGCCACTGATCGGATATCCTAGGGCCTCGATGCCTCCTAGGCGTTCGAATTCTGAGAGGAGGCTCACGCCATCGCGGTTGCTGACCGTGAAGCGTCCCGCCGCGGTGAAGATTCGATCGTCCGGACTGCCGCGGGCCGCGTCACGGAAGAAGCCCTGGCGCAGGTGGATGGTCTCTGGCCCGCCGTATCGCTCGAGAGTCGCAAGCAAGGTGGCGCCAGTGGCCAGGCCGTTCTGGTGGGTGCGGGTATAGGAGCTCAGAGCCGCCCAGAAGACATCATCGCCGAGGTGCTGGCGAACGCGATCGAGATAAAGGGCGCCGCGCCGGTACACCGTCGCAAAGTAGGGGCTCCCATCGGCCTCGAAGTCGTAGATGGTGCTGTCGACCGGCCTCGCGCCGAATCGCGTCTCCTCGGCCTGCACTCGGGCGAGGAATGCGCGCCAGCGCGCCGCACCCACCAACGGGTGCCGCTCGATGAAGAACCGCTCGGCCAGAAAGGTGGCGAGGGCCTCATCGACCCAGGGTTCCCGCACCTGATCGCTGCCGACAAGGCTGTAGTGCCACTCGTGCGCGACCTCGTGCGCTACGAGGTAGTCGAGGCTGGAACCAGGCCCGACTCCGATCTGTCCGGCACCGCGTCCGATGAAGACGATTCCGGAGAACTCCTGACCGGACTGCGTCGCGGGTGAGCCGACCTCGGCAATGTGGAGCGGCCCGCTCGGGGCAATGCCGACGCGACTGTGGAGCCAGTCGGCGAACTCCGTCGCGGTAGCGATGTACGCTCGGCCGCTGGCGGCGTTCTCGGGCAGCGTCCAGGCCGTGATATCCATCCCGCCGCCACGCCCGTCCACGCGCGTGTAGCGGGTTGCGATGACCGCCGCGATGTCGCGTGCGTATTCCAGCCGCGTCGTGACCCTGCCGGGCATCCGGGACTGGACCGTGCCAGGTACGACGATCGTCCGATCTGGCGGAGCTTCGACTGTGAGGTCCACACGGGATGCCTCGACTGTCAGCGCATCGCCAACGTCGATGAATCTGGCGCGGCGCCACCCGTGTGTATCCAGCGGGTACAGGAGAGCCTGCCAGAACCCCAGCGCCACTAGGCCGTCAGTCGATCCGAGCCTCAGGCCGCCCCCGCGCGGGATGGCGACCTGATACCTGAGCAACACCTCGGCGCTCGCACCGGGGCTGAGCCGCGGGACCGCGACCGAGAGATGGCTCCCCTCACGAGTGAAGGGAGCGGGGGAATCGCCCACCCAGGCCGAGAGATCGTAGACACGCGATCGTGCCCCCTGAGGAAGGACAAACTCGGCATTGGTCAAATCGATCGCCGAGCGGTTCTCGAAACGGACCCGGGTGGTGAGGGCGAGTCGATCGTTCGTAGCATCGAGGACCGCGTGGATGGTGTAGTGGTTGCGCTCCGCTGCGGCGACGGCGGCCGTGCCAACCGTCGCGATCGCGCACGCCAGAACGAACGCGACGCCGACTTTCATCCGTCGATTCTAAGAACGGGTTGGCGGCGGGCTGTTATACCCGCTCCTGTGCGACGGGCGGGGGTTGCCTTTCTCCTGTTCTTCGCGCTCGGGACCGGGCTCGTGCACATTCGCGCGCTCGGGCCCTTCGATGCGTGGCTGATGGGGCTCATCCGGCAGTGGGTTTCACCTCAACTTGACCTCGTCGCGGGCATCCTCAACTACGTCGCCGCGGCGGAGACCACCTTCGCGCTGGCCATAGTCTCCGCGCTGGCGCTCTGGCGCCTCGGAGTCCCGGCGATTACGGCCGCGGCGCCCCTCTTGTTCCTCGCGTCCGCGCCCGTCGAGTTCATCCTGAAGTTCACGGTCGATCAGCCGGTGCCCTCCGCTGACCTCTACCGACCCACGCTTCGCTATCTGCTGATCGGAGTCCCGACCATGCAGTCGTTTCCCAGCGGCCACTCGATCCGCATGGTGTTCATCGCGGTCACCGCGGTGGGAGCGATGGGATGGATCTCCGGACGGTGGGCGGGTGTCGGTCTGGCGTGTCTGCTGGTGCCCCTTGTCGCGCTGGCGGGTTGGACCCGTGCGTATCAGGGCCACCACTGGCCGACCGATGTCCTCGGGGGGTGGTTGCTGGGCGCGGGCCTGGCGCTCCTAGCCCTATCGGTTCTGCAGTCCTCTGGCCGCCGACGCCGGTCGACGCTCAGCCTTCCGCGTCGAGGAGGCGTGCCACGAGCGCCTCGGCCGGAATCTCATACTCACCCGCATCGATCCGTGCCTTGATCGCGCTGACCAGTTGCTCGCGCAAGTCGGGGGAAGACCGGACGCTCGCCATTGCTCGGCCGAGGACGGCCGCGCGATCGGAGAGAACGACGTCATCCGCGCGTGGCGCGGGGCTCTCCTCGCTGGTCCCCGTGCCTTCAGACGCCCCGGTCGGAACCGCGACGCCCGCTTCACCTGCTCCACGCGTGCGGTTCCCATAGAGCCGGAGCAGGTCGCGCTGAATGGGATTCAAATTCATCGTCGCATTGTACCCTCGAGAGGTCTCTGACATTATCGGCCGTGCCCTGTTGGACCATTAGGGGAAATCGCTCCGTGCTCTGCGTTCTTATACTTCTCGCTCGCCCGCTATGCCGGAAGTCGTGATCGTCCGCCGGATCTTCCTCCTGCCTGGGCGCGAGAGCGATGCACTGGCCTGGCTCCACGCGACCGAATCAGCCCGCCGCGCAGCCGGTCAGGTGCGCCAGTTCGTCGTCCGCGGTCAGATCGATCCGCGCGAGCACCAGTGGATTCAGGTGTGGGCGAGTGCAGGGGCCTACGAGGGTTGGCGTCGGACGCCGCTGCGAGCCGAACTCGCGGACCAGCGGCGGAGGTTCATGACCGAAGAACCCGGGCGCGCCTTTGAGGTTCTGGCTTGATCGTCCCATCGATCCAGAAGCGCCACGGTCGGTAGGCCCACTCGCCGGCATAGGCGACACCCACACGTGGTCCGCGACGAATCAACGGCGCGGGCTCACATCGCCCCTCAATCGACAGCGGAGGACGGGTGAGCGCGTGCCCGTAGAGGGGCCTATCGATCGAAAGGAACCGGCCGACCCGGCCCGGACCACTGATGACCGAGCCGGTGTCCTCGTCGCGAATGCCACGGATCAGGATCGCGGAGGGGAACCCCACACCCTCGGTCACGACGTTGAGGCACCAGTGCTGACCGTAGATGAGGTAGAGATACGCCGCGCCGGCGGGACCGTACATTGCGCGCGTCCGACCATCCGGACGCCCACGCGCGGCGTGACAGGCGCGATCGGCCTGACCCACGTACGCCTCGGTCTCGACGATGGTCGCCTGCGTGATGCCTGCGTCGGTAGTCCGGACGATCCGGCAGCCGAGCAGATCGCGTGCCACGCGTGTCGTATCGCGGGCGTAGAACGCCGCGGGGAGCGGCTCAGGCGAAACTGCCGATCTCCTGAAAGACTGGCGCGGCGAGGCTCAACCGCGCGCGATGAAGTTGGCCGACCGGACAGGCGACGTTGTAGCGGGCGATCAGTCCGTTGATGTGTGCGATGCGGCGCGCCACGTCCTCACGCTGCCGCTGCTCCTCAGCACGGTCCGTCGGATCGATCCGGCACGGTCCGCCGCGAATCGCCACCGCCGCATCGCCTCGCGGGCATCACTCGTCTCGGTCTCGATCTCTTTGCCAAGTACCACCCAGTCCGGCGCAAACCCGGAGCGTTCCAGGATGTCGCATGCCATCCGGAGTTCGAGCGGCACGAAGGGCCGTTCCTCGATACGGATCGCGCCGCGTCTCGGCAGTCGGTCCAGTCCACCACGATCGATCCATTCCTGGATCTTGCGCTCGGCGATGATGTGCCAGGGAGGTGGACTCGCGCCCGGTTCCGTTGCCGGGGCGACCACTCAGAAACCGGCGCCGCGCAGGCTGTTGGCGAGCATCTGGCCCGCGAAGTTGAGGACCAGCATGGCGACGAGTGGGGAGAGGTCCATCATGCCCACCATCGGGATCACACGACGGAAGGGCATCAGCACCGGTTCCGTGATGTCGGAGAGGAACCGTGCGATCGGGTGATCTGGCGGCATCGCAGGGATCCAGGAGAGGATGGCGCGTGCGAAGATCGCCATCGCCAGCACCTGAGTCAGAATAGAGACGAAATTGGACAGCCAGTAGTTCGGCACGCCGAGATTGTACGCGTTAAGCCGTCCGCTCCCCAAAGATCGCGCGGCCGATCCGCACGATCGTGGCGCCCTCTTGGATCGCCACCTCCACGTCGTGGCTCATGCCCATCGACAGGTGCCATGTGTCCGGATCAGCGCCGTGTCGGCGGGTGCGCTCGCTAAGATCGCGGAGGGCGCGGAACACGGGACGACAGTCCTCGGGATCGGCGAATAGCGGCGCAACCGTCATCAGGCCGCGAAGGCGGAGACACGGGAGAGCTGCGATCGACGGGATCGTCGCGGCGGCCTCAGCCGGCGTCAGGCCAAACTTGCTCGCCTCGCCGCCCATGTTCACCTCGATGAGGATATCGAGATCCCGCCCGGCCGCTGCAGCCTCTCTCGACAGCGCCTGCGCGACGCGATGGCTGTCGACCGATTCGACGATCCCGAAGGAGCGGACCGCTGGCCGTGCCTTGTTCGTCTGAAGATGGCCGATCAGGTGCCAGGTCACGTCCGGCGGGTGAAAGGCATCGACCTTGGCGACCCCCTCCTGGACGCGATTCTCACCGAAGTGGCGCAGCCCGGCCTCATAGGCGGCCACGACCGCCGCCACGGGCATCGTCTTCGAGACTGCGACCAGCGTCAGAGAGGTGCGATCGCGGTTTGATCGCTCGAGCGCGCGCGCGAGCCGGGCTTCGACCGTCGCGACCCGCTCCCGGATCGTGTCGCAGGGGACGTTCACAGACCGATTATCGCCCCGAATCGACCCGCGTTGCCGCGCTCGGCGCGATGTGAGAACCAGGTGTCCACGCGGCAGGCCGTGCACAGTCCGGTTCCGTGGATCGCCGAGGCGAGCACGCCACGCCGTTGAAGGAGCGACCGGTTCGCCGCCACCAGATCCACGTGGTCGCGCGGCGACTGTTCCGCGACTGCCGCCGGATCGATGGCGCGGAATCGTTCCGCGACTTCTGGGCCAACCTCGTAGCAGCAGCCGCCGATCGCGGGGCCCAGATCGACGCGGAGATCCGCCGGGTCGGTCCCGAATGCCTCGGCCATCGCCCGGACCGTATTCCCGGCGACATCGGCGATGGTTCCTCTCCAGCCGGCATGGGCGAGACCGATCGCGCGATGGGGCTCGTCGATGAGCATGATCGGCAGGCAGTCGGCGAAGAACATCACCAGCGCGATCCCCGGCGTGTCGGTGATGAGAGCGTCAACGCCCGGGATTGCGTCGCCGCGCCCGAGCGCACCGCGACCGCCGTCCTTGGCCGCGACCCGCGCGACGCCGGCGCCGTGGACCTGTTTGGCACCGACCACCTGCTCGGGCGCGTATCCGAACGAGGCGTAGAAGGCGCGGCGATGCTCCGTCCCGACCGCACCGGCACCTGCGGATAGGTCGACGCGGGGCGCACTGAAGCCCCGGCGCAACCACGTCACCAATCTGGAAGGGTCGAAAACGATCGGACTCAGCGGTTCAGGCCCGACGCTTCAGCACTCCGAGTGACCGCATGAGTAGCACTTCTTGCAGCCCTCCTCGAACACGAGCGAGGCGGAACCACAGCCCGGGCAGAGGTTGGCGCGGACGGCCTCGGCCGCGCCAACATCCTTCACGATCGGGAGGGTGAGTTGCTGCTCGCCGTTCCGGCTCATCATCGGCCCGGACCCATCCTCGAGGTGGCGGAGCATCGCCACCGCGATCGCGTCGGGCAGCGAGCGTACCTGGAGCGCGCCGAAACCGATCGAACGGCTGCCGCCGATGCCGCGCAACTGGCGGGCGATCTCCCGCGCCCGCTCTTCCGGGGTGAGCGTCGAAGGGATCTGCAGTGCGTAGGAGATCATGCGACCCACCGCCTCGGCCATCGCCATCAGGTCGGATCCCGACCGGCCGACCGAGACGAAGACCTCATAGAGGCCAGAGTCATCGGAGTTGAGGGTCAGATTGACCTTCCCCTCCGGGGCGAGGACCTGGCGCGTGTAGCCGCGCAAAAGTTCGGGGCGGCTCTTGCTCCGGTCCGCGGTCATCGGCATGGGCGGCGGGGCTTCCGGAGCAGCGGGCTTCTCCTCGATGTGGGAGAGGACACCCGCCCGGCAGCCATCGCGGAAGTAGGTCACTCCCTTGCAGCCGAGCGCATACGCCTTCGTGTAGAGCCGCTTCACCTCGTCGACGGTGTGGTCGTTCGGGGCGTTGACGGTCTTTGAGATCGAGGAATCGGTGTACCGCTGCACGATCGCCTGAATGGTGACGTGCTCCTCGGGCGTGAGGTCGTTGGCGGCGACGAAATAGCCGGGTCGTTCCTCGGGGGTCGGTTCCCGGCCGTTCTCCCGTGCGAACGCATCGCGCCACTCCTTGAAGAGAGGGTGGTACAGAACGTGCTCGCCCGTACGGTCCCGACGGATCATGGCGAAGTCGTACACCGGCTCGATACCGGAGGAGACGCCGGCCAGGAGCGAGGTCGTGCCGGTTGGCGCCTGGGTGAGGAGAACCGCGTTCCGAATCCCCGTCTGGCGGATCTTCGCCTGCGTGCTCTCGGGCAGCCGCCGGATGAAGAGACCTTGGCCGTACTTCTCGGCATCGAAGAAGGGGAAGGCGCCCTTCTCCGCGGCGATGTCCGCTGAGGCGTCGTACGCCGAGTCGCGGATGGTGCGGTAGATGCGTTCCACGAAGGCGACCGACTCCTCCGAGCCGTAGCGGACGCCGAGCTTGATGAGCGCATCGCCCAGCCCCATCGTGCCGAGACCGGTGCGTCGCGTGCCCATCTGGGCCCGCTCGTTCTCGGGGATGAAGTAGAGGTTGGCGTCAACAACGTTATCCAGGAACCGCATCGCGATCGCGGCGTGCTCGGCGAGGCCGGCCCAGTCCATCTCGCCCCGCTCGACGAACCCGGCCAGATTGAGCGCACCGAGGTTGCAGACACCCCAAGCGGGCAGACCCTGCTCGCCGCACGGATTGACGCATCGGATGTTCTCGTAGTACCAGGTGTTCGACTGCTTGTTGTACCGATCCATGAAGACAACGCCCGGCTCGCCGCTCTTCCAGGCCGCGGTGCAGATGAGATCCCAGAGATCGCGCGCGCGCACGGTCTTGCGGACCTCATCCTTCCATTTGAGGTCCCAGTCCGCGTCCCGCTCTACCGCCTGCATGAAGGAGTCCGAGACGCAGACGGACAGATTGGCGTGATTGATCCGGCTGAGGTCCTGCTTGACGGTGATGAACTCCTCGATGTCCGGGTGGTCGTCGTCGAGCATGAGCATGAGCGCGCCGCGACGGCTGCCGCCCTGCTGGATCACGTCGCCGGTCGCGACCGAGTACAGCTCGGCCCAGGAACAGGGGCCCGAGGCCGTGCCGTTGACGGTGCGGATGTAGGAACCCCGGGGACGCAGGCTGGAGAGGTTGATCCCCACGCCGCCGCCGCGGGCCATGATCTCCGTCATCACCTTCAGGTTGTCGAGGATGCCGGCACGGCTGTCCTCGGGCGATGGGATGACGTAGCAGTTGTAGTAGGTCACCGCGTGCCCGGTTCCCGCGCCGGCGAGGATGCGCCCGCCGGGGACGAACTTGAAGTCCCGCAGCGCGGCGTAGAACCGCTCCGCCCAGTACTGCCGCTTCTCTTCGGTCGGCTCCACCGCAGCGATGCCGTGGGCGACGCGCCACCACATCTCCTCGGGATGCGCCTCAGTCGAGCTTCCGTTGCGATCCTTCAGGCTGTACCGATCGGCGAAGACTTTGGCGCGGATGCCATCGAGTTCAGTGCGATTCTGGTCGGTCATCGAGGGAATGGGGCTATCGATCGCGGTCACAGCGGTTGCTCCTCCTCGGTACGGTCAACGATGGGGCGATAACTCGTGACTCCCGCGCCTCATCGAAGTCGGTTTGGTCGGATCGGGTCTGCATCATCAACTCCAGCACGGCTGCTCCTCTTCAAAGCGCAGGCGCAGCTGATTGCGCTCTGACGCGGCGCGACGCCGTCGCGCCATCAATCCCTCGATCTCCTCGGCGAGCGATTCGACATCGCGAAACTCGCGACATACGCTGGCGAAGCGCACGTAGGCGACCTCGTCGAAATCCCGCAGGGCGCGCATGGCGTGATCGCCCACCACCTCGCTGGGGATCTCGTGCAGGCCGAGGCCCAGGATGGTGGCCTCGATGTCGCGCACAATCGCGTCGATTGCTTCGGCCGGCACCGGTCGCTTGAAGCAGGCGAGGCGCACGCCGCGGGCGAGTTTGGCGCGAGAGAACTGCTCGCGCCGGCCATCCTTCTTCACGACCAGTGCCGCGCCGCACTCGGCCCGCTCGTAGGTCGTAAACCGGACTCCGCAAGCGCCGCACTCGCGCCGGCGCCGCACGCCATCGGCCGATTCACGCGAGTCCACCACCCGTGTTCCTGGTGTCTCTGACCCACACTGCAGACAGCGCAATGACACCCCCGCTTCTCGGCCCCGGCTGTCGCGACCCCGTTAGCGACTGCTCCGTCGCGCGTCCCGTGGCCCCACTACATCTGGTAGCGCGGCGCTAAGTGTACCACCACATCTGGGGTTTTCAAGGGTGCGAATTGACGTAACAACGATCAATTCCAGTTTGTGTGAGCGCGGACCTCGAGTTCTGGAGGATTGGAGTTTCCTAAGAACTCGACATAAACCGCCGATAAAGGAGGAGCATCGGGGCCGACCCCGAGGTGGCTATCGCGGCCGCGCCATGGAGACGGCCGGCAGACGGCCGTGGCCCGTCCGCACCGATTTGCGGCCGTCTAGCCGCGCCGTCGGCTGATGAACTCCGGCGGCGGAGGCATCTCTGATCCCGCGCTCGCCCCACTGCGCAATGGGGGAGCGGGCGAAGCCTCGACGCGCCCCACCTCCTGCCCGCCAAACGCCGCGCGCGGATTACGCACGAACGGGGGCACATCTGCATCCCCTCCGCTCGCCGAACCCGCCGGCGACGTACGCGGGGATTGCTCGCGCGGTGGCGGTCGAAGTGGCTGCTGAGAGAGACCGTTCAGGAAGGAGGAAGATGCACGGAGACTGCCCTGCGTCTGAGCGGTGGGGACGAATCCTGTCGCGACCGCGGTGATGCGGATCTCCCCATCGAGGTTTGGATCGATGACGGCACCAAAGATGATGTTCGCGTCCGCATCTGCTGAGTCGGTGATGGTCCGTGCCGCCTCCGTCACCTCGCTCAGGGCGAGGTCATTCCCACCCGTGATATTGAAGAGGATGCCGCGCGCGCCTTCGATGCCGGACTCGAGCAGGGGACTGGTGATGGCGGCCCGCGCCGCCTCGACGGCGCGCTGCTCGCCCGAAGCGCGACCGATCGCCAGAAGCGCGGAACCCGCCTCCCTCATCACCGACTTCACGTCGGCGAAGTCGACGTTGATGAGGCCGGGTACGGTGATGATCTCGGCGATGCCCTGAATCCCGTGCTGCAGGACCTCATCGACCACGCGTAGCGCTTGATCGAACGGCATTTTCTTATCGACGATCGACGAGATCCGGTCGTTCGAGATCGCGATGATGGTGTCGACCTTGCTCGTCAACTGGAGGATTGCCTCATCGGCTATCCGGGCCCGACGCTGGCCCTCGAAGGTGAACGGACGCGTCACGACCGCGACGGTGAGTGCGCCCATCTCTTGGGCGATCTGCGCAATGACCGGTGCGGCGCCGGAGCCGGTCCCACCGCCCATTCCGGCGGCGATGAAAACCATATCCGAGTCCTTTAGGGCATCGTAAATCTGATCGCTCGTCTCTTCCGCAGCCTTCAGCCCCTTCTGTGGATCACCTCCCGCGCCGAGCCCCCTGGTCAACTTGTCGCCGATATGGATCTTCCGATCGGCATCGCAGCGCATCAGCGCCTGCGCGTCCGTATTGACTGCGATGAACTCGATACCCCGTACTTCGGCCCGGATCATCCGGGTGACCGCGTTCGAACCACCACCACCGACGCCGATCACCTTGATCCGCGCGTACGATTCAGCTCCCGATAGCGGTATCATCTTGAACTCGATCCTTTCTGCCGGGCACTAGGGCGGCGAGCGAGCTTTCCACCCCCAAGGATACGCCACCCGGACGCCGGGCGCACCACCTCGAGGAATCCAACAACTAGGTGCCAGCCAAACCAGCGTCCGGCGCCACGATTATACCGGCGTGTCAGAGACATAACAACGATGCGCGCAACCCGTTCGGATTGCCCTAATCGGGCCGCGTGCGGACTTCAGCGATCGGTGCGAAGTCGCGAACGCCCGTCGTGTCGTTCGATCGCCAGTTCGATCAGTCGGTCGAGCAGGCGCCCGTACGGCAGTCCGCTGGCTTCCCAGAGCTTCGGGTACATCGAGATACTCGTGAACCCCGGAATCGTGTTCAGCTCGTTGACGAGCACGATCGATTCATCGCGGCTGATGAAGAAGTCCACCCGGGCCATCCCCGCGCACTCGATGGCGCGAAAGGCGGTCACCGCCAGTGCGCGGGTGCGGTCCGATGCCTCGGCGCTGAGGGGCGCGGGGATCAGCAGTTGGGTCGACGAATTTGCGTACTTAGCTTCGTAGTCGTACCACTCGCGGTCCGGGATCACCTCGCCGATGACCGATGCGATCGGCGCATCGTTGCCGAGCACGCTGCATTCGACCTCGCGCGCATCGATCGCAGCCCGCTCGACGATCACTTTTCGGTCGTACGTCAGCGCAAGACCGACAGCCTGGCGGAGAGTGGACTCATCGGTCGCCCGGGTGATCCCCACGGAGGACCCGAGATTGGCCGGCTTGACGAAACACGGATACCCGAGGCGCGCCTCGATCTCAACGATCGTTTGCTCCACGGCGCCGTGCCACTGGGGTTCGATGAAGGCGACCCAGTCGAGAACCGGCAGACCGGCCGCGCGCAGGACAGTCTTCATCATCGCCTTATCCATGCCCAGCGCCGAACCCAGGACGCCCGCGCCGACGTACGGTACGTTCGCCATCTCCAGCAGACCCTGGATCGTGCCATCCTCGCCATAGGGCCCGTGGAGCACCGGGAAGACGACGTCGATCGGTTCCAGCGCCGTGCGGGCCTCCAGTCCGCGCGAGACCGACACTGTGACCAGCCCCCCGCCGCGCGGATTCGTGACGATCGCCGTCTCGTCCAGCGCTTCGGCGCCTGCCTTCAGCGCGCGCATTGGATCACCGGAGGAGAGCCATCCCCCCTGCCGCGTCAGGCCGATGGGCACGACCTCGTACTTCTCCGCATCCAGCGCCGCCATAACCGACTCGGCGGAGCGCAGCGACACCTCGTGCTCGCCAGATCGCCCTCCGAACACGACGCCGACGCGGATCCTGCGGCCCTCATTCATGCCGGAAATTCACTCCAGTCACCGAGAAACTCCACCTCGGGCACCAGCGCGATCCCGAAGCGCCGCTCCACCTCCGAACGCGCGAGGCAGATGAGGGAGGCGACATCCTCGGCCGAGGCACCTCCTTGATTGACAATGAAGTTCGCGTGGCGCGTCGAGATCGCTGCGCCGCCGATCGCTCGCCCTTTGAGTCCAGCGCGCTCGATGAGCCGGCCGGCGAACTCTCCCGGCGGGTTGGTGAACGTGGATCCGGCGCTCATCTCGGTGGGCTGATGCTCGCGCCGCCAGTGGCGAATCTCGTCGATTCGCGCAAGCGCCTCGGCCGCCGGCGATGGCTTCAAAACGAACGTCGCCTCGACTACCACCGGTCGCGGTGAGGCGCGTTTGAGGGCGCTGTCCCGATAGGAGAGGTCTAGAGCCGACAAAGGCAGGTCGTCGACGCTGCCATCGTCGCGCAGGACTCGTGCAGAACGGAGTACGCCGCGCATATCGCCGGCGTGCGCCCCAGCGTTCTGGACCACGGCGCCACCCAATGTGCCGGGGATCGCCGCCGCGAATTCGAAGCCGGTCCATCCCCGGGCGGCGGTCTCCCGTGCGAGATGCGCGAGCGATGTCCCGGCGGACGCGGTGACGAGAGCACCGGCATCCTCCTCGACGATCGTGAGGCGCGTGGACTCCATGCGGATGATGAGACCGCGGAATCCCCGATCGGCGATCACGAGGTTCGAGCCGCGCCCGATCACCCGCCACGGAATCCCCTGGCCGGCGGCCCAGCCGACCAGTTCCCGCAGGCCTTCGACCTCTTCGGTGATCGCGAAGAGGTCGGCGCGCCCACCCACGCGCAGGCTCGTATAAGGCGCGAGCGCCACGTTGCGGTCGACGCGGGTGCCCGACGAGAGTCGTCCGAGATGGAGCGCGGTCGTCACGACACCTCGAGCGCGGCGACCACCCAGCTCGCGAGCCGGGTGACGTCTCCTGCTCCCATAGTCACGATGATGTCGCCCGGCCGCGCCGTGGATGACGCGCGGCTCACCGCCTCCGCCGCGCCCGGGCAATAGATCACGTCAGACCGCCCGATTGCCGCCACCAGTCGCGCGGCGTCACCCTCGGGTGTCGCGTCCTCGCGGCCGGGTGGGGAGTACGGCGCAAGCATCAGGACCACGTCGGCGTCGTCGAACGAAGCGCTGAAGTCCTTGAACAGCGCGGCGGTGCGATGGTACGTGTGCGGCTGGAAGATGCAGATGATGCGACCGCGCGCGACCTGTCGTGCCGTGGCGAGCGCTGCGCGTAGCTTCATGGGATGGTGGGCGTAATCGTCGTAGACGACTACGCCACGGACGCTTCCTCGCCGCTCGAACCGTCGACCGACACCGGGGAACTCGCGCAGCGCCTCCACACTGGCAGTGGTCTCTACTCCAACCAGTGCCGCCGCCGCGATCGCGCCCACCGCGTTATGGACGTTGTGCCTGCCCGGCAGGGGGAGCGTGAGGACGTGGGAGAGCCCCTTGTGGCGCACGACCGCTGTCGTGGTCGGGCCTGCGGTATCGATCCGTCCGATCTGCCAGTCGGCGTCCGGCCGAGTGCCGAAGGTCACTGACCCCCCATCGGCCAGGCGCGCCGCGCCCGGGTCATCGCCGTTCACGATCAGGCCTCCGCGCGGTGTGCTCGTCGCGAAGGCCCGGAAGGCCTCCTCCATCGCGTCGACCGAACCATAGTAGTCGAGATGGTCCGCCTCGACATTGGTGACGACCGCGATCGCTGGTGTCAGGTGGAGGAACGATCGATCGAACTCGTCGGCTTCCACGACCAGAAAGCGCGACCCTCCAGCCCGACCACCGACGCCCAGCCCGGGCACCTCACCCCCCACCAGAGCGCTCGGATCGTGTCCCGCGCGCAGCAGGATCCACGCCGCCATCGCCGTCGTCGTCGTCTTTCCCGCCGTTCCGGCGATGCAGATCGCCGTGCGCTGTCGCGACCACGCCCCAACCACTTCGGCGCGCTTCGCGATCGCCACACCGCGTTCGCGTGCCTCGACCAGGCAGGGGACGTCCGGTGCTGCGGCCGAAGTCGCGACGACCAGATCGCGCCCGATCGCGTGTTCGCGAGCATGGCCGGTCCGCGCGATGACACCGAATTCACCCAGTGCTCCCAGCACCCGGGAGTCCGTCGCATCGCAGCCATCGACCGTCCAGCCAGAGCGCGCCGACAACGCCGCGAGGGGCGCCATCCCGGCACCGCCGATTCCCACGAAGTGCGCCCGGACCGCTCTCCGCCGGACGAGATCAGCGAGCGCCGATGGCGCGATCACAGGGCCTCATCCAGATCGTGGACGTTGCCGCCACGCCGGACGAAGCGCGAGTTCGCGATGATGGCGATCGCCACGATTAGGACGATCGCGACCGTGGCGAGGATGATGGTCGAACGACTTGCGAGCCCGGGGAGCGCCAGCGCCTCCGCAAAGAATCCCGTACCGACGTAGGCCACTATGTAGCCTGTGATGGCTCCCGCGAGCGCGCCGAGCAGCGCATCGCCTCCTGAGGACCCGCGCGGCCCGAGGCTGTTGGCGGCGAGGTAGCTGAGCCCGACACCCAGTGCGAATGTCACGCCGAGAAACGTCCGAGGAGCGAACAGGTCGATCGCGGGGGTCGCGCGGAGGCTTGCCAGCAGAGGCGTGGGATCGCTCAGGTCGAAACCTCCCATCCAGACGAATCTCACGATCAGCCAGACCCGATTCGCGCTCTCGACGAGGGGGATTCCGAGGAACCCCACGACCGTCCACAGGAGGAGAAGAAGCACGAGGCCGCCAAGTTCACGGACCCACCCGCGGCGCGCGCCGACCACCGCGCCGATGACGATCAGCGCCAGGTATGGCCACATCGTCCCGATCTGCAGCGCACCTGGGATTGGAAGCGGCGGCGCTGGGATCGCCATCAGCGAGCGTCCTCGAATGCGAATCGCGCGATCGTCGCGCGGATCGCATCGATCGAGCCCGGTCGGTCCAGCAGGCCCATCGCGGTGCGACGCTGCTCTTGGCCGGCGCGGTCGTAGAGCAGGGCTAGCGCTTCTTGGGCGAGCGCCGCTGCGCTTTCGGGCAGAGGGCTTGTGTAGATGTGCGCTGCACCCTGCCGCGCAAGATAGGCGGCGTTCGCTCGTTGGTGTCCGCCAGCGAACGATCCCGGAATCAGAAGCGCGGGCAGCGAGAAGGCCGGAAGCTCCCCGAGTGTCGAGGCTCCCGCGCGCCCCACGAAGAGATCCGCCGCTGCGAGCCACATTCCCAATTCCAGGCTAACGAAGGGCGTCGGCCGGTAACGGTCCTGAAGCCACTCCGGCAGGGATCGGCGCGCCCGGAGGGAGTCGTCGGCCCCGGCCAGACCGGTCTGGTGCAGGACGGTGGCTCCGCCGACGAGACGGGGAAGGGCAGTCCAGACCGCCTCGTTGATGGCGCGCGCACCCTGGCTTCCACCCATCACCAGGATCACGGGATCCTCGCCGATCCCGAGTTCGGACCGCGCAGCGGCCCGGCGATCGGGCCGCCCGCTCCAGGCGCGTAGCTCCGGCCGAACCGGATACCCGGTCGGCACCACTGATGCACCCCGCAAGTACCGCGCCGACTCGGCCGCGGTGCACACGATGGCGCTGGCGAAGCGGGCCAGGAAGCGGATTGCCAGGCCCGGCTCGATATCTGGCAGGAAGAGGATGACGGGAATCGAAAGCGAGCGTGCGGCCAGCACGGGCGGGACAGAGACGTAGCCACCTGTCGCGAAGAGTGCGTATGGGTGACGCTCGCTGAGGATGTGCCGCGCGGAAAGAAAGCCGCGCAGGTTTGCCAGGGCCGATTGAAGGAGTTGCAGCGCATTGCGGCCCGCAACCGCGCCAGCTCCCGTGGCGGCGAACGGAATGCCAAGATCTCTCGCGAGGTGGCGCTCCATGCCGGCCTCTCGACCGAGCCAGATCGCTGTGCCACCCATGCCGGCGACCACTGCTCCGGCCGGATAGACATGGCCGGCCGTGCCGCCCCCGGCTAGGGCGATCGGCGAGATGTCGGCACGACTCATCGCAACCATCACCGCTCGGTGGCCGCCAGCGTACCGACCATCTCTTTGAAGGCCCGGCCCCTCGCCTCGTAGTCCCGAAATTCGTCGAAGCTCGAACCGCTCGGAGAGAGCAGGACGATATCGCCTGGCCGGGCGAGGCCGTACGCCGCGTCAACTGCCTCGCGCAGGGATCCTACCGACGCGGCGGGAGCGGGCGCCCCGGCCTGCGCGATCGCGTCGTGCAACTCGCACCGCAACTCACCGAAGAGCACAACGGAGCGGGCGCGTGCCTGGATCTCCCGGGCGAGATCGTCCAGCGGAACTCGCTTGCTCCGGCCACCGGCGAGGAGGATGACCCCCGGATCGAACGAGCGAAGCGCGGCGATCGTCTCCGCGGGCGACGTCGCCTTCGAATCGTTGTACCAGAGGGCACCGCCGACGCGGCCCACCTCTTCGATGCGGTGCTCCACCCCGCCAAACGTGCGCGCAATCGCCGAGATGGCCTCCATGCTCGCGCCGAGATGCGCCGCGGTCGTCGCCGCGGCCAGCACGTTCGCGATATTGTGGTCGCCGCGCAGGCGGAGATCCGCCCGGCGGCAGATGACACCTCCGCGCGACGCGGTACCCAGAAGGAGGCGGTCTCCGTCGAACCACGCGCCGTTTTGCACGTGTCGCTGGAGAGAGAAATGGTCCCGGCGTCCCTCACCGAGCGATGAAAGGGGGACGAGGGTCTCGTCGTCGGCATTGAGGATGGCGACATCGCCGGATTTCTGATACCGGAGCAGGTTCGCCTTCGCGTCGCGGTATGCATCGAGGTCGAGGTGGCGATCGAGATGATTCGGCGTCAGGTTGAGAATCGCGCCGATACCTGGGCTGCGCCGGAGGTTCTCGAGCTGAAAACTGGAAAGTTCGAGGACGACCTCACCGGCAAATCCGCCAGCGATGTAGTCGATCGCGGGGCGGCCGATGTTGCCTCCGACGAACGTGTCCACCCCCGAAGCCTCGAGCATCCGACCAACGAGCGTTGTCGTGGTCGTCTTGCCAGCACTGCCCGTGATCGCCGCGATCCGCCGATCGCAGAGGTCGAAGAAGAGCTCGATCTCGGAGCTCACCGCGATGCCGTCCCGACGTGCCGCCGCCACGAGCGCGTGCGATCGCGGCACGCCGGGACTGACATAGAGCGTGCCGATCCCGTGGAGGAGCGATGGATCGGTCCCACCGAGCGCGAGACGGAGTCCGAGTTGTTCCGCTGCGGCCACCACATCACCGAGCGCCTCGAGCGAACGATCGTCGGCGACGGTGACCTCGGCGCCGCTCTGGCGGAGGAAGCGACCCAGCGCAAGATGCGTGCGCGCTAGGCCGAGGAGCAGCGCGCTTCTGGGGAGTCTCACAGGCGGACCAGGAGAAGCCCGCAGGCGCCGGCGACCGTGGCGGCGATCCAGAACCGGCCGACGATCTGCGTCTCAGGCCAGCCGATCAGCTCGAGATGGTGGTGGAGCGGCGCCCGGCGGAAGAGACGCCGCCCGCCGGTGAGGCGGAAGTACCCAACCTGGAGCATCACCGAGACGAGAACGAGGACGAGCGGCGCTGCGACCACCGGCAGGAGCAGGGCGTCCCCGGTGCCAAGCGCGAGGACGGCCAGAGCGGCGCCGAGGCCGAGCGACCCCGTGCCACCCATGAAAACCCGGGCAGGGTGGACATTGAACCAAAGAAAGGCGAGCAGGGACCCGACCAGTGCCGCCGCCGCCACTGCGAGGACGACCTGACCGCGACCGAGGGCGAGCACGCCGAACGTCGCGATCGCGATGCCGATCGTTCCTCCCGCCAGACCGTCCAGGCCGTCGATCACATTCGCAGCCGAGGTCGTGGCGTAGATAACGAGCATTGCGAACGGCACGAACGCGAGCCTGAGGTCGGTCGCGCCAACGAAGGGGATGCGGAGCGCGCCTCCCGAAGGACCGAGATAGAGGAGCAGCGCGACGACCGCGGCGAAGATCAATTGCCACAACAGTTGGGCGCGAATCTTGAAGCCGATTCCCTCGTGACTGCGGATGTTCGCCACATCGTCGAGGGCGCCGAAGAGCGCGTAGAGTCCAATCGCCAGGAAGTACGGCACCAGGCTGGCGAGGTCTGGCGCGAGGATCAGCGTCACGACGGCTGCAATCGACACGAAAAGCATGCCGCCCATCGTCGGCGTCCCCTGCTTGGCCAGATGGTGCTCCTGCCCCTCCAGCCGGATCTGTTTGCCGAGGCGAAATCGAATGAGCAGTCGGATGAACGGGGGGCCGGTGACGATGCCCAACGCGAACGCCACCAGGAGCGCGACGAACGCCGATGTCATCGTGGTATCGAGGTCAGGCGCTGCACCAATCGCTCCATCCGCTGGCCACGGGACCCTTTCACCAGAATGAGGTCACCTGGCTGAGGTTTGATCGTCACCTCGGTGACGTCGTCCGCGAAGCGAACGTCGAGGAGACCGGCGAGGCGCGCCTCTCGCCCCAACGCGCGCGCGCGGATTCCCACCGCCCAGACAATGTCAGCCGCACTTGCTGCGCGCCTCCCTGCCGCCCGGTGCGCCTCCTCCGCGATTTCGCCGAGTTCCAGCATATCGCCCAGGATGGCGATCCGGCGGCCCGAATACTCGGCCAGCACATCGAGCGCAGCGTTCATCGAGATCGGGGCGGCGTTATAGGTGTCGTCGAGGAGGGTGGCGCCACCGGCCAGTGGGATGGGCCGCAGACGGGCGAGGTCGGGCGGACTGACGAGTGCCGCCGCGATCTCCTCCACTGCGATGTCCTCGGCGAGCGCCAGAGCGGCCGCGGCGAGGCATGGATACACGGAGTGGCGCCCGATCATCGACGTGTCGATCGCGATCTCGCCGCCCGGGTACAGCAGGCGGAACGACGTTCCTGCCAGCCCGCGCGATTGGATATCGACGGCGCGCACGACATTGTGCTCGCCCGTTCCGTACCAGGCGACTGGGCAGCTAGCGCGCACCGCCATCCGGCGCAAGCGCTGGTCATCACCGTTGAGGACCGCCAGGCCAGACTCGGGAAGCGCGTCGAGGATCTCGCCTTTCGCCTGCTCGATCGCCTGCATCGATCCAAAGCTCTCGAGGTGGGTTGGTCCGATGGTGGTCAGGATCGCTGCGCTGGGACGCGCGATCTCGCACAGCGTTGCGATCTCGCCTACCCGATAGGCGCCCATCTCCAGGACCGCACGGTCCACGTCGGGTCCGACTTCCAGGAGAGAAATTGGGAGTCCGATCTCGCTGTTGAAGTTGGCCGGGCTCTCGTAGACGCGGAAACGTCTGGCCAGGACATGGGCGATCGTCTGCTTCGCGGTGGTCTTCCCGACCGAGCCCACAACACCAATGATGCCTGCGTCGATGCGCTCGCGGTGCGCCGAAGCGAGTCTCTGGAGGGCGGTGAGCGGATCATCGACGCGCACGTACGCGGTCTCTGCACGCTGTGCATTGGAGAGGGAAGAGAGCTCGACCTTCCGACGGGCGAGCACGCCGCGCGCTCCCTGTTGGATCGCGTGCACGATGAAGTCGTGGCCATCGCGCTCGGCTTCGAGCGCCACGAAGAGGGCCCCGGACCGCGCCGTCCGGGAGTCGTTCGTCACCGAGGTGAGCGTGAGTTCTCCCTCCGGTGCGCTCTCGAGGATCGCGCCGGGAAGATCCTCCAGAATCTGTCGCAGCGGCAGCGCCGTCATCGCGGCGTACCAATCCGGCGGGCGCAGCGCAGGCGGGCGGATCGGGCTCGCGGGTTGCGTGCCAGTTCTTCCGCAGCCGCAACGGCCGACCCCTTGCCCAGGCGTTGCGCGGCCGGCGCGCGGCCACACGTGCAAACCGGCGCCTGCGGCGGGCAGATGCAGGGCCGTGCCTGGACCTCGATAAACCGCTTGACAGTCCGATCTTCGAGGGAGTGGAAACTGATGACCGCGAGGACTCCGCCCTCCCGGAGCAGTCCGAACGCGTCGTGGAGTGCGCCCGCGAGGGGCTCGATCTCGTCGTTGACCGCGATGCGGAGCGCCTGGAACACGCGGGTGGCCGGGTGGACGCGGCTCGAGCGCGCGTTCCCGCGGTCGATCGCCGTGGCGAGTTGTCCGGTCGTCGTCAGCGGCCCACGCGACCGCGCCTCCACGATCCTCCTCGCAAGGGAACGCGCACGAGGCTCCTCGCCGTAGCTGCGAATGATCTCGGCGATGCGCGTCTCCGGCAGTGAGTTGACAAGGTCGGCCGCGGTGGCCCCTACCCGCCGGTCAAACCTCATGTCCAGCGGTCCGTCGCGCTTGAGGCTGAAACCGCGCGCGGCGTCATCGAATTGCCGTGAGTTCACGCCGAGATCGAAGAGCACGCCATCCGCCATAGTGACCTCGGCTCGGGCGGCGATGCTGAGTAGGTCCAGGTAATGTCCATGAACGAGAGTAACGCGATCGCCGAAGCGCGCCAGGCGCTCACGCGCGATCTCCAGGATCTCGGCGTCTCGGTCAATGCCAAGCAGGCGGCCTGTTGGGGCGCTGGCGGCGAGGATGGCCGCGGCGTGACCGCCGGATCCGACGGTGCAGTCGACGTAGATTCCGCCACCCCGAGGCTCAAGTGAGGCGCACACCTCATTGACGAGGACGGGCACGTGCCCGTCGGCGTTTTCCAATAACGGGGTCGATTCTACGTTCGCGCCCGCAGGCTCCTCGTTAGAAACCGGTATACTCATTTGCCCGAGGGAGGTTTTTCCATGGCATTTTCCGTTCCACCGCTGCCGTACGCGTTCGACGCGCTTGAGCCGCACATCGACGCTCAGACGATGCAGATCCATCACGATCGGCATCACGCTGCGTACGTGAACAACCTGAACGCCGCGATCGAGAAGCATCCGTCGCAGGCTGGGAAGTCGATCGAGGAGTTGATCGCGAATCTGTCCGCCGTGCCAGAGGACATCCGGACCGCCGTGCGGAACAATGGTGGTGGGCACTACAACCACACCCTGTTCTGGGAGACTATGGGGCCGAACGGCGGGTCTCCTTCCGGATCTCTCGCCGCGGCGATCGATCGGCTCGGTGGCCTCGACGAGGTCAAGAAGCAGGTCAATCAGGCGGGCACCACGCGCTTCGGCAGCGGGTGGGCGTGGCTGAGCGTAGACAATGGCGCGCTGAAGGTGGAGAGTTCACCAAATCAGGATTCGCCGTTGATGGAAGGTCGTCGCCCGATCCTCGGGGTCGACGTCTGGGAGCACGCCTACTATCTCAAGTACCAGAACCGCCGCCCTGACTACCTGGCGGCGTGGTGGAACACCGTCAACTGGGCGAAGGTCGGCGCGCTGTACGTAGCCGCAGGCGGTAAGTAGGCGCGCTGGGTCACGCTTCGCGCGCGGCTGCGCGCTGACGGGCGGGTTGGCGCCGGCATAGTGCGCCAGCCCGCCGAAGGAGCGGTAGTGTGGACGAGACGGTTACCGATGGCGACCTGATCGATTCGACCGCGCCCGAGGCTGACGAGAGCGCAGCCGAGGACTTGGACGCGCCCACCGTCGTCGATGATCTGGCGCCCGACCCGGCGGCACTCGCCGATGTCGAGGCCGAGACCATCCTCGATGAGCCGGTCGCAACTCCGGACGAAGACCTGGAGCGCGTCAGCGATCCCGTCCGCCAGTACCTTCGGGAGATCCATCGCGTCGCGCTGCTCACGGCGGAGTCCGAGCGTCACCTGGCCGCCCGTATGGAGGAGCAGGTAGCGCTCGCCGCGCTGGCGACGGAGCACGCTTCGGACGGTCACCTCGCCAGCGATGCCGACGTGGCGCTGCGACTCTACGAGCGTCTGAGCGGGCGCATCGACCTCATTCAAGCACTGTTCGCCGAGGTTGGAGTCACCGATGAACGGCCGCTCTTCGTCCGTCTCCACAATCGCAAGGTCCGTATCCAGATCGATGCGCTCCTCGATCTCGATCTGGTGGCGAGGCTTGCGACCCGGCTTGGCCGTTCTGCCGCCGAGATCGAGACCGACCTCGTGCAACTCTCACTCGAGTCTCGCCTCCTTCTGCCGAGCCTGCTCGAGTTCCCGCGGTTTGCCGCGGCGCAGTCGACGCCCTCTGCCGCGACCGCCGCCCGCGTCATTCGCGAGCGGGAGAAGGATGTCCACCGCTCGTTCGAGCGCTTCCGTCACGTGGCGGAGGCTGCCGAGCAGCACCTGATCGAGGCAAACCTGCGACTGGTCGTCAGCATCGCGAAGAGGTACGCCAACCGCGGGATGGAACTGCTCGATCTGATTCAAGAGGGAAACCAGGGGCTCATGCGGGCGGTCGGCAAGTTCGACTATCGGCGAGGATTCAAGTTCTCGACCTACGCCACCTGGTGGATCCGACAATCGATCAGCCGGGCGCTCGCCTATCAGTCGCGCACGATCCGTGTCCCCGTGCACATGGTGGAGATCATCAATCGGCTCGGACATGTGACCCGTGAACTCACTCAGCAACTCGATCGCGATCCCCTCGCGGTCGAGATCGCGCTGATGCTCGGGCTCTTCGAACCAGGATTGGAAGAGGAGTTGGTCGCTATCGCGGCGCGTCGAGATTCGACGATCGTCGTGCCGGTCGACGCGGGAGAGGACATGCGTCGCGGGGCGATCCTGCGCTCGGGCATCCTCCAGACGCCTCGGTTGATCCCTCCCCTGATGTGGGACGAGATCAATCAGGCCGCTGGGCGCGTTGACCAGGCCATCCTCGTTTCCCGCCAGCCGGTGTCTCTGGAAACGCCGGTTGGCACGGAGCAGGATAATCACCTCGGCGATCTGATCGAAGACATCACCTCGCCCGAACCGTCCGAGGTGGCGACAGCGGCGCTGCTGCGAAGTCAGGTTGACTCGATTCTGGAATCGATGAACGTGCGGGAGCGGCGCGTTATTGAACTGCGATTCGGTCTCGAGGATGGAAGGAGTCGAACCCTCGAGGAGGTCGGCAAGGAGTTCGGGGTGACGCGGGAGCGGGTGCGGCAGATCGAGGCAAAGGCGCTACGCAAGCTCCGGCACCCACAGCGCAGTCGGCGTCTGAGGGACTACCTCGAATAACGGCATCGACGCCGGCGTGGTGCGATGAGCGGCCACGAATCCAGCCGGTAGCTCCACTGCGCTCCTGGCGGCCCGGCAGATGAGGCCGAAACGCCACGGCGAAACTCTCTCCACGATGCGGACGACGATGCCACGATCGTCCAAGAAGAGCACATCCAGGGGCCGACCCATGAAACAGGTATGGATCGCGCTGCAGCCGACGAGAACGAACGCGTCGATTGTGGAGAAGCCCGACCGTCCGATTATTCCGCGCGCGCGGTCGAACGGGTTGGTCGCGATCAGTGCCGCCAGGGCGATGGATCGCGCCGAGAACCCACGGGGGGTGATCTCTCTCGCCTTCACGAAGGCGGCCCGAGACTCCGGAAGATGCCCGGCAGCGCTGGGCCGAGGATCACGACGAAGAGCGACGGGAAGATCAGGAAGACCAGCGGAAACAGCATCTTGATTGGCGCCTTCTGGGCGAGTTCCTGCACGCGCTAACGTCGCCAGACGCGGATCTGCGCCGACTGGGCACTGAGGACTCGTCCGACCGACGTGCCCAGCTGATCAGGCTGGACGATCGCGAACTCCTGGCCCAGAGCGTCCGGCCTCTTCTCTGCGACTCTGGCAAGGGCAGCATCGAAGCCAAGCCCGGCCTCAACCGAAACGGTCAGAAGGTTGAGGCCATCGGGGATGGCACGCTCTATCTCCCGGCGTCGTCCCCTGATCGCCCGTTCGAGCGCCAGGCCCGGCGCGATCAGACCGATCCCACCCCCGATCGCCAGCGCCCAGAGCGTATTGCGTCCACCGCTCAGGCTCGCGACCACGGCTCCTATCGCGCATCCGCCGATTGCGGCGAGAGCCTTCAGAGCGAGGAAACGAGGTAGATCGAGCGCGCGGGGGCCAGCCAGAGCGAGGCGCCGCCTGTAGTCCGCCAGGACGCGAGCGGGCAGGAGTGCGCGCACCACCGCGGCGAGCGGCAGCGCCAGTGCCGCGACCTGATTCCGCAGTTGGGCACTCTCCGCCACGTGAGCCGCGGCGGCCGGAGCGACACCCAGCCGCCGCATCACCAACCCCGGCGCGGTCAGATGCTGAACGCCGGCAGCGAGGAGAATGATCGCGAGCGCCGCGAGCGTTTACTCGCTGAAGTTGGGGCCGGTGTCGACGAGGACTAATCGATAGCTGCGGCGCAGAGTTTCCAGGGCGCGGCGCATCAGATCGGCGCTGACTCTCTCCGCGCCATCCGGGCGGCCCGGTGCCGGCAGGACGTCGATGCCGGAGCGGTGACGCACCAGGGTCTCCCGTATGAGTCCGAGGTCCAGATCATCGGCATGGACGGCAAGGTCAGAAACGTCCTTGCTTGGCTGGCGACCGAGCAGCATTCCGGCGTCGCCGAAAGTCAGATCGGCGTCGACGAGAGCGACCGGCACACGATGGCGAACGTGGGCCGCGACGGCGAGGTTCGAAGCGAGTGTCGTCCGACCGACGCCGCCTTTGGGACCGAAGACGGTCACCACACGCCCCGGTTGGCCTTCGTCGTGTTCAGAGGCACCCTGGCCGAACGCGCGCAGACCTGCGACCCTTCGTACCATGTGGCCGAGTTTCACGGCGTCGAACGGTTTTGTGAGGAACTCACGCGCGCCGGCACGCATTCCGCGGCGGAGCGCCTCGGGATCGCCATCGACCGACATGAGAGTCACCCGCGTGGAGGGTCTCTCGGCGAGGATCTGCTCCGAGGCGGCGACGCCGTCGCACCGTGGCATCGCGACATTGAGGATGGCGATGTCGGGCTGCGTCGATCGGACGAGTTCGATCGCGCGCTGACCGTCCGCGGCCAGTCCCACGATCTCGAGGCTGGACTCCAAAGAAAACAAACGCTCCAGGCTCCCGCAGATCTCCTGGCTGTCATCCGCGATCAGAATCCGAACGGGCGCATGGGCGCTCACGGGGCTGGCCCTGAGGGCTCGGCTTGAACGATGAAGCCGTACCGCGAGGCAATGGATTCGAGGGTGACGGCGTCGGTGACGATCTGATCCGCGTCACCCGCCGCGCGAAGGACGATCTCCAGCTTGACGCGAGGGCTATCCTTCAGCGCCTTCAGAATCAGCGCCTCCTGTGGTTCGACCGCGAAGATTACGGACTGCCCCGGGGTCCGTGCTGCTGCGCTGCCGTTCACCTTCTCGGCCGGCCCCGTCAGCAGGGGGCCCATCGAGAGGACGACCAGTCGCTGCATCGTCATCTGCGTGGTGGCGCGAGTGACGCCGGTGCGGCTCCCGTCCTCCCGGTACCCGCCGGGATCGATCGTTACGAGGAGGTCGACGAAGTCTCCTGCGCGAAGCGGCGCGATCGAAAGGGTGTCGCCAACGGGGACACCAATCGCGACTCTTCCGGAGGGAATCAACTCCGCGGCGGTGGCCCCGCCGGTAGAGGATCCTGTGAGACGGCGCGGCACGACCACGTCGCCGGTGAGGATCGACTCACGGGTCATGCGCCCGATCGCGAGATCCTCGCTGGTGAACGCGTCGGCCGGTGCCGAGCGGGCGAGGACGTGCAGCCGGCCGACCTGAGCGGGCAGAATCACCGTGCGCGCGGGAATATCGCTGAGCGCAACGACGCTCTCGGAGGTGTCGATCTGCGCCGCGGCTTCGGCCCGGCGTGCCTGCCGAAATACCGCAAGCCCGACCAGCAGTGCCATCACCAATCCGATGAGCAGCAGGGCGTATCCCGTCGGTCGTCTCATCTCGTCACCTCGTGGGCTGGGCGGGCAGCGACTACGCGCCGGCGAGCGAAACTGTGATGCTCGTGAAGGTGGCGCCGATCTGATCGCCGAGTCCGCCGAGAAGGCCGACGATCGCGACGGCGACTAGGGCGATGATGAGCGCGTACTCGGTGAGTCCCTGACCGCGCTCATCGCGGGCGATCCGGATCAACTGAGACAGACGTGCCATACGGGTAGACGTGCCATACGGGTAGACGTGCCATACGGGTGTTCGCCTCCAAGTGTGGGCCGCAAGGTGGGTGGTGCAGAGGGGCGTGCAGTACGACGGGTGGCAACCTCCCGACCACCCGTCCGATTCCCATCGGCATCTCTCCTCTCAGCGGTGTCTGCTGGTCCTGAAGGAGAGTCTGGCCGGGGCGAACCGGAATGGAAACCGCCCGCACCTCCCAGGAGGAATGGGAGATTGGGGCCGGGCCAGGCGGGCGGGCAGCGAAAGAGTGAGGTCCCACATTTCACACCGTGGGCGCGCCGCCACGGTGTTCCGACGGCTAGCCGAGCGTCTCCATCTTGATCCAGCCGCGACGGAGCGCGTAGACGACTGCCTGCGTTCGGTCGTTGACGGCGAGCTTCCGCAGGATCGAAGTGATATGGTTCTTCACCGTCTGATCGCTGATCTTGAGGGCGCGCGCGATCTCCTTGTTGGAGTTGCCACGCGCGATGTAGTCGAGCACCTCGATCTCTCGCGCCGAGAGCGGCACGAAGAGAGGCTCCATCTCCTGACCGACCATCGAGAGGTCTCGGAACTGCTTCAGCACACGTGATGCGACGAGCGGCTTCGTAAGGACACTCTCGTTGATGAGGTACTCCCCCTGGGCCGCTCTCCGAATGCCGTCGAGGAGTTCATCCGGTTGGACGTCCTTGAGGAAGAAGGCGGAGGCTCCGACCTTGATCGCCTGGAAGAGCTGCTCCTCATCGTCGTAGGCTGTCATAAGGATGATGCCGGCCCGGGGCAGATGCAGTTTCACGCTGCGCGCGACTTCCAGTCCGTCACTCCCCGGCATGTGCACGTCGACCAGGATCACATCGGGAGCCACGGCGCGCGCCAGGGTGATTGCCTGCTTTCCATCCGCCGCCTCGCCGACTACCTCGATGTCGGGCTCCGATTCGAGGACGCCGCGGAGGCCCTGGCGAAAGATCGGATGATCGTCGGCGATCAAGACCCGCACTCGTTCCATGTCAATCCTCCCCCGACCCGCGCTCGGCGGGCGCTCTCAGATCGATCTGCGTTCCGCTCCCGGGCGAACTAGTAACCCGCAACTCGGCGCCGATGAGCCGGGCGCGCTCGGCCATACTCGACAGCCCGAATCGACGCGCACCGGACTCCGCGGTCGCGGCGGAATCGAACCCGACGCCATCATCCATGATCTGAACCACGGTTACGCCGTCGGACCGACTCAAGGTGACTCGCGCCGACTGGGCGCCGCTGTGCTTGCGCACGTTCTGGAGCGCCTCCTGCACGATGCGGAAGATCGCGACCTCCTTGGTAGGCGAGAGGCGGACGTGCTCGTAATCGATGTCGGTGGTGATCAAGATGCCGGAGCGTGCCTGGAAGTCCTCCGCGTACTTCTGGAGCGTCGCCGGAAGGCCGAGTTGGGCGAGCGGTCCCGGCCGGAGATCGAAGATGAAGTAGCGAACCTCCGCCAGACACTCGCGCAGGTCCGTCTTGACCCGCTCCATCTCGCTTTTCAGCCGGCCCGGATCCCTTCCGATGAGACGCTGGCAGAACTCCAGTTGAAAGGTCGCGTTGGCGAGAACCTGCGCTGGGCCGTCGTGGATCTCTCGTGCCAGGCGGCGCCGCTCCTCTTCCTGAGCCTCTAGGGCCCAGACCTGTGTGAGCGAGAGGAGATCGGAATCCGCATCCCCGAACTGCCCGGCCAGGTAGTCCGCCGCCATCTGCGACTGGCCGGTCACCGCGTGCAGTTTTCGCGTGGCGAGTTGCAGCTGACTCAGCCTCTCGCCAATCGCGCCATGGCGGGCCCGCAGCGCCTCGATCTCATCCTGGCCCGTTCCCGCGCGCGCCGTCGCCTCGCTCAGACGCCGTTCGGCCGCGCGTAGTTGCCCCAGCCACTCTGCCTGCTCGCGCCGAACCCGGGCGAGCATCTCGTGGAGCCGCGCCTCCGCGGAACGCACGATTGCCGCAGCGTCATCCAGCGCGCCGACCCAATCTGTCACCAGCCGATGATAACCGAGCCCTATCGAGCCTCAGTTCCGGGTCTGGCGGCGCGTCGCGAGAGGGCCTCCTCGAAGAACGGCGCGAGCAGGTCGATCGGCACGGGGAAAATGATCGTCGAGTTGCGTTCCGTCGAGATCTCCGTCAGTGTCTGCAAATAGCGCAGTTGGAGCGTCTGAGGTTCAGAGGCGATCACTCGGGCCGCATTGGCCAGGGTCTGCGCGGCCTGAAACTCACCCTCGGCATGGATAATCTTCGCTCGCTTCTCCCGCTCGGCCTCGGCCTGGCGCGCCATGGCCCGCTGCATGATGTCGGGCAGCTCAACGTCCTTGACCTCGACCGTAGCGACCTTGATGCCCCACGGCCCAGTCTGCGTGTCGATGATCTCCTGGAGCCGATCGTTGATCTGGTCCCGATTGGCGAGAAGTTCGTCCAGTTCCGACTGACCGAGCACGCTGCGGAGAGTCGTCTGAGCGATCTGGAAGGTCGCCCGAACGTAGTCGGACACGCGCGTGACCGCTTCGTCCGGGGCGATCACTCGGAAGTAGACGACTGCGCTCACCCGGATGGAGACGTTGTCGCGGGTGATGATCTCCTGCGGCGGGATCTCCATCGTCACCACACGGAGATCGATCTTCACCATCCTATCCACGAACGGGACGATAAAGAAGAGGCCCGGCCCCCGGGGGCCGACTAACCGCCCCAGGCGAAAGATCACGCCCCGCTCGTACTCCTGCACGACCCGAACCGCCGCCCCGATCAGCGGCACGATCACGAAGACGATGATCGCGATGATGATGCCCAGATTGATGAACCGCTCCATCTACCCCTCCGATTTCGCGACGGGCCGCACAACCAGTTCCTGCCCGTGCACGGTGACGATGTCGACGAGCGCACCTGGTTCGAGGCGCACGCCATCGGCTCCTACCGCACACCAGATCTCCCCTCCGCAATCGACGGTGCCAGTCGGATCGAGGCGACGGCGGACGATCGCGCGTGCCCCGAACGGGCCCCCGACCGCGAAAGTCGGCGGGCGACGTGACGATCGGTACACCGCCGCCACGACCAGGGTGAAGAACGCGGTCGTGCTCAGGATCACTGTGGTAATCGCCTCTGGCGCAACCGCGATGCCCGCCGGCGCTCCCGCGAAGAGCAGGACCGATCCCAGAAGCAGGACGACGATCCCGGCCGCGGTGAGTCCGCCGTGCCCGGAAGTCACCAGAATGTCCGCGGCGAAGAGGGCGAAGGCGATCGCGATGAGCACAACGCCTGCCCAGTTGACCGGCAGGGTGCCGAGCGCGAAAAGCGCGAGGACGACCGCAACCAGTCCCGCAACGCCAGCGAACCATCCGCCGGGGTTCGCCAGTTCGTAGATCAGCCCGTACATACCGATCGTGAGCAGCAGGTAGGCGAGGTTCGGATCGCTGAGGACCTGCGCAATGCGTTCGAAGGGCGACATTTCGGTGCGAGCGACCGTGAGGCCGGCGGAGCGGAGCGTCAAAATCTCGCCATCGGCCAGAGTGACGACTCTGCCGTGGACTTGACGGATGAGATCATCCAGGTCGGTTGCCACCAGGTCGATCACGCGCATCTCCAGCGCATCGCGTGCCGAGACGTTCACGCTCTCGCGGACCGCGCGCTCCACCCAGTCCGCGTTGCGGCTGCGCGTGACGGCGAGGGTGCGTGCGAACGCTGCGGCGTCGTTCTCCATCTTCGCCCCCAGCACCGCGTCGGTCACACCGCCGGCACCGAGCTGGACCGGGTGGGCCGATCCAATGTTGGTGTCCGGCGCCATCGTCGCCAGATGCGCGGCCTGGGTGATGAACAATCCCGCGGAGGAGGCCCGCGCTCCGCCTGGCGAGACGTAGACGATCACCGGCACCTGGCTGGCCAGAATACGCTGGACTATCCGGCGCGTGGAGTCGTCCAGTCCGCCTGGCGTGTCCAGCGTGATCACGACGAACGCGGCGTCGCCGCGCTCCGCGTCACCGATCGCTCTACCGACGTACTCGGCGACCGCGGGGGTGATCGGGCCACGCACATCCACCTGCGAAAACGATTCCCCGGCCGCGGAGCCGCGCAGGACGATCATTGCGAGCAGCGCCCCGCCGATCGCGACGGAGCGGAGGATCCGTGCGATCGTCATTGAGCTCCTGTTCTACAACTGCCCGCGAAGAAACTCGCCCGCGTCGGCCTCGCTCAGGGCAGTCTGCTCGCCGGACACCATATCCCGCACCAGCAGTTTCCCCTGCTCGATCTCATCCGGTCCCGCGATCACCGACCATCGTACCCCTCGACGGGCAGCATCGCGCAACTGGTTTGAAAGTCTTCCCCCGGCAATCGCCAGATCGCACGCGATTCCGGCGCGGCGGAGGTTGCCCGCCACCCGCAGCGACGTGGCGAGAGTCTCCTCCGAGAAGATGGTCATCTGGACTGGCGCGACCGGTCCTTGCATCCCCGCCGGAGCCAGGCCGAGCGCCTCGATCACGTCGATGATGCGGTCCAGTCCCAGAGCGCCGCCAGTTGCCGGTGTCGGTCGCCCGGTGAAGATGCCGATGAGATCGTCGTATCGCCCGCCGCCTACGAGCGAGCCGATCGCTGGTTCGACGACGGTGACTTCGTAGATGCAGCCGGTGTAGTAGTCGAGTCCGCGGACGAGCGTGGGGTCCACCTGCAGTCTGTCCGAGGCGATCCCCAGTCCGGCGAGTGCTGATACCAGGCGGCCGAGGCTAGCGATCGCCGCGGCGGCGTCCTCGCGACCGCCCAGGGTCCGGCCGAGCTCTGGCAGGATGATCGACGGGTCGCCCCGCGGGATTAGAAATCCGAACAGTCCGTCGATTTCCGCGCCGGAGAAGCCCCGTTCCATTAGTTCGGCCCGAACCCCCGCAGTGCCGATCTTGTCAAGCTTGTCCAGGGCGCGGAAGAGGCCCAGCGCCCGGTTCGGCGCGATTCCGAGTCGGGCGACGATCGCCTGGAGCAAACGCCGGTCGTTGAGGCGGACGACGAATCCTGGCAGCCCCAGATCGACAAGGCATGCCATCACGGTGAAGAGCACGTCGGCGTCGGCGAGTTCTCCCGGAACCCCAACGACGTCGATGTCGCACTGGGTGAACTCGCGGTATCTGCCGCGCTGGGGGCGCTCGGCACGCCACACCGGCGCGATGTGGTACCGCTTAAATGGACGAGAGAGATCGGGGTGTGATGCGACCACTCGGGCCAGGGGAACGGTCAGATCGTACCGTAGACCGACTTCGCGCCCGCCGCGATCGGTGAAGGCGTAGATCAGTTTGTCCGCCTCCTCGCCGTACTTGCCCTTCAGCGTCTCTGCGTATTCGAGCGCGGGAGTCTCCACTGGTTCGAAGCCGGACCTCTCGAAGTTCTCCCGGATGCGGGAGATGATCCAGGCGCGCAGCCGGCTTCGCCCGGGCAGCCAGTCACGCATTCCCTGGAGCGTCTGAACGGGGTTCGCCATTGCTGCCTCCTGCGCCGCCGGAAAATCCTCGGGACAAACAAAAACGGGGCGGCCGAGCCGCCCCTGGGATCGTTGCGCAGAGCGCGGCTAGCTGTCCGGTACGTCGTGGTGATGATGCAGGGTGCGCTCGAACATCGACGCGAGTATAGAGCGGTGCCCTGCTACGATGCCGGCGGGTGAAGATGCGGATCATCGCCGACCTCGATGTCGCACGATCGACCATCCTACGGCGCGGCGGGCAACCCGAGGACTCGGAGGGAGGCCAGGCTGCGCGGGAGGCGAACCGGCGCGTCTGGCGCGAACCGCTCACCATCGCCGAGGTGGTCGACCGCATCCTGCGGGATGTCGCGTCCGAGGGCGACACTGCGCTCCGCCGGATCGCCGCGCGAGTCGATGGGTTTCAGGCCGAAGAGTTCGCTGTCCCCGTCGATATCGTGGGTGCCGCGAGGGCGGCGGTTCCCCGGAAGACCGTACACGCCCTCGAGCTGGCGGCGGAGAGGATCCGCTGGTTTCACGAGCGACATGTGCCGCGTGGCTGGGAGATCCGCGATGAGACGGGCGTCTACGGCCAGGTCGTCACGCCGATCGAGCGTGTCGGACTTCTCGTGCCGGGAGGGCGCGCGACCTATCCGTCGACGGTGCTGATGCTCGCCATCCCCGCCCGCGTGTGCGGATGTCGTGAGGTGGTGGTGTGCTCGCCGCCGGGGCCAGAGGGTCGTCCGTCACCGGTCATTCTCGCCGCCGCGGCGATCGCGGGTGTCGATCGCGTATTCGCGCTGGGTGGCGCCCAGGCCGTGGCGGCCCTGGCGTATGGCACCGCATCGGTTCCTCGGGTCGACAAGATTCTCGGGCCTGGGAACGCCTACGTCGCGGAGGCGAAGCGTCGGGTGTTCGGCACGGTCGGCATCGATCAGATCGCCGGGCCGACCGAGACGCTGATCATCGCGGATGATTCCCCCGACCCGTCGATCGTCGCGGCGGACGTGCTCGCTCAGGCCGAACACGATCCCATGGCGGCGGCCATCGTCATCGCCCTCGGCGAGAATGCCGCGGCCGCCATCGCCGCCGCCATCGCCACTGCCATCGAAAGCGCACCGCGTCGATCCATCCTGGAAGCCTCGCTGGCGCACAACGGTGGGGTCATCGTCGCTCCGTCGATCGACGTGGCGATGGATCTGGCGAACGCGTACGCGCCGGAGCATCTCGCTCTGCTCGTCCGCGATCCTTGGAGGTACGTTCCTCTCGTCCGTCACGCGGGTGGCGTGTTCGTTGGCGAACCATCCATCGAGGCAATCGGAGACTACGTCGCGGGGCCGAGCCACGTGATGCCGACGGGAGGCACGGCCCGCTTCTCCTCGCCCATCACCTGCCACGATTTCGTGAAGATCACGAGCCTGTTTGCGATCGCGGAGACGGGCGTGGCGCGGTTGGGACCGGCGGCGGCCGATCTCGCTCGGGCCGAGGGTCTCGAGAACCATGCACGCGCGATCGAGGCGCGCGACAGGGAGAAGGAGCATGTCGGTGTCTAGCGGGCGGAGCGCGACGGTCGAGCGTGCAACCCGGGAAACCACGGTACGGGTCGAGGTCACCATCGACGGTTCGGGGAAGGTCCGCGCCGAGACCGGAATCCCGTTCTTCGACCACATGCTGGATGCGCTGGGTCGTCACGGTCTTTTCGACTTCGACATCCGCTGCCAGGGCGATCTCGCGGTTGAGGCGCATCACACGATCGAAGACGTCGCGATCTCTCTTGGTCGCGCCTTCGATCGTGCGCTGGGTGAACGGCGCGGCATCGTTCGGATGGCCCACGCCTACGCACCGCTCGACGAAGCCCTCGCGCTGGTCGTCGTCGACTGCGGTGGTCGAGGCTATCCTGTGCTCGACACGGGCCTCAGCGGCGCGGTCGTCGGCGGCGTCGACGCCGACATGTTCCGCCACTTCTTCGAGTCATTCGCCATCGAAGCGCGCATGAACATCCATGCCCGCGCGCTCGCCGGAGCGAACGTACACCACCGCGTCGAAGCGCTCTTCAAGGCGCTCGCGCGGGCGCTCGATGGTGCGACCCGCCTTGACCCTCGCCTGGGCGATGCCGTCCCCTCCACGAAGGGAGCGCTGTAGGTCGGAGGCCTCCGAATGGTCAGCCCGCCGCCACTTCGACGTCCACCTGGAACTGCTCGACCACCGGGTTCGCGAGTAGTCCGCGGCACATCGATTCAGCCGCCTCACGCGCGGCCGCGGCGTCGGGAGCATCGAGATCCACTTCCAGGAACTTGCCCATCCGGACGCGCGTAACCGCATTGAAGCCGAGTTGATGCAGTCCCCCCTGGATCGCCAGTCCCTGGGGATCGTTCACCGTCGGCTTCAGCGAGACATAGATGCGGGCGTGCCACTTCACGTGATCAACTCCCTGTCGGTGATGCGCCGGAATGCCTCACGGTAGCGATGCATCGTCCCAACGACGATCGCATCGGGCATCTCCGGCGCCGGAGGTCTCTTGTTCCAACTGATGGATTCCAGATAGTCGCGCACGAACTGCTTGTCGAAACTCGCCTGAGGTCCGCCCGGGGCATAGGTCGTCGCATCCCAGAAGCGCGAAGAGTCCGGAGTCAGCATCTCGTCGATGACGACGAGGCGATCGTCGATGAAGCCGAACTCGAACTTCGTGTCGGCCAGAAGGATCCCCCTCGCCCGGGCATGGTCCCGGGCAAACGTGTAGAGGGTGAGGGAGAGGTGCTCCAGTTCTCTCGCCAGTTCGGTCCCCACGATGTGTACAAATTGGCTCCGGGTCAATGGTTCATCGTGACCGGCATCGGATTTTGTCGTGTGGGTGAAGAGGGGCGTGGCGAGCGCGTCGCTCTCGCGCAGATCGGGTTCCGCGGGCGCACCGAAGATGGCACCGTTTCGCCGATAGTCGGCCCACGCGGAGCCGGCGAGGTAGCCGCGTGCGACACACTCAACGTCGATGCGCCGCGCGCGACGAACGAGCATCACGCGCCCGCGGAGGGCGTCGTCCCGCCGAACCTCGGGCGGCATCTGGGTAAAGTCCGCCGAGATCAGGTGGTTCGGACAGAGTGAACGGGTAGCGTCGAACCAGAAGGCGCTCAACTGCGTGAGGACTGCGCCCTTCCCCGGGAACGGGGTGGGCAGGATGACATCGAACGCCGATAGGCGGTCGGACGCGACCATCAGCAGGCTGTCGCCAAGGTCGTAGATGTCGCGGACCTTGCCACGTCGAAATAGCGGCAGGCCGATCTCGGTGGTCGTCATCGCTGACCGATATCCCTGCGGAACTGCATTCCGGCGAATCCCACGGCGGCGACGCCTGCGTACGCGCGATCGCGAGCTGCCGCCAGATCGGTTCCCAGGCCGGTGACGCCCAGCACCCGGCCACCGCCGGTGGCCAGCCCGTCCCCTGCCGCGCGCGTACCCGCGTGAAAATGGAGGAGCGAAGGTCTGTCGGTCAGGTCCCCGGAGATCGGGATTCCGCTCTGAGCGCTTTCGGGATAACCTGCCGACGCGAGCACAACGCAGCACGCGGCTCCGTCGCTCAGCGGCAATACCGGGGACACGCGCGCGAGATTCCCATCGGTCGCGACACCCATCAGTTCGAGGAGATCACCATCCAGGCGCGGTAAAATGACCTGCGCCTCCGGGTCCCCCAGGCGGGCGTTGATCTCGAAGACCTTCACCCCGGACGGGGTCACGAAGACTCCCGGGTAGAGAAAGCCGCGAAATGGGCGGCCGATACGAGCCATCGCCCGGACCAGCGGCGCCACAACGCGCAGTTCTATCTCCCGCTCCGACGCGGGCGCGAGCCCGGCGGGGGGAGAGTGCGTTCCCATGCCACCGGTATTCGGGCCCCTGTCCCCGTCGCACAGGGCCTTATGGTCGCACGCATATGGAAGCATCCGGTAGGTGGAACCATCGCAGATTGCGCTCACGGACACCTCGAACCCGCTCAGCATCTCCTCAATGACGATCACGGCGCCGGCGGCGCCGAAGGCCCTCCCGCGCATCGCGCGATCGATGGCCGCGTGCGCCTCCATCTGTGTGCGGCAGACGGTCGTGCCCTTGCCGGCGGCCAGACCATCGGCCTTCACCACCAGGCCGGGAGGACGGGAATCGACATAACGATGAGCCGCCGACTGATCGTCGAATGAGCCGGAGTCCGGCACAGGAACGTCGGCCTCGATGCAGAGTCGCCGCGCCCAACTCTTGCTCCACTCGATCTGCGCTGCCGCTCGCGTCGGACCGAAAACACGGACTCCTCGGGCCTCGAGTTCGTCCACAATGCCCAGGGCGAGCGGATCGTCCGGCCCGACGACGACGAGATCGATCCGGCGCTCGTCCGCCCAGTCTGCGATGCGCCCAACCTCGCGGGCGGGGATGTCGACGATCTCAGCGAGTGGCGCCATGCCCGGGTTGCCCGGCGCTGCGTACAGAGCGCCGCAGCGCGGACTCTGCCGGATCTTCCAGCACAGCGCGTGCTCGCGGCCGCCCGAACCGACTACGAGGACCCGCAGGCCTACTCCCATTCGATCGTGGCCGGCGGTTTCGACGAGATGTCGTACACGACGCGCGTGACCCCTTGCACCTCGTTGACGACGCGACTCGCCATCCTCGCGAGCAGGTCGTGCGGCAAACGGGCCCAGTCCGCTGTCATGAAGTCATCGGTGGTCACAGCCCGGATGGCGAGCACATTGCCATAGGTGCGCCCGTCTCCCATCACTCCTACCGTGCGGATTGGCGTCAAGACTGCGAGCGCCTGGGAACACTGTCGGTACCAACCACTGGCACGCAACTCCTCCGTCACGATGGCGTCCGCCGTGCGAAGCGTCTCCAGGCGGTCCGGCGTGACCTCACCGATGATGCGGATCGCCAGACCTGGGCCCGGGAAAGGGTGACGCCAGACGATCTCCTCTGGTATGCCGAGCGCCTCGCCGACTCTGCGTACCTCATCCTTGAACAGATCCCGCAGCGGTTCGATGATGTCGAACTCCATGTGGTCCGGGAGTCCGCCGACGTTGTGATGCGTCTTGATCGTCTGCGCGTGCCCGGAACCGGCGCTCTCGATGACATCGGGATAGAGTGTGCCCTGCACCAGGTAGTCGTACTGTCCGCGCGTGGCGGAAAGCCGGGATGCCTCGTGCTCGAACACCCGGACGAACTCGTGCCCGATCCGGCGCCGCTTCTCCTCCGGATCGATCACGCCCCGAAGGCGGTCGAGGAACCGCTCGCTCGCGTCAGCGATCACCAGATCGACCTTCCGGGAGGCGGCGAACGCCGCGCGAACCTCGTCGACCTCACCGCGTCGCATCAGTCCGTGGTCGACCAGCACGCAGGTGAGACGGTCTCCGATCGCGCGGTGAGTCAGACTCGCGGCCACCGCGGAATCGACGCCGCCAGACAGGCCGCAGATCGCTCGCCCCGCACCGACCTGTTCGCGTATCCGCGCCACCGCGCCATCGATCACGTGCTCGATCGTCCAATCGCCAGCGGCACCCGCAAAAAAAAACAGGAAATTGCGCAGGATGTGACCGCCATCGGGCGTGTGCACGACCTCGGGATGGAACTGCAGCCCGAAGATGTTGCCGCGACCGATTGCCGCGGGCACGCCGTTCTCGCTGCGTGCCAGCACGGAGAATCCTGGCGGGATCTCTGCGATGTGATCGCCGTGGCTCATCCAGACGGGCAGACGCCGGGGTAGTCCTGCTGTAAGGGGGTTCTCCGTGGTGAGTTCAATCGCCGCCTGCCCGTATTCGCGGCGTGAGCCCGCGCCCATCCGCCCCCCGAGCTGGTGGGCGAGGAGATGCATGCCGTAGCAGATCGCCAGGATCGGCTTTCCTGACTCGAGGACCGCGCGCGGCGCGACTGGTGCTCCCGGCTCGTAGACACTGTTCGGACCGCCCGAGAGGACGTAGGCGATCGTCGCCGGGCCCGCGCACTCGGCTGCTCGCTCCGGCGCAAGGATCTCCGTAAAGACGCCGCACTCACGTACCCGTCGCGCGATGAGTTGGGTGTACTGTGACCCGAAGTCGAGGATCGCGACGACCTGCCGTGGGCTCACAGCGAGTGACGCTAGCAGGTCAGCCCGCGGCGGACTCTTCGGTGAGTGGCAGACCGACTCGCGTCGCCGCGCCGGCGGACATCACCCGGACTCGTCCCAGTGCCTCGGCCGCCAGCAAGAAGTCCTTGAACTTCCCGTAGCCGAACTCCGACTCATCGAAGGTCCCGCGCGCCTTGATTAGACGGCTCTTGACTCCAGCGGCCCCGGCCGAATCGCGATCGGGCGGAAGGCTCTCGCGCACGGCCACGACGAGTTGGTCGAGCAGGTCGGGCGGGATCTCGGCGCCGAATCGTGCCGCTCGGGTCTCGCCGCGCCGGCCGGATCGTGGACGTACGCCATCGCTACTCGCGCTGCCCGCCAGACTCGGAGCGGACTCGTCCGCGGTGAGGAGTTCGACCAGTCGGACGCGATGCGTCACGCCATTCACCGTCAGTTCGCGCGGCTCGCGATCGACACGGATGCTGCCCGTGGCAGAGAGGCGATCGAGCAGACGCTCGGCCTCCGTCCGCGCCTGGAGGTCGGGAAGCGCCTTCATCAACCGGGAGGCGAGAGTGCTGACGACCAGGCCGTAGGTGGCTGGTCGTCCGCTCTCGGCCACATCACGGATCATCTGCCGCGCCGCCTCGTCATCTAGTGGCGCGAATTCGACGGGCGCGGCGCCATCGGCCGGGCTGGGTAGGGCATCCGCTCTGGGAGGTGGCGCCGAGGCCGCGCCGATGCTGCGGGGAACCGCGAGGGGCGCCCGTGTCGCACCCTCGGCGGACGGGGCGGAGAGCCAGTCGACCGCTCCTTCCGAGACCAGTTGCAGCGCCCCGGCCTCGACGCCGGCCGCGATCAGGTCGCGGATCGTGGCGAATCCGTAGCGGCGTTCGCTGAAGGAAGCATCTTCGGCGATCAGATAGTCCTTGAGATTGGTCGACCGAAGTCTGCCGCGACCCTGCCGGCGGCGCGTCTCCAGCAACTCTCGTATGCGTGCGAAGAGATCGGACCGGCTGACCTCTGGGGTTGGTGGAGCCGGCGCGACCGGTTCGGGCGCCGCCGTCGCGTGTTCCTCCGGCCCACCCTCGGCCGTCTCCGGTGCGGTCGGTCGCATCACCCCGGCGCGATCGACGAACGGGCGCCGCTCTCGCCGATCGCGGCGCAGCGGGCGGCGGTTTCCCCCGTCCGTGCCGGACTCACGCGGGGTTGCCACGTCGTTCGCCGGCGGCAAAGCCTCATCGGACGCAGCCGGCGACGGCGCGGTCGAAGCCGAGGTCTCAGTTGTCGTCTCCGCCGTGGAACGGCCCCGGCGCCTTCGGCGCCGAGCCAGTTCGGAGACCTCGGCACGGACCGCTGTCGATCGCGCCTCGGCGGATCCGAGGATCTGGCGGTAGGATATGAACTCGTCCGCCATCTCTCGGAGCACTACCGCGGCCATATCCTGGGCGATCACCACGACGCGCTTGCCTCGTGTCTGCGCGAGGCGAACGATCGGGATCAGGTCCTTGTCACCGGAGACGAGTACGAGCGTCTCCACCTGGGGCAGGAGATGGAGGGCGTCGACGCAATCCGCGACCAGGCACGGATCGGCCAGGCTTTTTCCCCGCGGTCCACCGGGCTGTTCAGCCTCGAAACGGAAGGTTGGCGCGTAGACCGGGTCTACGCCCGCTCGGTAGACGGCCAGACGATCGCTGGTCTGGCCCCACTCCGCGTACGCGCGCGCCAGAACTACCTGCCCATAGCTCTGCGCGGCGCGCACGATCCGCCTTACGTCGGGCATGGTGCCGCCCGTCTCTGCGGAGGTCGAGATCGCGAGGTTATCCCAATCGATGTAGAGGGCGACTTGCCCGGTGCCTGCCATAGTGGTGTCGTTCCTTTCTCGTGCGGCGGCGGTTCGCGCGGCATCCCATCCGTTTGTGGGCGGCGCGAGCAGTCGACGAGCGAGCGGGTTGCGTTCCCCTCGGAAGCGCACCGATATGCGGGTGCGGGTTCATTCCAGGAGACCGATCATCGCGGCGACCGGCACGCGCGGGCTGTTGCCACTTCCGCCGTACGTGCGCCGCATTCTCTCCAAATGCCGGACTCGCTCTGTCCAAGCCGATTGGATCATAGAGTACGCCCAGAGGATGGGCAATCTGATGGTGTGGCGCATCACTTTGGAGGCACCCTATACTCGGCCCGCGTCGTGGGTCCCGGGGGTGCCCCTGTCCGTCGACCGGTCAGCCGCGGAGTGGCGGTCTGGCTGGGTACAGCGGTCATGGCGGTTCTCGGAGTCGGCCTGGGTGTTGGCCTCTGGTTCGATCTTTCTTTCGGGACGCGCCCGTTCGGCACACTGGTCGGATCGGGAATCGCGATGCACGGGGCGTTATTCATCGTCTACTGGTGTGTGGTGAGAGCGATCGGACGCGTGGATGAAGGCGGAAACGCTCGCGTGGTAGAGGCGGTTCAGGGAGCGGATACGAACGGATGAGGATCTTCGGGATCGCGATCCTGGTCCTTGCGGTGGTGATCGTCGGTGCGACCCAGGCCCGGGTCAAGCTGCCCCACATTCAAATTCCGGCCGAGGCAATCGCCGGCGTGGGGAGCTTCCCGATCACGAACACCATGCTGGCGGGCTGGATCTCGGTGGTTGTGATCCTTGCGATTACCCTTCGGGCGGTGGGCCAGTCCCGCGACGTCCCCGGGCGCCTCCAGGGGTTTATCGAGGTCGTGATCGGGTTCTTTCTCAACCTCTGCGAGAGCGTCGCGGGTCCCGAGCGCGGCCGGCGATTCTTCCCAATCGTGGGCTCGATCTTCCTGTTCCTGGTCGTTTCGAACTGGATGGGGCTCCTCCCCGGTTACACGACCATCGAAGTCAAGGAGTGGCGTGCGCCTGCCTCGGCCGAGACAGTAGCTGTCAAGAAGGATGTCCACCTCGCCAAAGATGACCACGCCGGAAAGGATGATCACGGGAAGTCGGCGGGGATCCCCCTGCTTCGCGCGGTGAGCTCGGACTTGAACACCACGCTCGCGCTCGGCCTCCTCTCGGTTCTCCTCACGCAGGTCTACGGTCTTCGGTATCTGAAAGGTGAGTACGTTCAGCGATTCTTCAACTTCCGCGAGGGTCCCATCGGGTTCTACGTCGGAGTTCTCGAACTGATCGGGGAGTTCGCCAAGATCATCTCCTTCACCTTCCGACTCTTTGGGAACATCTTCGCCGGAGAGGTTCTCCTCGCCGTGATCGTGTTCCTTCTCCCCTGGGTCGCCGTCCTGCCGTTCCTCGGTCTGGAGTTGTTCGTGGGGCTCATCCAGGCCTTCGTGTTCGCGGTGCTGACGCTGGTCTTCATGACCCTCGCGACCACGAGCCACGCTCACCACGATGACAGTCACTCAGGTGTTCACGATCCTGCCTCCGGGCACGATCAGGCGCACACGAACCGGGCTCATTCCTAAGGAGGCGAAGACAGACTCATGACCGACGCAGGCGTACAACTTCTCGCAGCGGCGCTCGCCATCGGACTCGGGGCGATCGGGCCGGGTATCGGCATCGGTATGCTCGCGGCCCGTGCCATGGAGGCGTTGGGTCGTAACCCGGAGGCCGAGGGTGCGATCCGCGGTAACCTGATCCTGGGGCTCGCGTTCGCCGAGGCCATCGCGATCTACGCGCTCGTTGTTGCGCTGATCATCAAGTTCGTCTAAGAGCGACTGATGGATCAACTGGGGATCAACGTCCCCGGGCTGGTCGCCCAGCTCGTCAACTTCCTGCTGCTCTTGTTCCTCCTCACGAAGTTCGTCTTCCCGCGGATCGTTCAGGCACTGGACGCGCGTTCGGAGAAGATTCGGCTGAGTCTCGATCGAGCCGACGAGGTTAAGGCCGAGGCCGAGCGGATGGAACGCCAGTTCCAGGAGCGCTTGGCGGAGGCGCGTCGCGAGGGGCAGCAGATCGTCGCCAACGCGAATCAGATCGCGCAGCGCATCCAGGAAGACGCTCACGCCCGCGCGACCCAAGATGCGGAGACATTCCTGAATCGGGCCCGAGAGCAGGTCCAGCGCGAGACCGAGAGTGCCCGCGCGCAATTGCGTCAGGAGGTCGCCGGGCTGGCGATCCTCGCCGCGAGTCGCGTCATCCAGCAGGCCTTGAGCGAGAAGGACCACGTGGACCTGATCCACCGGGTGCTGGACGAGGCCGAGGCTGGCAGTCGGTGAGCGTGTGCCAGATGGGAGCGCCGAGGGACCCCGATGGCCGGTGAGTCGCTGGCTCGCCGTTATGCGCAGGCCGCTTTCGAGCTCGCGCTGGAGGTAGGCGAGGACCCCTCTGAGTGGGTGCGGGATCTGCGCACTCTCGCGCGCGAGACCGAGGAGCCGGCACTGGCGACGATTCTCCAGTCGCCGCGGATTCCGTTCTCCAGAAAGCGGGAGATCATCGGTCCGGCGATCGAAGGGTTGCCCCGACTCCGGCAGAACCTGATCCTGGCGATGGTGGAGAATGGGCGCACGGCGTCGATCTCTCGCGTGGCACAGGAATTGCAGCGCCGGGTCAACGACCTTCAAGGTGTCGTCGATGCGGAAGTGACTACCGCAATCGCGATCGATGAGGGGACCGCCGAGCAGATCGGTCAACTTCTCGGGAAGATCACCGGCAAGCGCGTGACGATGCAGCGTCGGGTCGATCCGTCGATCCTCGGTGGCCTCATCGCGCGAGTCGAAGACTCGCTCATCAACGCAAGCGTCGCGGGGCGTCTGAACGCGCTTCGCGATCAACTCACTTAGGGGGTCACCGTCATGGTGGTGCGCGCAGAAGAGATCACCAACATCCTCAAGGATCGCATCCAGCAATTCGGGATGCAGGTCCAGACGACCAATGTCGGCTCGGTGATCGAGGTCCACGATGGGGTCGCACGGATCTACGGCCTTAGCAACGCCGTATCCGGCGAGATGCTGGCCTTCTCAAACGGGATCTACGGACTTGCGCTCAACCTCGAGGAGGACACCGTCGGTGCGGTACTCCTGGGCGATGAGGTCGGTATCAAAGAGGGCGACGAAGTGCGATCGACCGGTCGCGTCGCCGACGTACCGGTGGGGAACGCCCTAGTGGGGCGAGTCGTCAACGCGATCGGCGAGCCGATCGATGGCAAGGGCCCGATCGACGCGTCGGAGCGGCGTCCGGTCGAGCGGATCGCGCCCAACGTGACAACCCGCAAGTCGGTCGATACGCCGCTCTCCACCGGTATCAAGGCAGTCGACTCGATGCTCGCTATCGGCCGAGGTCAGCGCGAACTCATCATCGGGGACCGCGGCACCGGCAAGAGTGCGGTGGCAATCGACGCGATCGTCAATCAGAAGAAGGGCGACGTCGTGTGTGTCTACGTTGCTATCGGCCAGAAGGCGTCCAAGGTGGCTCAAGTCGTCGCGACGCTCGAGCGGTACGGCGTTCTGGAGAACACCATCGTCGTCGCCGCGAATGCGACCGAGCCCGCCGCGCTGCAGTACCTGGCGCCGTACGCCGGGTGCGCGATGGGTGAATTCTTCCTCGACCAGGGGAAGGATGCCCTGATCGTCTATGACGACCTCACCAAGCATGCCTGGGCATACCGGCAGATGTCGCTGTTGTTGCGTCGTCCGCCCGGTCGCGAGGCCTATCCGGGTGACGTGTTCTACCTCCACTCTCGGCTTCTGGAACGAGCCTGCCGCCTCAATGCGGAGAATGGCGGTGGGTCGCTGACAGCGCTGCCCATCATCGAGACCCAGGCGAACGACGTCTCGGCCTATATCCCGACGAACGTGATCTCCATCACCGATGGGCAGATCTATCTCGAATCGGATCTCTTCTACGCCGGCGTTCGACCGGCGATCAACGTGGGCCTTTCGGTGAGCCGTGTCGGTTCGGCGGCACAACGGCGCGCGATGCGCCAGGTGGCGGGGCGTATGCGACTCGAATTCGCACAGTACCGCGAACTCGCAGCCTTCGCCCAGTTCGGATCCGAGCTCGATGCCGCGACCCGGCGGCAGCTCGATCGCGGCGCTCGCATCACCGAGGTGTTCAAGCAGCTGCAGTATCGCCCCCTCACGATGCAGAAGGAGGTGGCGATCATCTTTGCGGTGACCAACGGCTTTCTCGACGATGTGCCGGTCGAGAAGGTACAGGCGTTCGAGGCTGCCTTCCACACATTCCTCGATACGAACCATCCAGGTTGGCTCGAGGCGCTGGGAACCAAGCTTGCGCTGGACGACGAACTGACCGCCCAGTTGCGTAGCGCACTGACCGAGTTCAAGGCGAGCGTTCCGTACTGACATGCCGAGCGCGAGAGAGATTCGGCGGCGCATTCGGTCGGTCCGGAGCACGTCGCAGATCACCAAGGCGATGGAGATGGTCTCTGCCGCCAAGTTGCGCCGCGCGCAAAACAGCGCTGTCGCCGGCCGCCCTTATGCCGATCAGTTGCTCGACGTCGTGAGCGTGCTCCATGCCAGGGCCGGTGAGTCCGAAGAGATCCACCCGTTTCTCCGCACCCGACCGGAGCGCCGGGCGATGCTTATCCTCGTCACTCCCGATCGCGGCCTGACGGGCTCGCTAGTCGGGAACCTGCTTCGGGCGGCGCAGAACTTTTTGCTCGATCATCCGGACCCGCAGATCATCGCCGTTGGGCGCAAGGGGCGAGACTTCTTGGTGCGCCGAGGACGGAACGTCGTCGCCGAGTTCACAGCGTTGGGCGACCGGCCGGGTATCCTCGACCTCGCGCCGATCGCGCGCATCGCCGGCGAGGCGTACACCGCGGAGGAGGTCGACCAGGTCAGCGTCCTGTACGGAAGGTTCGTGACCACCACCAACCAGGCCGTCACGACCATGCCGCTGCTCCCCATCGCCGCGCCGCGCGATGAGGTCGCAGAGGTCCACTACGCGGATTACCTTTTCGAACCCAGCCCCGCAGAAGTTCTCAACGCGCTCCTGCCGCGCTACGTGGAGGTCGAGATCTACCACGCGTTGCTGGAGGCGATCGCAAGCGAGCACGCCGCCCGGATGGTGGCGATGCACAACGCGACCGAGAATGCCAAGGACATCGTCAAATCCCTCACCCTTACATACAACAAGGCCCGCCAGGCTGGCATTACCAAAGAGATTCTGGAGATCGCGGGCGGCGCCGAAGCGCTGCGCGCCGCGAGTTAGGAGAGCGCCGTGACCGACACCCTCCATCGCGCCGACACGACCGCCGGAGCCGTCGGAAAGGTGGTTCAGATCATTGGACCGGTCGTGGATGTCGAGTTTCCCGCCGATCGCCTGCCAGCGATTCTGAACGCGCTCGAGGTCGAACGGCCCGGCGCGGACAGTCTCATCATTGAGGTCGAGCAGCACCTGGGAAACAACTGGGTGCGCTGCGTGGCTATGGATACCACTGATGGTCTTCCTCGTGGCGCCCGTGCGGTCGATACCGGCGCGCCGATCAGCGTCCCGGTGGGGGAGAGGACGCTGGGCCGCATGTTCAACGTCCTCGGCGCGCCGATCGATGGGGGCGAGCCTGTCGATCGCTCATGCTCCTTGCCGATCCATCGCGCACCGCCGCCCTTTGTCGAGCAGGCTACCGAGGCGGAGGTGTTCGAGACCGGCGTCAAAGTGATCGACCTGATCGCAACCTTCACCAAGGGTGGCAAGGTCGGACTCTTCGGCGGAGCCGGCGTCGGGAAGACCGTGACGATTCAGGAACTGATACACAACGTTGCCTCGGCGCATGGCGGATTCTCTGTCTTCGCTGGCGTCGGCGAGCGTTCCCGCGAGGGGAACGATCTGTGGCACGAGATGCGGGAGTCGGGAGTGCTCCCCAAGACCGTCATGGTCTTCGGCCAGATGAACGAGCCGCCGGGAGTGCGGCTCCGCGTCGGCCTGACCGGACTGACGATGGCCGAGTACTTCCGCGACGAGGAAGGGCGCGATGTCCTCCTCTTCATCGACAACATCTTCCGCTTCACCCTGGCCGGTGCGGAGGTCTCCGCGCTTCTCGGACGCATGCCGTCGGCGGTCGGATATCAGCCGACGCTGGCGACGGAAATGGGTCAGCTTCAGGAACGCATCACTTCGACGCGCAAGGGCTCGGTCACGTCGGTCCAGGCGATCTACGTTCCGGCCGACGATTACACCGACCCGGCCGTTGCGACCACGTTCGGGCACCTGGACGCGATCGTAGCGCTGGACCGGGCGATCGCTGAGCAGGCGCTGTTCCCGGCGGTCGACCCGCTCGCATCCAGTTCCCGGATCCTCGATCCCGCTGTGGTGGGGCAGGATCATTACGATGTGGCCCGCGGAGTGCAGCGCGTGTTGCAGCGCTACAAGGACCTTCAGGACATCATCGCCATCCTCGGCGTCGAGGAGCTCAGCGAGGATGACCGCTTGATCGTTGCGCGCGCCCGCAAGATGCAGCGGTTCTTCTCGCAGCCGATGAATGTGGCCGAGGTCTTCACCGGGACTCCGGGCGTATATGTTCCCCGGGCGGAGACGGTGCGTGGCTTCCGCGAGATTCTCGATGGGCGTCACGATGACCTGCCAGAGCAAGCGTTCTATATGGTCGGAACGATCGAGCAGGCGCGCGAGAAGGCCGAGCGCCTGGCGCGAGGGAACTGAGTGCCGGGCCTATCGCTCGATATCGTCACAGCCGAACGGGAGGTATTTCCACTCGAGGATGTGGACGCGGTCACGCTCCCGGCCGCGGGTGGCGAATTGACGATCCTGCCGCATCACGCGTCGCTGCTCACGCTGTTGCAGGCCGGGGTGATGCGGGTCACCCGGCGTGGCGGCGTGGTCGAACTGGCGATCACCGGTGGGTTTGCTGAGATCCACGGGTCGAAATTGCGCGTTCTCGCCGACGCGGCCGAGCGCAGCGAGGAGATCGATCTCGCGCGGGCGCAGGCGGCCGAGGCGCGGGCGAAAGCGCTGCTGGCGGATCCGAGTCAGATTCGCGAAGGCCCGGCCGCTGCGGAGATGCTGCGGAGATCACAGGTTCGTTTGAAAGTTGCGCGCCGCCGCCGCGCGGACGGTTCGAGCGGCTAGACTGAGCGCCGACCAGAAGAGGGAGGCGACCGGATTGGGTGACTGCCTCGTCGTGCGGGGAGGGACTCCGCTGCGCGGCGATGTCTGGGCGTCCGGCTCGAAGAATGCCGCGCTGCCCATGCTGGCGGCGACGCTGCTGACGCGTGATGAGGTGGTCGTCGATAACCTCCCGGTGATCGACGATATCCGCCGGATGCTCGCGCTCCTGGAGCGCCTGGGAGCAGACGTCGACCTCGACGAAGAGAACCACAGCGTGCGTATCCGCGCTCGCGATCTGACCTCGAGCGAGATCGACGCCGCGCACGCCACGGCAATGCGGGCGTCCTTCCTCCTCATCGGCCCGCTTCTGGCCCGCA
>Ga0194132_10001256_pt1 | contig 51416 bp, 33 predicted proteins | sample TA2KigOf80mmetaG_FD_148612 | JGI IMG/M metagenome (GOLD analysis project Ga0194132, IMG submission 148612) | Freshwater microbial communities from Lake Tanganyika, Tanzania - TA2015054 Kigoma Offshore 80m | ecosystem: Environmental > Aquatic > Freshwater > Lake | place: Tanzania: Lake...
CAGGCACAGAAGGCCAAGCAGGCCCAGAAGCCGTCGTCCAGGCCGAAGCCGTGAGCCACGCCCAGGGCGCCACCCGCCGTACCGACGGTCCGTCCAGATTCCCGCGGTCTTACATGAGCGGCGACACCCTGGGACACGCGAGGCTCGATGTGGCTGATGTTCGTGATGCCGGTGCCTGCGGAAACCGTTGGACAGTTCGCTGAGTCGCTGATGACCGGGGCGAACGGGGTCGCACCGGTGGTGCCGTCCGCCGTCGTCACCTCTATCGAGTAGCTCCGTCCCGGGATCGTGTAGAACCATGCGTAGTCCGTCGAGTCGATGACGCGAATGCGTCCGTCGGCGACGATGGAGACCGCCTCGCATTGTGCCGAGGCGAATGACGGACAAGCCACGACGGTTCCCAACACTATCAACGCAATCCTGTTTGGTTTCATGTCCGCCTCTTTTTGCGCCCGTGCCCACGCTGCTTTGAGCACGGTCGGAGTCAGAGTCCGCGATCCGTACTCCTTTCAGCTTTGTAGCTCATTCGCAGCGCGCACGCAACAGGCCGGCGGCGTGCGTCGTGACGCGGTGAGCAACCGCGCAGGATTGCAGGTCGTCGTGTAGAGGCACCTGGTTCAAGAGGAGCGTGGCCGCCCCCAGCGATTGGCGAGCGCCATGCGAGGCATGGAGGTGGACCGCACCTATGAGGAGCAACTGTACCGTTATTACGAGCGACCGGCGTATTGGCAGCGCTAGCGAGCCCGACGTCATGGGGCACGAGCGTTGCGCCCGTATGGGTCAAATGGTGGACTGTTCTCCACATGTTCGCGCGTCATGTCGACGTGAATCTTCTGATCGGTCCAGTCGATGCGACGAACCCACTCGGGTGAGACCAGCACGGTTCTGCCGCCGATCCAGTTGCTCGTGTCGATGACCATGTAGCGGATGGTCCAGCTCTCCAGACGACCATCAAATCCTCGACGTGTCCGATCTCGCCATCGACCGCCTGGATGTGGTAACCGCTCAGCTCGTTGACGCTGTGCAGGTGCGATGCGTCCTGATCGCCCTCGGCGCCGAGTGGGATGGGCTCGGAGCCTGGAACACCCATCGATAATGTGGACGGGGTTGGGGCCGCTCCCCAAACACCGCCACCCATCCAGTAATACGAGTAACCGTAGTGCGACGAGTACGCCACCTCGTGCCCACGGGTGATCGGCCGGTCGAGCTGCGCCGAAGGTGCGTTCTTGACCGTGTCCCGAGCCAAGTTGGTCGGGAGCTGCTGCCGATCTTCGTCGACGCCTCTGACCGACATGGGCGAGATCAGTACCTGACGTCCGGTGAGCCACCCCCCAGTGTTGGCCACTATGTAGCGCACGGTCCATCGCAGGTCGTCGACATAGAAGTTCTCAACAGTCCCGACTTCGTCGCCGCCGACTCCCTCGATGGTCCAGTTTTCCAGGTCGCGTAGCCGCCTGAGCATCATCAACCTCCTCACGAACCCCGCCTCCGCTTCGTCACCGCTCAATCCTCGCCACGACCAGCGGAAGAGCCCGTCTGCCGCGTCGAACGATGCAAGACCTGTGCGATGAATCGGATCGGGCCTTGCACGTACACCCAGCCATATGGGGACCAAACGCTCCCTCAGCCTCATCAATGCACTACTGCTCTTGATGGTCGTCTTGCAGCCGCTGATGCTGTTGATCGGCACGAATGAAGGCACGCAGTCGCGTCCCGGCGTGCTGTTCTGGCTGCTGCTAGCGGGACCGCTGCTCTTCCTGCCCTGGCTGCTGAGCTGCTGCGGACCGGAGGACACGGGCGAAGGGCACAAAGCGATGGCACGGACGTTTGTCGCTGAAGGCTCTCCACAAGGCGATGCCATGATCAGCGGGCAGGTCGAGGCTCTGGTGCAGCCCGAGGTGAGAGTCGATCGCACTTACAGAGCCAATGGGCTCCTTGTCGCCGAAGGGCAGCTCCAAGAGGACTCAGAGCGGGCCTTCGCGGCGCTCGACCGCCGATTCCGGGGCACGTGGACCATTCCACTGCTCGAGTCGCTCGGTGGCCGGGCGGTACGCGTCCTGTTCCTGCCGCGACCTGTCGAAGAGCGTCTGCGACAACGCCCGTCGGTTGCCGTCAACGCACTGCTGTTCGGCGCGACCGTCATCACGACCATTTACGCGGGCGCGCTCCATCAAGGCGTGAGCTTGTGGAACGAGCCCGAGCGCTTCCTGATCGGCGTGCCCTACGCCGCGGCCCTCCTCGGGGTCCTTGGGGTCCACGAGATGGGGCACTACATCGCCGCGCGCCGGCATGGCGTGGAAGTGACCCTGCCGTACTTCATCCCCGTGCCGATGGGACTGGGCACGTTCGGCGCCTTCATCCAGATGAAGTCGCTCATCGACAGTCGTCGTGCGGTCTTCGACATCGGCATCGCGGGTCCGCTCGCCGGCCTCGTCATCGCCGTACCGTCTCTGTACTTCGGGCTCCAGCATTCTCAATCGGTGGCGCAGCCAGCGCACAGTGGTCTCGAGACTGGTTCGTCGCTCCTGCTCGCTCTGCTCTATCAAGCGGTGCATGGTGGCGGGCTTGGTGCGGATGCGGTCCGACTCGCCCCGGTCGCGTATGCCGGTTGGGTCGGACTCTTCGTAACCGCCTTGAACTTGATGCCAGTCGGCCAACTCGACGGCGGCCACATCGCTTACGGACTGTTCGGGCGGCGTCACGCCAAGACGATCAGTGTGGCGTCAGTCCTCATCATGCTCGTGCTCGGCTTCTTCGCGTGGCCGGGACTCCTGACCTGGGCGCTGCTCATCACGCTGCTGGCCGGGTTCACGCACATGCCGGCCCGCGACGATGTGACGCCTCCGGGATTCTCGCGGTTTGTTCTCGGTGCCATGGCGCTCGCCATTCTCGCGTTGATCATCGTTCCGGTCCCGAATCAGCTGCGGATGCTCTTGGATTCGCCTTATCAATGAGAAGCTCCCTGGCCACGACCCTGACCCGTGACAGCCGAACGAGCCGCGTGACTCGTCTCATCCCGTTGCGTGATCGGCCTCCTCATTGCGGTCATCGCATGGACCGTATGGACCGTCAGGTACACCGAGACACAGCGGCGAACGGCGTCCGCGACGGCGGGGGCCGCAACGCCCATGGATGAGACGGACGCGCGCCGCGCAGCACCGATCGATTCGCACCCGCCGAACGGATTCCCTTTTCCAGGTGGCGCTCACGACTGGGGGAGATCGTGACGTCGGCCATCACCCTCGCCGGGCGGTGCGATCATCCGCGCGCGCGACTAGTCAGTTGACGCCAGCGGAAGAACAGCCAGCCGTTCCGGACGCCTACCGCGGGTCGAGACTGTACGAGGGATCTCGGGGCTCCTTATCGTGAACCCGCTTGCTTGGCCTCTGCGTCGACCTCCGCCTGCCACGCGGCCAGCAGGCCCCGTAGTCGCTGCGCCACCTCGGGGTGCCGGCCAATCAGGTTCTCGCGCTCCGCGATGTCGGTCCGGAGATTGAAGAGCAGCGGCCGCGCACCGTCGAACAGCAGCTTCCACTGGCCGGATCTGACCGCCTGCTGCACGAGGCTTCCCCGCGAGACCCGCCAGAATAAGGTCCGCTCCACGGTCTGACCGCCTCGCGCGAGCGTAGGCAGGAGGTTGATGCCCTCGAGCCGCGCTCCCATCGGCACCTTCGTCTCGGTCACCGCGAGGATCGTCGTGGTCACATCCATCGTGATGCCAACCTGACTGGAGACGCGAGACGCCGGAATGTGGCCAGGCCACCTGATGAGCGCGGGCACGCGGATACCGCCCTCCCACACACTCGTCTTGTGGTGAAAGAGCGGCGCGTTTCTCGACAGCCACTCGCCACCGTTGTCATTGGTGAAGATGACCAGGGTCTTCTGTCGCAAGCCGCGCTTGTCGAGCGTGGCCAGAATCCGCCCCACCCCCTGGTCGATCCGCTCGACCATGGCGACGTAGTCGGCGCGCGTGCTCGTCGCCTCGTCGAAGGGACTGAGGTGACGCCCTTGATCGCGCGCCGTTGAAGGCTGATCAGGCCGCTGGTACGGCCAGTGGGGTGCGTTGTAGGCGACGTCGATGAAGAACGACCGGCCGGCGTGCTGCTCGACGAATCGAACCGCGCGCTCGGTGATGAGATCGGTCATGTAGCCGTCGACGGTCACGGGCTCGTCGTTCTCGAAGAGGTCGGCCTTCAAGGGACCGTCGGCGCCGGCGGTGTGCTGGTAGAAGTCGATGAACCCGCTCTTGAACCCGAAGAAGTAGTCGAAGCCGTGCGCGCGCGGACTGAACTCGGGCTTCCAGCCGAGGTGCCACTTCCCCACTAGCGCTGTCACATAGCCGTTGTTCTTGAGCAACTGGGGCAGCGAGCGCCCCGTGACCGACAAGCCTCGCTCCCAGTCTTTGGCGCCCTGTGCCCCGAGCGCAAACTCGAGGCCGACTCGCTGCTGATAGCGGCCGGTGATGAGACCAACGCGTGTGGGAGTACAGGTCGATCCGTTGGCGTAGAAGTCGGTCAGCCGTGTGCCGTCCCTGGCGAGGCTGTCGATGTGAGGGGTCCGAATGTCAGGCGCACCGTAGCTGCCGAGGTCACCGTACCCGAGGTCGTCCGTAATGATGAGGACGACGTTCGGCCGGTTCGCCGTCTGCGCGTTCGCGGCCGTCGCGTGGACACCGATCAGGAAGACGACGACGCCAAATGCCAACCGCATGGGCGGATCTCCTTCCTACGTCACTTCGCCTGGCCGCGCTTCGCGGCACGTGCACGGCGCTCCTGCTCCATGGTGGTCAAGCACTCGGTACTCGCCTGCACCAGCTCGTCCAGGCGTGGGCGAACGACGCAGCCGCTGAGGCGTCTGGCTCGTCGCGTCTCGTCGTTCGACAGGCTCAGGACGACACCCCCCGCATGCGTTCCGCTGGATGCCGGCCGACGGCATGACCGGCCTGGGCACGCACGAGGGTCGTCATGCGCAGCGTTCGCCGAAGCCTCCGAAACCCTTACAGTATCGTGGATCTTGAAGCTGAATCACGAGCCCGTCTGGATCGGTGAAGTACAACTCCGGCGTGCCCTCGGGCGCACCCCGGGGTCAGGCGTTCGAGTAGTGACGTGGTTGGAGTAGAGAGGAAGGGAGAACTGCCGCCGCCGGCAGTCCAGTCAGGAAGGCGCGACGCGTGAGGGACGTATCGCAGTGCGTGGTTCGTGCGTTCACAGCCGCTGGGGCGTCCACATGCGCAGATTGAGCCACGACGCAGCCTGCGACAAGGGCAAGACACCGCGGGACAAGCGCCGGACGTCGAAGACGCGCATGAGCTAGCGCATCCGATTGTGAACCGGGCACGCGCTCTTCAAGGGCCAACCCTACTTCACGGCCCCCGGTGCGTCGATCGATGTGTTCGAGCGCATCCCTATGCCGGCAAAGTTGCGCCCGACCGTCGCGCGCGCCGAGCATATCGGTCGGGCGCGCGTAAGCACCGAGCCGTGCGCCCATGACCGCTCGAGAGCGAGCTGGGCGCCGGTCGCCGATCAACGTTCGATGGCACCGGGTTGAATCGTGAGACAGGGGAGCCTGCGCTTCACGTCGCGCCAACCGTAGACGGCGGCATCGTGCGCGACCGCGCGACACGTAGCCCGCTCGAGGTGACGTGTCGCCTGTTTCTCGACCGTCATCGTCCAACGTGTCCCGCCGCCGTCGTCGAGCGTCGTGACCTCGGTGAGCCCACAGTCTCCCTCAGGCTGCTCGGTACTGACCCAGCGCGTTGCAGTCTGACGGCGAAAGGTCTGTTCGTACCCGTTGGTCGTGATGACGCAGGCCGTGGCGTCGAGGCTCGCCAAGGTGACGAAGACCTGTCTGAACCGACAGGTCATCGCATCCCCGGTCGCCGTGAGGTCGCATTCGGCTGCCGCGAACTCGATAGCATCGCCTCTGCGCGAAAGGTACGGGATGGTGACGTGCGTCTCCACGCGCGCCGGCCCGTCGCGGGTTTGCGGCTGCCCGGCAGACATTGGCTGCAGAGCGCTGACCGAAACGATGCCAAGACCGACGATCCGTTTTGCCAGTGACACGCGTGAGCGAGGAGCCGGCGTCGGCAGCATGTCCAATCGGTCTATCGGCCGTTTGGAGTCTTCCGTCCAGAAGGCTCGTTTGATCCGCCGGAAGGCTCGGCCGCGAGTTCCTGGAACTCTTCACGCTCGGCGTTGGTCAGATGGACCGGGATCGGCCGCGTCGATCCCTTCGATCCCAAGACCACCAACGAGCTCGGCGGCAGGCCGCGCTTCATCTTTGGTGGCGCGCGATGGAGTCATGGGGGGCAGGTGGGCGACGTGGAGACGTTCGAGAACGAATCCGCGGTCAGGCAAGTGGAGTACGAAACCGAGGGCGCATCGGTGCGCTCCTCGCTCGAAGCGGGTGCCGACTGGGCTTTCCGGCGGCCTGGGAGAATCGCCTCCGCCTGAAGGCGGCCCAAAGCAGCGCCCGTCAGTTGAGCCTCGTTCGTGAAACCCACCTCCCAGTGGGCTGGGCAGATGTAGACTGCTAACCGGTCGCCTGACAGGAGTCTGAAATGCGCGCTCGGGTGCACCTCTCAGGAACGTGAACGGGGCGCCTGCAAGACAATGGGGATAAACGCGCTCCATTCCAGGCTGTTGTTCGCCGCGGGCGCCAGTGCCGCGGCCCTGCTGGTGGTCACGGTCGCCGTGCGAGCGGCTGAACAGCCCGAGGTGCCGGATCGGTCCCTGCTCGCCCAGTACTGCCTCGGGTGCCACAACGATCGCCTGAAGACTGGTGGCTTGACGCTCGAGAAGCTGGATGTCGGCGATGTGCGGGAAAACGCGGCAGTCCTCGAGAAGGTCGTTCGCAAGCTCAGGAGCCACCAGATGCCCCCTCCGGGCAGTCGGCGGCCTGATGCGGTCGCCGAGACACGGTTCCTCGCGGCCCTCGAAGGCGCGCTCGATCGGGCGGCGGCCATGGCTCCGAATCCGGGCTCGATCCCCCCTCGGCGCCTGAATCGCACCGAATACGCCTACGCGATCCGGGACGTGTTGGCGCTCGATTTGGGCAATGCGGAGCTGCTCCCGAGCGACACGGTCGCAGGCGGGTTCGACACCAACGCCGACGGCCTTACGATCACGCCGGGCCTCATGGCCCGATACCTGTCGGCGGCCACGCGGATCAGTCGAGCAGCGCTTGGCAGTCCCGACAGCCGACCGGTCACGGCCACCTATCGGGTTTCAGCTCAAGTGCGGCAAGACGCGCGCATGAGCGAGGAGATGCCGTTTTCGACCTATGGTGGCCTGGCGGTCCGCCATACGTTCCCGCTCGACGGGGAGTACCTGTTCAAGCTGCTCCTGAAACGAAACTCGGGCGGCACGATCATCGGCATCGAAGAAGACGAGCATCAGCTCGAGCTGCGCGTGGATCACGCGCTCGTCAAGCGTTTCACCATCGGCGGCGAGGTCAAAGGGCTCGATTCGGGAACGATGATCGCCATTCCCGATGACGACCCCGACGGGAGACGCATCCACGAGTACCGCATGACCGCCGACGACGGGCTGGAGGTTCTGGTGCGGGTCAACGCGGGCACACGTGTCGTCGCGGTGGGGTTCACCGACTTGCTGCCGGCGGCCGTCAAGAGCGATCCGGGCATTGGCATCGACATCGTCCGTATCTCGGGGCCGTTTCGCGCGACGGTGCCCACGGACACGCCGAGCCGCCGACGGATTCTCGTTTGCCGCCCCGTCGGCGTCCACAGCGAAGAGCCCTGCGCGCGGAAGATCATCGGCACGCTGGCCCGGCGCGCATTCCGTCGACCGATCGTGGAAGACGACGTGCGCCCACTGCTCGAGATCTACCGGGAAGGCCGTCGCGCGAGGGACTTCGACGCCGGGATCGAATTCGCGCTCGAGGCGCTGCTGTCATCACCGAGCTTTCTGATGCGCGTGGAGCGCGATCCGGCGGGTGCCACAGCGAGCGGCGCGAACCGGTTGAGCGATCTGGAGCTGGCGTCGAGGCTCTCGTTCTTCCTCTGGAAGAGCGTGCCCGATGACGAGCTGCTGGCCCTTGCCGCGCGCGGTGGGCTGAAACCGCCGACCGCACTCGCGAACCAGGTCCGGCGCATGCTCGCGGATCGCCGCGCGACGCGCTTCTTGAACGACTTCGTGGAGCAGTGGCTGGAGGTGCGGAACCTCCGGTCACACGAACCAGATGCCCGGCAGTTCCCGGATGTCGACCCAACCCTGCGCGAGGCGATGGCCCAGGAGACCAGACTGTTCTTTGAGAGCCAGGTGCGCGACGATCGACCCATTCAGGACTTGCTCCGAGCCAACTACACCTTCCTGAACGAGCGGCTGGCGCGGCACTACGGGATCGACGATGTCTACGGAAGTCATTTCCGGCGGGTGCCTCTGCCACAGGAACGGCGGCAGGGACTCCTCGGCCACGGCAGCGTGTTGACGGTCACCTCGTACCCGAACCGGACCTCTGTGGTCCTGCGGGGCAAATGGGTGCTCGAGAACCTGCTGGGCGCCCCGCCGCCACCGCCGCCGGCCAACGTGCCGCCCCTCAAGGAGAACGATGGCAAGAGCATGCCCACGGCGGTGCGGGAACGCATGGAGCGACATCGAAGCAACGTCGTCTGCGCGAGTTGCCATGTCCGCATCGACCCCCTCGGGTTCGCGCTCGAACACTACGACGCGGTCGGCCGGTGGCGTGACACCGACGCCGGGGTCGCCATTGACGCGGCGATCGAGTTGCGGGGCCGGAGAATCGACGGCGTCAAGGCATTCCGCGAGGCGCTGCTCGCGGATTCCGACGAGTTCGTCCGGACTGTCACGGAAAAGCTCCTGACCTACGCCCTGGGTCGCCGCCTCATCTACTCCGACGCGCCGGTCGTGCGACAGCTCGGCCGCGACGTCGCGCAGAAGGATCATCGGTGGTCGGCGCTCATTCTGGGTATCGTCCAGAGCACGCCGTTCCAGATGCGGCGTGTCGCCCAGACGCCGCCGACGGCAGCCAGGAGCACGCGTCCATGATCATCACCAAGAAGCACGTGTCCCGACGTGCGGTGTTGCGCGGTATGGGGGTCTCGCTCGCGCTGCCGCTGCTCGACTGCATGGTGCCCGCGCTCACCGCGGTCGGCAAGACGGCGGCGGCACCCGTGCGACGGCTCGGCGTCTTCTACGTCCCCAACGGGATGTCGATGCCCTATTGGTATCCGAAGGGCCTCGGCGAGGGCCGTCTCACGGCGCTGCCGCCGATCCTGCGCGCTCTCGACGAGGTGAGGGACAGGGTCGTGATGATCGGCGGCTTGGCGTCCGAAGCGGCCAAGCTGCTTCCGGGTGGCGATCACAGCAAATCGTCTGCCACGTTCCTCACCGGCGTGGCATTCAAGCGCGAAGCGGTCTTCGCGGGCGTGTCGATGGATCAGATCGCCGCGGCGACGCTGGGCAAGGAAACCCAACTGGCGTCGCTCGAGCTCTGCATCGAGGATCCAGGGCTCACCGGCTCCTGCGAGGGCGGTCCGACCTGCGCGTATCTCAACACCATCTCCTGGCGGACGCCGACGACACCGCTGGCGATGGAGAACGACCCCCGGGCGGTCTTCGAACGGATGTTCGGCGCCAGCGACAGCACCGACCGCGCGATCCGGCTCGCGCGCATGCACCGAGATCGCAGCATCCTCGACTACGTGGGCGGCGACGCGTCACGGCTCGAGTCGAGCGTCGGGCCGCAAGACCGAAAGAAGATCGCCGAGTACCTCGACTCGGTTCGGGACATCGAGCGACGCATCCAGATCGCCGAGCGGCGGAACAGCGCGGACCTCCCGGTCATCGATCAGCCGATCGGAATCCCCACCAACTACGCCCAGCACGCCACGCTGATGATGGACCTCTTGCTCCTCGCCTATCAGACCGATCTGACGCGAATCAGCACCTTCATGATGGGCAAGGAAGTCAGCAACCGCGCCTATCCGGAGATTGGCATCGCCGACTCGCATCATCCGCTGTCCCATCACCAGGACGATCCAGCCAAGCTCGAGCAATTAAGCCGCCTCAACCAGTACCACGTCGAGCAGTTCGCTCACCTCATCAAGCGTCTGGCCGCGACACCCGAAGGCGACGGCAGCATGCTCGACTCTTCGCTGTTCCTGTACGGCACGGCTATCAGCGACAGCAATACCCACTTCCACGACGACCTGCCAATTGCGTTGGTGGCAGGCAAGGGCACCCACGTCGAGAGCGGTCGGTACGTTCGATACCCCAAGCAGCCGCTGACGAACCTCCATCTGGCGGTGCTCGAACACCTCGGCACACCAGTCGACGCGCTCGGTGACAGCACCGGCAAGCTGGAAGCCCTCAGGGGTCTCTGACCTGGCGTGATCAGGTGCAGGAGCGTCAGATGAGTTCACATGGCTGGGGAGGCAACGCGTGAGCACGGCGACTCGGCGCCTGTTGTGCAGCTCGGTCACGGTGTTGGTCGTCCTGAGCGGGAGCGCGGGCGCGGCTGAACGGGACCTGCGGCTCCTCGAGGCCGTCGTCGCCCGGGACCGGGTTGCCGTGCACGCGCTGCTGAAGGCGGGCGTGAACGTCAACGCCGCGCGGGCGGACGGAACGACGGCGTTGCTCTACGCAGCGCACTGGAACGATCTCGAAACCGTCGACCGGCTCCTGCGAGCCGGCGCCAAGGTCGACGCGGCCGACGATCACGGCATGACACCTCTCGCCCGCGCCTGCGAAAACGGCAACCTCGGAATGGTCGAGAGGCTGCTCGATGCCGGCGCCGACCCGGTCTCAGCGCAGACGAGCGGCCTCACGCCGCTCATGGTAGCCGCGAGGACCGGGCACCTGCCTGTCGTCAAGGCACTCCTGGCGCGCGGCGCCGAGGTCAACACCGCCACCGTGAAGACGAGGAACACCGCGTTGATGTGGGCGGTGGCTGGCGGACATGCGGACGTCGTGCGCGCGCTCGTCGAGGCGCGCGCCGACCCTCACGCCTCGACAGCCAATGGATGGACGCCGCTGATGATGGCCGCACGTCGTGGCGATATCGCGCTGGCGAAGACCCTGCTGGCCGCCGGCGTCGGCGTGAATGAAACCGGATCGGCAGGCATGCACGTGCTGCCCTTCGCCATCGTGCTCGGGCAGGCCGAGTTCGCCCTGTTCCTGCTCGATCAAGGCGCCGATCCGAATGGTGACATGGCCAGTCTTCGAGCATTGCACGCCGCGGTGGCGACCGTCCGCCCCTGGTTGGCCGAGTGGCACCAGAAGCACGGCGCCGCGAGCCGCGGCCGGGAGCTGACGCCGCCGCAGAGAATGGCCCTGGTGACGGCGCTCATCGCGCGCGGCGCCGACGTGAACGCGCGCATCACGACGTCCGCGGTATTCGAGCCCTGGTTGGCGTACCCCAGAAAGGGCGCGTTCGAATCGTACTCGTGCGGCACGGGCGATTTGCGCGATGCGACACCACTCTGGCTCGTTTCGCACGCCGCCAACGGCATCGGCGGCCGCGTCTACAACGGCGTGGACGCCCCTGACATGGGCGACGGCGCGTCCGAACTGAATCGGATGAACATCGATCTCATGCGGACGCTGCTCGCGGCCGGGGCGAGTCCCCACCTCGCCACCCGCGACGGCACCACTCCCCTCATGGCCGCCGCCGGGCTCGGCCGCTGCACCAATGAACGCACGCTGAAGAGAGGGAAGCGGCTCCCGTCGGCAGAACACGCGGTGATGCTGCTGCTCGACCACGGTGCGGACGTCAACGCCGTCAACGAAGCCGACTTCACGGCGCTCCACGCGGCAGCGTACCGAGGCCTGCACGAGGTGATTCGAATCCTCGTCGAGCGCGGCGCCCACATCGATGCGCGAGACTTCCGGGGTCGTACCCCGTACCGACTCGCGGAAGGGAACAAGCAGGCGTTCTACTTCCAGGAGTACCCGGAGACCGCGGCGTTCCTCGAGTCGCTCGGTGCCAATCCGCGTGCGGGTATTCCGGGGATGGTTCAGGAACGCCAGCGCGATGTCACGGCCGGCAAGGTCGAGCAGCAGGACTGACACCTCTGGCGGTCGAACAGGAGAGCGCTCATGGACAAAGGGCGGCGAGCCGTACTCGTAGTGGGACTGGTCCTCGCGTTGACTTCGCAGGCGACGACACAGCGTGAGCGGTCGCTCGACATCTACTACGTCGACGTCGAAGGTGGGGCGGCGACGCTGTTCGTCTCGCCCTCCGGTGAATCGCTGCTGGTGGACACGGGGCACCCCGGCACGATCGATGCCGAACGGATCGCAACCGCCGCCAAGCTCGCGGGCCTCAAGCACATCGATTACTTGGTCACGTCGCATCACCACCTGGATCACGTCGGCGGCGTGCCCGAGCTGAATGCCCGGCTCGCCATTCGGAACTTCGTCGACCATGGCCTCCCGACGGCCCAGGAGCTCAAGGACAACGAGGCGCTGTATCAGGCGTACCTCAAAGTGCGGGCGGGCGGACGTCACATCTCCGTGAAGCCTGGCGACAAGATTCCCATCGGACAACTCGACGTCCAAGTCGTGACATCAGGCGGGGAACGCCTTGGTGCGCCCCTGGCTGGCGCAGGTGCACCGAATCCGCTCTGCCGAGACTTCGCCGCCAAGCCGGAGACGCCGCTGATGGGTGGCGAAAACGGACGTTCCGTCGGCCTGGTGATCGGCTACGGCAGCTTCCGCACGATCGTCCTCGGTGACTTGACCTGGAACAAGGAGCACGACCTCGTGTGCCCGAACAACCTCCTGGGCTCGGTGGACCTCTATCTGACGACGCACCACGGTCTCAATATTTCAGGGCCCAAGGCCCTCGTGCACGCACTGCGTCCCCGGGTGGCCGTGATGAACAACGGCCCAACGAAAGGTGGCGCCCCTGAAGCCTGGCGCATCGTTCGTGATTCTCCAGGGCTGGAGGACTTCTGGCAGGGTCATTATTCCGTCAAGGCCGGACGGGATCACAACGCGCCGGAGCAGTTCATCGCGAATCTGGACGAAACCGGGGCGACCTGCGCCGCACATTGGATCAAAGTTTCTGCGCGACCGGACGGCAGCTTCGTCGTGACCAACGGTCGAAACGGGTTCAGCAAGACCTATAAGCCTCGCACGTAGCGCTCAGGCAGCCGCGCTGGCACATCACGTCACGGCTCGTGGAAACGAGCGTGCCAACGATGTCCGCATTACAGCTCCCGTGTTGCGCCGTTAGAGTCGAAATCACTTCGCAGGGCAGGGTAGGCAGTTAAGATCCGACGATGAGCCCGCGGGTGAGACTGTCGCTCACCGCTGCACTCGTCCTGGCGTTCCTCACCGCGGTCTACCTCCTGCGCATTCGCACGGGCATGGCTGATTTCGCCGTGAACTACCGGGCTGGGGAGCGCCTGGCGGCCGGCGAGACGCTGTACCAGACGGCGGATGGCCACTTCATGTTCAAGTACCTGCCGGTGTCCGCCCTCCTCTATCTGCCGTTGTCCGCACTCCCGCTCGAAGCAGCCAAAGCGGTCTGGTTCACAGGGTCACTGGTCGCCCTCGCGGGTGTCTTCGCGGTCATCGCTCGCTTGGTCCCGCAACGTCGTGGATCGGTCGTCCTCGTCCTCTCGGGGCTCATCCTGGCGAAGTATCTGCTGCACGAGTTGCGCTTGGGACAGATCAACATCCTCGTCACGCTGGTCATGCTGGCGACCGTGCACGCAGTCGCAAGGTCGCCTGGTTCCGGGGCCGAAGCCAGGGCTGGCGCGCTCGCCGGCCTTGCGATCGCGCTCAAGCCGTACGCGGCGCTCCTCGTGCCCTACCTCGTCATCACGCGGCGCCTCCGAGGGCTCGCCGCCCTCGGGGTGACGCTCCTCGCCTTGCTGACGATTCCGGCGGCCTTCTACGGTGTCGGCGGGAATCTGCTCGTGCTGCGCCAATGGGCGCACACGCTCTCGCAGTCGACGCCGACGCTGCTCACCAACAACGACAACGTGTCCATCGTGGCGTTCTTCACCAAGTGGCTGGGTGAGCCGGCGCGGGCGCTCGTCCCGACAGCCGTCGTGCTCGGCCTGCTCGCGATCTTGACATTCGTGGTGGTCCTCCGCGGGCGACGCGAGCCGTCTGCGGCTGTGCTCGATGGTGCGCTGCTGCTCACCCTCATTCCTCTCGTGTCCCCGCTCGGATGGGACTACACCTTCCTCATGGCCCTGCTGGCGGTGGCGCTCATTCTGCGTCATTGGACGACGTTCCCCCGCGCGGCGCGGTGGATACTCGGCGCAAATTTCGCCGTGATCGCGCTCGCCATCTACGACATCCTGGGACCCGACGCGTACGCCGCCTACATGCAGTGGTCCGTGACGACGGTGAACTTCGTCGGCGTGGTGGCGGCGCTCGCGTACCTGCGCCTCGCGCGGGTTTGTTAAGGTGTCGGGCTCCGGTCTTAGGCCTTCGGGGGTGGTCCGTTCCTGGGCCTCGAGGCCTCGATCCCTCGTCCCGAGCAGGGCGTTCAGCGCCCAAGGCCGAACGACCAGGGACGGACGAAGGCCCAACGACCACAGCCCCAAGGCCTGACAGCACGCGACGAAAACCGAAAGCGCCCCAAAGCCCTGCGAAGCGGCGCTTACACGGTGGGCACACTCGCTCCAAGCCGAAGCAGCCGATACGCCTCGGCCAGGACTTCGGCTGGGGCGATCGATTTCAGGCAGACGTTATCGCCGTCACAGGGTGTGCGCCGGTGGTTGTACGCGGTGAGGCACGGAGAGCACGCGATGGGCTTATAGAGATTCACCGCGTGAGGTGACACGCTTCCGTACAAGGTAGGTGTCTCGGGACCGTACAGGATGATCGTCGGAATCGTCGTGAGCGAAGCGAAGTGCCCGGTCCCACCGTCGTTGGTGATGAGCAGCCGCCCCAGATGCAGGAGCGCGACCAGCTCCCGGACCGACCGCGTGTGCCCCGTCAGGTCGACGCAGGACTCTGGCGGGCACGCGGCTTCGATCGCTCGGGCCAGTGGACCGTCAACGGGAAGGCCGATCACCCCGATAGCCGCCCCCTGCTCCGCGAGGCTTCGCGCGACCGTGATGTAGTGCTCGAGAGGCCAGGCGCGCACGGGCAGCAGTCCCGCACCGGGTCCCACCAGCACCAGTGGACGGGTCGCCACACGCGAGCCGCATCGTGCCCGCAGACGCTCGCGAGCCTCATCGACCTCGCCCGCGCGAAGCTCGAACGGCGGCGGTGGCGCGGCACGCACGACCGAAAGACGCTTGGCCGGCGGCCTCGTGGATGAGTCGATGGCTTCGGCCAGCGTCACGAACTGATCCGAGATGTGCCGATAGGGGTTGTAGAGAACCGGACGCGTCAAGAAGCTCCCTCGGTAGAGGCCTTCTTGCGTGTGTCGGTGGAACCCGACTCGAATCGGAGCGCCGCTCAGAGCCGAAATGATGGCGCTCGCTCTCGCGAAGAGCTCCAGATCGAGGACCACGTCGATCGACATCGCGCGCAGGACCCGGATCGCGCGGACGCAGTCTCCCATGAACACGCGCACCGAGTCGGTGCGCAGGCCGATGACCTGATCGCGCGGGACGGCGTCGAGGACATCGAGCGCATCCCGATTCTGGGCGAAACAGAGGACGTGGATCCGAGCGCCGGGATACCTCGTCCGGAGGGAGGCGAACATCGGTCGGGCCAGCACGAGCGCGCCCATCTCGGACAGCGCGATCACGAGAATCCGACCGACCTCGGGACGCGCGGGTCGGCCGCCCACGAGCAGGTGCCAAACCGACAGCAGCCAGCAGAGCGGGGGGCCGAGCCATGCGTCGAGGGCCCGCTCACGATCGACGCTGAGCATGCGGCATTCTAGTCGGGACTCTGTCCCGAGGCGGGCATGTCGAGGCGGGATCTCTGGTCCGGTCGACGCAGGCCCGCGCGCCGCCGTTATGCGGCCGTCCCGTCGGCTGCTTGGAGGCGCGTCGAGGGGACGCGCCGCACCCTACTCAGGAGATCGGTGTTCTCCACTACCATATGACGCGAGTGCCGAGGTGCCGATGAGCTTGGCGAATACTGAACCGTTCACGGAAGGCACGGCCAGCGACGGAGGGGCTCTTATCGTCCTCACCGCACCGCTGACCGAAGCCATCGATCACGCGGGGTACTTCATCCAGATGAGCCTCGCGTCCCTGCCCCTCTGGCTGGAGGGGATTCTCGATCGCAAGTACCCGCGCTGGCGGGACGTCGAGCGCGAAGCCGATGGCCGCGCGCGGTACGTCCCGGCGGGCCTGCGGGTGCTCGAGGCTTCGCTCAGGCGCGAATACCGCGCCGACCAGGTTGTGGCCTGTTACCCCGACGATCTCGACCGCTTCATCGGTCCCGCCACGCGCGTCGTCGCTATCTCGACGCACAATCCGCTGGGCGTGACCTTCGCCGCCGGCGTCTACACCTCGATCTTCGGCGAGTCGAAACAGCCGATCAACGCGCACTACGCTGAGCGCCTGTTCGCGCAGGTCAAGGCGAATTCGTATCGCGGGCAGTTCAGGGTGATCGTCGGTGGCTCGGGCGGCTGGCAGGTGTCGCAGACCGATGCCTGGGACGCGCTCGGCGTCGATTGCGTCGTCGATGGCCGGGCGGAGTCGGGTGAGACGATGGCCCTGTTCGCCCAGGCAATCCGCGGCGAGACGCTGCCGCGCCGCGTCTCGGTGGGCCACCCGACCGACCGCCGGTCGCTCATCGTCCCCGACGCTCGTACGACGTTCGGCGTGGTGGAGATGACGACCGGATGCGGTCGCCGGTGCCAGTTCTGTGTGCCAGATCTGAACCCGCAGATCGACGTGCCCAAGGATCGCATCATGGCCGGAGTGCGGGCCAACGTTCGCGACGGCAACAAGCAGATCTCGCTCGCGACCGAGGACATGTTCATTTGGGGGCAGGTGCACACCGACACCCCCTTCTACTTCCCCAACCGCGAAGCGCTGCTCGATCTGTACGGGTCCATCGTACGAACGCCCGGCGTCGAGCAGCACGTGCTCAGCCACGCGACAATCGCCCCGGCTGTGGTCGATCCGGTGCTCATCGAGTCTCTTTCGGACCTGCTCCTCGATAAGAGTCCGATCAAGCTGCCGGTGCTCAGCACGCATCCCGAGAAACGGGCGCTCGTCCCGCTCATCGGATTGGAGACGGGATCGGTACGCCTGGCCAAGCAGATCATGCCGAGCAAGGGCGTACCGTTTCCGATCGACGAGTGGCCGAGCGTCATCGTGAACGGGCTCGAGATTCTGAACCGCCACAACTGGTTCCCCGCCATGACCCTGATCGTCGGCAGTCCTGGGGAGACCGACGACGACACGCGCGCGACCCTCGACCTCATCTACGAGGTGGAGCGGCGCGGGCTCTTCGCCTTCTTCATCCCCTCAATCTTCACGCCGCTCCACGACACTCGACTGGAGCACGCCACAGGCGTCACCGAAACACGTCAGCTCACGCCGCTCCAATGGCAGCTGATGATGAAGTGCTGGAAGATGAACCTTCGCCCAGGTCAGATGAGCTGGTGGGGGCCGGCGGCCTGGCGGATCGGGGCCGTTTCGCTGTGGCTGGCCAAGCTGCGCCGGCTGAACGGTCCGAACTTCACCTGGCCGCTCCTGATGTTCGCCAGCGCCTTGCCCGAGAACGTGATGGTTCGGCTCGGGAAACTGTACGAAGGTCGTCCCCTGACTATCAAGAGGCGGCGCGAGCTCCTCGAGACCGTCAAGCTCAGCCAACGCCGATTCCTGCGACCCGATACAGGCGACATGCCGCCCATGCCGGCGACAGACACCTCGACTCGGTATCTTCGCGTCGTCGCGCCGTAAGTTCGTTCTGCAGACGTCGCGGTTCTCTCGGCGCAGGACAAGCCGAGCGATGGCGCTCGCCGTGCGCACGGTGCGTCCCGAGGCTCGAGCTGGCACGCGTGCTGCTAAGAGCGGTGTCGGATTCCCACCGAGACGTCGCGTCGAATGTGACGGTCGGCGCGGTAATCAGCCACGAATCCGAGGTGCGTGTGGACCAAGCGCCCTTCGTTGCCTCGACGGAGCGTGGACGACGGGATATGCGGAGCGTGTCATGAACTGTCGCGGGTTGTCCTTTGTTTGCCTCCAAATGACTGGGCTGAGCGTGCTGCTGCTCGCTTCTCCACCAGCACAAGCCCAACCGTCGTATATCCCGTCCGCGCTGGGCACGCTGGGCGGGCCGACGAGCGTAGCGACCGACGTCAACGATGCCGGTCAAGCTGTCGGGTACAGCTACACCGCGACGGGAGCAGTGCACGCCTTCGTTTGGACGAGCGCCACGGGCATGATCGACATCGGGGCCTCGCTCGGTACCGACAGCTTCGCAAGCGGCATCAACAACCACGGTCACGTGGTCGGCTACACCGGCGGAGCCGCAAGCCGCGCGTTCTTGTGGACGCCGAACATCGGCCTCCTCGACCTGGGCACGCTCGGCGGCACGACCAGCCAGGCGTTCGGGATCAACGATCGCGGACAGGTCGTTGGACAGAGCCGGCTGTCGAGCGGCTTCACCCATGCGTTCCTGTGGACCGCCGCCGACGGCATGACCGACCTTGGCACGCTCAACGACGGTGACACGAGCACGGCCACGGCAATCAACAACGCGGGACAAGTGGCCGGACGCGGCAGCTTCGCCACGCCGGCTGGCACCATCATTCACGCCTTCGTCTGGACCGCCGCCGAAGGGATGCGCGATCTGGGCACCCTCACCGGCGAGCATGGCAACTTCAGCGAAGCGCTCGGAATCAACGAGGCGGGCCAGGTTGTTGGCACGAGCGTCTCGGACCAACTGTTCACGCACGCCTTCTCCTGGACTGCTTCAGACGGCATGCGCGATCTCGGAACGCTCGGCGGCGCGATGAGCGCGGCACGCGGCGCCAACGGGCGAGGGCAGGTGGTGGGCGCGGCGAATACCAGCTTCACCGGACTCTCACATGCCTTCGTCTGGACCGCCGGCGCGGGCATGCTCGATCTGGGCGCCGAACCCGGGACGGGTGCGAGCGCGCTCGCGATCAACGAGGCCGGCCAGATCGCCGGGTCGACCTTCTTGCCCGGTGTCTATCAGCGAGCCGTTGTCTGGCGGCGTCACGGCGATCTCGTCATGGACTTCGGCCCGCCGCACGGGATCTGGTTGCTCCGCAGCGGCACGGGTTGGCAGCCGCTTCACTCTGTCAGTGCGGTCGCGATGATCCGGGCCGACCTCGACGGCAACAGCCAGGACGACCTGGTCGTGAACTTCGGCGAGGGTGTGGGACTGTACGCGTGGATGAACCATCGCGACTGGCTACAGCTCCATGATGGGAGCCCGAGCCACCTCGTTGCAGGCGATCTCAACGGCGATGGCCGGGACGAGCTCGTCATGGCCATGCCACGGCGGGGCCTACAAGTCTGGAACGGCTTGCGCTGGTCGCGCCTGTCGCGACGAGAGGTCCAGCGGTTGGCCATCGGAAATCTCGATGGGAGGGCCGGGGCCGAACTGATCGTCGACTTCGCCAAGAGCGGATTGGCCGTGCTCACGAACGGCACGACCTGGAAGGCCCTCCACCCGTGGCACGCGTCAGCCCTCCTCACGGCCGATCTCGATCACAACGGCTCGGACGACCTCATCATCGACTTCGCAGGCGCAGGGATCTGGATCTATGGAAACGGCAGTCTCTGGACCCAACTGCACGGTCTGAACAGCACGCAGATGGCTGCGGGCGACTTCGATAGCGGCGGCGGAGCCGACCTCGCGATCGACTTCGGACCCGCACACGGCGTGTGGACGTACCGAAACAACACAACGTGGACCCACCTCCACCCGTTCTCGGCAGAGTCCCTCGCCATCGGCGACCACGACGGCACGGGCATCGACGACATCATCGTCGACTTCGGACCGGCCCATGGCGTCTGGCAATGGGCCAACGACCTCGAATGGATCCCGTTGCACCGGGCGAGCCCTGAGCACGTGGTCACCCTTCGCTGAACGTGCGCTCGTTCGGTCGTCATCGCCGGGGTGCACACAACCGCGCCGACTGACCTCGCCCCCGCCGTACTGCGCGAGCGCGTTTCGCCGCGGCGCGAAATCTTCAACGCGCCGCCGTTTCCTCATCTACGCTGCCCCACGCCACCGGCCTCGGCCACCATCGCCTGCACGGTCACCAACGACGGCGTCCGCCCGACGATGAATCCGCTGTGCAGGGCGACGCCGAACCAGATCCAGTTCAGATCGTAGTACCGGTCGCGCCGGTTCAAGAGCGCGCGCATTGCGCGGGGTGACAGCCGTGTGCGCTGGATCCGCGCTGCCAGATCGGGCGCCCGCGCCCCCAGCATCGGCAGCACGCAGGCGTAGAAGGTCGGCGACTCCCTAGACGTGAGGGCCGTACCGTCCACGGCGTGCTCGGTTGCGAGGCGCCCGTCGCGTCGCAAAATGGCGATGAGCGACTCGTACATCGGGTGATCGCACGCCCGACCGTGCAACCGGCAGTCGAGAGCGACCCGCCAGTAGGTGCGCACGGCGTCGAACGAGAACGTTCGCCCCAGGTTGGGATCGGCCGGAGCCGACAACGTGCCGTCGGGCGCCACGGTCATGAAGTCGGGGGGAAGCCGCCGACCGTCTTGGACCGCCGCCTCGAGCAGCCCATAGCCGCCGCGTGTCGCCGCCTCCCAGGCACCTTCGGGATCGAGCGCCTCGAAGTACGGATGCGCGTACGGCGTGAAGTAAGAGAGGTTTACAACCCTGGGCGCGGTGGCCCAGTTGCCCGCCGACGGGTACCAGCCGTCCCGGACATCCAGGCGTGTCAGTGTGCGAATCGCCCGCACCGTCTCGGCGGCGCGCTGCAAGTACGCCGGCCGATCGAACCGCACGGCCGCAACGATCAACGCAAACGCCAGGTCTTCGTCGCCATCCGTGGCGGTGTTGGCGTCGAGCACGCGGCCCCCGTCGGTGGGCGACCAGCGCCACGAGAGCAGGCCGTCTGGACGGCGGAGGTGTCGATCGGTCCAGGCCAGCACGCGCGCAAACGTCTGGTCGTCGTCGCTCCAGGCTGCGCGTAGCAGCGCGTAGGCCTGCCCTTCCGAAGTGACCTCGCCACCGTTTCGCGTAAGGTCGAGCACGTAGCCGTCCGGGTGCACGTAGGCGTGCCGGTAGCGATTCCACGCCTCTGCGAGGAACTCGTGGTGGGACTGCGACTGACAGGCGATGGCCGCTGCCAGCCCCAGGATCGACAGGCGTGCCCGCACCAGGTGGCGCATCTCGCTTGTCTCATCATGTGTCCGACGAGCGTCGCGGGGGAAGGAGCGTCGGAGAGAGAGTCCTGCCGGAAGCTGCCCTGCGGGTGCACCGCCAGCTGTCGCGCCCGGCTCGGCTCGGCCCGCGCCGGACGCCACGCATGGTCAGCGGCCGAGCCGCACGCCGACCTGCGCCGCGAGCCGCCACGCCCAGTAGTTGCTGCGGCGGTCATAGAGCACGAACCCGCCGCCACCGATCGTCGCCGGTCCGACGTCGCGCGTGGCATCGACGAGTCCGTGCATGGCGAAGCCGGCACGAGAGTCGAAGAGCGTGACCTTCGGGTTCACCTCGGTCTCGAGGCGCCAGGGTCCCCGGCCTCGCATCTGGTGCCACATGCTGCCGATCGACACGAACTGGTTCGGACTGAAGTACAACGGCGAGGTCTGCGAGAAGTGCTCCCAGTACACGTTGGGTCGGATGGCCGTCCAGGCGCCAGGACGGTCCTGGAGCACGAACTGGTAGTGCCCGTACGCGTACTGGTGGGCGTTATCGTCCTTGAACGCCTCCGCGCCGAACTCGACCTGCGCCTGCTGCAGCGGCGCGGTCCTTTGATCGAAGACGATGGATGCGCCCTGGATGTGGAACGTCGGCCCGAGGCGCGCGAGATCGAGGACGCGATTGAACTGCCGGACATCGCGCGGGTCGTGATCCGACCACATCGACTCGCGGTAGGCCGTGACGCCGATTCTCGAATTGTCCTCGAAGTACTTCGTCACGCCGCCGCGGGCAACCGCGAGCGTGCCACCGCGATCGTAGTGTTCGGCGCCGATCGCGCCGTGCAAGCCGACGTCCGGTCTGACGAGCGCCTGGTTGATGCCCACGACCCCCCGGGTCCGCCGAAAATCGTTCCCGTCCTGCGTCAGATTGCCGTACGTCAGCTCGCCGAACACGTCAGCCCGACGTCCAGGCACCACGCGCCCCCGCACGCCGGTCTGGACCAGCGTGATGTCGTTCGAGTCGTTGAAGACGCGAGTCGGCGTCGAGATCACCGGCGCGATGCCGGCGTTCAGATTCGTGCGGACCCGCGGCGCATAGGACGGCTCGGCACCGCCGACCGTCGACTGGCTGAGTCGCTCGGTCGCGCGACCGTAGTCGGCTCGGAGCCCCGCCGAGCGGGCGCTCCACATCCACAGGTCGCCCGGCTTCTCGGCACCCTTGGCTCTCGCGCGGTCGAACAGCTTGACGGCGCGGAGATGCTCGTTGCGCGCAGCGGCCAGCTGACCGAAAAGCTCCAAGAGCTCGGGCGTTTCCTGATCGGCCTTCGGCTGTCCGTTGTTGAGCGCGAGGCTCTCGCGAACCCGGCCCCGAAGGTGCAGCGCCTGCGCGAGGACAAGATCGGCCCTGATGCCGCGCTCGGTGTCCGACTCGGTCGCCTCGCGCGCCCAGCGCTCGGCTCGATCGAACCGCTCCGCGCCGAGGTAGGCGCGCGCCAGCTCGACGCGCAGACCCGTCGGCGATCCGACCTCGAGATACCGCTCGTACTCGGCGACCGCTTCCGGCATGTCGCCCGAGGCCGCCGTCAGTCGCGCGAGCTTGAGCGTGACGCTCGGCGATGTTCGACCGGCCCGGGCGCGCAGCCAGCTCTCCTTGGCCTTCGACATGTCCCGGAGCTCGAAGTGCACATCGCCCATGGCATCGAGCGCCTCGGGCTCCTCGGCGGGAATTGCCGCAAGGCGCTCGTAGACCGCCAGCGCCTTCTGCAGATCGCCTGTCGACCGATAGAGGCCTGCCTGCCAGCGCAGCTCCTGCGGCGTCAACGGCCGGCGAGCGCTCAGGGTCTCCAGATGCGCGGCTGCGCGGCCCGGCTCGCCCGCGGCGACCGCCGTGCTCACCGTGAAGGCGAGGACGTCGGCGTCGGCATCGGCCGCCCGAGCGGCGGCTTCCATGCGTTTGTACGCGTCTGCGGGTCGGCCCGCCGCAATCTCGGCGTCAGCCACTTCGATGGCCAGCTTCCCCGTTGGGACTGATCCCTTCACGGACGATCGGTCGTACCAGCTGACTGCGTCGGCTGGACGCTTGGACGCCTTGAGCAGCCTCGCGATGACGAGCGCTAGCTCTGTGGTGCCCTTGCCGCTCGGATCGCGCGAGGAGTCGGCCTTCCACACGGTCTGATATTCCCCGACGGCATCGGCCGTGCGCCCATTGCGCTCCAGCAGATACGCGTAGGCGCGACGCGTCTCGAGGCGGTTCGGCGCGTCCTTGAGCACCGTCGTGTACGCGCGCAACGCGGCATCGGTGCGGCCCGCTCGGTCGAGTAGACTGGCGCGCCGGCTGCCTGCCTCGGGATCCGAGGCACTGAGCGGCACATACCCCTCGAGCGCGCGCAGCTCGGTCTGCACGTCCTTCCGTTGGCGCGCGGCCTCGGCGAGATCGCGCCACGCCCACGCGTCGGTCGGATGGTCCTTCGTCCACTGGTCGAGCATCGGCGCCGCCACCTCGTAGTCGGAGGCCCAGAACGCCGACCGCACCTGCAGCTCGCGGCCGCGCTCGTCCAGATCCGCCCGCGACACCGTCCGCATCACGGACCAGGCGTCCCCGTACCGCTGGGACTCCACCAACCACCAGGCATAGCGCTCGCGCGTCGCAGCCGTGGCGTGCCCTTCGTCGATGAGCCGCCGATACACACGCTCGCCACTCGGGGCCCGTCCTTTCTGAGTCAACGTCCAGGCCAGATCCGCGGTCTGATCGACGAGGTCCGGCGTGAGCGGCTTGACGTGCTCGAGCAGGGACGCGGCATCGTCGAGACGGCCGGCCCAGATCGCCGTGCGCAGCTGCAGCCGCAGCAACTGAGGATCGGTCGACGGCCTCGGCAGGCCGGAAAGCTCGTCCCAGGCGCTCTCGTGCGCACCCGATCCGTTCAGGAGCGCCACCAGAGACGCAGGCGGAGCGCCAGATCGTCGTTCAGCTTCAGGGCCTCGCGGTAGGCATACACGGTTTCGCGCAGTCGCCCCGTCTGCTCGAGCGAGAAGGCCAGGTTGCGGGCGATCTCGACATCGTCAGGATTTCGTTCGAGAAGCTCGTCGAGCATCGTCGCTGCTTCGTCGTGCCGCTTGATCTGTGAGGCCAGGCGTGCGCGCGTCGGAAGATTCTCGTCCGTCGCGACCTCTGAGTAGGCCGAGAGCGCCTCCTCGTAGCGGCCGAGGGCGTCGAGCGCTGTGGCCCGATGCAGAGTGACCTCACGGCGCAGGGTCTCGTCGGGCGCCGCCGCGGTGACCCGATCGGCGAGGCTGAGGGCTCGCTCCCACTTCTGGCCGGCCATCGCCCAGCGCAAGCCTTCGATGAGCTGTGTGGCGGTCGTCAGCTCCGAGTCGAGCAGGGCCGTGTCGCCGAGCGCCAGGTCGAAGTCCTTCATTACCGCGTAGAGCGACTGCCGGCGGAACCGCATGTCGGCGGTCAGCGTCGACGCGTCGAGCCCCTGAAGCGCCTGTCGGGCGTCGGCCGGGCGCCCGGTGTGCGCGAGCGCCTCCGCGAGGCCGAGCACCAGCTCGTGATCGCGCGGCCGAAGCGCGAGCCCCTCCGAAAAACTCTGACGAGCGTCCTCGTACCGACCCGCGCGGAGCTCCACGTACCCCTTGAGTGTGTAGTACCCAGGGTCACGCCCGCCCTGCCGGATGGCGCGCGCAATCGCGTTCAGGGCCTCGGCGTCACGACCCAATTCGGCGAAGGTGCGCGCTTCGGCATAGCTGGTGAACGGCGTGTGCCAGAACTGCGGCCGCTGCCAGATGAGGAATTGCACGGCGGCCACCAGCCAGACCGCCACGATCACCCAACGGTGCCGGAACGGCCTAAGAAGCAGCGGCATGGCTCGCCTCCTGTCCTGGAACTGGCTCGCCGGCCTCGCTGGCAAACGTCGCCAGGACGACGGGGAGCAACGACCAGATCGTCAAGGCGGAGATGGCGATATTGGCAGCGATCAACCGGCCGGGCACCTCACCCCGCACCGTCGCATAGAACGGCAGCACGGCGTTGGCGAGCAGAATCGTGAGTTGCGGCGCAATGGCCAGCACGCGCGGCCTGGCCTGCCCCACCCGCGTCCGATTGTTGGGTGTATAAGTCGGCTTCCACCCGCGTGGATACAGCAGCGCCCGGAACGCGGCCCGCGCATACACCGGGAAGAGACCCGTCAGCAGCTGGAACTGCTTGCCGGGCTGGCGCCCTCTGAAAAGCAACTCCATCGCGAGCGCCATACAGATGAAGTACACGCCTCGAATTAGCGCAAACTGCAGCTCGTGCTCCTTGAGCACGTTGCCGCCGGTCAAATAGCTCCAGATCGGCACGAGGAAGAAGAACGGGAAGATGAACGCCGCGCACAGGTACGCCAGACCCACGATGAGGTAGGTGACGCGCGAGAACCAGCGCAGCCCCGGCTTGAGGAGCGGATTGTCCCAGAAAAAGAGACGCAGCGTATCGAACGCCCACTGCCCACGCTGCTGGTACACGCCCCAGATACTGGCCGGCGCCAACCCCCGCGACAGAGGGTGCGGCACGTAGAAAGACTTCCAGCCCCGACGGTGCAACTCGTAGGAGGTCGTCAGGTCTTCGACGAGATTCCAGGTAACGAACCCGCCGATCTCCTGGAGCGCTGCCCGCCGATAGAGGACGCCCGAGCCGCAGGAGATGACCGTATTGCCGCCGTCCAGGCCGAGCTGGAGCGCTTCGTAGAAGACCCGATCGTTGGCGAAGAACGGATCGTCTTCCTGCACGTTGAACGACTGCTGGGATTGAACGAACGCGACGCGCGGAAACCGCATGTAGCCGGCCAGCACCTCCAGGATGTGAGGCACTGGCACCTGATCGGCGTCGAGAACCAGGATGAACTCGCCCACGCTGCGCGCCATCCCGTAGTTGAGGTTGCCCGCCTTTGCGTCGAGCTGCTCCAGGCCCTCCCGCTTCCTCGAGCGATAGGTGAACCCCCGCTCCAGGGCCAGGGACCGCACGCCGTCCGAACCGCCGTCGTCGAGGACGTACACCATCTTGAGGCCCTGCCAGCGGATAGCCGCCACAGCATCGAGCGTCGTTCGGACGACCTGATGCGGCTCGCCGCAGACCGTGACGAAGATATCGACGGTCGAGGGACGGTCTGGTGGTAGGCCTGTTTCCGGCTTGAACCGGATCCGCCAGACGCCGATTGTCGCGATCATGAAGAGGCCCAGGCAGCAGACTTCAGCACCCAGGAAGAGCGCGCCCATGATGGGGTAATCGGGGTTGACGGCTCCGAACGCCCAGTAGATGTAGTAGGCGCCGGTCAACAGGGTCAGGAAGGCAAATACGCGAGCAAACACCCGACGGACGGCATCGTCGACTTCGAAATATCGACGCCCTCCACGTTTGGCCAGGACTTCAGCCATGCGCCTCCGATGCGTTCAACTCCCAGCGCCTTCGTTTGCTCCTCCGTGCCTTGGAGTCAAACAGCTTCATGGCGCCGGTACGGATGACTTCTTCGGTCGCCCCTGGGAGAAACTGACCTCGGCTGTGCAGTATACCAGGCGGAACCTGGGGTGCGGGTGGCGGAAAAGGCACGCGCTGACTTCTCGATGTCGCTCTTGGCCTCAAAAATGCGTCCGATTATTGATGAGGTAGCTTGTGCAGGTTCCAGCGCCTCCTTTTCCCGGTCACCCGGCAAATGCTCGCGGTTGAGTCGGAACAACACTGACACTCCGTCGTTCGAAGGCTGATGACAACCATCCTCGACCGTTGTCCGGAGAAGTCGGACCGAGGGGCCGGGAGGCCTCGGGACGATGGGCAGGACTGGCAGGACGCGAAGATCTGCGGAGGGGGAGGACGAGCGGGCCTCCCGGTCCACCAACAGTTTTGATGTTCGATTCGCATTCCTGACATTCGTCGGGGCCGGTGCGCGCGCCGGAAGTGCACACCCGCCGGAGGGAGACCTTGTCGCCATGTGGCACGTCGTGCAGCGACGCGCGCTCACGACTTGGCGCATCGCTTGCTCGCCAGAGATGCAGCCGCCCTCGCGGATTCGAGGCGTTGTGCATTCATGAGCGAACGTCCACCCGACTTGCGCCACGACTGGAAGCGAGCGTTGCCCGTGCTCGCGGGTCCGACGCTCACGCTGCGCGAGCCGCGCGAGTCGGATCTCTCCTCGCTCATCGATCTGCTCTCCACCGCCGACGCAACGCGCTTTGCGATCGAGGACGATCGCGCCGAGGTCGCCGCGCTCACGCTCATCGAGCGGGCGCGCCAGGATCGGGAAAAGGGCACCGCCTTCACCTACGTGGCGGTGACGAACGGCACCGAGCAGCTGGTTGGCGCCTTCCAGGTGCGCGCGCTCGATCCCAGCTTCGAGATCGCGGAGTGGGAGGGCACGCTTCTTCCGTCGGTCCGCGGAACGAACACCTTCATCGAGGCCGCACGCCTGCTCGGGTCCTTTGCGTTCGGCACCGTGGGCGCCAATCGGCTCGAGGCGCGGGTGCTGCTGCACAACGGCCGGGCCAACGGGGCGTTGCGCAAGCTGGGAGCGGTTCAAGAGGGGGTGCTCCGCCGGGCCATCCGGCGTCAGCACGCCTACTACGACCAGGTGCTCTGGTCGTTGCTGAAGGACGACTGGTCGGAGCACTGGGTGACGACCGCGGCGCGGGTGCACTGACATGGCGCGCCTGCCCCTCCCCGCTCGCGTCTACGTCTCGCTCGTCGTGATCGTCGGAGCCGCGTTCCTTCTGCGCGAAACGCTGCTCGTGCACATCGAGGAACCGCGGCTCTTCATCGCGCTCATCGTGTTGTCGGCGCTGGCTGCCGCCTTCAAGGTCACGCTGCCGCTCACCGCGAGCGGCTCGACCATGTCGGTTTCGTACGCCGTCGACTTCGCATCACTGCTGCTGCTCGGTCCGGGGCCGACGGTCTTCGTGGCTGCCGTCAGCGCGCTCAGTCAATGCTTGCTGAACACCAAACAGAGCTCGAATCCGCTGCATCGGACGCTCTTCAGCATGGCGTCGCTCGTCATCACCGTCTGCTTCGCCGGGTGGACGCTCACGGCGCTCGGCAATCCCGATTCGGGCGATCCTTTGACGGCGATCGCGCGTCCGCTCGTCGGCGCGGCGACGGTCTACTTCATCCTGAATACGGGGCTCATCGCGGCGGCCATCGCCCTCTCGACGCGGGAGCGCCTCTGGGCGACCTGGCACACGAACTTCTTGTGGAGCGCGCCGAGCTATTTCGTCGGGGCCGGCACGGCGGCGGTCGGCGCATGGTTCGTCACGAATGCCGGCTACTGGCTGGCGCTCCTCTCGCTCGCGCCGCTCTACCTCACCTACCGCACCTACCGCGTCTACATGGGTCGCATCGAGGACGAGCAGCGGCACGTGCAGCAGACGTCGGACCTGCACCTGGCCACGATTGAAGCGCTGGCGCGCGCGATCGACGCCAAGGACCAGACTACGCAGACGCACATCCGCCGCGTGCAGGACTACGCGGCCGGCCTCGCCCAGGCCGCCGGGCTCAGCCCGTCGGAGATCCAAGGCGTCAAGACCGCGGCCCTGCTCCACGACATCGGCAAGCTCGCCGTCCCCGAGCACATCTTGTCGAAGCCGGGCCCGCTCACGCACGAGGAGTTCCAGAAGATCCGCATCCACCCGCAAGTCGGCGCCGAGATCATCTCGGCCGTGCCGTTCCCGTATCCCGTGGCGCCCCTCATCCTCAGCCATCACGAGCGCTGGGACGGCAAGGGGTATCCACAGGGGCTCGCGGGCGAGGCCATCCCGCTCGGCGCGCGCATCCTCACCATCGTCGACTACTACGATGCGGTCACCACCGAGCGGCCGTACCACAAGGCCATGAACCATGAGAGCGCGGTGGCCCTGCTCAAGCATGAGGCTGGGCGTGCGCTCGATCCCAAGCTGGTCGAGCTCTTCGTCGGCATCCTGCCGGACATGATGGCGACGATCGAGGCCGAGGCGCCCGTGGAGAGCTCGACGCCGAAGGCGGCGCCGATCGCGTCCGGGACCACCGCCGTGGGGCTCGTGCCGAAGGCCGATCCGCGCAACGCGTACGAGAACATCGCGCGCGCCCATCGGGAGATCTACGCGCTCTACGAGATCGCCCAGACCATGGGCACGAGCCTGGGCCTGGAGGACACCATGACGCTCGTCTCCTCCAAGCTCACCCACATCGTCCCCTGGTCCGGCTTCGCGCTCTATCTCCTCGACTCGGGGCACGACTCGCTCATGTGCCGCTTCGCCACCGGTCGTGATGCCGACCGGCTCCTCGGCCGGACGATGAAGCTGGGACACGGGCTGTCGGGCTGGTCGGCGCAGAACCGACAGACGATCATCAACGCGGATCCGCGGGTGTGCTTCGAGGCGGCAGGCCTGGGAAGCGAGACCCATCTCGAAGCGGCCATCGTGTGCCCGCTGTACTCGAGCGGCGACACCGTCATCGGCGCGCTGTGCCTCTTCCATACCGAGGCCAACCGCTACACCGAGGATCACCGCCGACTGCTCGAGCGCGTCGCCGAACAGGCTGGTCCGGTCATCAACAACGCGATGACCTTCGCGCAGACCCAGGAAGACTCGCTGACCGATCCGCTCACGTCGCTGCCGAACCGGCGCTCCCTCTCCGCCCATGTGAAACGGGAGCTGGCCCGCGCCGAGCGTCTGAAGGGCGAGGTCGGCCTGCTCGTCCTCGACGTCGACACGTTCAAGACCATCAACGATACCTACGGCCACCACGTCGGCGACCGGGCGCTCTGCGAAGTCGCCGCGGCGCTGCAGGCGGGGTTGCGTCCCTACGATCTCTGCGTCCGCTACGCCGGCGACGAGTTCGTGATCGTGCTGGCCGAATGCTCACGGGAGCTCGCTGAGAAGCGCCGCCAGGAGTTGCAAGAGCGGATTGCCGGGATCGACCTGGACGTCGGCCACGGCCGAACCATCCGGCTCGGCGCCAGCATCGGGGCCGCGGTCTATCCCCACGACGGTGGCGACTACGAGACGCTGCTCGCAAGCGCCGACCACCACATGTACCGGGACAAGGCCGCCCGCCGCCGCGGCCGGCCCTCGCGCACCTCCGAGCCGGCCATCCCACCCGTTCTGGTGCTCGATGGGCCAGCTGCGATCGAGGACCTCTCGCCCATGGCCGTGTCGGTGTCGTAGCCCTCTCACGGTCACGCCGCCCAAGGGCGCCGCGAGCGCCGTCTCCTGCTTCGGCACGCTCGAGCGGGCACCCACCCTGGACCCGCCACCGCCTCGCGGTGATGCCATAATCGCCGCATGTCCGATTCGCTCGTCGACCGGCGGCAGCGGTACATCCGCCGCCAGATCGAGATGAACAGGGGGCAGGTGAACGTGCGGTTTCGCGGACAGCCGCCGCGCGGCACCGGTCCCACGAATCGTCACGGCATGCCCAAGCTCCCCGTCGGCCAGCACGAGGTGAAGAATTGGCCGGTGCTCGACTTGGGGGAGCAGCCCGGAATCGATCCGGTCACCTGGCGGCTCGAGGCGACGGGCCTGGCCGAGCATCCGGTGACGCTCGATTGGCCGGCCTTCCTCGCCCTGCCCCAGGTCGACGAGGTCAGCGATTTCCACTGCGTGACCACCTGGAGCCGCTACGACAACCACTGGCGCGGCGTGCGGTTCAGGACCATCGCCGAGCTGGTCGTGCCTGCTCCCAATGCTCGCTTCGTGCTGTGCACGGGCTACGACTTCATGCCGGGCAGCCAGATTCCCTACACGACCAATCTGCCGCTCGAGCGCGCGATCGAGGACGATGTCCTGCTCGTGCATACGTGGGAGGGCCAGCCGCTGCCACCTGAGCACGGTGGTCCGTGCCGCATGATCACGCCGAAGCTCTATGCCTGGAAGGGGACGAAGTGGATTCGCACCATCGAGTTCCTCGCCGAGGATCGCAAGGGCTTCTGGGAAGTGCGTGGCTACTCGAACTCGGCCGAGCCGTGGTTCGACGACCGCTACGCCTCGGAATGAGCCGGTTCGTGCTCTGACGCCGCATGCTGAAGCCGATGTTGGCCTCGGTCGCGGACGCGCCGCTCGTCGACGCGCACCTGGTGTACGAGCCGAAGTACGACGGCATTCGAGCGATTGTCGAGGCTGGCGCCCACGGTACGGTTCGCCTCTGGTCGCGCCTCGGAAACGAGAAGACCGACCAGTTCCCCGAGATCGCCGCGGCGCTCGCCCAGTGGACACGCCGCCGGACGGACCCGCTTGTCCTGGACGGTGAGATTGTCGCGCTCGACACCCACGGGAACCCCGCCGGTTTTCAACATCTGCAGGGTCGCATCCATACCCCCGGCCAGGCCTGGTCCGCGGGGGCACGCGCCCGCGTGGCGCTCGTCCTCTTCGACCTGCTGCGCGACGGCGCGACCGATGTGCGCGACCGTCCCCTCACCAAGCGTCGCGTCGCGCTGGAGCGACTCATGCGCACCGTGCCGCGCGCGCTCCGGTCGATCGTCCGATTGAGCGAGCAGGCGGTCGGCGACGGGCGGCCCCTGTACAACCGCGCGCTCTCGAGCGGATGGGAGGGGCTCATTGCGAAGCGAGCCGATTCGAAGTACAGGTCCGGCACGCGGACGCCCGATTGGCGCAAGCTCAAGATCCTCACGGAACAGGAATTCGTGATCGGCGGCTGGACCGAGCCTCGGCAGTCGCGCACGCACTTGGGCGCGCTGCTGCTCGGGGCGTACGCGAACCGTCCGGCTTCTGCACCGAGGGGCCGCGACCGGACCGCGCCGGTCGAAGCCGATCGACGCGACCCGCCGCCCGTCCTGCTCTTTGCCGGCAGCGTCGGGACCGGGTTCGACGAGCGCGAACGCCGGAAGCTCGCGGCGCGGCTCCGTCCGCTCGAGACTGCTGCCTCACCGTTCGCCGACAAGCCGACGCCCAACGAGCGCCCGCACTGGGTCCAACCGCGGCTCGTCGCGCAGGTGCGATTCACCGAGTGGACGGCCGACGGCCGCCTCCGCCACCCCGTCTACGTCGGGCTGCGCGATGACAAGCGGCCCACCGAGGTCCGCCGCGAACCGACGGGACCCCGACCTCGTCCCGGTCCGGCCCCCCGAGCACCAGTACGCCCGGGCTCGACCCAGGCTGCGAACTCGGCGCCGTCGCGCACGACTGCGTCGAGCCGCGGCGGCACGCGGCGCCCGCGCCTCACGGAACCGCGACAGCCGACCATCGTGGGTGAGACCGCCGCGGAACTTCGGCGGATGCAGACCTCGCTCCTCGACCAGCTCGCCGAGCTCGAGCAGTCCGGCCGCGACGGCCGCCTCGAGCTCGGCGGCGGGCGCGGTCTCTCGGTCACGAACCTGCGCAAGATCTTCTGGCCGAAGCCGCGGCTCACCAAGGGTGACCTCTTCCGCTACTACATCGAGGTGGCGCCGGCAGTGCTGCCCGTCATCGCCAATCGGCCGCTTGTCATGAAGCGCTTTCCAAACGGCGTCGAGGGGGCTCCGTTCTATCAGCACCGTGTGTCGGACGTCCCTCCAGGCGTCGGAGTCGCGCGTGTACCGGGCGCCGGCCGCGGACACGCCGCGGCGCTCCAGATCGTTGGGGGGGATTTCTTGACGCTCCTGTACACCACGCAGTTGGCGGCGATTTCGCAGGATCCCTGGTTCTCGCGCGTGACCTCGGTCGAGAGCGCCGACTATGTGGCCCTCGATCTCGACCCCGCGCCCGAGGTGCCATTCCGCCTGGTCCTGGACGTCGCGCGCTGGATTCGTGACGAGCTCGAGCGCGCCGGTGCGACCGGAGTGGTCAAGACGTCTGGCTCCGAGGGCTTGCACGTCTACGTCCCGCTGCCACCCGAGACGCCCTTCGACGCAGGCCTCATCTTCAGCCAAATCGTCGCCACGGTCGTCGCGCAGAAGCACCCCGCGCAGGCCACCATCGAGCGCGCCGTCCGGAAGCGCGGACGGCGCGTGTACGTGGACTACCTGCAGAACGTGCTCGGCAAGACCTTGGCGAGTGCCTACAGCGCCCGCGCCAGTGAGTACGCCGGCGTCTCCACCCCGCTGACATGGGAAGAAGTCGAACGGGGGATCGACCGCGAGGCGCTCACCATCCGCACGGTCCCCAAACGGCTGCGCGAGATGGGCGACCTCTGGGCGACACTGCGCACGTCGAAGGGTGTGGATCTCACCGCGGCCACACGACGCTGGACCGCCGAGCCCGCCTGAATTGGCGGAGCTGGCCCGCTCACGTAGGATGTGTACGAAGCGCCGGCCGCAACCAGGCGATGCACGGTGTTGCGGCTGATCGTGGCGGCCGGCTCCAGCCGGCCCACCGTTGGCGAGGAAGGAGCTCTCGTTCATGGCCGTTGGCGCACGTCCCCTCCCGACCGATGCGGATCGGGTCGAAGGTCCGGGCAAGCCCGCCACACCTGCGTTCGAGCCCTACATCGCCGCCGACACGATCATCCGTGAGCTGACCCCGCTCCCGCTCCTCGTCGGCACGCTGCTCGGCGTCATCTTCGGCGCCTCGTCGCTCTACCTGGTCCTCAAGGTCGGGTTGACGGTCAGCGCCTCCATTCCGGTGGCGGTCATCTCGATCGCGTTCTTCCGTCTCCTCTCGAAGCTCGGGGGGCGCGATGCGACGATCCTCGAGAACAACATCGTGCAAACCTCGGGCTCGGCCGGCGAGTCGATCGCCTTCGGCCTCGGCGTCACGATGCCGGCCATTCTCATTCTCGGCTTCGATCTCGAAGCGACGCGGACGATGCTGGTCGCAGTCCTCGGGGGCCTGCTCGGCATCCTCATGATGATCCCGCTCCGGCGGGCGCTCATCGTCCAGCAGCACGGCGTTTTGAAGTACCCCGAGGGGACCGCGTGCGCCGAGGTGTTGAAAGCGGGGGCCTCGGCCGAGTCGCAGGCCGTGGCATCGCCGGCGGCGAAGGCCGAGCAAGCGGCTCTGGGCGGCGCGGCAACCAGCGCGACGACCATCTTCACGGGCTTCGGTATCGGGTTCGCCTATAAGGCGCTGAACGTCGCGTTCAAGGGCTGGAAGGATATTCCCCACAGGATCTTCGGGGCGCCGTTCACCGGCGGGTCGATCTCGGCCGAGATTTCGCCGGAGCTGCTCGGTGTTGGCTACATCATCGGGCCGTACATCGCGTCAATCATGTGCGGCGGCGGCGTGCTCGCTTACCTCGTGCTGATCCCGATGATCAAGTTCTTCGGAGCCAACGCCACGGCCGCCATCGCGCCGGGAACGGTGCCGATTGCCGAGATGACTCCCGACGCGGTCCGCGACGCCTATATCTTGTACATCGGCGCCGGGGCCGTGGCGGCGGCCGGTATCGCCAGCCTGTTCCGGTCGCTGCCCACCATCTGGGCCGGCCTGCGGGAAGGGCTGAAAGATCTTCGAGGAGGCGCCGCCGCGCGGTCCTCGCAGCTCCGGACCGATCGGGACCTGTCCGGACGCGTCGTCTTCCTCGGGAGCCTCGCGCTCATCGTCGTGATCATGCTGGCGCGGCCGCTCCACATGAATCTGCTGGGTGCCGTGCTGCTCGTCGTGCTCGGGTTCCTCTTCGTGACCGTCTCGTCGCGGTTGACCGGTGAGATCGGATCGACCTCGAATCCCATCTCGGGCATGACGGTCGCGACGCTGCTGCTCACCTGCCTCGTCTTCCTGCTCATCGGCTGGACCGGGCCAAGCTACTACGTGACCGCGCTCTCGGTCGGCGCGATCGTCTGCATCGCTTCGTCGAACGGGGGGACCACCTCGCAGGATCTCAAGACGGGCTTTCTCGTCGGCGCCACGCCGCGCAGCCAGCAGATCGCCATCCTCGTGGGAGCGCTGGTCTCGGCCATCGTGCTGGGGCCGATCCTGCTCCGCCTGAACAACTCGGCGACAGTGTATGTCCCGCGTGTCAGCAAGCAGCCCGTCGCCGCCGAGGGCGGTGGCTCGGTCCTCAGGGATGTCGAGAACTTTCCCGACACGCTTCGCGCCAATCCGTCGACCTTGCGAGCCCAGGAGACCTATGCCGGCACGGAGTACTACGTGTGGCACAACCAGTCTGCCGCCGATGGGCCGCTCGGCCGCTATCTCGTCGACGCCTCGGGCACACCGGTGTATCTCGTCGATCCGGGGATCAACGGCGTGCATCAGACGACACCGGACGGCTTGCGTCAGGTGTCGAAGTTCGACGCGCCCAAGGCGACGCTGATGTCCTACATCATCAAGGGCATTCTGAATCGGGAGCTGCCCTGGGGCCTCGTGCTGCTGGGCGTCATGATCGCGCTCGTCCTCGAGATGGGCGCCATCCCGTCGCTTGCCTTCGCCGTCGGTGTCTATCTTCCGTTGTCGTCGACCACGCCCATCTTCGTCGGCGGGTTGATCCGCTGGTTGAGCGATCGCTACGTCCGGCAGAAGCACCACGGCCGCCAGTTGACCGACGTGCAACTGGCGGCCGAAGGGGACAAGAGCCCGGGCGTGCTGCTGGCCTCTGGGTACATCGCCGGCGGCGCGATTGCGGGCATCCTCATCGCGTTCATGGCCGGCGTCCTGGGCACGGTCACCGAGCACCTGACGCGGTGGTCCAGTGCGCACAACCCGTTCTTCGCGGGACCGTACGCCGATCTGCTCTCGCTCCTGCCGTTCACGGGGCTGGTGATCCTGCTCTACCTGGTGGGGCGTGAAATGGTCTTGAAGCCTGACCGGCAGACCGCCTCACCCAAGGTCTGATCCCGCCGATCGGCCCGAACACGTCGCCCGCAGCGAGGCCCGCGACTCCGTGCCGGTGACCTCGCACGACGGAGCGAAACGTTCCTTTCCGCCTCTTCACTATCCGAGTGCAACGCACAGCCATGAGCGAGCGCCACAGGATCGCGTCGGAATGGCTGCGCATCAAGGGGAGGTGGACCGTGAAACGAGCCGTTGTCACCCAATTCTTGGTCGCCGGACTGATGATGACCGCACCGACCCTGGCGCGGGCCGAGACGCACGCCACCGTCAAGAACGGGGCAACGTGCATCCCGTACCCGAACGAGTCGTATGTGGGGATCGCCTATCTCAGTTGGCTTTGGGGCTTCAGAGACATGGCCACCTGCCATGTCGAGATCCCGAATGGCTGGAGCGTGAACCAGTTGAGCTACATGCTGTACACGGTCAGCCAGGACGGGGCGTCGCCCATGACCATCAGTCTGTGCGTGGCCAACCCCTACGGGGGCGCGCACGCCTGCGGCTCACCCCGCACGACCACGCCGGGACTGAACATCAATTGGGTCGCACCGCCGGCGCCCATGCCGGCGGCGGCGGGCGTCGCGTACCTGGTGATTCGCTTTCCGCACGGCGAGTACTCGCGCGTCCTCCAGGTGATTCCGGTCTTCTACCGCCCATAGGAGACGCACCGCTCGCATCGCCTCGCGGGGGTACGATGGAGCGCCGCGTGAACGGTGGCGCTTCACGGTCTGGCCCTGTTGCGAGAGACGAGGCATGAACAGACTCGGACCATCACTGCCCGCTGCGCTCCTTCTCGGCCTGTTGACGGCGCGGGTCGCCGAGGGCCAGCCGGTCCTGCCGCCGAGCCGCTGCGAGAATAGCGCGGACGGTGTGCGCTCGGACGGCCGCCTTCTCTGTCTTCAGACGCCCAGCGTGTCGCTGCGCACGCTGGTCGAGCGCGCAGCCCCCCTCCTGTGGTTCTCACCCGACGAGTACTTGCTCGCGGGCGGAACGCCGGGAAGGGACACGCCGGCTGCGTTGCCCTTCGATCGCGAGGGGCCTGGCGAGCAGGCAGTCGTCTACGTCGGACAATCACGTCTTTACACGAAGACACGGGGCCGCCCCTTCGCGCCCATGCCGGCTGGCCGGCGCGCGTCGGCCTTCTTGACATCGACCGAGGAAATCGACGTGAGCGTGCTTGAGGCGCTCACGCTCGAATACTACTTCTATTACCCGCGTGACCTCGGCTTCGGCGGACATCCGCACGACCTCGAGCAACTCACCGTCAAGCTCGTGGTCGTCGAAGAGGATCCCGGGACATCGGGCTGCCGCTACGCCGTCTACTTTCGACGCGCCGAGGGCTGGGCGCACGGATCGGTCTGGTACCACAACGTCCTCGAGGTGGATAGCGACGGCTCTGCCTCGGACTACTCCTTCCCGCTCACGCTGCTCGTGGAGGAAGGCAAGCACGCGGTGGCTCCCGATCGGAATGGCGACGGGCACTACACGCCGGGCTACGACGTCAATCGCCGGACAAATGACGCGTGGGGCGTGCGCGACACGTTGCGCAACGGGGACTTGGCCGCTCCGCGCTACTCCTCGGCGCAGACCAAGCCGCGCGTGGACACCGAACGGATCGGCCCTGCGTTGACGGCGACCACTCCCGAGTGTCTCTACAGCGCCTACCGGCGCAATGGCGTCGATGGACGCCCGAAAGCAGAGTACCAACTTCGAGTCGTGCCGCTTCACACGACGTGCGACGTCGAGGCGAACCGCCGCTTCGACTTGTGCGCGACCATGCGCCGCCGACGGGCCGGTGAACAGCCGGAGGTCGCCGTCGATACCGAAGGGACCTTCGTCGGCTGGGCGCTCGGGCTGCAGAAGCCGTCCGATCGGCGGATCGATCGCGGCACGTTCGGGTACCGACTGGATGGTTCGGTGCACGAGATCGTTCTCGTGTATCCGTTCTTCACGTTCGAGATGCCGCGGGTTGGCGGCTGGGTGGCGCCTCGCCTCAATCTGGCCCCATGGTCCCGCACGCGCCTCGGGAGCGTGGATGTCTCCTACACGCCCTCGGTTTCCCGGTGGCTCGACTGGTACGGCGCGCTTGGTGTGAACCTCCCGCCCGGACGCGGCGATCGCGCCGTGGCTGACCCTGCGCGGATGGAGATGGAGGTGGGGCTCCGCGTGCGGTTCAAGGCCTGGGGTGGCTTCAACGGCTTCCGCCTTGGCACCCGCTGGGCCGGCTTCGAGCACATCCACGCGCACCGGATGGTTCTCGAGGCCACCCTGGGACCCTGGTAGCGGCGACGGACGTCCCCTGATGAGCGACGCGTCGGGCCTCGCTACAATAGAATCGTGCGGGCGGCCTTTCTGCCTCTGTTGATCGTCGGCCTCGTCGGGTGCAACCCTCCCCCACCCGAGCAGCATGGATACGAAGAGCGCATCGCGGCAGCGCGACTGGCGAAGGACGCGGCCTTCCAACGCACCAACGACCCCGTGCCCGCGAGTCGGAAAGCGGCCGTGCTGCCGCTTGTCTATTACCCCATCGATCCGGGGTACAAGGTGCCGGGCGTCCTCCGCCCCGATCCAGCGGCCCCGGTCGTCACGATGATCACGTCGACGGGCACGCAAGAGCAGCACCGCAAGCTCGGGACTCTGGAGTTCACGGTCCAAGGGCAGGCGCTGAAGCTCACCGCCTTCGCGTCGGCCGACAGCCGGGTGTTCGTCCCGTTCCAGGACCAGACGAGCGGGACCGAGACCTACGGCGCCGGTCGCTACATCGATCTCCACCGGACGGGCACGAACGTGTACGAGATCGATTTCAACGTGGCCTACAACCCGTACTGCTACTACAGCCTCGCCTACGTGTGCCCCCTGCCGCCCGAGGAGAACCGGCTGCAGGTGCCCATTCGCGCGGGCGAGAAGATCCGGCCAGACTCGAAGCCCTAGTTGGGCCCAGTCCCGTCTTCTGGGCCTCGGACGGCCTCGGGGCCTTCGGAGGGTGGTCACAAGACACCAGAGGATTTCCCAGCTCAACCAGTCTCAGGCTGGCGGAAGCGACGAGGGACCGGCTGTTTCGACAACGGTGGCACGTGGCACAATATGCTCCGTTCCGGCAGCCGCATGGCTCCTCTTTCAGCGGTCGAGCCCGGAGCGCGTACGACAACCCACGACAGTCGAGGTCAACGTCACCATGGACAACGAATCGAAGTGCCCGTTCTCCGGCAAGGCGCACAGTGGCCCGTCGAACCGGGACTGGTGGCCGAACCAGTTGAACCTGCGGATCCTCCACCAGAACCCGCCCGCCTGCGATCCGATGGGCGAGGCGTTCGACTACGCCGAAGCATTCAAGACGGTCGACCTCGACGCCCTGAAGAAGGACGTCGAGCACGTGATGACGACATCCCAGGACTGGTGGCCGGCCGACTTCGGCCACTACGGGCCGCTCTTCATCCGCATGGCCTGGCATGCGGCCGGCACGTACCGGATCTTCGACGGGCGAGGTGGTGCGGGGGCAGGCATGCTGCGATTTGCACCGCTCAACAGCTGGCCCGACAACGGCAATCTCGACAAGGCGCGTCGGCTGCTCTGGCCGGTCAAGAAGAAGTACGGCCGCAAGATCTCATGGGCCGATCTGATGGTCTTCGCCGGCAACTGCGCACTGGAATCGATGGGATTCAAAACGTTCGGGTTCGGCGGCGGTCGGAAGGACGTCTGGGAGCCCGAAGAGGACGTGTACTGGGGTTCCGAGACCGCCTGGCTCGGCGACCAGCGCTACAGCGGTGATCGCGAGCTCGAGAACCCGCTCGGCGCCGTGCAGATGGGCCTCATCTACGTGAACCCCGAAGGACCGAATGGCAAGCCCGATCCCATCGCTGCCGCGCGAGACATTCGGGAGACGTTCCGCCGCATGGCGATGAACGACGAAGAGACGGTGGCGCTCATCGCCGGCGGCCACACCTTCGGCAAGGCCCACGGGGCCGGGCCAGCGTCGCATGTGAGTCGCGAGCCCGAGGCCGCGCCCATCGAGGCGCAGGGATTCGGCTGGGCGAGCAGCTATGGAACCGGCAAAGGTGCCGACACCATCACGAGCGGCATCGAGGTCACCTGGTCGTCGACGCCGACCCAATGGAGCAACAGTTTCTTCACGAACCTGTTCAGCTACGAGTACGAGCTGACCAAGAGCCCCGCGGGCGCGTATCAGTGGGTGGCGAAGAACGGCGCCGGTGCCGGAACGATTCCTGATGCGCACGACCGGTCCAAACGGCACGCGCCGACCATGCTGACCACCGACCTCTCGCTGCGGTTGGATCCGGCCTACGAGAAGATCTCGCGGCGCTTCTACGAGCATCCGGATGAGTTCGCGGACGCCTTCGCGCGAGCGTGGTTCAAGTTGACGCACCGCGACATGGGTCCTCTCCCACGCTACCTGGGCCCACTCGTGCCGAAAGAAACACTGCAGTGGCAGGACCCGATCCCGCCGGTCACCCACGAGCTGATCGGAGCGCCCGATGTCGCCGACCTCAAAGCCAAGATCCTTGCTTCGGGGCTGTCGATCGCGCAGCTGGTCTCGACCGCCTGGGCGTCGGCGGCAACGTTCCGCGGCACCGACAAGCGCGGTGGCGCCAACGGCGCACGTATTCGCCTCGCGCCGCAGAAGGACTGGGAAGTCAACAATCCGCCCGAGCTGGCGAAAGTGCTCGCCACGTTCACCGGGATCCAGAAGGCTTTCAACGATGCGCACAGCGGCGGAAAGAAGCGCGTCTCGCTCGCCGACCTCATCGTCCTCGGCGGCTGCGCAGCCGTGGAGCAGGCGGCGAAGAAGGCCGGCTCCACCGTGCAGGTGCCGTTCAGACCGGGCCGCACCGACGCATCACAGGAGCACACCGACGTGGAGTCGTTTGCCGTGCTCCAACCGACGGCCGACGGATTCCGCAACCACCTCGGAGGCGGTCACCAGCTGCCAGCCGAGCACCTGCTGCTCGAGCGGGCCCGCATGCTGACGCTCAGCGCTCCAGAGATGACAGTGCTCCTCGGTGGGCTCCGCGTGTTGAATGCGAACACCGGGCAATCGAAGCTCGGGGTCTTCACCACGCGCCCCGAGTCGTTGACCAACGACTTCTTCGTGAACCTCCTCGACATGGATACGGAGTGGGTGCCGACGTCCGGCGCCGGGGATACCTTCGTGGGCCGGGCACGGAAGACGGGCGAGGCCAGATGGACCGGCAGCCGCGTCGACCTCATCTTCGGCGCGAACTCCGAACTGCGTGCGCTCGCCGAGGTGTACGCGTGCGACGATGCGCAGGAGAAGTTCGCGCGCGACTTCGTGGCCGCGTGGGACAAGGTCATGAATCTCGACCGATTTGACTAGATGACTCGGGGCGCCGCCCGCGAACCCCCTCTCCGGTGGCTCGCGGCGCGCCCCGCGCTGATCCCTCGTGGGCGCCTTGCGCGCCGCCGTCATGGGCCATCTTGTCGATGAGGCCATCACGGGATCGATGCGATCCTGGACAGTCATCCGCTGCACGGTCGTCTGCTGACGCTCATCAGGCGACCTTCCAGCGACGCCCCAGCCGTATTCGACCGGCATGCGAAGCTCGGCGCCCTCTCGCCGCTACAGTCCGTGGCTCTGGCTCCTGACGGGGCTCTTCGCCCTTCGTGTCGCCGCGCAGCCCGCGGCCCTGCTCGTCGACCATCGGCTCCTCCCACGGTTCGAAGCCTGGCATAGCGGCACGATTCCGTACGAAGCCCTCGTTCTCTCCCAAATGGGGATCCTGGTGGGGATGGCGACCGTCTCTCGGCGCTTCGCTCGTGGCCTCGTTCGGCCACGTCGTACCCTTGGTCTCGCGGTGTATGCGCTCGGCCTCGTCTACGGCGTCGCGATGGTGCTGCGTGTGATTCTGGGCGTGACGATTCTGCCGCATTCCCGCTGGTTCTCCAGCTGGCTGCCCACGCTCTTTCACCTCGTGCTGGCGAGCTTCCTGCTCCTCGTCAGCCACTATCATCGGAGGGCACCGGCTACGGCCAGCGCGGTCGCCGACCGATAAGAGGGAACAGCTCGGATTCGCGCTCAGGGCGGCTCCCAGCAGACACCGATGACACACGCCATCCTTCCCTGGGTGCCCTATCCGCTGGTGGTGGGCTCGGCATTCCTCCTGTCCGCCTGGATGCGTGGACTCGGCGCGTCGCTCGACGTCAGCACCTACGTCCCCATCGTCATCACGGCGCTCGTCGTCACAGGACTGGAGGTCCTCCTCCCGCACCGAGATGCCTGGCGTCCGTCGGTCCAGGAAGTCACGACCGACCTGGGCTTCATGGCGGTGGTGCAGCTCGCCTTTCCACCGGCTGCGGGCTACTTGTTCACGACGATGATGGTCGAACCCGCTCGTGAACTCGGCATCCCGACAACGTTGCTGTGGCCTCATTCGTGGCCGGTCTGGATCCAAGTCGTGCTCATGATTCTGATGGTCGACTTCCTCCGGTACTGGCTGCACCGCGCCTCGCACGAGACGGATCTGCTGTGGAAGCTGCACGCCGTCCACCACTCGCCTTCCCAGCTCTACTGGCTGAACACCGCGCGCTTTCACGTCCTCGAGAAGGCGCTTCAGATGACGGCCGATACGCTGCCCTTCCTGCTGATGGGCGTGCAGCCGCTCGTGCTGTCGATGTACTACCTGGCGTACGCCACCAACGGCTTCTTCCAGCACTCGAACATCGAGCTGCGCTTCGGTCCCCTGAACTACATCGTCAGCACCGCCGAGGCGCATCGCTGGCACCACTCGCGCGAGCCGCGAGAGGCGAACGCCAACTACGGGAGCACCACGATCGTCTGGGACCTGCTGTTCGGCACGTGGTTCCTGCCACCCGCCCGCGAGGTCGATCGGCTTGGCTTGAGCGATCCCGCCTACCCCAAGTCGTTTCTGGGCCTGATGGGTGCGCCCTTTACCAGATAGCGCCGGCGTGTGATGCGGACCTTGCTCCTGCGCGGTGCCATGGCGGCGTATCGCCTTCGCTATTGGCGGCCGCTCGGGCGCGCCGCCGACACGCCGCGAGAAACCCAGGCAAGTGTGCTCGCCGGCATCCTGGCGTCGCAGCGGAACACGGAGTTCGGTGCCGCACACGGCTTCGGCGCTCTCACGCACCAGACGTTCGGCCGCCGTGTGCCCGTTCAGGACCACGAATCGCTTCGACCACTCATCGAACGGCAGCGCCTCACGGGCGCGCCGGCGCTGACGACCGAGCCACCTCTCTTCTACGCACAGACGAGCGGATCGACCGGCACTCCGAAGTACATCCCGGTCACCACCCCCGCCTTGCGCATGCATCGTGAGGAACAGGCGCTGTTCAGCTATCTGCAGTACCGAGCCCGTCCGGAGGCCTTCTCGGGCCTGGCGTGGGGCATCATGGGGGCGGCGATCGAAGCGCGGCTGGAGTCCGGTCACACGGTCGGCTCGGTGTCGGGCCACTTGTACGCGTCGCTGCCAGGCCCGCTCCAGTCGCGGCTCGTCGTCCCTCCGATCGTGTCGACGATCGAGCCCTACGCGGCGAAGTACCTCGTCGTTCTGCGTCTTGCGCTCGAGACGACGGACGTCACGTATCTGGGATCCCCGAATCCATCCACGTTCATTCGCCTGCTCGATCTGCTCAATGAACGCCGCGACGAGCTGGCTCGCTCGCTCGAGAGCGGCTCGCTTGACGATCTGTCACTCGGCGAAGGACCCGAGACTCCCCCGCAGCTCCCGGCCGAGATCCGCCACGTGCTCGCACCGCGCATCCGACGCCGGCCCGATCGGGCGCGGCAGATCGCCACCAATGGGCGTCTGACCTACGCCGATCTCTGGCCACGCATCCGACTCCTGACGACTTGGACCGGTGGGAGCTGTGGCATGGCACTCGAGGCGCTGCGTGCCACACTGCCACGCGACTGCTCCGTGATGGAGCTCGGGTATCAATCGACCGAGATGCGCGGCACGCTGCCGCTCGACCTCGACAGTGCCGGAGGGCTGCCCCCTCTTCACCATCACTACTTCGAGTTCGTTCCCGTCGAGACCTGGGAGGCTGGTCATCAGGAGACAATGGGTCTCGCGGATCTGGTCGACGGTCGGCGCTACTACGTCATCGTGACCACGATGTCCGGCCTCTACCGGTACTTCATGAACGACATCGTGGAGGTCACGGGCCGCTTTCGCCGGACGCCGCTTCTGCGCTTTGTTCAGAAGGGACGCGGCGTCACCAGCCTTACCGGGGAGAAGCTCTACGAGGGCCAGGCGCTCGATGCGGTCCAGGACGCGGCGCATGCGCACGGCATCAGGCCCGTCTTCGTTCTCCTCGTCGCCGAGCGGGCTGGGCCCCGCTATCACCTGTACCTCGAAGCCGACACGTTTGACGGCGCGGCGACGGACGCCTTCGCCCAATCGGTGGATCGACGTCTCGGCGATCTGAACATCGAATACCGGTCCAAGCGCGCGAGCGGGCGCCTCGCCCCTCTCGTCGTCTCACCGCTCAGAACCGGCGCCGGCGAAGACTACAAGGCACACTGCGTTCGCGCGGGTCAGCGAGAGGGTCAGTTCAAGCCTGCCGTGCTTCAGCACGAAGGGGTCTTGACCTGGCCAGCGAGGCTGCATGTCGCCGGGTGAGCTCGGCTTGACGCACATCGCGATGCGCGAGCTGCGCATTCCGTTGGTGTCGTCGTTCAGGCACGCATCAGCCGAGCGCGTCGAATCGTCGAGCGTCTGGGTCGAGATCCGGTGCGAGGACGGCACGCATGGGTGCGGCGAGGGATGCCCTCGGACGTACGTGACCGGCGAAACCGTGGACTCGGCTCGGGCCTTTCTGGCTGATCACGAGGTCTCGATCCGACGCTCGGTGACGGGTCTCGCCTCACTGCGCGCGTGGGCCGCAGATCACAAGCTGGCCATCGATGCGAACCCAGCCGCATGGTGCGCGGTGGAGCTGGCCCTCCTCGATCTCGTCGCCCAGGCGGCGAACCAACCAGTCGAAGTGATCCTCGGCCTCCCGCGTCTGAGCGGCTCGCATCAATACACGGCCGTCCTCGGCGACGCCGAACCAGACCGCTTCCACGGGCTGGCCACACGCTACCTGCAGCACGGCTTTAAGGATTTCAAGGTGAAGCTCTCGGCGGACACGGAACGCGACCGCAGGAAGCTGCAGGTGTTTCGCGACAGGCCGGCCAGCGCCGCTCGCGTACGCGCCGATGCCAACAACGTCTGGGGATCGGCCGATCACGCGCTCGTCGCCCTCCACGCGCTCGAGTTCCCATTCTTCGCCGTCGAGGAACCGATCCAGGCGGGTCAGTACGAGGCGCTGGCGCGGCTGGCAGGTGAGCTCCGGACGCGGATCGTGCTCGACGAGAGTGTCCTTCGCCCGGATCAGCTCGAGCATCTGGGTGGCTGCGCCGAGCAGTGGATTGTCAACGTCCGTGTCTCGAAGATGGGCGGGCTGATTCGAGCCCTCGACGTCATTGCGACGGCGAGCGCGCGCGGTCATGGGATCGTCGTTGGCGCACAGGTCGGAGAAACCAGTCTCCTCACCCGCGCAGGGCTGACGGCGGCCGCGGCGGCCGGTCAGTCGCTCGTCGCGCGAGAGGGCGCGTTCGGCACCCACTTGTTGTCGCGCGACGTGTGCGATCCGCCACTCATGTTTGGGCGGGGCGGAATCCTGGAGGTGAGCGAGTTTCCACGGCTGCAGGCGGCCGGCCTGGGCGGGCCATTGGTCGCGCCGTCGTGAGAGGCACAGCCGTTTCGCGCGTAAGCCGGCACAATCGACCGCGTCACTTCGAGCGCTGCGATGTTCGAAAGACATGCGGCCAACACCAGACGCCGCGTGTGGCCGCGAGCGCTTCGACCACTCAACCGTCGTGCTGTGACGACTCGGGTCGACCGACGCGATCGAGGGCCTGTCGAAGGAACGCCGCCGTCGTGCCGACACCCGGCTCGGTCAGGAGCTCGCGCTCATCGCCGGGCACGAGGTGCAGGGTGACTCGTTGTCCGAGATTCGACCAACAGGACCGCGGATCGTCGATCCAGGCGCGCAGGGGGCGTTCCGACACGATGCACGAGACGTGGCCAGCGTACGGCGTCGGACGATGCATGCGAGCGGCTTGTTCGCGCGCGACGGTGAACGTGAACGAAGGCGCCTCATCAGGCGCGTCCTCTGGCTGGCCCTTTCGTGTCCGAACGACTCGAGCGCGCGTCATCACCTGTCGCTTCAGCAACCGCCACAGATCTCGTGGCGTGAGTGCGTTCAGGAGCCGAAATCGGTCCAGAGCCGTCGGTGACACCAACGTCGGAAAGTCTCTCGGGCTGATCGCAAGCATCGCCAGACACGCCACGTCCCGACCCCGGCGTCGCAGCTCGTGCGCCACCTCGAGCGCAATGATGGCGCCGTAGCAATGCCCTGCCAATGCGATCGCACCTTCAGGCTGCACGCCCGAAATCGCGTCGATGATCGCCGAAGCCAGCTGCTCGATCGTGGTATGGGGCGGCCACGGCTCGGCGATCCCGCCAGACACGAATCCATAGCACGGCTGATCGTCACCAAGACGCGCGACGAGCGGTCCGAGTTGCCAGCCCCCGCCACCGGGCCAATCGATGAGGAACAACGGACGGCGGGCCCCCTGCGCACGAAAGACGACGAGATCGCGTTCCGCAGCGTGACACGCCGGCGGCGCATCCCAGGTGCGCAGCAAGCCTCGGATGGTGGGCGTTTCGAGTAGCAGCGTCGGGCGAACCGGGCGCTTGAACAGATGCTCCAGACGAGCGGCCACGATCGCAGCCTTGAGCGAGTCGCCACCCCTATCGAAGAAGTTGTCGTCAATGCCGATGGGCCGCTGACCAAGCACCTCTTCCCAGGCGTTAGCGACCCGACGCTCCGCCTCCGATGTCGGCGCCGTCGTCACGGTCGAGCGCGCCCCACCCGCGCCGGGCGGAGGAAGCGCCGCGACGTCGATCTTGCCGTGCGGCGTCAGCGGCAACGCCTCGAGCGGCACGAACTGGCTGGGAATGAGGTGCGCCGGCAGCCGATCCGCCAACCTTGCCCGCCATCGCTCAAAATTGGGTGGCTCGCCTCCTGCGAGCACGACGTAGGCGACCACCTGAGGCTCGGACGCGTCGGAGCCACCGAACGGCAGGACCACCACATGCCGAACCGGATCCAACGAGCTCAGCGCCGACTCGATCTCGAGTGTGCTCACGAAGCGGCCGTTGATTTTGATTCCGCCGTCCACGCGGCCAAGATGGCTCAGCTGACCATCACGGACGACACCCAAGTCGCCAGTGCGATACCGCCTCAGGCCCGGGCGGCCGCCGACGGCGACGAACCGCCGATCCGTCATCGCCGAATCGCGCCAGTAGCCGAGTGCCAGGAACTCGCTGGTCACCTCGATCTCGCCCACGGTCCCCTCGGGTAACGCGTCGCCCTTGTCGTCCACGATCCGAAGCTCGATATCTGGCAGGGGATATCCGATGGGCAGCCGTTCGCTCCGAAGCGGCGTGTCGCACCTCAGCTGAAACTGACACGCGAGACCGGTCTCGGTGGTGCCCAGCCCGTGCGCAAGGATGCAGTCCGGGCGGAACGAGCGCCGCAGGAGCTGCTGGTCGTGGCGGGTGGCGCCGTCGCCTTCGAGGCGCACCACGCGAACGTCGGGAAACTCGCCACCTTGTGCGACCACCGCACGAAACAGCGATGGCACGGAGTGATAGATCGTCGCGCGTGATCGACGGATCCAGTCGGCGAGCCGGCCGAGGCCGTGACGGCGCACGTCGAACGGCAGCAGCACGGCCCCGCTCAGGAGCGCAGAGAACAGGCTCGAAACCGTGCCGCTGAAGATCGGTGGCTGCAGGAGCGTCAGACGGTCATCAGGGGCGATGTGCAGGGCGTTGGTGTAGCGGTGGACGTTGTGCAAGACGTTCCGATGACTGTCGATCACACCTTTCGGGCGGCCCGTCGTCCCGGACGTGAAGTACACATACGCCGCATCGTTCCGACCGATGGACACCTCCGGCCGCCTGGCCACCGGCGCCGGGGGATCGGCACTGATGCTCCAGAGCGGGGTCGCTCCCGCGCCAGCCGTCGCAAAGCGATCGACGGACCCCTCGTCGGCAATCACCAGCGCCGGCGTGCACGCGCGCAGCACCGCCTCTTGCCGTCCGCGCGGCTCCGAGGAATCGAGTGGGACATAGAACTTCCCAGCCGCGAGAACGCCGAGCATCACCGCCGCGAGCGGCGCGCCCTGCTCAAGCGCCAGCGCGATGGGTGCGCTCCCGTAGCCGCACCGATCGAGGATCGCGGCTGCGATGGCGCTCACCCGAGCGTCCAGCTCCGCATAGGTCCACGCCTCGAACGGCGTCAGGACGGCCGGGCTGTCAGGCCGTGCCTCGACCTGCTGGGCAAAACGTGCGACGAGGGTCTGCTCGACATCCGACCGCAGAAACGGCATGAACGCGGTCGCCGCGGCGAAGCGGTCGTCGATCATCGGCGGGGACGCACGAAGCGGCCAGCCGGCTCTGACGTCACGGAGCCGTCGGCGAAGATCGTCCGACCACGCAAAACGGTTCGACGGACGAGACCCCTCAAGCGCCGACCCATGTAGGGACTGGACTTGTGGCGTTGCTGGAGGTCGCCTGCGGACACCGTCCAGGCGCATCCTGGGTCGACCAGCACGAAGTCGGCGTCGAAGCCGATCGTCAACGCCCCCTTCCCTTCGAGATTGAAGCGTCGGGCTGGCGCTCCAGAGAGGAGCGTCGCCACGCGCTCCACGGCCAGCGCCCGTTCGTGATGGCCCAGCTCGAGCAGGGCCGGCAGTGTGGTTTGCACGCCTGCCACGCCGCCCCATGCGGACGCGAACGCTCCATTCTTGTGGCGGGGCTCGGTCGGCGAGTGGTCCGACGCGACGATGTCGACGGACCCGTGGAGCAGCTGCGCCCAGAGTCCCTGCTGCTGCTCTGCTGACCTCAGCGGCGGCGCGCACTTCAACTGCGCGCCTATCCGCTCGACATCGTCCTCGGTGAAGCACAGATAGTGCGGGCAGGTCTCGATCGACACATCGACGCCTCGGGCCCGCGCCGCAGCGGCGACGGCCACGCCCTCGCCGCTGCTCACGTGGACCAGGTGCAACCGGGCGCCCGCCTCACCCGCCAGCGCGGTTGCTCGGGCGATGGCCTCCACTTCGGCGGCGACGGGACGGGACCGTAGGAAGTCACGCACATCGGATCCGCTCGAGTCGGCCGGCGGCTGCGTCAGCTCCTCGCTCTCCGCGTGAACGGCGACTGGCAAGCCGAGCTGCGCCGCCTGGCACATGCCCTCGAACAGCGTCCTGTCGTCGGCTCGAGGGAATTCGGGGAGGCCTGACGCACACATGAAGGCCTTGAAGCCGACGGCCCCCCGCTCGGCGAGCTCGGCCATGTCCGCGAGATGGCCCGGCACCAAACCGCCCCACAGACCGAAGTCGGTCACCGAGACCGCTTCCAAGGCCGCGCGCTTGCGCTCGAACGCCGGTCCGGTCACCGTACAGGGCGTCGAGTTGAGCGGCATGTCGAGAAACAGTGTGCCACCCCCGGCGGCGAGCGCACGGCTGCCGGTGGCCCCACCTTCCCAATTCTCGCGGCCGGGCTCGTTGAAGTGGACGTGCACGTCGATCACACCCGGCAGGACGAGGAGGCCGCGCGCGTTGATCTCGACGCGACCCTCGGGGGCGCACGAGCCGACGGCGACAATCCGGCCGTCCTCGATCGCCAGATCGGCCTGGCGCCGGCCGGCCGTGTCGGCGATGGTGCCTCCATGCACGACGAGATCAACCAAGGCGCGATCTCAGAAGGCCGCCCGCCGCAGCCTGGAGACGTCCGCCGACTCCCTGCCTAGCTCCCTCGGTAAACGCTGTAACCATACGGGGAAAGCAGCAGCGGAACGTGATAGTGACCCATGGGATCCGACACACCAAGGCGCACGACGACCTCGTCGATGAATGGGGGCTCGGTCAGCACGACGCCGATTCGTCGAAAGTAGTCGCCGGCGTGAAACGTCAGCTCGTAGATCCCCGGCTCGATTCGCGCGCCCGACAGAAGCGGCTCGTCCGTGCGACCCTCGCGATTGGTGACGCCGGTCGCCACGACTGAGCGCTCGCCGCTCCCGATCCGGCGCAGGGTGATGGCCAAGCTCTCCACGGGCAAGCCGCGACTGATATCCAAGACGTGAGTCGAGAGACGGGCCATGCGGCACTCGAGCGGGGCTCAGCGAGTCAGCCTGAGCCCGATGCACCCGTGAGCGGGCCGGGCATCATCGAACACGCTGACGTCGTCACCCCGTTCGGCCATCCTATCCCAGGTGCGATTGCTCGCTTCCAGATGCACGTCGGCGACGACTGGCAGGTCCTCCAGGACGCGACTGCCGATCCGATGCAGAAGTTGTTGAATGCTGCGCGATTCGAACGTGTGGAAGACGTCCTGCACCAGGTGGCGCACGTGTGCCAGGAGCCGTCCGTCCGTGAACGCCGCCTCGCTGTTGACGTACCGCCATTCCACATCGAGCCCCAGCTGGAGTGGACGGTCGGCCGCGTCGGTAAGCGACGTGTATTGGTCGCGGAGAAATCCGCTGAAGCTGCTGCCCGACAACCGCAGCAGCTGAAACCCGGACACGCCGGAGACGACTTCGACCACGCCCGCGCGAGTGAGCTCGAGCCTGGCGATGGCCCGCTCGGGGCCTCCAGGCATCACCGCCGCACCGGTCCCCGAGTACGGCACCTCGACTGTTGTCAGTTGCACACCCTCCACGGCAGGATAGACCTCGAGAAAGGTTTGGCCCAGGAACCGACAATAGGCTTCGAGGTCGTCACCGATGAAGGCCAGCGTTTCGCGCTGGATGAAGTTCCGCATGGAATCGGTGGCGATGAGACCCGTGTTGTCGCCCGTCAGATAGGTCGGCCACAACGCGTCGCCGTAAATGAGCATCTGTACCGTGGCGCCGAACACGGGAGATGCCTGGCTCGCTGGCCGGGCGGTTCGGTGCACGCGGTACACGGTGACGCCACGCTTCCCGTAGTAGTGCCGCTTCGAGCCGCTGGCGAAATGCTCCATTACAGCCTCACTCCGTGGCCTCGCGCCGCCCAACCGTCATGGGTTCCCGTCAACCCGCGAGCGCGGACGAACGGAAGGGACAGCCTGAACTCGACGGGTTCGATTGTGAGGAGGCGATCGTTCGGGTGAAATGTGGGCGGGACTGAGGTGCTGAGCGGACAAGGGACCACCGATCCCTTGCCCTGTGTCGCCGACGGATCGTGCACGTCCACCGCCGGACCATTCTAGAAGCCGCCGTGCATCTCGTTCCAGATCGAAAACGTGGCGGCTGCCGAATCTTGACGGCTTTAGCTACTTTCCGGTGAAGAAATGACCGCGTAACCTCTGACCGGTACCGATGGCCGGCGGTCGGTTCGGACCCAATGATCGATTCTGCCATTGCGACGATCGATCCGACGTACTACAGTGCCCGCACGTGA